>CEUU01017335.1_pt1 | contig 16081 bp, 28 predicted proteins | sample 531321 | NCBI WGS metagenome assembly CEUU01 (sample SAMEA2622658, study PRJEB7988) | marine metagenome | isolation source: saline water (ENVO:00002010), including
TGAAAAACATCACAGCGAGACAGCAAAAAAGGACCCATTTAATTATACTTAATAAAAAATGTACGCTACTAAATAACATTTAAGTATGCTAATTATCCGGCTATTGTTAACAATAATTAGGACATAATTTTATGATTTATTTATAACAATTTAGAGCGCTAATTTATAGGATTAAAATAATATTTTATATTGCTAATTTAGCTAATTAAATAACATTTAAGGATATACTAGAAAAATTATTTTTATAATATAATTTCAAGGCGCTATAAGGCCACTGAAAAAAGTCTTGTATATGTTTCTATCTAAAACAATTTTCAACCGCCTTACAAGGCCATATAAGGCCAATACAAGATATATTATATATATTTTTATTAGTTATTATCATTATTTTATTGCATTAAAAAAGGCGCTTATAATAGCGCCTTAATTATTAAATAATATATAAAATTATTTATATATTAACTTGATATGGCCGCCGCCGATAGATTGAAATTTATTTTTTATATCTTTAATAAAAAAGCCGCTTTTTATGTCACCGGCGGCCGGCTTTTTAAGTTTTAATACACCGGCCACGTTATGTTTATCAATTGGCCTGAAGTCGTATAAATCAAAGTTAACCGCTGGCATAATAACGCACCGGCCGCTTATGTCTTTAATTTCTATAAAATCCGGAATAATACTAGATTCTAGATTTATTGGAATAGCTAGTCTATAACCGCCTAAATGAGCGGTTATTGCATCCGCTGCGCCAGTGTCTCTATCAGCGGCCATACTTGCAGTTACATCAATATTAAGACTCTTAAGCAAATTTAAATACTTAATATGGCCTTTTGAGTATTCATAAAATGAGATTTTATCATTTTTAAATATATTAGTTATTGTGCGAGGTTTATCATCATATAAAATATTTAAATTAAAATAACTATTTAAATTGTTTATTTCATTAATAGATAAATTAATTTTACTAAACATATAATTGTTTTCATCCGTACCTTTTAAACGTACGGCTAAATTAAAATTATTTTTCTTATAATTTTTTGCTATTGAATAAATAAGACTTTTTACAAATATTTTCGGCTTATGTATACCGGCTAGCGTACGGCGGCCACGTGCGGCGCTTACTGTTTTATATACATTGTTACGGCCACTAAAATTTAAACAGTTAAGAGCGCATCCGGACGTACTAAAGGCGCAGCCGGTGTATAAATCAACTTTACTTTTTAAGTTGTATTTTTTGACTAGTTCGGCCAGTTCTTGAACATAAGAGCGGCTTAATGTTTCATTAGTATTGTTTTTATTAGTAACTAAACTAATTTGTTTATCCGGTAGCAAATGAAGTATAACGGCCGGCGGAATATTACTAAAATTTTTATTTTTACTTAATTTAGCATTGCCGGCGGCGCTAGTAAGTAAACTATCTAATTTTAAAGAATAGTTATTTAAAAGTGTTTTAACGTCACTAGGTACGTGTAAAGATCTTTTAACAGTGTTTAAAGTCATAATGATAAAAAAAAAGGCGCATTATGCGCCGTATAAGGTTAATAAAAGATTTAAGAGCGCTTTTTAGTTAACTCTTTTAATTCTTTTTTAGTTAGTTTCGATTTTTTGAATGATCCGGTATTTAATACACTAGGGTCATTAGGAGCGCCAATTAGTCTATAAATACCGGCGCTTACATGCTCAAATGTTGCGCAATCATCATTGTTATTTTTCATTACTTAACCTCCTTTAATTGGTTTTTTAATTCAGTTATAAATAATGAGCGGTTAGATGTTGTAAAAATAATTTCACCGCATGCAAGCCGCAGTTCATAATCTAAGTCTCTATTATTTATCCAATAAATACCGGTTAAGTCTTCTAAACGGTAACTTAACTCGCTAATAACGGCGCAGTCATGAGCATAACTATCAATGTTAAAAAAGAAGTTTTGAACACTTTTAACAGTTTTATTAACTGTTTTTTTAATTGTTGGCAATGATAAAGCCATAATAAAAAAAGTTTTAAAATGTAAGGTGTAAAGCCGCTTAAGCGGTTAATTAAATATTGCCATATATATAAAAATACTTGCATCCCTTATGTGTAGGTTTATAAATTGGCACATAATAAAAAAGGTCAAAAAAAAAAGCGCCTTATATAGCGCTTTAATTTATATGTCATCCGGTAGAGCATAAACACCCTCTTTTTTATATGTATCCCATGCTCTTTGCTCTAATTCCTCCGGTTCTATGTCAGGATTAGGGCAGTTACTTTTAGGCTGTCCCCATTCATCAAAGCCGGCTTTTTTAAGCTCTACTTCATAAATCTCATCTAAAATTAATCTTTTATAAAAAGATAATTTTGATATACCGTTGAATTCTTTTGGATTAGGGAATTTAAAGGTGCTAGTCATAATGTATAAAGTTTAATTATTTATATATTGCCATATTTATTTAAATACTAGTTGACTATAAGTGACACTTTTTTAATTGGCACATAAAAAAAGCGCCTTTTATAGCGCTTTTTTAATTAGTGGATCATTCCTAAAACATCCTTTAAAGATTGATTTAAGGCCGGAATTGTCAAAATTTCATTCCATGTTATGCCGTATTGATCATAATAAAAATTTTTTAACTTACGAACTTTTTTATGATCATAATTTTTGAAGAAATCTTGTTTATTATACATTTTTAAAAATCCTTTAATAATGTTTCTAATGTTTGATTGTTAGATCCTAAGTTAGATTTAAAATCATTTTTGTAAGGATGAGAATTAAAGAGGCTAGCACCTAAAAATGTAATAGTGATAATAAAATAAATTGAAAAAACTTTCATAATTAATAATTTAATTATTTTTATATTGCTAAAAATTTTTTATAAATAGTTAATAATATATATAGGTTTATTAATTGGCACATTAAAAACTATTTATAAATTTAGATAAATTTAAGCGGGTTTTTAGAATATCGTTTTCAGATATATTAAAACTTTTTATATGTTGCGTAGCTAAATTTTCAGCGGCTTTGATTGTTTCTTTAGTATCAGAATTATTTTTCATATAAAATAATAAAGCTAATTGAATTAATACATCTTTTTTATTCATAGCTAATAACCGTAAAATGATCATTAATAAACTTATCGTTAGATTTAAAAACTTGATAAGGTGAACCGCCTTTTATATTTTCATATTCTCTTAAAGATAGATAATTTAAATTTGTATGATTTTTAAATTTTTCTAAAGCGGCGGCGTTGAAGCCAAAAATAGGCCAATAAAACAAATTACAGTAGTCTAAATTTTTAATTGATTTTACAATTATAAAATTAATACCTAAATTTGTTTCTACATTCCATTTATATAAAGATCCTTTTTTATCATCTTTATAAAAAGAAAAATAATTTTTTAATTTGTTTTGAAGTTGTTCAAATGTGCAGTAGACATAACCAACTTTTTTTAATTCTTTAGTCATAAAAAAATTTATATTTTTACATTTTTAAATTTAAATTATTTTTGAGACATAACATCATATTATGTGCCGGTTTTTATATTGGCCTACTTTACGATAAACCAATACAATAAACTATCTTTTTTTTAACCGGTTTTTACATCGGTTTTTATTGTTTATATTTTTCTAATAAATTACATAATAAAAAAAATTAAAAATAATAATTTTAAAAAATATTTTTCAAAAAATTTTATTAATTTTTAGAGAGGTTTTTTGCGCCTTTAAAAATCAAAAAAAAATTATAAAAAAATCAATTTTATTAGTTTTTTATTGGATTTTTTACAAAATATCAAACAATTTACTGAAAACCCTTGCTATGACTACGTTTTTGCCATTTTTTGTGTGAAAAATAGTAAATTTGTACTACTAAAATTTTGTGTGAAAACGCCAAAAAGCCTGTGATACCAAGGGCTTATAACCATAACCTTGCAAGAACAGCAGTTTTTTGACCTCTAAACCGAAAAACTGCCGTAATTTTTCTCACTATATACCAATACCTTGCAAGAACTGCACACTATAAACCAATATACCGCAAGAACTTTGTGTGATATAGACCGATACCTTGCAAGAACTTAGCGTTTTGGATATGGTTTTATATATTTTTCTATTTTACTTTTATAATATTTCTTCTCTTTTTTATTTCCTAAAAAATAAAAATATCGTTTTTTACTGGCTTGCTTTACGAACTTTGCGTCCGGAAAACATTTTAAAATATCTTCTTTTTTTTGTGATCCAATTTTTTGACGCATAGATCTTGCATTATATAATTTACCTTTTATTTCAACGCCAAACCTGTCATTTTTTCGGCTATTCACGTTTGGATTATTTTCACGCATTGAACCAATATAGTGAAAATTACACGCTTGATAAATCGTTCCTATCTCTCCGGCATGCTCATCAACTGTAGCCGTCACAACCTTATAGGACTCTGGGAGCATCTTCATTGATTGTGTTATAAGCTTAGAAGCACTATGAGGGTGCGACCAATGAACACAAGCACCTCTAGACAATAAGATAATTTTTCCGGTGTAATCATACTTATCCCAATGCCCTAAATTTTCAATGTATTCGGTGCTATAAACAACAGCACCTCCAAGATTTCCATCAAAATATATACCAAAACAATATTTAACCATTGCAGGCATACATTGAAGCCACTCGTATCTCTTTATAAGATTTGATGCTGTTTTAACATCTATGGGTTTTACAATTGCTTTTTTTATATCAGTATCAATATCTAACCACCATTCACCAAAAAGATTCCATGCATCTTCTTTACGCATTTTTTCTTTAATTAATTTTTGATGAGCTATCTCAGGCATTTTTTTCTATAAATAGTTGCTGAACTACAAGATTCTGCCAGTGTTGGATTTAAAACATTATCACAAAATTTTTCGCAATCCAAATCAAGCCATGATTCAAGCTCTGTTTTGCTATCTGTATAGCAACTTACTTTAAGATCACTACCTCGTCTAACATAATCAAGGTCTACAGCTTGTACTAATTCCTCATAATCACAATCAATAGTAAAAACTACTCGATAATTCCAACCATGATCTATTTTGTCTGTATAAATTTTGTAATCACATAAACTCATTGTCATTTTTTTTCTCCTTTCGGTAAAAATATATATCGTGAATAATAAGCATCTAGACTCTGGGAGTCTTTTTTATATTGATCTTTAGAATAAGATTCATCAAAGAAAAAACGATCATCCATTTGGGCTTTTTGTTCTTGATATTCTTTTAAAAAATTTTTCATTTTTTTATAAGTGGGTACTTGTTAATAATGCGATCTGAATCTGTACAAAATCTTTTTACAAACTCGATCTCACGTTTTCTTAACTTAGTGTATTTGAAAGCAATGTCAAAATATTTTTCAAGATTGATTTGTTGTTCTTTAGGTATTGTCATTACTCTCCATTTTTTTTATATATTCTAAAGGAAAGATCTGATCAAAATCATCTAGAACCATGTCGCCCTCTACAATCATTCCCTCAATAATTTTCATAGCAACATCCACTGTTTGTGCAACAGCAGTCATGGTTACAAAATCAGCCGGTTGTAATGTTGTATGACCTTTATCTTTATGTGATTTTAAAGTCTGAGATAAAATTAATTCTGCTCTATATTTAACAATATTTAAAATACCGATACCAATTAACAATGTTTCATCGCTAGGCAAGTGCTTATTTTTTATATAGTCAATGTAGTACTCAGGTGGCTTATGATTTGTGGTGACTTTTTTAATCATCACGCAACCTCCTTAAATCTTTTATCGCCTCTATCTCTTATAAGCTTATTACGATAATCAAGAGGCACATCGTTACTGGCAATCATTGACTTGAAGACTTTAAATGGAATATCTTTTGCCGGTGTTTGAGACAACATATGTTCTTGTATATCTGCAAGTGTAGATAGATGATATTGATCTCTTGAACTAAATCTAGTTCTTAGAAATATATTAAAAGTTTTTTCGCCTGCAACAGAACTAATATTTCTAAAATATTCTTTTAGATCTGCGCCTTGGTCAGCTAATGATTGAAACAAATCATACTGCTCACGATAAGGTAACTCCCCGAACCCATTACTAGAAACTTTTTGCAAAGTATTTTGCAATCTTTCTATATTTGCATTTGTAGTTTCTTGTAATTTGTTAAGTTGATTTTTTAAATCACCTATATCAGTTTGAATTACTTGGTTAATGTATTTAGTCATTTAATACCTCCTTAGTGAATAATCTGTCATACTTTTCTGCAAGAGTTTTTTCATTACTATCTGTTTGCATAATCTTGCATGATTTTTCAAATGGATTTTCGTCAATCTTGCATTGCATAGCGGCTATTTCTTTAGCTAACTTTATCTGTTCTTGACGAACGACAATAGCTCCCCGAACATATTTATCGGTGTCATAACAATCAAGCTTGTTATAAGATTTTTGCAAATCACAAATATGAAGCATTTTTGCAGAAATATCAGATTCTAAATCTCTAATTCTGTAAATATTATCCCAATGAATTTGAACAATTCTATCATGTTCTGTTTTTATCCATTGTTCTTTTTTTGTAAGTTTTTTTGTCACTTGTAATAATGTGTAAGGTGTACTTTTGTATATTAGTTACTAAGTCTAAAACTTAGTAAAAAAAATAGACAGTTTGTATACTGTCCTATTTATTAAAGATTATCAGTTATTTGTTTTAACGGATTATCTTGACGATAACTCCAATGGTTTTCTTCAGTATCTTGTTCTAACATAATACCTACGCATGGATCTTGCTCTCTTAAATAAAGATGCACAGGTACATTATTACCTTGAAGATATATTGCTAAATGATTAAATATATCTTCTGGTAAATCATCAGCATTATTGTAATTGTATATTCCATTTTTGTTATATACATAAACTGATCTTGTACCACTTGAATCAACATTAGTAAGAACTCCTAAAGAAAATTTTGACATATATGTGTTATTAAAATTATCAATAAAATCTTCATGAGGTCTATTATCATTTTCATCTGAAGAACCAATAATTAATGTTATTGGTCTAGGCTTTGTTCTTTCAGTTGTCCATACTTGTTTTAACTCCCAAGACAAACCTTTTTCTTCTTGTTCTTTAATTGATTCGGCTGCTGTTTCCAAAACCTCTTCTTTTGTTTGACCAAAATAGGTTCTTTTGTTCATACATACTTGCCAAGAAACTGTTGGTTCAGTCATGATTAAATCTCCTGTGATAATTTACGTCTAATTGAATTAAATAATTTTCTATCTATATAACTTTTATTTCTTACGTCACAATGAAACCATCCATCGTCCATGAATGTCCTTAAAAAAGTTTGCTCTTCTTTACTTAATTTCATTGTTATCCTCCTCAAATGTATTTTCAAGTCGAATAGCAGTAAAGTAATGATTAATAATGCTTACATCTTTATCAGATAATTGATCTATAAGAGAGTCAAACAAATCACGACATTCCTTGTTTGCTTGAGAATTTTCATCTGGATATAAAGTAAGGATTTTTTCTAAAAACATAAGATTTCTCATTAAATGATTAAAAGATAATTTAACTCGAAAATCTTTATCTTCTATTTCTGCAAAATCCATCACACCTCCTCCAAAGTAATTTCTACATGTGCATCTGCTTTCTCTGGAATATTTGCAAGAAAATCTTCCCATCTATCAATTTTTGTTTGAAAGCGATCAATAACTGCTTGACCTTTTGCTTTTTTTATTCTTTTCTTTAAGCCCATAAGAACAATCTTTACTTCCTCTACTGTGATAGGAAGATTCCAAGCAGGCTCATGCCCTTCAAGAGTCTCTACTGGTTTGTTCATGGCTGACATAATTGTTTGTGTCACTGTAATTAAGGTGTAAAGTTTACAATTTTTATTTTAGAGCTAGTTTTTTAAAGCTAAAGCCCATTGTGGACACTTCTCAGACTGTCCTAAAGTTTTCTGAATATGCCTATCATTAATCTTTGCCACTATGCCATCTGTTGGAATATTATTCCATAGCTGACCAGATAACCATTGATTATGTAAATCTTTTATACCATCGTAGTCTGATCTAATTTTATATGGATTTGTTATAAATTTTAAAGTGTCTAAATGTGAAATCTGATCTAAATGATCTAAAGACCTATCTAGTATTTGAAAAGCAATAAAAGATAATAATTTACAATCTGGTTCTTTTCTTCTTAACTGTGCAGCCGCTATACGCTGACTTTTAGGTGCAGGCTCATCGAAAGCATATAACTCACCTCTAATAGTTATTTTTTTCTTTTCAGTTATTGTTTTAGGAATATTTGGTACTTCATATGCATACCTTGTAACATCACGCCCTGATCTTGTATAGGCTAACTGTAACTCGCCATACTGATACTGAACCGCAAGAGCAACGCCATCTATTTTTGGTTCTATTACAACATCTGTATTTTTGCGAATTCCACGATACCATTCTTCTAAGCGAGCGTTATCTAAAGATGACAACTTGTTACCACCAAAAGGTGTTTTTAAAATTTTATTATTTGGATTTATACTATGCAGATTATTAACAAGAGCATCAAAAGCTTTATTAGAAATGCAAGGCTTTCCTATGTTGTAAGCCGTAGTCGCCCTAACTATTTTTGCGGAGAGTTCTACTTCGAGGGCAAGATTGGAGTTAGTCACAAGGTGTAAAAATAAGGTATATAACAGCTATTATATAATTTTTACTTAAATTTTGCAACTGCTTTTCTTAACTCATCAGTAAAAATATTCGGCATTTTTTGATTTAAATGCTTCACTGTTCTATTTTTAAACTCAAACTTCTGTGGTACTTGTGGTTGTTTCCTAGCTAATGTAAAAAGCAAACCTAGCTGATTTCCTTTTACTCTATAAATACCCATAGGTCTAATTTTTGATGCCTTTTTACCACTTTTTGATGGAATAGCAAAATATCTATATTGATTACCTTTAATCTTTCCTTTACCTTTTGATTTTATTAATCCCGCTTTAACTTGTGTATACTGTGATGGCGACATACCAGTTCCAGTTTTATTTGGCTTTACGGCCGGACTATCAAGAACTGGAACTGGATATCTGTTACTTACAGCTAATCCTGAGTAATTCCTAAACCAATAGCTAAATTTAGTCTCATATGCTGTACTGAGACCACCAGATCTAAATTCAACTGGTGCTAAATACTTTCTTGGACTATTACCTTTACCTTTTTGTTTTTTAATAAAAAAGATCATACTATCTTCATTTTCAACTTTAAATAAAACTGATGTTAAAGTTTCTCGTACAGGATTTCTGAAGACTTTACTCATGTAAAGACTCATCTTCTTTTTATTAAAAAATCCAAATCTAAAAAGAGATTTTTTCTGAGCTTCTGGAATTGCAGAGAATTGTATTCCTTTTAAATTCTGAGTAAACCTTTTTGTATCAAAATCTACGGAAAACATAAACTATAACCTCGCAAGAACTGCTTGTATTATCGCACTTAACTATAACCTCGCAAGAACAATTTTTTTTGGTGTGTCCACCATGTCCATACCTAACCTACAGGTTTGAAGACTTATGCTTTTTTATAGTAAACGTACGTTATTGTCCAATTAATGGATAATCATACCCCTATATATATAAATATATATAATATATATAAATAGGTAGGGTACTATAGACACATGTCTGAGAAGTAGGGTGTCGCAAGAACTTTCAGCCGTGTCCATACCTCTATTCAGTATAGACACTAGTATGGACACGCTCTGACTCCCTAACGTACACCCATTTTCGTTGTGACCTACCTCCTCTACGTTTCTTTTCATATCCAAGTTCTTTTAAAATGTTTGCACATTGCATTTGATCATAACGATTTTGTCTTTCCACAGGTTTTTCTATAGCTTCAGTTAAAACAAATTCTGTAGTAAGTTCTCTATTCCGATTTTCTGGTAGAGATGTAAAACTTTCAATAACAGTTTTCCAAGGGCTATCAATTATATATTGTTTATTTTCTTCATTTACAATAATTTGATTTTCTTTGCTTAGTAATAAATTTTCTCCTTTGCCATCATCATAGAGGTGATAAAAAGCCGACCAAATAGCATCTCTTTCATTTTTTAATCCAACGATATCAATCGGATCTAAAATAGACCGGGTTGAAGGGATACACCAGAAGCGCCGATTTCCAGTCTCATCAACTAGGAAACCATCATGGCGGTTACTTGTTCCCACGATAATTCCTCTACGTTTAAATTTCTCTGCAACTTTTCCGTAAGGCACACGATAAACATCGGTTGATTGCGAAAGAAAAGATTTTATATCTCCGGCCATTTTTTTATTTGTGATAGCTTCTAGCTCTGCCCACTCCATTATCCAAGAATTTGCAAGAACTTGAAGTGAGTCTTTACCATTAATATCTCTTAGGGCATCACTAAAAAATTCACCTCCGAGGGTAGACCAAAATGTAGATTTACGAGCGCCCTGCTCTCCGATAATCACGCAAGCATTATCAAATTTACAACCCGGTTTTAAAGCTCTAGCAACAGCGGCTAGGAGAGTTTTTCTTAGCATTTCATCGTATAAAGTTGGCTTTGTGTAAACTTGATCTTCTGGTCTTAAATATATAGATGCAAGTCTATCAATATAAGCAGGGGCTACATTCTTTCCAACATGTTTTAGATATTCTTTTACTGGATTATATTCATTTTGCCTTGCTACTTGTACAACAACATCAAAAGCAAGATCCTTACTAATTCTTTGATTTTGTCTTGCACGTTCTAAGTAATATCTCTCTAATGATCTTTTACCTTCACATATTTTTGCTTCCTTACCAGTACCTATTTGTATTTGTTGTGTATAAACATTATATCTAAATGCTTCAGGTGAATTTTTTGGAATCTGCTCAAGCTCGCTTAATAACTCATTTGCATCGAGCCTTTGCATCTTATCGACTGTGAAAACTATTTTTTCATCAGGATTATTTGGGTTTGTTGTTGTAATTACTTTTGGAATAATAAAACCATTTTCTTTAGCCCAATACCAAAAAGAACCTGCATTTATTTGAGAACCTCCAGAGAAGGCAACTTGTTCAATACCACCCCATTCTGGAGAATGATGTTTCATAAGATCCACAGCATCCTGTGCAGTTTTGCCTGCATCCTCACATGCTTTTATTAATCCCCACAGAATATTTCTATACATGTGATAAGTATTAGTATTTGGCTTTCTTGGAGGAATACAATGTAAAGCTTTTTCTACAACATCAAAGGGAGCTTTTTCGTATTCTTTAAAAGTTACAGAATTTTTTACTTTTTCATGTTGTTTAAATGTTGGTAGGCATTGTTCAATATCTTTATAAGAATATTTTTTGTTTGAATTAAAAATTATTTTTGTCATCTCTCCGCATTTGCCATCATCTTTCATGTGATATGTGCCTGCTAGTCGCATAACACGAGAAGGATTTTTTAATGCTCTATCTGCATCGGCATGATCTAATAATCGCTCTTGAATAGGCTTCCAAGTTTTTGGTTCTATAGTTTTTTTCAAAACCCAATAGTTATGTATAGATTTATTTCCAGTGTCTATCTGAAGAGATGGTTCGGGGAGTCCTAACTCCTTCCATGCAGTGATCTGCTCTTCTTTTGGCCTGTCATCCCATTCGCAAAAGAAGGCTCTACAAGCAGTTATTTCACTATCAGTATCACCACCATCATTAACAACTATATAAACACCACGACCTTCTGATTGCATACGATAAATCCAATCACCATCAGCATGAGATTTCTTACCATGATCTTTTGCTTTTAATGGATGACCTTTAGGGAAAAATGATCTTAATCGAACTGTCTTTATATTTTTTCCAAGAATTTCTAAAAATAACCGCCATTCCGAGCGATCTAAATCAGTAGCAAGCATAAGTGTAAGGGATAAAAAAAAGCCTTAAGAGACTTTTAGGATTTTAAGTGCATCTTTAACAGTACGAGCAACGCCAACAATACCGCCAGAAGTCTTTACCTTTTGAAGCCAATTATGCTGCATTTTTGTAAGTTTGCCAGTTTCTGTTTTAATTTCTAAAGAAACGAACTGTGCTATTTCTTGCCCGACCATATCAGGCGTAACTTTAATAGTCTTAAAACCAATAAGATCAGAACTACCTTTTGCCAATCCAAATTGAATGTAGCGCCCCGTTCTAGGATCTGGAAGTTGTCCAACTTGATTACGAAATAAACGAAGATTTTTTTCTTGACCAAGAGCGAGTCTAATATTTTGTTGTAAGACAGTTTCTTGGTTGCTCATTAATAGACAACTTTTGTCTATATATTACATTATTTACAAAGATAAGTAGTATTAAAAACCTTTTGTTTTAGTTATTAATTTTTTGGGTAATTTTATTAAATTAAGTTTTTTGCATTTACCATTTTGTCTTACTGTTTTCAATGATTTTTGTGTAAGTTCAAAGCTAGATTCTAAAAATCTAAGTTCTTCAAGAACATCATTTTTAAATTTTTCAAAATTTGTAAGCATTGAATATAAAGTTGGATTTTCTGGTGTATGAGCATTAATTAAATCTTTTACATTTTTAAGACGCTTAATTCTTTCTTCATCAGCAAGGCTATCGAAAGTTTCATTAAATGATCTTATGATGCCTTCAATACAATAAATTTCTGGTGGTCTTTTTAGTGTGTAATCAATAGACCCATCGTTTCTCATATATGATTTCACTACTCCAATACCACCTAATTTCTCATATTGCAAAGACACTTGTTCAGTATTATTCTTTTGATCAATAGTAAGCCAAAAATGATCAATTTTAGTTAAATTTTCTGTAAAAGATTTTTGTATTGGAACATTAAACCTATAAGGAGTAACAGTAGCTTTAGAAATACAAGCCCAAGTATTATTATGACGAGAATTAGTTTCCCAACCTTTCCATGCGACTAATTTGCCTCTAAGACTTTCTAAGTTTTTTCTCATGATTCAAATAACGAATTAATGTCAATGTCAATATTTTGTCTATGAATATTTTTTACGTAATTAATAATAAAATTTCTATCCCAAGAATATTTATACATTTCAAAAAAACAATCTTTGTAATGTTTTTTATTTTTTACACCTTTTAAAGATGGAGCTATTTTTGAAAAAACTACTCCGGCCGTGTAATTATTACCATTAAAAATTTTTTCTGCATCTTGTTTTTTTAGAAGATTAAAAGCTTCTTCATTTGAAGCAAAAATTTTAGCAATTCTTTCTTTTGTAACCATAGATAAAGGCGATTTTAACTTCATATTTGGTTTTAATAAATTTGAATTTAAATTATTAAAAGAAATATTTTTACGTTGTCTTGATTGAAATACTTTGTATGCCCAACCTTGTTTATAACCTAATATTTTTGCTACTTGTTGTAATTCTTGTAAAGTTCTTGCAGTCGCTATAAGTTGTTTTTCTTGTTGTTTTTCAGTTTCTTGTTTTTCTTTTTTCTTAAGTTCAACTAATTCTCCTTGTTCTTGCCTTATAAACCTTGCATCACGAGTTTGAGCTTGATAACCACAAACAGGACATTTTGGTTGTGGTTTGTATGCAGCAAAACATTTTTTACAAGTTTCAACTTTAGGAGCTATTTCACTTTTCTTTCTAGATTTTTTTTCTGAATTAAGACTCCAATTTCTTTCATCATCAACAAAACCATGAGTTCTTGTAGCATTTACATGATCGAGAATTATAGCGGTTTTATCATTATTAGGTCTAAGAATTCTGCCAACCTGTTGAAGGTAAAGCCCTTCAGATTTTGTAGCTCTTAATAATATTGCAACTGAAACATTAGGACAATCTGTTCCTTCAGAAATTACATCAACAGAAGTAAGAACTTGAATTTTGCCATTCCCTAAACCTTTTATAACTTCATCTCGTTCATCAATAGTCATTTCTCCATGTACGATTGCAGATTTGTAGCCAGCAGAATTAAATTGATCACAAACTTTTTTTGCATGTTTAACGGAAATACAAAAAGCAATAGCTGGTAAACCATCAGCGTGTCTTTTGTATTGTTCAACAGCATCACCAACAATATTACGTTGATCCATTTTCTTTTCTAGATCTTTCTTCTGAAAATCCCCCGCAAGAACTTTAACTTTATCTAAATTAAGATTTAAAGGAGGAGCAAAAACCTTATAAGGAGCTAAATAATTTAATTTAATTAACTTAGATATTGAATAACTAAAAATCAAATCATCAAAATAATCTTTTAGACCACGACCATCTAATCTTATTGGTGTAGCAGTACAGCCAATCTTATAAGAATCAGGAAATGACGAAAGAATTTTATCCCAGCTACCAGCGGCGGCATGATGCGCTTCATCAATAATAATGTAGTTTGGTATAAAAGTATTAGAAGATAATCTTCTTACTAAAGTTTGAACGGAGGCAATTTGAATAGAAGATTTTGAACCTTTATATTTTGCAGCAATAATACCATGAGTAACTTTAATTGCTTTCAGTTTTTTTGATGCCTGATCAATAAGTTCTTTTCTATGAACAAGAATAAGAACATTATTTTTATTTTGTCGAAGACGTTTGGATATTTCTGCAAATACGACAGTCTTACCTGATCCTGTAGGCATAACAAGAAGAGGAGCTTTATTACCTTTTTGAAAAGAAGTCCTTAAATTATTTATTGCTTCAATTTGATACTCTCGTAGTTGCATTTTTACATTCCTAAATGCTCACCAGTTTCTAAACCATGAACTTCAATGTTTTCTATGTCAAAAGGTTTACCGCTTACTAAAAAATACTCAGCATTTATGTAACCATCATCAGGATCGCAATTTTTTAGTTCTTCTTCACTAAGTTCATGTATTGCATCATCAAAACATAATTCCCAAAACTCTTTAACTTCTTCTTTAAAAGATTTTATTAAATCTTCAGCCGTTAATGCTTTCTCTGAAATTACTTCGTGATGAAAAGGTAAATAAGTATTATAGTCTTGCTCAGAACACCAAGGAGAACGATGAACTCCAATCACTAAATAATAATTCATTGCCTAATGTTGACATTTGTTGTTCTATGATGCAATATGTTATTACAGATGTCAAGAACATTGAACAAACAACAACAAGAAAAACTAGCGCAAGTCTTATTAGACGAAAGCGTTATCTGTGCAGAGAGAGGCGATTATGATGACTCAAAAGCATTAATGATGAGGTCAGTTGAAATTAGCTTTCAAGATCAAATAAGAAGAATGATTGATGGTGATATAAAACTTATACATGAAACTATGGAAAAACAACATAGCCCTAATGCAGGCATGAGAGGATTAGCAAGAATGATTATCCATATACTGGTTAACAATAAAGAATTTAAGGATAGATTTTATTTTGAAATGGTTGTGGAGGACTAAATTATGCACGATAAAACACAAAGAATCAATATTACACCAGTATCAACTCAAGACTTTGATATGGTAAAAGCACTTTCAGATTTAAATGGATCTACATGGTCACAAATCGGTGCAAGAGCATTAAATGAATGGTTAAGACTCAACTTTGCAAAAGAAGTAAAACGACATCGAAAGATAAATAAAAGTCTTTTAGACATTAGTGATATGAAGGTTAAATTATAAATGTACAACCCAGAAATTATTACAAACGCTGAATATCACGGAAGAAAATCACACATATCTTCTACTGGTGTTCGTATTTTTAAAAAGAATAGAAAACAGTTTGAATATTCTTTATCGCATGATTTAGTTAAGCAAACTAAATCTATGGCAGAGGGAACAGCCGTTCATGCCTTTTTTTTAGAAAGAGATAAATTTAATGTTGATTTTGCGATTAAACCACAAGATATACGCCTTAATACAAAAGCTGGTAAAGAATGGGCGCAAGAACATCAAGATAAAATTATTATTGATTCTGAGTTAGGAAATAATTTATATGAAATGGAAAAAAGTTTTATGGATAGCCCTGCAAAATTAATATATGAAATAAAAGGTAAATCAGAATTAAGCTATTTCTGGAATGATATTGGCTTAGTAAAAGGTAAATGTAGACCAGATTGGATTTCTGATGACGGCAATATTATTGTAGATATAAAAACAACAACAGATGCGAGTCCTAAAGGATTTCAAA
>CEUU01021906.1_pt1 | contig 16067 bp, 15 predicted proteins | sample 531321 | NCBI WGS metagenome assembly CEUU01 (sample SAMEA2622658, study PRJEB7988) | marine metagenome | isolation source: saline water (ENVO:00002010), including
TTGAATTATATGTTCAATATTAAATTCACTATGCCTCCATTTTTTTGCATTTTCCTCTCCTAGTAGTAATAAATTCCAAGAAAGATAGCTAAATAATTCAGGCTTTGAGGTTAGTGTTTCATTCATAGATAGCTTAAGAATTTATTTTTTATATGCATATTTATTATCTAATATAAATAATTTCTGTTAAAAAGATCTAATTTAATTTGTTTCTAATTATTTTTATTATCAAAAATTAAATTTTGTTTTCAAAACAAATTAATCTAAATTTTTGAAATAGAAAATCATTTTAGAAGTCATTATTCTTTTTTAAATTCACTAATAGTAAGTGGTCTTAAACTAAGAATGCAATAATTAAGCATAATCTCTCATAAAAATATTATCTCTATTTTATTTCAGAAGTTAGCCAAATAACACGGCTATTAATAGGATTTATATAGTTTTTATTTAATTGTGAAAGAAACTTTTGATTTCTTGATTGATAACATCGAAGCAAGACAAGTACTTGATTCAAGAGGCAACCCCACTGTAGAGGCAAAAGTCTACTTAGAATGCGGTGTTTATGGGAAAGCGATTGTTCCTAGTGGAGCAAGCACAGGTGCTCATGAGGCTCATGAGTTAAGAGATGGAGGCACAAAATACAAAGGTAAAGGAGTTTTAAATGCTATTAATAAGATCCACGAAACGATTTCTCCAGCATTATGCGGTCTATCTGTATTGGATCAAAAGAATATAGATCAATTAATGATTGAAATTGATGGGACAAAAAATAAATCAAATCTTGGAGCAAATGCAATACTTGCAGTTAGTCTGGCAGCGGCAAGATCTGCTGCTAATGCATTAGATCTTCCTTTATATAGATATTTAGGCGATCCATTATCTACCCTATTACCGGTGCCTTTAATGAATGTGATAAATGGTGGCGCACATGCTCCTAATGGTCTTGATTTTCAGGAGTTTATGCTTGTACCTCATGGGGCTAAAAGTTTTAGTGATTCATTGAGAATGGGTGTAGAAATATTTCATACCCTTAAATCATTGCTAGAGCAAAAAGGATTATCTACTGCTGTGGGAGACGAAGGAGGGTTTGCTCCTAGTTTAAAAAGTAGTGAAGAGGCAGGGGACATACTTATAGAGTCAATTCAAAAATCTGGTTTTAAACCAGGAGATGAAGTCGCTTTGGCCTTGGATGTTGCTAGTTCTGAATTTTATACAGATGGTTTTTATAAGTGTGAGGGTCAGAATTATAGTAGTGATCAAATGATTGAATATCTTTCAAAGTTAGTTCGTAATTATCCTATTGTCTCTATTGAAGATGGATTGGCCGAAGATGATTGGAATGGATGGTCAAATTTAAATAAGACAATTGGAGATAAAGTTCAACTTGTTGGTGATGATTTATTTGTTACTAACACTGAAAGATTAAAAAGAGGTATTGATAATGATTGTGCAAATTCAATTTTAATCAAAGTTAATCAAATTGGTACTTTAACTGAAACACTTGAGGCAATTGATTTAGCAAAAAGATCAGGTTATACAAATGTCATAAGTCATAGAAGCGGTGAAACTGAAGATACTACAATTGCAGATTTATCAGTTGCTACAAGATCAGGACAGATCAAAACTGGATCATTAAGCAGAAGTGAACGTGTTGCAAAATATAATAGATTACTAGAAATTGAAGAGGAATTAGGATCGCAAGCACAATTCGCAGGTAACTTAGGTTTAGGTCCTAAGAATATTTAATATTATTGTCTTAATCTTTCTAATCTAGAACCTTTTCTCATTTTTAATTGGCATTGTATCCAATCAATAAAGATTGGTGCTGCAAATATCAAAGGTAATATAGCTATATTTGAATTTTTGTTTTGTACTAACAACGCGGAAGCTATAGATAAACTTCCAATTAATATTGAATGACCAAGTGACTTTTGGGCGGTGAACATTTTTTTAAATTGTCTATCGGATTCTCCCATTCGGATTTGTAGCTGTAGATCTCCCTGTTCTAATCTTTCTAAACTATCATCAATTCTCTTAGGAATGCCAACAGCCTTTGAACCAATTTCTCCAACTTGTCTACCAAGTTGGTTAAATAAATCATTTGGACTTTGATTGGAAGATGACATGAGAGAAATTAGATAAGGTTTCGTTACGGATACAAGATTAAAACTTGGATCAAGCATTCTACCAACGCCTTCATAGGTTGATAAAGCTCTCATTACAAATATTAGATCAACGGGTAATTGAAAGGGGGTTTCATAAACGAGTTCATACAAATCCCCTGAAAGTTTATCTATAATATTAGGACTAAAAGGGGGTGTTAAGGCTTCTTTCAACATTAATCTGACTAATCTTCTTACGGGTCCAATATCGATATCTTCAGAAAGTAAACCAGCGTCTTGTAATTGTGAAACTAAAGATGAAGCATCTCTTAATGCAGCAGATTTAACCATTGAACCAATTCTTTTTTGTAAATTATTTGCAATATTGCCCATCATCCCAAAATCATAAAAAATTAATTTACCATCACTTGATACAGCTAAGTTGCCAGGATGTGGATCTGCATGAAAAAAACCAAAATTTACAAGTTGTTTTAGGTAACTTATTGCTCCAATTTCTGCAATTCTTGTTAAGTCATATTTTTTGGATTTTAATTCATTTATTTCACTAATTTTTATTCCTTTTAGATAGCTCAAGCATAGAACTCTTTCCGTGCTCATATCCCAAAAGACTTCAGGTACTTCTATATTTTCATCATCAAGGAATTGTTGTCTAAATCTCGCAGCATATTGAGCTTCACAATTGAAATCTAATTCTTTCATTAAAACTTTTCTACATTCCCTTGCAATTTCAACCCAATTTCTTCCTCTACTCCAATTCTTATTTTTCTGGAGAAGAAAAGCTATCTGCTCCATAATGTCTAAATCGATTTTGAATAGAGTTTGCAAATTTGGTCTTTGAACTTTAAAAATTACAGTTTTTTCATTTTTTAATACTGCTTTATGAACTTGAGCTAATGAAGCTGATCCAATGGGAGAGGGATCAATATATTTTATTTGTTCAAAATTCTTATTTAATTCATCCTTTATTATTTTTTCGACGATTTCAAAAGAAAATTGAGGTACTGCATCTTGTAATGTTGATAATTCTTTAATCCATGTCTTTGGAATTAAATCTGGTCTCGCTGATAAAAGTTGCCCAATCTTTATAAAAGCGGAACCAAGTTTAATTAATTCAGAAGTAAACCAACGAGCTCTTTCTTTTTGAATATTTTCTTTTCTCTCAGAAGACTTAACAAAAAACTTAAAGATTAAATTATCAAGCCATAAACTAGTTAAAAGAATAAAGAGTGTTTTCCAAATTAAAAAACTTCTTTTTAATTTTTTTAATTGTAGGTATTTATGTAGGCGATACATATAAGTTAGATCTTCATTTATCTAATAAATTATTTAATGTTGTTAATTGATTTTTTATTTTTTCTATTTTTATTTGTGATTTTTGAATTGCTTCTTCATGAGGTGTGTATTCCTTTTCAGTGTTTGCTCTTATATTGTCATTTTCTTCCATTATTTTAGCCTCATTAATAATTTCATCTTTAAGATTTTCAAATTCCTTTTTAAAAATTTCCGGCGCACCTTGAGCTGCATTTGCTGCCTCTTCAATTTTTTCTAAAAAGGTTTTATTTAATTTTTCACTTAGTTTTTTCACGGTAGCTTTTATTAAATAATCAGAATTTGTCATAAATGTATAACCTTACAAAAATTTAGTATTTATTTTTAATATAGATCAAATCATTCAAATAAGTTATTTCAATTTTAATAAAGCAATTTGAAATTTCAAAATTAAGATTTGCTTAATTTAATTAGCCTATGTTAATCCACCTATTTAAGTTTGTATCTATATTGTACTTTTTTAGTTTTTTTCTTTTAACTTATATATCAGGTTGGTTATTTAAAAAAATATCTAACTTAATTTTTAAATAGCATTTATGGAGTTTCACTAAATTGGAAATTTATGAGTCTGATGTTGTTATTATTGGTGGTGGTCCAGCAGGATGCACATGTGCGTTGTATACATCTAGGGCAAATTTAAAGACAATAATTTTAGATAAAAACCCATCTGTAGGCGCATTAGCCATAACCCACCAAATAGCTAATTATCCAGGAGTGCCAAACGATATAAGTGGAGAAAAACTTCTCGATTTAATGAGGGAACAAGCTATTGAGTATGGAACTGACTACAGAAGAGCCCAAGTTTTTGGAATAGATGTATCTAGTGAATGGAAAACTGTTTATACACCAGAAGGGACTTTTAAAGGTAAATCATTAGTTTTAGCTAGTGGTGCAATGGGAAGGCCTGCATCTTTTAAAGGCGAAGCAGATTTTCTCGGAAGAGGAGTAAGTTATTGTGCTACTTGTGATGGTGCATTTTATCGTGATAGAGAAGTTGCAGTTGTTGGTTCTAATAAAGAAGCTATAGAGGAGGCAAATGTGCTAACTAAATTTGCGTCAACTGTTCATTGGATTACTTCTAGCGATCCTAAGCCCGAGAATGAAGAGGCACTTGAACTGATGAAAGTATCAAACATTAAACATTGGAGTAGAACACGTTTACTCGAAATAGAAGGAAACGATATGGGTGTTAATGGAATTATTATAAAAAATAAACAAGATGAACAACCAATTAATCTTACCTTGGAGGGCGTCTTTGTTTATATGAGTGGGTCAAAACCAATAACTGATTTTTTAGGGGAACAAATTGCTCTAAAAGAAGATGGCGGCGTTATTGTCGATGATTTTATGTCTACAAATTCAGATGGGGTTTGGGCTATTGGGGATATAAGAAATACTCCATTCAAGCAAGCGGTAGTGGCAGCTTCGGATGGATGCATAGCGGCCATGTCAATTGATAGATATTTGAATAGTAGAAAAAATATAAGAGTTGATTGGATTCATTCCTAATTATTTCCGTTTTTTATAGAGAGGTTGCTTCTGAAATATAAGCTACCCCTCCATAATAACTAAGTAAAGATCTTATCTCATCTCTCATTTTATCAATAATCTTCTGTTCACAAAAGACTATGACATGAGCATTAGCTCCTAAACCAGTAAATTCCATGTCTTCAGTGACAACTCTCTCTGGTCCTCGTCCAGTGGCATGTTTTGTAACGGTATATCCAGGTACTTCAGCTTTCTCTAAAGTATTTAAAATTGTTTGTAGTTCTCTTTCACTAAAAATTAAATCTAATCTTTTCATTTTTTAAATTGGTGAGATGGGGATAACTTTATTGACGAGAATCATATAAAGCGGAATACCTAGAATTATATTGAATGGAAACGTTAGTCCTAATGTCGTTGAGATGTAGTAGCTTGATCTAGCTTCAGGCACAGTCATCCTCATTGCAGCTGGAACTGCTAAGTAGGAGGCACTTGCACATAAAACCACAAATAAAAGAGCATTGCCAGGATTAAGAGATAAAAATCTTGCTACGAATACCCCAATAATTGCATTAAAGATTGGCATAAAAATGGCAAATCCGATTAGGAATTTCCCTGTTTTTTTTAAACTTGGCAGTCTTTGTGCTGCGACCATCCCCATATCCAGCAAGAAAAAACATTCAACACCGTAAAATAAAGAATGGGTAAATGGTTTCATTTTATCTATTGCTGTTGGATTACTTAAAGCTCCAAGGAATCCAATTATTAAACTACCAAGAAGTAAATAAACTGAGCCATTTAGAAAAGACTCATGCAATATTGCCCCAAGATGAAGTTTTCTTGAATTTGGTCTATTTTTTGGACCAGCAAATTTTACAAGTAATAAGCCTACAATTATTGCAGGTGATTCCATTAATGCCAAAGCTCCAACCATAAAACCATCAAAGGGCATTCCTTGACTACTTAAAAAACTCTCAGCAGATATAAATGTTACTGCACTTATAGAACCATATGCAGCTGCAATAGCAGCTGAATTAAATACATTAAACTTCAATCTAAGAATAAGGAATCCTAAAATTGGTATGATTAGAGACATCAATATTGCTGCACTTAATGTAGCCAATACAGAGTCTGAGAAGCCACTTGCTTGTATTTCTATACCACCTCTAAAACCAATAGCAAGAAGTAAATAAAGAGAAAATAATTTTGGTAAAGGTGCAGGAATTTCTAGATCAGATTTGCAAAATACTGATATTGCTCCTATGAAAAAAAATAAAACAGGGGGAGCAAATATATTTTGAGCTAATAGGCTAAACTCCATAAATTTAAATTTTTAATTCTTCTAATGCTGCCATTAATGCTTCTTTTCTTGTTTCTACAATGCCATCAACACCAAATTTTGTAAGTCTTTCTTTTACTTTTTGATTTGCTCCTGCTACGAAAGCTTTTCTTGAATTATTTTTTGCTTCCTGCATCATATCTTCAATCGCTAGTGTTGCAGTTACTCCTAATCTTGGGACATCAGTAATATCTAAAATAAGAATCTTATAATTTCTAACCAACATCATTCTTTCAGAAATTCCTTTAGCGGCTCCAAAACTAAGTGGTCCTCTTAATCTGAATAACATTACATCACCTGCGCATTTATCCAGTATCGATTTTTCATCTGCAGGTAATAAATTCATAACTTGTTTATCATCTTTATTTAGTGGATTATCGGCATCCATACCTTCTAATTGAGTTTCAGTAATTGAGTCTATTGTTAACATATTCGCAATAAATACTCCTACTAAAACCGCCCATATTAAATCCCAAAATACTGTCATTAAAAGAACACCATACATAACTGCTGCAGTTTTTAATGAAAGTTTATGAGCTCGCATTAAAAATCCCCAGTCAATAATGTCTAGCCCAACTTTTATTAAAATTCCCGCCAATAAAGCTGTGGGAATTTTTTCTGCTAAAGGTCCTGCACCGATAAGCACTATTAGTAATACTAAAGAATGAACCATCCCTGAGATGGGAGTTTCACCTCCTGATTTCACGTTAATAACGGTTCTCATGGTAGCCCCTGCTCCAGGCAAACCAGAGAATAAACCAGCAATTGCATTACCTATCCCTTGACCAATTAATTCACGATCTGAATTATGTTTTGTTTGTGAAATATTATCCGCAACTAAAGAAGTGAGTAAAGAATCAATAGCCCCAAGAACAGCTAAAACTAAACCTGCTTTAAAAATAATAGGAAAATATTGATTAAAGCTTGGTAAACTCAAGGATGGCACACCTCTTGGAATCTCTCCAATTCGATCAATAGCACCATCACCAAAAAGCAATATTGATAATGGTGTAACTATTAGTAGTGCTAACAGAGGTGATGGAACCCATTGACTAATTTTTCTAGGTGTGAGGAATACGATCCCTAAGGTCATCACAGCAACCCCTATTGCTGCTCCATTTGGATCGAAATTAGAAAAAACTGTTGATAATGATTCAATAACTCCACCGCGAGTATTAATTCCTAATAATGGTCCGATTTGTAATGCAATTATAATTACACCTATTCCAGACATAAATCCTGATACAACAGAATATGGAACTAAAGTTATATACTTTCCAAGTTTTAACACTCCAAAAAATATTTGGAATAAACCTCCAATAACTACTGCTGCCATTACTAAAGGTAATATTTGTCCAGCAGAAAGATCTCTAGGAACTCCTACTGCCGCCAGACCTGCTACAACTCCAGCTACTGTAACGCTCATAGGCCCAGTGGGACCGCTGACTTGAGCAGGGGTTCCTCCAAACAAAGCAGCTAAAAAGCCAACTACTACTGCTCCGTATAATCCATAAATAGCTCCTCCTGGGCCAAGTGCGGCATTGCCAAAAGCGAGTGCAAGGGGTAAAGCAACTACTGCTGCAGTAATACCCCCTAATACATCTCCACGTAAATTTTTGAGATGAAATCCATTGATTATGCTCAAAAGAGATTCTCCTTTAATAATTACTTTTAATTCATGATCTTATCTGTTATTGTCAACAATTTGTTGAAAAATTAAGTTTGTGCAAAAAAAATCTACAACTTTGAGATAATTAATGTAAGTTTAGAATTAATTTTTTCACTAAAATCAAGAATGCTTTATTATTTCATATATTCAAAAACTATTAAAAATGTTTATTGAAATTAGTATTTTGAGTGAAATTTTAAAATTTTAAAATCTAACATCATATGATATTGCTATGAATTCACTAAATAGACCAAGAAGGTTAAGAAGAACCGAGGCTATAAGAAACATGGTTTGTGAGAATAAAATTAATGCTGAAGATTTTATTTATCCTTTATTTGTTCATGAAAAAGATTTTAAAGAAGAGATTTCTGCAATGCCTGGTATTTTTCGATGGAATATAGACGGTTTGATTGAAGAGGTTTTTCGTGCTTGGGGCCTAGGAATAAGATGCATAGTCCTTTTTCCTAAGATTGATGATTCGTTAAAAACTGAGGATGGTTCTGAATGTTTTAATGAGGCAGGTTTGATACCAAGAGTTATAAGAAAGTTAAAGCAAGAAATACCTCAAATGGCAATTATGACCGATGTTGCATTAGATCCTTATTCTTGTGATGGCCATGATGGTTTAGTAGATCAAAATGGCAATATTCTTAATGATGAAACTATTGAAATACTAAAAAAACAGGCATTAACTCAATCTAGAGCTGGTGCAGACTTTATTGGCCCAAGCGATATGATGGATGGAAGGGTAGGAGCTATTAGAAAATCACTGGATGATAATAATTTTAAGGAGGTTGGGATTATTAGTTACACTGCAAAATATTCTTCCGCCTATTATGGACCTTTTAGGTCTGCTTTAGATTCTGCTCCAAGATTTAATAAAGATAAGAAAATTCCAGATAATAAATCAAGTTATCAAATGGATCCTGCTAATGCAAAAGAAGCGTTAATTGAATGTAGCCTTGATCAAATTGAAGGCTCTGATATTTTAATGGTCAAACCTGGTCTTTCTTATTTAGATATTATTTACAGGCTTAATAGTTTTTCTAATAAACCTATTGCTGCATATAATGTTAGTGGTGAATATGCGATGATTAAAGCTGCAGCAATGAAAGGTTGGATTGATGAAAAAAATGTGGTTCTTGAAACTTTACTAAGTTTCAAAAGAGCAGGAGCAAAATTAATTCTTACTTATCATGCCTGTGAAGCTGCTAAATGGATAAAAGAAGTTTAAAAACTCATTAAATTAAAATTAATTGTTTATTCTTAATATAAATTACTTGTATTACTTTGAAATTAGAAACTTCAAATGGTGTAAATCGTATTGGGCATATTGCTTTAAGAGTAAAAGATCTTAATAGATCTAAATCATTTTATGTAAGCCTTGGGATGAAATTGATTTGGGATGATAAAGATTGGTGTTATCTTGAAGCAGGAGCTGGAAAAGATGGCTTAGCACTACTTGGTCCTTCATATAAAGCCGCAGGCCCACATCTAGCTTTTCATTTCGAAGAAAAAAAAGAAATAGAAAAAATGCATATGGATTTAAAAAACGCTGGGATAAAGGTTGGTGCAATTCATGAGCATAGAGATGGGACCGCATCGTTTTATATGCAAGATACAGAAGATAATTGGCTCGAAATGCTTTATGTTCCAGAAGGTGGAATCAAATCTAATATCTGATTATTTGTTTTCAATGCAAGAAGTAAATAATTATAAAGAAGATTTATTAACAAAATATTTAGAAAATGAATCTTGTGGACTTTTAGAATGGCCAATTATAAAAGAGCATTTATCAACTTTCGCTCCGACCCAAATGGGTAAAAAAGCGATCCTAGAGATGGAAATCCCTGCAACTTTACAGGAATCAATTGATCTTCTTAACGAAACTAAGGAAATTAATCAATTAGAAATTGAAAATGATCAAAAACTTGATTTTCGAGGAATATTTAATATTAAAAAAATTATTGAGAATTGCTTTAAGGGTGGTAACGCAAGTGCACTAGAGTTATTAGAAATAGCAGAGACTATTACTAATTCAAGAAGATTAAAAAATATCATTTTAGATTTTCAATCTAGACCTCTCATATCATCTATTCTTAATGATTTGGTTGATCATAATCAGTTAGAAAAAATTTTAAATACTGGTATTGAAAGTAATGGAAGAATATCTGATGCAGCTAGTATAAAGCTATTCGAATTAAGAAAACAATTAAAATCTATAAAAACTGAAAGGAAAAAATTATTAGATAAATTTATTCAAAATAATGGAATATATCTTCAAGATTCTACTATAGGAGATAGATCTGGAAGGCCCGTTTTAGCAATAAAAATAAACTATATAAATAAAATAAAAGGTATAGTTCATGATTCATCTTCTTCGGGAAATACATTTTTTATTGAGCCGGAAGTTATTGTTGCTAAAGGAAACAAAATTTCAACTTTACTTGCAAAAATATCTTTTGAAGAATTTAAGCTGTTAAGAAAATGGTCTAAAATTATTGCAGAGAATTATACAAGTCTTTTATTAAACTCAAATATTTTATTAACAATTGAAAAAGCTCTTACTCGCTCAAGATATTCTCATTGGATTCAAGGAAATCCTCCTCGGTTCACAACTAACTCCAAAATTGAAATTAATGGTTATGTACATCCGTTACTAATTTGGGAGAGTAAAAGAAATAATCTACAAAATCCAGTGCCAATTGACTTTTATATAAATAAAGATATAAAAGTTGTTGCTATAACAGGGCCTAATACTGGAGGGAAAACAGCTGCTTTAAAAGGATTAGGGATAGCATTATTAATGTCAAAGGTAGGATTATTTATCCCTTCTCAGGAAGACCCAATTATTCCTTTTTTTTCAAACATATATGCAGACATAGGAGATAAACAATCACTAGAAGAAAATTTATCTACTTTTAGTGGCCATATTTCTAGAATCAAACAAATACTTGACTCTTTGAATACAAAAGAAGGTTTATCTATAGTTTTATTAGATGAAATTGGTTCAGGTACTGATCCGGAAGAAGGAACAGCTTTAGCAATTTCATTACTTGAAGAGTTTGCCCTTAAATCTGATTTAACAATTGCAACTACTCATTATGGAGAGATTAAAGCATTGAAATATAAAGATTCTAGATTCGAGAATGTTTCCGTGAGTTTTGATGAAAATTCCTTAAAACCCACATATATGCTTAATTGGGGAATTCCAGGAAGGAGCAATGCCTTAACAATTGCAAAAAGGATTGGACTTAACCAAAGAATTATTGATAATGCAAGAATTAATTTAAAGCCAAAGGAAACTGATAATATTAATCGTATTATTAAGGGGTTAGAAGAACAACGAATAAAGCAGCAAAAAGCATCTGAAGAGGCAGCTGCTTTAATAGCAAGAACAGAAATACTTTATAATGAGCTTAATAAAAATTATCAATATCAACAATCAAAAGCTAAGGAATTTCAGGCCTTAGAGAGGGAAAAATTAACAAAGTCAATAAAAGAAGCTAAATCAGAAGTTGTAAGACTTATTGAAAAATTGAGAAATAAAAAAGCGACTGGAGAAGATTCGAGAAAGATTGGTATGAGGTTAAAGGAAATTGAGAATAAATTCACAAACCATGAATTAGAAGAAAAAAAACAATCATCATGGTTCCCTCAGGTGGGAGAATTAATAAGAATCAAAAGTCTTAATAGTGAAGGGAAAATAATTGCATCAGATGAGAAAGGATATTCTTTTACAGTAAATTGTGGATCTTTTAATAGTGTTTTATCTATAAATGAACTGGAGGGTATTAATGGAGAGAAGCCAATTATTCCAAAATCTGTAGTAAAAGTAAAATCTAATCATGAAAATTATTCTTTTTCTAATATAAGAACTACTAAAAACACCATTGATGTTAGAGGTTTAAGAGTTCATGAAGCAGAAATTATTATTGAAGAAAAGATAAGAAAATTTCATGGACCTTTGTGGATCATACATGGAATAGGAACTGGTAAATTAAAAAGAGGTTTAAAAACATGGCTTTTGAATTTAAATTATGTTGATAAAGTTGAAGATGCAGATCCCACCGAGGGAGGTGCAGGTTGCAGTGTCGCTTGGATTAAATAATATGTAGTAAAAGTATTAAAAGTTTATATATTAAAAACGTGCATTTTATTGATCAAGCTCAAATAACTGTAAAAGCTGGGAATGGTGGAGATGGTATTGTTTCTTTTCGTAGGGAAAAATTTGTCCCTGCTGGTGGACCATCAGGAGGTAATGGAGGTAAAGGAGGATCAATTATTTTTCAAGCTGATAATAATCTACAAACTCTCCTTGATTTTAAATTTAAAAGAGAGATAGTTGCTAAAGATGGAACTAAGGGAGGGCCTAATAAAAGGACAGGAGCTACAGGTGAGGATAAAGTCGTAAAAGTTCCTTGTGGAACTGAGATTAAAGATATTAAAACAGGTATTATATTAGGGGAGTTATTAAACGATAACGAGAGGGTAATAATAGCTTTTGGGGGCAGAGGTGGATTAGGTAACTCTCATTTTTTGAGTAATAGCAATAGAGCTCCAGAATTCTTTATCTCTGGTAGGTCAGGGGAAATCTGGCAGCTAAGATTAGAATTAAAATTAATAGCTGATGTAGGTATTATTGGTCTTCCTAATGCAGGTAAAAGTACATTAATATCAGCTCTCTCCTCAGCTAAACCAAAAATTGCAGAATATCCTTTTACTACATTAATTCCAAATCTTGGAGTGGTCCGAAAAGATGATGGGAATGGATGTCTCTTTGCAGATATACCAGGTCTAATATCAGGCGCGGCAGATGGAGTTGGATTAGGTCATGAATTTTTGCGTCATATTGAAAGAACAAAAATATTAATTCATTTAGTTGATTTAATCACTGAAAATCCCATAAGCGATTTTCTAATAATTGAGGAAGAATTAAAAAAATATGGAAAAGGATTGATTGAAAAAGAAAGGTTTATTGTTTTAAATAAAATGGAATTGGTTAGTGAAGATTATTTGAAAATAATTACAAAAAAGTTAGAAAATTTATCAAAAAAGAAAGTTTTTGTTATTTCTTCAGTTTTGCGAAAAGGTTTACCCCATCTTCTGTCTGAGGTTTGGGAAAAAGTTTGAATTAAGAATAGAAAAAAATTGTTAAAATATTTACTTGATTTTGATGTTGAAATTGGTCATAAATAAATTAATGCCTTACAAAAAGTTATGAATTTTTATAGTTGCTTTGATAAAACTGGAAAAGTAATTGCGCGATGTCAGACTATCCAAGATATTGAAGTTCTGAAGAAAATGGGTAGACCGATTGTAGAAATTAAAGAAATGAAGAATGAAGAATCAGTTGTGTGCTCTTTAACTGGAAGTCCATCAGACTACAATATGGATTACTAAAAAAAAATGGGCTTAACAGCCCATTCATTTATGATTACTAAACTGATTATTTAATCATCATATACGAGGCATTCAGGTTCATCTGGGTTTGCATCACAGAATAACTCTAATGCATTTGGATCATGTTTATCATCTGGATGATGATCCTTATAATCTTCAAGTTCCTTTAACTCTTCGGTAAGATGCCTTACCTTCGGCAAATTTCCTTCTGCTTTTGCTGATTCAATTTCTGATTGATCTTTTTGAATGTGCTCGTCAATAGATTTCATTTGAAGACTTATTAAATAAGTTATTTACCCTACGATAGTGAATTAATTACTAAATTGCATCCTATATGAGTTGAAATTATGATTATTTAAAAAAATAAATAGGATAAAATTTTTAAAAGTCAACATACATTGTTTTTTATGATTTCTTCTAAAGATGGATATGTTGGAACAATATTATTTGGGTTGAGAGGGAAAATAGCTTTGTAATAATCTTCTATCCATTTATCGGGAGAACAAGTATCAGAAACTCCTGCTAAATTATAAAAATTTAATCGCCACTTCATAAGGTGTTTGAATTCTGAAATTTCTTTTTTACTACATTTAAACAGTTTGCTATAAATTATTTCCCACCTTATTAGTGTGGGAAATAAATAGATATCTGCAATTGTTAAATCTTTACCAAAGATCCATGGACCTCCCGTCTTATGGATTTTGTGATCTAAGTAATTCAAACTTGAAAAAAGATTGTCGATAGCAGAATTGTATGCCTTTTGATTTCTTGCAAATCCACATTTATAAACACCATTATTAATATTATCGTTAATAAAAGTTAGAAAATTTTCATCACAAGCTTTAATGTTCTTTTTATCAGTATTAGCATCACTGATTAATTTAAGGAAGTTTACTATTTCAGTACTTTCATTGGATAAACCCTGTAATTTCTTATTTGATAACTTTACTAAAATAGGCACTGTTGGTCTTTGGATATTTTTTTTATTTATTTTTTTATATAAACCATTTAAAGTTTTTATTTTTAAAAAGTCATCTTCAAATCTCCATTCACCGAAAGCATAATTTGGTTGTAAAAAAATAATGTCAATTTTTGTTGATAAATTATTCATAGAGTGTAAAAGAATAGTTCTATGACACCAAGGACAAGTTGAACCGACTATTAAATATAATTTTTCTTCTTTTTCAAAATTAATGTCTAATTTATTATTGTTATTATTATTGTTGAATCCACTTTTTCTTGTATAGTGACCATTTTTATCAGAGGGAGCAAAGCCATCCATTAATTTTTCCCAGTACCAAAACCAGAATTTCTTAGCGAAATAAATAAGGTATTTGCTTGGTTTCATAGAAATCTTAAATTAACTTAAAAATGAATAAAAACAGTTTCTTAATAGTTTCAGGCACTCATGGGAATGAAATCAATCCGATCTTTGCGGTAAAGAAATTTGAGAAATTAAAGCAATTAAACTCTGAAAGTTCCGACCTCAAATTCATTTTAGGTAATCCAAATGCTTATAAAGAGGGTAAACGATACATTGATATCGATCTCAATAGATCATTCAATGAAAATAAGGGTATGAGCAATAAGAAATTAAATAAGAATTTATATGAATTATCTAGGGCGAGGGAACTATTAAGTAACTTTGGACCTGAATCTGCTCTGTCATATCAAACTGTAATTGATTTACATACGACTACATCATGTATGGGAACAAGTGTCGTTCTCTATGGTAGAAGGCCGAAAGATTTTTGTTTAGCAGCTTTACTTCAATCGAAATTTGGATTACCAATTTATCTGTATGAAAAGGATTTTAATCAAACAGGTTTTTTAGTTGAAGCTTGGCCTTGTGGATTAGTAATTGAGATTGGCCCAGTTGCTCAGAATCACTATGACCCATTGATTGTTGAAAGTTTTCTTATAATCTTGAATTATCTTGATAGTTTATCAGCTGATTTTAGAAATTTTCATCGAAAATTACCGAAACAAATTACAGTTTTTGTCCATCAAAAAAGTATTGATTATCCGAGAGACCATAATGGAGAGATTATTGGTTTAATTCATCCATCAAGAGTTAATCAAGATTGGATAAGAATCCAAAAGGGTGATCCTCTTTTTCTTAACATTGAAAATGAAACAATCTCTTATGAAGAGACTTCTATGGTGTATCCAGTTTTTATTGGAGAAGCTGCTTATAAAGAAAAAAATATTGCTATGAGCTTCACAAAAAGAGAAATAATAGAAATTAACGAAAACCGGATTGGTAATTTTTAAATGTTGAATCTCTGATTATTTATCATTTGTAATCATTATCTGATTGATAAGTTTAATTAATGAATTTTAAAAATATTTTTCAAACTTATCTGCAGGCAATTAATAATTTTAAATTCTCTCACTCCAGTAAATAATTGCCCCAATTGCCTCTAACTCTAGCCTCCTACTTCTCGCAGAGTACAGAGGAATAATCTCTTTGGATCTTTTGCCATTCAATAGCCATTCCAATAAAACCAATTTATTAATCCAAACATTAAGAAAATATTAAAGCATTGATGACTCTTTCTTGTATAAATTATTCAAATTTTCATTATTTGGACAACTTTTTTACACATTTTTTGCGTTTTTAGATTAAAATCAATTGAGCAGATTTTATCTGTTTTTTTTTACACGCCTTTATTTAAGGCATACCTTACGAACTCATGACAACTATTCAGCAGCAGCG
>CEUU01032014.1_pt1 | contig 16016 bp, 10 predicted proteins | sample 531321 | NCBI WGS metagenome assembly CEUU01 (sample SAMEA2622658, study PRJEB7988) | marine metagenome | isolation source: saline water (ENVO:00002010), including
TAATCTTTAATTGGGATTATTACAATAATCCTGTAAACTTTACTCTACTTAAGACATGCCTGATTCTAATGTTTATTGGTGCTGTGGGAAAATCTGCACAGTTCCCTCTACATGTTTGGCTTCCAGATGCTATGGAAGGTCCTACACCTGTTTCAGCATTAATTCATGCAGCAACTATGGTTAATGCTGGATTGTATCTTGTTGCCAGAATGTTTCCGATTTTCATGGGAACAGCAGGAGATAGCTACATTGGAGAATTAGCTGACGTTGGCATCATTGTTGCGATAATAGGTGGAATTACGGCGTTTATGGCAGCTGGAATTGCATTTGTACAGAATGATATTAAGAAAGTTCTAGCATATTCAACAATGAGTCAATTAGCATATATATTCACTGGTCTGGGGGCAGCTTTATGGTTTGCAAGTAAAGGTAAGGAAGATTTGGCATATTTCTCATTAGGAGCCTCATTGTTCCATCTTTTTAATCATGCTATGGCGAAAGGAATGCTATTCATGGCCTCAGGTTCTGTTATACATGAAATGCATCATGCTCACCATCATGTTTCACATGATGATCACGAACATGATCATTTTGATGCTCAAGATATGACAAATATGGGAGGACTGGCGTCTAAATTACCTATCACTGCGACTGCAATGGCTGCTGGTTCGATGAGTATTATTGGAATCCCATTAATAGGTGGTTTTTGGTCAAAAGAAGGAATAATAGCCAAAATCTGGAAGGCAGCAATGTATGATGATGAAATATTACTATTCATTCCAGCAATTTTATTATTAGTCTCCGCTGGAATGACAGGCTTTTACATGAGCAGAATGTGGTTTATGACGTTCGCTGGAAATCCAAAATCGGAAATTGCAGAACACGTACATGAAGAAACACCTTGGATTAAATTTCCACTTGTAATTTTAACTTTTATGACTCTCGGGGGTATAGTTTTTGCTGCCCTGCACTTTGTGCCATGGGTTTCAGAAGGTGTAGCATTCCACTATGATTTAGTCTATGAATTAAAACATGCATTCTTAGCGGTAAATGATGAAGGTGTTATTGACTCTACTTTCCTCTTATTAACATGGACTACAATCGGATTATCCTCAGTTATCGGCCCAATTATTGCAATGTCATTGTATGGAGGTGCTCTCAAAGAAGGTGAAAAAGCAATTCCTACAATCTCATGGATTGTCAAATTATCTGAAGTGATTAAATCTAGATGGCAGTTCAATAATAAAGCTCTTGCTGAGTCAGGATTAGCCGAGGCTTTAAGGAGACGCTTGTATTTCGATGATATATATGACTGGATTTGCCTTAAAATAATTGTACCAATTGGATTAGGCTCAGCATTATTTGACAAAAAAGCTGTTGATGGGGTTATTAAGGGGATAGAAGCAGGAAGTCAAAAATCTAGTTCTCTAATTAGAAAATTAACTACCGGATCCGCACGTGATTATATTATGATGGTGGCATTAGGGTCGATAATTTTAGTTGGATTGATTTGGGGGATGGCATAGTTGGTAAAGAATAGCTCAAAATTAAATGACGGAATGTATGTCATTGGTGGGTTATTTCTAGCAATTGCAGGACTGATGTTTGCCTCACCAAGAATCCCTTCAATGGAAAATGACTGGATTACATTACCTTTAATTGGACTGCCAGTTATTGGGTCTTTGCTATTAATGGGTTTTTCCTCAGCAGTTCCTTCTTGGAAGAAAGAGAGTATTTCAGAAACAATTAAATTTGCTTCACTAGGAATCTCGTTGATAGTTTTTATAATTACAAGTTTAATGATGACTGATATATTATATAGTGTCCAATGGAGTAATATTAAATTTAATCAATATTTATACGAAATAGAGTATGATTGGTTAAGTTCCATTGGCGCTAAATGGCATGTTGGGTTGGATGGCCTGTCTATGCCGATGGTTTGGTTGACTGCTTTTCTAGTTCCAGTAACAATGATTACCACATGGAATGAAAAGAAACCATGGTATTATCACCCATTACTACTTTTAATGGGGGGTTGTCTAGTTGGTGTATTTGTAGCTCTTGATTTCTTCATGTACTATGTTTTCTGGGAATTAACTCTAGTTCCGATGTTCTTCCTAATTTTAAATTGGGGGGGGAAAGAAAGAAAATATGCAGCTCAAAAATTCTTTATCTACACTTTTACCGCTTCTGTGTTGATGTTGCTAGGAATAATAATTCTTTATTTGATTCAAGACCCTTCAGCCGCTAACTCAAGCATTACTGGAAGAAGTTTTGATATGCAGAAAATGATTCAAACTGCCCAAGAAGAAGTCATTAAAGGAAATATCTGGCTAGGACCCGGAACTCAAAAACTATTATTTGTTTTATTTATGGCTGGTTTTCTAGTAAAATTACCTGTCGTTCCATTCCATACTTGGTTACCAGACGCTCATGTACAAGCTCCAACTGGAGGATCGATGCTATTAGCAGGAGTAATGCTAAAGATGGGTGCTTATGGTATGTTTAGAATTCCAATTTCAATGTTCCCCCATGCACTAATAGAATTTCAAATGCCATTGATGATTATTGGGATGATAAGTCTATTTTATGGTGCTTGGGTGTGCTTAGGGCAAATTAATCTCAAGAGAATGGTAGCCTATTCTTCTGTATCACACATGGGAATCATTCTTTTAGGTATTGCTAGTTTACAACCTCTAGGATTTGCAGGTGCTATTTTTATGATGTTTGCTCATGGATTAATTTCACCAATGTTATTTGGAGTTGCTGGAGCATTTAAACATCATTACCATACTCTAGAAATAGGTTCAATGAGAGGAATTGCAAAGCATAGTCCTTGGTTAGCAGGAAATATGATGTTCTCATGGATGGCAAGTCTTGGTTTACCTCTTTTAGCGGGTTTTGTAGCTGAAGTCGCCGTTCTTATCGCTTTGTGGTATGAATTTGGATGGTGGGTAATTATTCCTGGAATAACATTAGCAATTACTGCAGCATACTATCTTTGGAGTATGCAAAGAACTATCTTTGAAGGCGGAGATGATACACAATTGCCTAAATCATTAGGTGATGAAAAACCTAAAGATATAGATATTTCAGAAAGAATAGGATTAATGACACTAGCTATATTAACAGTAGTATTCGGTATATTTCCATTCATTTTCTTTGAGATGATGTCTGGATACAGTAGTGAATTAATCAAGGAAATTTTATGGGATGAAATTAGAAATAGGTGGTGAAAAAAATGGCGAAAGAAATTATTAGTTTATCTGGGATCGTTCACTTACTTCCAGAGTTAATGTTGTTAACAGGTATCCTTCTATTATTCTTAGTTACCAATTTAGGTGATGCAAAGATAAGACTGCCCTTGACAAGATTCAAAATTCCCGTTTTATTAGGAGGCAATAGATTCAAATGGAATGCTGATCCTAGATTACCTGGATTGATTTCAGTTTTTACATTCATCCTTTGTATCGGATTGTTATTCAGGTCTCTTGGAAGTGACTGTGGAAAAATCATAGAAGGATTTTGTTCTGAAACAATTATTCTGACTACTAGTGGAGTTAATCGTTTAGATTTACTTAAACTTGATTCTTTTAGCAGGTTGTTTGAATTAATGTTCTTCATGGCTTTGTTGCTTGTTAGCGCTGCGAGTATTAACAGATTACAAGCAGATTCCAATCCGAATAATGATGACTTAAAACAATTACTAGACAATCGTAGACAAGTTGATTTCCATCTTCTATTACTCATTTCTGGGCTAGGAATGACAATTGTTGCGATGTCTATGAATTTATTTGTACTATTTGTAGGATTGGAATTAGCAAGTTTACCAATTTATGTTTTAGTTGCATTCCATAAGGAATCAAAGGCCAGTTCTGAAGCTGGTGTTAAATATTTTATCACTGGAGCGATTTCCTCAGCAATTGGATTATATGGAATGTCATTACTTTACTTATGGTCAGGAAGTCTACAATTAACTGTACTTGAAACTGCTTGGTCTTCAATGACAAGCCCTGAGGCATTACCGTTATTCGGAATCAGTCTATTATTGGTCGGTTTTGGATTTAAGATTAGTGCCGTACCGTTTCATTTTGTTGCTCCAGATGCATACGCAGGAACCTCAAGTCCGATAGCTGCATTACTCGCAACTGCTTCAAAAACACTCGGATTTATAGGTTTGATGAGAATTTTGATGATAATTACATTACCCGATTTAGGTTCGACAGCTGTTTGGATGGTTGCATTCGGAATGTTATCAGTAGTGACCATGACTTGGGGAAATCTAGCTGCGCTAAGTAGTCAAAATCCTAAAAGAATGTTAGCATATTCTTCTGTAGCTCATGCAGGTTATATGATGGCAGCACTAGTTTCAGTTGCAGCTTGGAAAAATGGTAGTTTTTCTGAATCTGAAAATAGTATTCAAGCAGCAGAATTAATTATAGGCTCGATTATTTTTCACCTATTTGTATTAATTTCATTTAAAATTGGAGCATTTTTAGTTCTATCACATTTAGAAACAGAAAATGAATTAACAGATATGTCTAGCTTGAATGGATTAGCAAAAAGAGAACCAATCATTGCAACATCTATGTTTGTCTTTATGCTCTCATTAGCGGGGGTACCTCCCTTATCAGGGTTCATGTCTAAATTTTTGATGGTTACTGGTATTACACAAGTATCCTCGGCTGAGGTTCTAACAAATTCAAGCGTAAATCTAATTCCTACAATACTAAGTATGAATTGGACATTTTTCTTAGCTCTGGCAATATTTTTCAATAGTGCAATGAGTTTATACTATTACCTCAGAATCGGAGTCATTATGTTCTTTGAAGAACCAAAATCAAGATTGCCACTACCAAAAGCATCTATAATTAGAATTACAATTTATATGTGTGCGATTGCCTCAGTATTTTTTGGAGTTAGCTCAGATTGGTTGGTAGAGTCTGTCACTAATGCTTCAGGAGCATTATTTGATAATACATAGCATCTTGTTTAAATCAAATGAGTCCAGAGGCAAATCATGGGCAGGCGTTTCCAAGAGAAAGTCGATAATGAAGAACTGGCTCGGTTAGAATCAGATGTTGGACCAATTAGAGTTCTAATGCCTAATATAAAAATTAATGAAATGTTTGCAATCGCTGATAATATCCTTGGAGGAAGAAGAGTTAGTGTGATTTGTGCAGACGGCAAAACTAGAATGGCTAGAATCCCGGGAAAAATGAGAAGGAGGCAATGGGTTAGAGAAGGTGATTTAATTATCGTTTGGCCTTGGGACTTTCAAGACAGCAAAGCAGATGTTAAACATCGTTATTCAAAAACTCAAGCAATCTATCTTTCAAGAAAAGGAGTTCTTCCAGAGATTGTCGATTTATTTGGCTCTGGTGAAGAAATTCAAGAAGATTCTGACGAAAGTGGAATCTGGAGTGATTCATTAAAAGAAACTGCTAACGAAGAAAATCAAACTGAAGATGTTGAAATTGATGAAAGGATTGATACAGACGATATTGACGATTTATTCGGATGATGATTAAAATGTATGATTCTGAAAAAAATCATGAATCATTACCACAGTCATGGGATGAGTTAATTAACGAATATGGGGATTTGAAAAAACCAGCTAAGAAGAAGAAGAATTTCAAGAAAAGAGACTCTTCCAATCATTTAACAGATCCAGGACAAAGATGGAAATGGATGGTTGAACCGAAATACAAACAAATGTTCAATGAAATCGAACAAAAAATTCAGGGAGCTATAGGTATTGGAAAATTTGAATGGGTTGATCGCAGAGTTTTTGATCAGGTATTTGACAGAATTACTTTGCTCGGTGTATACAAGTTAATGCATTCAGGAGACATTGGACAAATAAATTGGCCTATAGCAAGAGGTAAAGAAGCTCATGTTTTTCATGGTTTAAGTGATAGTGGAGTTATCGCTGTTAAAATATTTCATACATCAAATGCAGTATTCAAAAATTTGATTAAATATATTGAAGGAGATCCCCGATTTGGAGGTTTGAAAAGAAAACACCGAGATCTAGTAACAGTCTGGGTCAGGAAAGAACATAGAAATCTACTGAGAATGAAAAAATGTGGACTTAATGTTCCAGAACCACTTGGAATCCATCAGAACATCTTAGTAATGTCTTACATTGGTGATGAAAAAAAACCAGCACCAAGACTTAGAGATGTAAAAATCAATAATGCTGAAGAAGTTTTTGATAAATTAAAAAACTTCATACGAACGTGTTGGCATGAGGCAAAATTAGTTCATGCAGATTTTTCTGATTACAATATTTTATGGCATAATAATGAACCTGTTGTAATTGATGTAGGTCAAGCTGTTTCAGATAAACATCCTAATGCAAAAGAATTTTTGGTTCGCGACATCCAGAGATTGATTGATTGGGGGAAAAAACAAGGATTAAACATGGAATTAGCAGAGGTTTTATATGATGTTCTAAATTAAATTAATGTCATCTTCAAAACCACTTCTCATCCAAAAAGCGAATAAGAATCCTATAATTATTTGTGACATTGAAAAAACTAATATTGCTTCTCTCAAATCTAAAAAATTATTTTCAATTACAATTCCTGCAAAAAAAGCTGAAGCGGAATTGAACATTGCCATCAACAACAAGTCTGAGGCAAAAACCCTACCTCTCCATTCATCTGGAACTCTTTCTTGTAACATTACATTGGATAAGACCCAATTTGAACCACTTGCAGCATGAGAAAAAACTATGAGAGATATTGAGAAAAATGTCCACTCCACCAAACCAAATATAAAATAAAAAATTCCACTTACACTTATCAATAAACCTACTAAATACTTCCATTTTTTACGATCTTTGAACATAAATTTGGAGATTAATGGTCCAATCCCAACCCCTATAGCTCTGGCCAGAAACATAATTCCAATTCCTACTGCAAAATCACCAACACCTATTTCATCCCCAACTAAAACTATTAAGAAAATTAGCCCTCCTCCGCCAATAGTCCAGACTGATTTTGCAAAAACTAATCTCAAAACATCACCTTTATTGATAATGTATTTCCAACCTTGAAAAATCTCTGAAAGTCCCTCTTTTAATATTGATTGTTTTGATTTTTCTTTCTTCTTCTGAGGGATTTCGATAGTTGAAATGATTAGAGCAGCAATTAGAAATGTTATTGAATCAACTATGAAAGCTGTTTCAACTCCATATTTAGAAGTTACAAACCCACCTAAAGCACATCCAAAACCTAACATGGCTGACCAGGTAGCTGTATCAATTGCATTTGCAGTTAATAGTTCATTTTTTTTAACTATATTTGGAAGAGCTGCTTTAGAGGCTGGTACTTCAAGTGCATGTAAAGCCATCAATAAGAATACCAAAAAATAGAGTAAAAATAGATCATCTTTACCATCAATAAATAATAAACTAACCGCAACAAAAGCACTCAATACATTGGCAATAATCATTATTCTTTTACGATTATATTTATCTGCTAACATTCCAGTAAATGGCTGCGGAACTGCGAATGCAAGCATCCTCAGCGCAATTAAACCACCTAGAGCTAACTCAGAGCCGGTGATTTGAATAATCAGTACAAAGACTGCGACTGTATTAAACCAAGTTCCTCCATTTGAGATTAAGAATGACAGCCAAAACCTAGTATACTTTGGGTTATTTTTGAAGAGCTCTAAAAATCCCACCTCAAGTTCCTCAAACTCATGCTTATTAGAGGAATGTTGAGATATTGCCCCTGCCATTATGATGCCCTGTCAACAACTATCCTTAACAAATTTCTACACATGAACGACGCGATATTCAAAACTGATGTATATCACGGGCACATCATGCAAAGCAGTCTTAAGATTCCAAAAAAAAGAATTGCCATAATTATTGGTAAAGGAGGAGAGACTAAACGAATGTTAATTGAAAATAGTGGGTGTAAATCTATAAATATTAACTCTGAAACTGGAGATATATCCATTTCTTGGGGTGAAATAGGAAGTTATGACCCTTTAATGATGATGAAATTACCTGACGTGATAAAAGCGATTGGAAGAGGTATGAATCCAAATAGGGCTGTTTCTTTATTGAATGATGATATGTTATTTGAATTGATTGAACTTAAATCATTTGTTGGTAAAAAAGCTAACCAGCAAAGAAGAATTAGGTCTAGAATCATTGGTTCGGAAGGGAAAATAAGAAGACGAATTGAAAACCTAACTAATTGCGAAATTACTGTTTATGGTGGAACTATAGTATTAATTGGAGATGATTTGGGTTTACCAGTAGCAAGTGATGCCATTAGAAAAATATTAAATGGTGCTGAACATGGTCCTGTATTGAAAAGGTTGGAAAATATTCGTAAAAAACAAAGAATTGACTCTAGGTCTCTTGAGTCAATCGAAATTAAAGAAAAATCACTTGGTTTTGAACATCTGGTTCCTGGTCTGAGTAATATTACTCAAAGAAGGAATAGAAAATTAAAAAGTTTTCAACCGAATAATGATGAAGACTTATCTGAATTAATGAAATTAAATGATGATGAAAAAATCGATTGGAGTGAAGAATAATTACTTACGTCTGTCTTGATTAATTAATCTTGAAACAATTAGTCCGATGATTAGAATTGAGAATAAAGATGGACCAAAACCTGACACAATTCCAGATACCTGCTCTCCATCCGCTCCTGAAACAATTAAGTATCTAACATTATTATTTTCATCTCTTTCATCTATCATTTCTTCAGAATCTAAAATTACTCTGACATCCCATTGTCCACCACTTGTTAAGGAGAATTTCCATTCAAGCTCATGAATAAGATCTGTCATCGATCCAATTGGGATCACTTGAGTGCTGATAGTTGTCCATTCAACATTTGAATCTCTGTTTGCTGGTGCTAATTGTAGAATAGCTTCAAATGATTCAGAAATTGGTTCATTAGATACTACAACTGTATTTAATGTAAATACTTGACCACTACCAGTTCTGATAATTAATCTGTCTAATTGTGTTGAATCCCAACTGATATCTTCTCCAGGCAAAATAGTTACAAATACTGGTTCTGTTATTTTTTGATTAGTTGCATTATCTGAAATTATTGCTCTAAGCATCAAATACTGATTTTCTTTAAGATCCCAAATAATTCCATTAATAGATGCTGAAAAGAATAATAAGTTTGTATCTGAGGTTGTCTCGAGTGTTGTCCAACCCTGACTTTCATCAGGAATATTTCCTTCACCATCTGAATCAAATCCAAATTCAATGTATGTATTTGATGCATCAAGTCCTGAATCAATATCAGAAGCTGAAAAAGAAATTAAAACGTTATTGAGAGTACTTGTAGTTATTTCTGGTACATTCCAACCATGAAAATTGGGAAGTGAAAGGTCAACATTAATTGAAAAGTTAGTTATGTTTCCCTTGTTACCCAATAAATCAATTGCCCTAAATTGTAAAATTTGTTCTCCTGGGGAAACTGGAATAACGGCATTCCCAGATGAAAGTATAGAATTCCATCCGTTACCCGAAGGTAAAATCTGGTATTCATAAGAATCAACACCAACTCCTCCAGAATCTGTGACTCCAACATTTAGGTTTGAAACATTTAACTCATTCGCAGAAACCCAGTCTCCGTCGGCTATTTCAGTTGAAACCCCATTCAAATTGTAAGTTAATCTGGGTTCTCCAATTGTCGGACCTGTTCTATCAATTCCTATGTAAATAGTAGAAGTAACAACATTAGAATCTGAGTCTTGAACCGTTAACATAGGATTGAAAATGCCCTCAGATAAACCGCCAATAATTTCCCACCCCCAATTAAATGGTGATTCATCAGGAGACAGTTCAGCACCAGGAGTATCAGATAATGTAGCAAAATCTAAGTTATCATCAGTAGCTTCCCAACTAAATGATATCGTGTCACTTTCTCCTGAGGAGAACCATGCTCTTGATGAAGGACTCTGACCGTCGCCAATTTCAGAATTGTCTACATTAAACTGAGAAATAACTGGAACTGATCGACTAGTAACTGTTTCCTTAATTTCAAATTCAGTTTCCAATGAGCCGTATTCGAATTCTGAAAAATACACTAAATGGCTGCTTGCAAAAAGAATTAATGTGAGCAAATAGGCCATGTTGCACGCGCGTCTTGACATCGGAATACATACACCACAAAGCCTAACCGCTTCAATACTTGTGTTAAAAAATACCATTTTCCCACAAAAAATTACCTAATGTATTTACACAAATGTTTGTTCATGTTTACCAAGGTTAATGTGTAACATTTGTCCTAGTGGTAATATGGGACAGGTTAAATTAAGTTCTTTAGTTGTTATTATTTTGATTTTTTGTTCACTATTTTCTCTGGTCTCAGTTGTTCGGGCTGCTGAAGTCGAAGGAATAACTTTTACGAGTGAATCAATCACTATCACTCCTGAAAATCCAGTTTCAGGAACCCCTATTTCTATTGACGTAATACTAAATAACAGCAATTTAGAATCAAAAAATGTAGATGTATATTTTTACAAAAATCAATTTGAAGTCGGAGGTTTTGATTATATTAAAAATATTAATCTTCCTGCCAGTGATGGTATTCTAGATTCTCAAACTACTGTAAGTCAAATTTGGCAAGATATTGATATAAATGATCAAGGAGTATATGTTGAAATCCTAGATTTAGATTCAGGTTCAAAAACTGCACCTGTCTTTAAACCATTTACAGTTCAAGGTTTACCCGATTTAATCGTTGAAAATGTAGAAATTACACCACAAAATAAAATTATTCAAGGAGAATTATTTTATGTCAATGTAACTATTCACAACCAAGGTTCTTTGTTAGCAGGATTAAACTCAGTATCTCTAAATATTGAAGGCAGTACAATTAGTTTAACTGAACAAATTGAAACAGTTTTAGATACTGGTTCATCAAAAATTGTTTCATTTGATGCAATTGCTCCACAAACTGGTACATGGACGATACAAATCTCAGTTGATTCAAATTTTGAAATAAACGAATTAGATGATAACAACAATTATTGGACTGGAGATTTAATTGTGATTGAAGCTCCTGATCTTTATTTTGATTCTACCATTTCACTTACTACCGAAAATGGGGGAATAGCGTCAGTATTTGGCCCGTGGGAATTATCTGCCACAATTGTAGCTACTGGTACTAATGTTGAGGATCTAATTGGTAAAAATATACCAATTGAAATAACATTGTTAGATGAGGGAGGTAATGCTTCACCAGTAATTATCAATGAAAATATTGAGTGGGACGCTGACTCTAACAAGCAAGAGATGATATTTGCTTTTGATTCAGACGATTTCGAGGATTTTCGAGTTGGAGTTAACATATTAATTATACGTTTAATACCTAGTGAAATCAATATTATTGAAGATAATGATGTTGCAGTAAAAGGCTTCGAAATAGCTGAAAATCCAAATATAGCTATTAAAATTGTAGATTCTATTGAAACAGGATTTGTAGAAAATAATTTATCTATGATGGTAAGTATTGAAAATACTGGTATTGTAAATTCATCGGGTATTCTGACTGTAAATTGGAAAGGTGAATCCTATGCAAATTTTGACATTGAACTTTCTGGAAACGAGGAAAAAGTTGAAGAAATTAAAATTGAAACTGGTACATCCAAAGGTGATTTTGAATTCGAGGTTGTTTGGACTCCAGATTCTACTTGGATGGACGCGAATAATTTAGATAATTCTGATAAAAAGATCGTTGAAATTAAAATCCCATTTATTCTAAATTTTGATTTGTATAGTTTAAACATTACTCCAAGTCAACCATATGTTATGGGAATTGAACATACTCTTCAAATTAATATCAATTCAACTGATACAGGAAATCAAACTGTAGAGTGTAGAGATAAAGAGAATTTACTATTGAATACAAAAGAAGTCACGATTAGGGATTTAGATTCCCAACAGAAGTTTGAATGTATTTTTACACCCGAAGACACTGGACTATATGAATTAAAATTAATATTCGTACAAAAAAATGGTAACGATTATACACATACACTACAAATTAACCCCCCTGAGTCTTTATTAAAATTAGAAAATGAAGACAGCACAGATTTCTTAATTTTACTTATTCCATTCACAATATTTTTGATTATTGCATTAATTGCTGCAATAATTTTAACTAGAAAAGATACCGACTTATCAAACGTAATTTATGTAGAAATTGAAAATAACGGTTATGATCCTAGAGAATTAAATATTACTGTGGGAGATAAAGTAATGTGGACAAATTATGATGAAGAAAATATTCATACTGTTTCTGCAAAATCACTTAACGAAGAAGGAAAGTTATTGTTTCACTCTGGAGATCTTCAAGATCATGATGAATTCTTGCACGAATTCAAAACAATTGGTTCTTATGAATATGGTTGTAAATATAACTCAAAGTACTATGGGAAGATAAACGTGTACGGTCTTGAAGAAGATGATGGTGATGAAATCATAAAAGGGTCTACTAAATTTGCTTCAGAAATAATTGATATGGGATTCAACGAAGATGAATTAGAAACAGATTGGGATGAAAAAATAGTAGTTGCCGAAGCCGAGGTTGAACAAATTAGATCTAAACAAGAAGCTGAATTGATTGAAGAAGAAGAAATCAAATTAGACACTGAAGAAGAAAATATAAAAATGAAAATTGATGATGAGGATTCTGAGTTGATTTCACAAAGAGGAAAAGTACTAGAAAACATGGATCAAATACTAGCATCAAAAGGTGAACTAAAATCTCTGAAAGACGAAGATGTTGAATTTACTGCAAGTGATGCAAGTATGCGTGCTGAATTATATGCTCTGACTGGGGAAGAAGGTGTAATGCCCGGGGATGAGGTAAAGATTGGACTTGGGTCTGATAAAGACCATTTAGAAGGTAAAGCTGACTTTGTTGGAAATGAACTACCTAACATTGAAACAGATTTCACATTTGAAGAATCTGAAAAAGAAATTAATATTGAGGAGAAAAAGAATGTTGAAACTGCAGAATGTGGTGGTTGCGGAACTGAAATTCCGATTGACGCCACATCATGTCAAATCTGCGGCGCTAGATTCGAATAAGTGCTCGTCAGCACTCATAGGGTTCGTCATCACCATTAGGCTCGGCTGACCCTCTTAGCTTCACTCGAGCATCAACTCCTAAATTTTCATTATTCATGAATTGTAGTGTAAATATGGAAATTTTAAGCGTTGGTTTCAAGCATAAGAAAGATTTCGCGTTGATTAATGAAAGGAAACAACTCATTGACTACTTTCATATTAGTTTCATTATTTTTGTCAGGAACTATGGGCTGTTTTGGATTAGTTCCAATTAGAGAATCGTTAGAATACATGAGAGGAGAGCCAGTAATTGTTGAAATTGATCAGAAAACAAATATTACCTATACATTTGAGAATCCTTCATCAGAAGCATATGATAATTCGTCAACCTTTGAAATTACCGATAGTGTGTCTGAATTAATTATCTATGTTCGTGTTTCTATGCCTGATCCATTTGATATTGCTCAAGAAACCCGAGATCTGATAGAGGATTTAACGGGATTAAATATTTCTACATTGAGTCAAGAAGCTAGATATGTGCATATTAAGATATTAAATTCAAAAGGTGAAATATTTTATGAAAAACTTGCAAGCGAGTCAATTGAACCAATTGTAGAAGTTCACAGACCTCCATTACCTGTCGGTACTTGGACATTGGAAGTTGAAGCTAGAGGATATGGATTTAATCTAGCTGAAGTAGTCGAAGCAAATGACAACTTTGCAGCAATAATTACTGTTACGTCTGAATGTGTAAAATTCAGTGAAGAAGATTGCCAAAGTGAAGAATAATAATCTATAAAGCGTCTCCACAAGCATGTTTTCTAGAACAATTCCTACATTTCCCAATTTGATTATGATTTCTTTTAGCCCCTCCTTGAACAGTTAATCTTTGTATTTCTCTAATATTATCGAATAACAATTCTTTGCTACTTTCATTCCATTCTACTGGAAAAGCCACATCTGTTCCATAACGTAGTACTCCATAAGGAGGTGTTGAACCCGTGGATGATTCAATGAGATGAATATATGCCAATAACTGAATTTTATGGCTTAAGTGCGGTTTAGTTGGTATCTTACCTGTCTTTTGTTCTACTGGGATAAAGTTACCATCTATTACAACAATTTGATCTGGACGACCTCTTAATCCAATATTCTCATCAGATAGAATTGATGATTCCTTACTATCATCACTGTAATTAATCTTAGTTGAATAATCTATTCCAAGTTCTGCACTTAACTTCTCTCTTTCCGCTATAGATAACAGAACTTTTCTTAATTGAGAACTCGATATTATTAGCCAAAAAAATGCTACAAAAACCAAAATTAATGCTGCCTGTTGACGATTATCCGCACCGTATAACGACACTCCATGAATCATAATTACTATTGAAGAAAGTAGGGCAAAACCTTCAATTCTTCCGCCACTAATCCAACCGCCAACAAAATCAACAGTTTGCCAAACTGGTTTGAACAATTTTTGCTCAAATGTAGAAATTATCTCATTTGGTTTTAATTCAGGTTCTTTCCATCCCAATCGATTTCTCCATGGCAATGCAATCATTAAAATTGAAAAAAATAGCACACTCACTGATAACATTACCAAGAACTTACCTAATTCTTTAGGTGGTAGTATGTCAGTAGTCGATAATGACCAAGATATTTCAATAGATTCGTCACTGACACCTCTGACTATTACTATACAATCTACACAATCAGAACTTAATCTGAATGTGACTCTTTCTTCTGAACCAGATATTAACTCATAGGGTCCTGAGACAAGATTATAATTTCCGTCTAAAATTATCAAATCTGTCCCATTCCACCCATTTGAATTAGTATCATACATATCTAAATAATACCAACCAGAGTCTAAATCTCCAATTTTTTCCGAACCAAATCCATCGCCAGAAATTCCGAGATAATCATCCTCAAGAACTATAAATGCAATTGAATCTATTAAAAATATTACAACTATAGAAAGTGTCCAAGTCCAAACAGCAATTTCTCTTCTCGAATCTATACTGCTGTTATGAAAATTTTCTACTTTTTCATGAATTTTTTGATGCTTCTTGATTCCGGAAGTAATTGCGTCACCTTTACCATCAAAGCCCTCTTTTGATAATTTCCAAGATAATGGACAATATGCATGTCTTTCAAGATCACTTGCCGAAACTGAAATAGCAACACCTTTGCTATCTTTCCAGATACCAATTTCGTCTTGTGATGCTTCGAACATACATACACCCGCTACTACGCTATCATAGCCATACAACATCAAACTAACGTATCATTGCTTGAAAAAATAGATTCAAAACTATGCGATGCCATTATGAAGGGGAGGTCTTTAGCAGCGCTGCTGAGGAACTATAATGAATGAGACTATGACACCTTTAGTTGATTTTGAAACATATGAAGAAAATGCTGTAAATATCGGAACACAACAAAGAAGCGCCGATATGATGAAATTTATTCAGGAAGTCAGAGATGATGGATTATATCTGATTGACTTAAATAAAACCGATGAACGAATAAGAATAATTACAAAATTTTTAAATCAATATGAACCTGAACAAATTGTAGTTACAAGCGCACGTCAGTACGGACAGAGACCCGCAAGGAAATTTGCAGAATCAATTGGAGCAAAATCCTTAGTTGGCAGGTTTATACCGGGAACCTTCACAAATCCAAAATTGCCCTCATTCTATGAGCCAGGGTTATTAGTTGTTACAGATCCAGCTGCAGACCAGCAAGCAGTGAGAGAAGCTGTAGGTTCTGGCATACCAATTGTTGCAATATGTGATGCAAACAACAACCTCAGAAATGTAGATATTGCTCTACCTGCAAATAACAAAGGACGAAGAAGTCTAGCTCTATTGTACTGGTTATTAAGTAGAGAAGTACTGAAAGGTAGAGGGATAACTAATGACGATAGCTGGGCTGAAGA
>CEUU01020614.1_pt1 | contig 16014 bp, 10 predicted proteins | sample 531321 | NCBI WGS metagenome assembly CEUU01 (sample SAMEA2622658, study PRJEB7988) | marine metagenome | isolation source: saline water (ENVO:00002010), including
TTCCGGAAAATTTTAGTGAATGGATAGATTCAGATGGAGATGGAATAGGAGATAATGAGGAACAAATAATCAATTCTGCGATAGAGCAAAAATCTGAAGATAATAAAAATAAAGATTTTTTACTTGTAATATCGCTTTTAATTTTTTCATTTATTATTATTATTAATTTTTTGAAAAAGAATAAATATGAAACTAAAAATTTAACAAACCAAGTAAACGATTCTAAAATAGAAAATATAGAACCTCAACGCGAAATTTTACAAAGTATTGTAATTAATCAATGGACTGATGAAATGGGATATACATGGCGATTAATGAGTGATGAAAGCACACTATGGTGGGATGGAACTGAATGGCAGAAATATAATTCATGACTTGATTAGACCATAATTTTCTTTTATCTCGCAGGGGCCAGGAAGTATTGGTAAAATATCATCAGTAACTAGACCTGTGTCTTTTGAAATCTTGTTCGCTAATATTTCCTTTTTTTGCAAACTTGGTTGAATTTCTGCCCAACGCTTACACAAATAACTAACAATTTCTTTAGTACCTCCAAAAAGAAGTGGTATTCCATTTATACAGATTAATCCAATGGCCATTTTCATTTCCAAGTCTTTAATCCAGTTTCTATTCCCTCTTACAATAAATGCTCCTTTTGCCACAAATTCTCCAGTTTCCGCAGTTTTGGATACTTGGCCTGGTTTAACCCAAAATGACGTTCCAGCACCTCCTCCACCAGTCCAACCACGTGACCAGATTAATGCCATGTTTGCAGCCTGCTTTTTTGCTTTATCACTAAATTCTAAATTTTCCATAGAATCACTAATTCTGAACGCATTTACGCCTTTTGGTAAATATGGTGGAGGGTTAAGATCTGATTCAAATCCAATTTTTAATTTTGAAACACATGAAGCAGCACCATGTAAATCTGCATGGAAATATAAATCACCATTTTTTAAGTGTTTCTTGATTAATGTATCATTTGATTTAGCATCTCTGCCACCCACAAATAAGTGCATACCATCAATTATTGTCCATCTGTGCCTTTCAAACCAAAATCTCTTAGCCCTTTTAATTACCGTAATTTGATCTTTTTCTTTTCTTTTAACCTCAGTTTTTTTGGCTTTTTTTAGTAATTTCTCGGTTTCAGATACTGCTTTTCTAGCACCCTCGGATTTATCTTTAACCTTTTTTGCTTTAGAAAAATATACTTGTGCATTCAATTGAGCAGAAATTTCAATATTTATCCATACATCTGCATTATTGTTTGGCAATTTAATTAAGATTTTTTTTCCTTTAGCATCTACCTGAGAAATATATTCTAATTCTATCGCCTTTTTAGAGAAATCCTTCCAGCCTATTTTATTTATCATTATTTTTGATTCTTGGATTAGATAATCAATTTCTAGTGAATTTTCTTGAATTGTCAACCCTTTATCTCTATTTTGCTCGATTTCTAAATCGAATTTAGTTAGTGATTTTTGTTGGCTTTTTAATCTTCTTGATAATTTATCTGATTCAGATTCCAAGCCTCTCGGTTGCTCAGATAAAAATTTTTCATGAATTCTTCTTGCGGTTGCGCCAGAATCATGTTTTCCATACCAGGTATCGATTGCGTCATTATAATTTTCAAAATTAATTTGTAATACTCCATCTTTTTCATAATTTTTGATCGGACTTGATTCAAAAGTTAAATTAGTAAAAATTTCATCTCTTGCTGATAAATTTTCAGCATTTTTTATTTCATCAAGTGTCCTTTCTTTATTATCGGTTTTCAATGATAAATATCCACCCGCTTGTCCCTTCAAATCTTGAATTACATTTCTTAATTTTTTAAGAAGCTCCATCAGATCTTGTTCAGACTCTGAAACTTCACTAGCCAATCTATTGAAATCAATATTTGAGTTATTACAAATTAATTCGGCCTGTTGACCCCCGAGATTAAAATGAATTGCTAGTGTTTTTACCAAATTTAATTCACTTTTTGACAAGATTTCCTTAAACTGATTTTTGTCTAAACTAGTTGGATTTATTGCTTCATGAGGTGGTTCATATTGAATTCCTTTTTTGATTATTCTTCCACTAATTCTTGAATGGGTTAATGGTGCTATAATTATTTTATTTTCATCGAGCAGGATTAAGTTACCATTTCTAAAACATTCTATAATCAATTCTCTTTTTCCCATTTTTGCATCAAAAATAATACTTATTACTCTATCAAACCCAATTTGTGAAATTTTTTCAATTCTTGCGTTTGTCAGGTGTTTTCTCAATAACATTGCAAAGGGGGTTGGTTGTGATGGCATTGGTCTATCTCTTGAAGAAAGATATAGTCTACTTCCACGAATGATTACTAGGTCCTTTTGCGATGAATTTTTTGGTTTTAACCTAAGAACTAATTGCTCATGATGTGGTTGATATGTTTTCTTACATCTACCATTAATCAAGAGTTGTAATTCATCAACCATTCTGTATATATCGAAGCTTGACATCTGCTCTCTCATGTATACCCAGACTGTGCCTAGAGGGACTAGTTCAAGAGTCAATCGCTTAATTTTAAACCTAATTCTACTTTCTAAGTATTAAATCTGCAATTACTAATTCACATACTGATTTAACCACGGGTGCGGCTCGAGGTCCAATTACAGGATCATGTCTGCCTTTTACGGAGAGTTCTTCTTGTTTCCCAGATTCTAAATTTAACGTTTTTTGAGTTTTAGAAATACTGCTTGGTGGCTTAAAATGAACTTTAAGTCTTAGTGGTGAACCAGTGGAAAAACCACCTAGTGCGCCATCACCTTCTTCTGAAATTTTAATTACTCCTTCATCATCTATCCATGAATCATTATGCTCACTTCCATGCATTTTTACAGCATTGACACCTTCTCCAAATTCAATTGCTCGAGCAGCAGGAATGGCCATGAGTGCTCTGGATAATGTGGGTTCTAATCCATCGAACCATGGTTCTCCAACTCCAATTGGTAGACCCATAATTATCACCTCAACAGTGCTACCGATACTGTCTCCCATTTCGGAGGTTGATTTAATTAATGTGTACATTTTTTCAGCAGCTTTTTCATCTTTACAATTTGTTATTTTCATTGCATCTGTAATGTTGCTACTGGGTTTTAATCTAATTGGCTTTGCATTTATTTTTCCTATTGTAGATACTTGTGAAAAAACTTCGAACCCTAATTTTTTTTTCAGGTTGTGAATCAATCCTGCCGATGCTACAAGTGGTGCGGTTAAGCGACCACTATGTATCCCTCCACCTCTTAGGTCTGCATGGCCTTCACTTCTGATGTGTGATGGTAAATCAGCGTGTCCAGGTCTTGGTATTTTAGGTAAAAATGAATAATCATTACTTCTAACGTCATTATTCTCTATCCACAACAATATTGGATTGCCTGTTGTTTTTGAATTTAAAATTCCAGATTTAATTTCACATGAATCTGATTCCTTTCTTGGTGAAGCTAGTTTTCCTCCTGGTTTGCGTTCAAATAACCTTTTTGAGATTACTTTTTCGTCGATAATTATTCCCGCAGGTATTCCCTGAACAAGTGCACCTACACCTTTACCATGACTTTCTCCGAATAAAGTAACACGTAAACGCTTACCAATACTCATTTCCATACTAAAACCTCGAAATGATTAGGAACCTTCAAAATTCTCTTTTTCATTTTTAATTACTTTTGGCTTGGTAACGATAGTTTCTAACCCTTTAGATTGATACCACCTGATAACCCTATTTAGAGTTGGCTTGCTAGCAGAGGGTGAAAAAATTACTATTGAATTTCCAGATCCTGAAATTCCAGAACCTCGTGCACCATTTACTATTGCGTCATTGGTTAACCGCTTGTTTGAATTGTCAGACAACACTCCACACATAGCTCTACCATTCCATGTCATTGCCATTATAGGATTTCCGTTCTGTAAAGCATCAAATGATTTTGAAAAAGCTTCCTGATGGGATTCAAAGTCCTCTTTTTTCGGTAATTTTTTTCTTTCACCACGTAATACTATTATGATATCCCATTCATCTGGTGAAGGACCTTGTCCAGTTAATAAAATACCTTCCTTGGCAGGAAGATTAGGATTTACAATTTTCCATCCCGGTTCGCAGACAGCCCAATTATCATCTTTTGAACCTGTTAAGGTAATGCCAGCTTTTAAATGAGCTTCTGATGCTAAGTCAACTAGTTCAGAACTTTCTAATATTGAATTTACTGAATTAGATAAAGCTCTCAATGCAGCAATTGCTACAGATGAGGAGGACTTAAGTCCTTGTTTGGGAGGAATTTCGGATTTTACAGCCCAAAAAATTTCATCAGCAGGTAATTCATAACCTGCTTCTAACCATGTTTTCACAATACAGTCTAGTAGTCCATCAGGATCAACTGTTTTGTTCTTTGGTGGACTATCACGAATTGCTACTTTCGTGTTGAGGTCGATAGCCAAGCTTGAACCATATCCTATTCCTGCTGCATGAAGTAGACTGCAAGCACCGTGTGCTTCTCCAACGCCTAGAACTCCCATATCTCCACCTTGTAACGCGATAACTAGGTAACACTTCAATATTCTTGGCTAAATGCTTGAATTGGAGTACCTAGGTGTCTTGTTTTGGAAGAATTACAAATTAATATTTCGTCATTAACTTTTAATTCTGTAACCGAAATAGGTTTATGATTAAATTTAATTAATCTAACAGTTTCAGCTTGTTGAAGAATCATTTCACCTTCGACTCCATCTTCTGAAATCCATTTAATTCTAATTAATGGTCTTCTTTCAAGTTTAATTCTTCCGATATTGACAATTCTTGTGCTTCCTTTTTCATTAACAATCATTATCTCATCTCCTGATTTTAACTCGCTCAGATATTTACTGTTCATGTCACTTAAAATAGTGTATGAATGGAGACTTCCTGCATTAATCCTAAAGGGTCTGGTTGGAACAAATTTTGAATTAATTGTTTCTGCATGAATTAATGCAAGACTTTTAGAAAATGAACCACAGAGAATACCTTCTCCCTCATCTAGAAAACTCGTAGTGTCAATACAGACTCGATCGCCTATTCCCTGAGGAGATATTTCAGAAATTTTGCCAGTTTTTATCATTAAATTAGATGAAACTGTGGTTGTTAAATTTTTTTCAATTGGCTCAAGCCTCTGAGATTTAGTTATTATGGCTAATTCTACAAGTTCAGGCTTTGTAACCAATGCGTCAACACCGATTTCTAGTGCAAATGCAATTGCCGTTAAATCGATTTCATTATCAACAATAGCGGCTATTTTAGTGCCAGAATTTTGAGCAGCAGCTATTAAATTTTCACAAGGAATCATTTTCCAATTCTTACAATTAATTAATATCCATTCAACAGTGCCAATCAGAGAAACAGCCTCATTTTGATCATTACCATCTGAAATCTCTACCATTTTTCCAATTTTTTTTTTATTCCTACTTATGATATTATCTTTATCTAGAAAAATATCTGATGCCTCATTTTCGTTTAATTTATTAGTTAATACGTAATCAAATCCTGAATTAATTTGAATCCTTGTCTCATCAATGCAATTAAGCCATATTTCCATGCAATCACTCTTTGTGTATCAATTCTGAGATTTTCAGACACCGTTCCTCAACATCTTCTGAGGCAAATATTTGTCTGCCCATACAAACACCACTTGCCCCAGAATTAATTGCATCTTCGATTAAATTCAGTAAAGAATCGAAATCTCCTTTCAATTCACCTCCAGCAATTAAAACAGGAATTGGAACAGATCTACATACTTCGGAAAACGACTCTTTATCTCCAGTCCAAGGAACTTTGACAATATCGCATCCTAATTCAAATGCTAACCTAACTGCGTGACTTACACCTTTTGTAATGTCTTTGTCATCGATTTTAAGATTAACACCTCTTGGATAAACCATCCCTAGTAGTGGCATTTCTTGTTCATGTGCTTGTCTAGAAATTTCTCCCATTCTTTCTATCATTTCAGATTCGTAATTAGAACCCAAATTTATCTGAGCACTAACTCCAATTGCTCCACGCATTTTTGCCTCGATAACTGAACCTGTTAATACTTTATTATCTGCTTTTTTTCCACCATGTATGGTTGAAGCACTGACGTGCATTATGAAATTATTTTTTTGTTTATAATGACTAACTACGCCCTTGTGTGCAATAATAGCATCTGCAATAGATAATTGTGGGATAAGTTCTGAAAGATTTTCTAATCCTTTTTCTGGAAATTTGGAAAGAGCATGATCGATAGGGACGAAAAGTCCTTTTCCATTCGGTAATAATTTTTTCAATCTTTGACTTTTCCCCATAAATAGTCCGAGATATCGCTTTATTATTTATGCACCGCATATAGAATTATTCTAGTCAACTTTTATGGTGTTAATCTTCTCGGGTATTATGTGTCACAAACAAATCTTGCTAAAGGTTTAATCGTTCTTGGGATATTTCTGCTCGTTTTCACAATCCCTCTATCAGTTATGGCGACTTTTTTAGTACAAGGAACTATTGATTCTGCTAGTGTCAGGACTGCTGAAAATACATGGGAGTCTGAATCTTGGTTAATTTCTGTAGATTATCGAGACTACTATGCATATGATGTTACCAATGTAGACGAAATAAACGAATTCCCAAGTGGTTGGTCAATTTCTCCCAATTTTGAACTAAAAGGTCCTTTCACCTATAAGGTAACAACTGAGAGAGTATTTGTGTCTCATAATTCATCTCAAGGAACTTATGAATACACAGAATCTACATCATTTGAAAGTTGTTTCGAGGTAGATTGTGATGGGAGAGAACGAGGTGAAAATCCTGAGCAATTAATCTCAAACCTAAATGTTCCATACGCTACTCTCAGGGTTGCTACTTTACCTAAAGCATTTGAATTAATCAGGGAAGCTATGGAATCAAGTTTCGCAGTGAAAATGCTAAAAGATTATGATTACGATACAGAATTTAAATCGTGGTTTTCAACAGAAGAAGATTTTGATAATTTTTTAAACGGAGGAGATGGTACTAGAAATCCAACAGGAATTCTGGCTGAAGGACCTACGAATGAACCAATTTATTTCGGAGTAAGAAATTTTGTTGAATCTGCAACATCAGACAAACAAAAAACGATGTCAGATTATGCAATAATAAATTCTACTGGAATGGATAGTATCATAGAATTAACTGGAAATTGGCTAAATGACGTATACTCGATTGAAGTTGATGGAACATATTTGGTCGACGATTCAGGAACAGCATATCCGGAAAATGCAACTGAAAACATTACTGCGTCTGATTATGCTAACCTATCTTTTGGAGGAGTTGACCCAATTGATGGTTCATTACATCTACTAGGATTAAATAACGGTGGTTTTCTAGACATTGATCGAACTATAAATCTTGGTAACAATTTATCAGGTCATGTTTTGGACCTTATGTCTACAACTACAGGTTCAGCAGGATTTGTTTACATGTCTCTTTCTGGATTTACTCCTCCAATGACTGATGTCAGTGGACCTACATATGGCCCTGGAGGGTTAGAAATTCCAAAATATACAGGTTTCTCAGCATATGTGGATGATGCTTGGCAGGGTTACGCATTGGAATATTTAACAATGAACGTAATCTTCAACGATTTAGTACCGCGATATTTAGAAGGAATTGGTTCTGAACGTTGGTCAACTCTTTCTATGAATGAATGGCTTTTTGGCTGGCATGATCCCGCAACTGCCTTCACATTAGGTGGTTCTTCTGATAACTACTCTACAGGGTGGTTTTCTTTAGATGCAAATTCAAGTTTTTATGTCAATCCTGAATTAGCAGAATTAGGGGTGCTCGGGCCTGAAAACCCATCATCATGGATTGTTAGAGATACGGGGGAATATAATCTTGAAAAGTTAGACAAATTATATACTATAAATAATCTTTCAGAATTAGACTGGCATTCTAAAGAGATGTACGAAGGAACATACGGCATTGTTGAATGGGAACCTAATGGTTTGAGGTATGCTAGTGGCGGGTGGGTTGATGGAACAAACATTAATTGTGAAGATAATGATGTTTTGAAATATAACTTAGCAGGATTCCTAGTTCCTGACATTCCCTGTGTAGGATATTCCGATGTTAAAGGAATTGAAGCACTACATTACAGTATTGAAACTAATGCTACAGAAAGACCAATTCAAGCAAAATTACTCAACACAAAAACACTTCTTGATGCATTACCAGGGTCAATCCCTCTTTATTTTGACGCTAAGGCAGACATTTATGCGGAACCTAAATCTGGGTATATCATTAAAGGTGATGTTGTGAGTACATTTTACATTGATGTTGAAGCTTTAAACGACCCAAGTAAAGAAAGTCCTGTTAATACAGATGAACTCCAACCAGTTTTCATAATTGAAGTACACCCTGAATTAAACGATGATCAAGCAGATACCATCAAAAGTCAGATTTACACTAATCAGAACTTAATTACTTGGTGGACAAATTTTGATACACCCTTTGATTTTATACTACCACTACTGGTAATTACAAGTTCTACTAGTTTCTTCTTCGCTAGTAGGAATTTGATTGAAAACGTTAAAGAGGAGGAATAATATGACTTTAATTGAGTTGAAAAACCTAAAAAGACATTATGAAATGTCTTCAGAGACTGTAAAAGCACTTGACGGTATAGACTTGAAAATTGAAGAGGGTGAACGAGTAATTTTACTTGGTCCTTCTGGATCTGGAAAAACAACACTTTTGAATTGTATCTCTGCATTGGACATACCTACAGATGGGAGTTATATTTTCGGAGGTAAAACTGTACCAAGGGATAAGTCAGAGCAGATGACAACATTTAGAAGAGAAAATATTGGTTACGTTTTTCAATTTTTTAATCTACTTCAAGACTTGACAGTTCTTGAAAATATTTTACTGATTCAAGAATTATCTGGTGAAAAAGATCAAGATAGAGCTATTAATCTGCTCAAACTTGTAGGCCTAGAAGACGAAATTGATAGATTCCCTGCTGAAATTAGCGGAGGACAGCAACAACGTGTTGCAATAGCCCGAAGTATTGCTAAAAAACCTAAATTACTACTTGGTGACGAACTCACAGGAAATTTAGATTCTGAAACATCTACAAAAGTAATGAATACTTTGGTAAGTGCATGTGAATCAGAAAAGATTACTGCTATTTTTGTAACACATGATGAATCTTTAATACAATTTGCCACACGTGTGATTAGAATTGATAGTGGCAAAATAATCTCAGATGAAAAAGTATCTTGATGAGGAATACATATGTCAATGCTTCTAACAAAAAGACTTATGAGAAGTCTATGGAGAACGAAATTAAGACTTTTTGCTGTGGTGATGATGGTTACTATTGGAGTATTTGCTGGAATTTCCTTTGGTATGTATGCTAATGTTATTACAGACATGTATGATGAAACATATCTAGATGACGAAGACGGTGTAAATCTTCCAGACATTTGGATTAAAAACCCTGTTGGAAACTGGAATCAAACAACCTCAGATAGTTTATGTAAACTAATTGAAGAAGAATGGTCTAGCAATACTTTAAAGCTAGAAAATTGTGAATCAAGGTTAATTTTATCAGGTCTAATGTATCATGCTAATGAAAGTATGTCAGCAATATGGCATGGTATTGACGAAGGAAATATTGACCGTGTTTGGTTTCCAAAACATGATTGTTGTTCTGGAAGGTTAGCTGAGAGTGCAGATGAAATTGTGATTGATTATCATGTTGCAAAAGGATTGGAAATACAATTAAATGACACTGTTTCGCTAATAGCAGGACATGGTAAAGTTGATTACAATGTAGTGGGTATTGGACTTCATTCTAATCATTTTTACTTTGCTGAACCAGGATCGATAATTCCTGCTGAAGCGGGAACATTTGCAACAGGTTATTTGTCTGCCGAAGGTTTAGAAAAATTAGCGAATGTATCTAGTGGGACTAGTAATACTATTTTGGTTGATATAAAAGGAACACCATCTTATAATCTTCTTTCAACAGATAAAAATGAAGGGCCGGAATTAGAGTCCATTATTCAAAACCTTACTCTCAGTCTTGGTAATCTGGAGGATATATCTGTAATAATCCATGATCGATCAGGTCAAGAATCTGTCGAATTCCTAAGGGCAGATGTTGAAGGTGCCAAAAAAACATATCCATACGTTACAGGAATGATAGTAGTAATCGCAGGTGTTACTATTTTCCTCAGTCTACAAAGATTAATTCAATCACAAGCCAAAGAAATCGCAGTACTAAGAACTCTAGGTATCCCTAGAGCCTCAATAATGCAAGGATATATCATTGCTCCGTTGGTAATTGGTGGTTTCGGATCTCTAATTGGTGTCTTATTGGGATGGTATGTGGGTGGTCCAGGAATGTTGGGATTCTATGAAGAAATCATCGGTCTTCCAATTCTTCTAGACACAGCTTCTAGTTCAATTATTTTTGAGAATGTAATTATTGCAATGATTATTGTGTTTTTCTCTGGAATTAGACCTGCCTGGCAGGCTTCTAGATTACAACCATTAGAAGTCTTTAGAGGAAAAAATGAGATAAGAATTTCTTCAAGATCTATTCAGAAGTTAACTGCAAAACTTCCAGCAACGTTAGGACTAACAATACGCTCAAGTATACGAAAACCAATCCGTCTGGCATTTACATTTTTTGCATTGGGATTATCAATGGTTTTATTTGGAACCATGTTGATGATGATGGGATCAATGGAGGATATTTTTAGTCCTAATGATGGTTATGATGCCCAAATATTTATCCCTCCCGATGGTGAAGAAGAAATAATTAATTGGGCTAATACGAATAATGTTGAATATGAATTATTACTTCAATATCCTGGAACACCACAAGGAGATAATAGGCAATTTTTGATTTATGGATTAGACAAAATAGAAACTAAAGAATCTCAACTTAGTATGATGGGAATTGATTTGAAGGATGGAGAATTACCAATAATTTCTTCCGAAGTTTTTCAGGTTTTAATTGATGAAGGAACAGTTGAATTTTTAGATTGGAATATAGGTGACCAAGAAACAATTATGCTGGGTTCAACCCAACTAAAAGTAGAAATTTCTGGAATCACTAAAGGTGAAATGCAAAGAACAATATATTTTCATAGGGCTGATTTATCTCAGATAGTTGGTATTAATACTACGTCAGTATTACTTAGTTCTAGTGAGGATATTACGATTGATTCTGAATTAGAGGAATTATCCATTGGGATTACTACTACAGAAGATTTAAGAAAATCTATGGACACTATTATGGAACAACAACAAGGGATTCTGTATTCAATGAATGCATTGGGATTATTGATGGCTTTCGCAGTTTTATTCAATACATTAGTGATGAATATTGCAGAAAGAGATTTTGAATTATCAACGCTGAGGGTTTTAGGGGCACCAATTAATAAATTGGGAGTAATGCTCCTCGGTGAGCATTTATTTATTGGATTTATTGGTGGCATTATTGCTTGTTTTGCTTCCTTATTTATGGCAAATTTAATGGTAGAATCATTCGTTCAATGGGCGTTTTACTTCACGATTGAACCTACTTTTTCTCAAATCATTACAATTGGCGGAATTGTTGTTGGGATGGCCATTGCCCTCACTCCATTGGGGATGTGGAGAATTTACAAAATGAATTTAATAGAAAAAATCAAAGATATATCTCAATGATTATTCAATTATTGGGGAAAGTTAACAGTGATGAGCCTCTTCGCCGCAACATATGTGGATAGATTGGGTGGTAACCACAGTTGCAGTTGCTGCTTTAAGTTACGGAATGATTAAAATAATCCTTAAGAGAAATATTAGACTTTCAATGGTTGATAATGAAGATTTTAGGTCTAGTGCTGCATTGCTACATACTCAATTTGGCAGGGCTAGGTTACGCTTGGATAGAAAATTAATCGAAGCAAAAAGGCTAGATGTATTCTCAAGATTAGAAAGAAGGAATAGAATCTTAGCGGAGTTAGAGGCCGAAAAAGAGTCTAATAAAACAGTCTCTGAAGACGGTACGCCTCTTACCACAATTGAAATTTTACGTCAGCGTAGACAAAAGAGAGAGGAATCCTTAGCAGCATCAGAGAGATATTAAAAATTATTTAAAATCATATAATTCACTGTTTGAAATTGCAGGCAGAGCACTTTTCTTAATCAAGATTGTTCTTACACCCCATAAATCCTTAAAAATTCTATATTTTGTGGTCTCATCAAGATAGTCTACTCCAGATGAACCACCAGTTCCAACCCTTCTTCCGATTATTCTTTCTACCATTCTAGCATGGTAGGTTCTAAAAATGACCATTGATTCCTCTAATTCTACAAATGAATCAATTAATTTTCTTGGCCAAGCTAGTAGTGGTAAGTCACGATAAGCTTCAATAAACAAAAGTCCGGCCCTACCTCTGTTAGTTTTTCCTTCAGGACGTAAATATTCTCTTGCAGAAAGAATATTTGATTCAAATCTTGCTTCTAATGTCTCTATATCTACACTAGAATATTCTCCCATATTCTCTAATGTTTTTTTATTTTGATCAATCATAGAATCAAGATAATTATCTATAAATTCTTCGACAAATTTTTCATCATTTTTATCACTAATAAATGAACCTTGAATCGGAGTTCTTTCCAACCATTTCTTCAAAACATCGTCTAGACTAGGTTCTTTAATTGTTTTTTCTAGTATTTTTAAACCTTTGAGGTATGTAGGATTTTCGTTAGCTAATTTTTTATAATGTTTCAGAGGATCCATCCCTTTGCTTCGATTATCATTTTTAAGACCCATCAAAAACTCTAATTCTCTCATTTGCCAAGACTCAAATCCAGATGCTGTACCTAATTTATCTCTAAATACTAGAAAATCTTGTGGACTTAGAGTCTCCATTACTTTCCATTGATTTGCCATTAGTCTACAAATTTCTGTGACTCTGTTTAGATGACCAACTACTTTAGGGATTTCTGCTTCTTCAACGTGAGAACTCATCAACAAATTACGTGCACATCTTAATTCACTTAATATCAATTTAAACCATAGTTCAAAGATTTGATGAATTATAATGAAATGTGTTTCATCATTATTTATTTCTCTTTCACAACCGATTTCTCCTGATTGTAATTCTAATAATTCATTCAACCTGAGATATTCAGAATATGTGAGTCTACTACCACCAGTGTAAGATGACATGACTCTAAGAATAGGTCTTATCTCTTAGTCGTATTGTTTTTTTAATTTTTATTAATCATTAATAATATATCTCGGATTAATCTCCCCAAATTAATGCGGATACGAGGAATAGTAACGAAAGCTATGATTTTGATATTTTTAATGGCTTTGATGTCAATATCTCCTCTTGTAATTAATTCATTGATTGAATCTAAGAATGATATGCCTACTTCAATTGGGAATATGCCGAAAAATATCGCAGTTGTTGGAGATACTGGTCAATACACCTCTATCAAAGTCGATGGAATGAATAACCCACACATAGCATATTATGATGTTGAAAACGGCGATTTAATTTACACTAAATACGATGGTTGGAATTGGAATATAACTACTGTTGATTCAAACGGTAATGTTGGTGAACATGCCTCTCTTACCCTTGACATATTCGATAATCCACATATAGCATATTACGATACGACAAATCAAGACTTGAAGTACGCATATTTCGATGGTACCAATTGGACAAATATGACTGTAGATTCATCTGGTGATGTTGGAAAATTTGCATCGATTGATGTTAGCAATAATATCAATCCACACATATCTTACAGAGATGAAACCAATACTAACTTAAAATACGCTTACTTCAATGGTAGTACTTGGATAAACATGACACTAGATGGGAATTGGGGGGTGGACAATGTGGGGGAGTATTCTTCTCTTGAGCTTGATTCGGTAAATATGCCACATATTGCATACTACAACAATACTGCGGGTGATTTGATGTACATGTACAATGATGGTTCAATGTGGCATAAACATACTGCACACTCAACTAACAATGTAGGCATGCATGCAAGTATTGCTCTTGATTCTAACGATCTTCCACAATTTGTACACTACAATATGCAATTTCAGAATTTAATGTACACAATATTCGATGGAACAAATTGGATGACGGAGTCTGTAGACTCTGTCGGTAGGGTAGGAGAATATTGTGCTATTGTAATTGATTCTAATGATTTACCACATGTTGCATATGTCGACAGAGATAATGGGGGGGTAATCAAATACGGACATAAAAATCAATCATGGGATCTTTCAGAAATCGATGAAGAAGGAGAGTTCATATCAATAGATGTTGATACGCAAAATAGAGCTCATTTCTCTTATTATGATTTATCGGATCAGGATTTAAGATACCTTTCACACTCAGGTGCTAATGTAGATCAAATTACTCAAAGTATCACATTTAATCAACAATGGGCGGGCTTAGGATTGGCCATAGATAGTCAAGATGTGCCCCATGTGGCCTTCCAGAATTTAACTGGTGGTGTTAAGACAATTTCATACGCTACTTTAGATGTAACAGCTACTCAAATTTTCGGCTACAATGTCTGGATTATCGAAACCGTGGATACTAATCTTGGCGATACTGCAGGTAGTTGGTTATCGATCGATTTGGATAGCCAAGACCGACCCCATATCTCCTACTATTCAGGAGATGGAGTTAATAGCATCAAGTATGCATTCAAGAACAGTACAGGTTGGCATAATCAAACAGTTGACTCTGGATACCGATTGGGATGGTTTTCTGCAATAAAGATTGATTCCACAGATAATCCTCAAATCGCATACTCTAAATTAGAGGGAAATACACTAAAATACGCTATGTACGATGGTTCCAGTTGGCACATAGAGAATGTAGGCACACAGGTTGGAGGCGATAAAAAAGGCCTACAATTGGCTTTGAGTGCCGCAGATGTGCCACATCTTTGCTACTTTGACCAAAATCTGTTACAGCTAGGGTATGCAACATACAGCGGTTCATCTTGGGTAAAGGAGACAAACGTAATAAGCGATGATTTAGATATAAACTCATCTCTTGCCAGAGGACGATATTGTGACATAGAAGTTGACCAGTATGGAGACCCCCACATTACTTTTGATTACAATCTTCAAACAGAAATAGGATACCTAAAGAAAAATGGCACATCATGGGACGGTTGGAATCTATCGATATTACATGAAAATAGCTTTATTGGATATACGCAACTAGAACTTGATAGTTTAGAGAATCCTTGTTTTTCCTATTCAGATAGAGACAGAGTTGCGACGAGTAAACGTGATGCTACCTTTGGTTGTTTAGATACTGATTCAGGCGAGATCGTTCTAAGAGAATTGGGTCTGCTACATACAGATCATTATTTCTCTCACAGCGACTGGGGGAGGTTCCTTAGCATGAAATTAGACTCTAACGATAGTGCTCACATTGCATTTTTCAACAAGCAAAATACAAATTTTGGAAGCGTAATGTATTACACGGACAATTATTATCCTATATTCGATTCAGATGGAGACGGGATTCCAGATTATGAAGACAGTTTCCCATCTAACCCCTCAGAGACCACTGACTATGACGGTGACGGTTCCGGTGATAATGCCGATAATGATGATGATAATGACGGCGTTATTGATCTCTTAGATGATTGCCCGTTTGGAATAATTGGCCAAGGCGCTGACTTCGACGGAGACGGGTGTAAAGATTCTGAAGACCATGACGATGATAATGATGGCTTTGCTGACGAAATTGACGATTGTCTACAAGGAATGACAGGTATTGGAAATGACTTGGATTCCGATGGATGCCATGATGCTGAAGATTTGGATATTGATGGCGACGGTATACTGAATGAAAATGATGCATTCCCAGAAGATTCAACAGAATCAGTTGATAGTGATGGAGATGGAGTTGGAGATAATTCAGATACATTCCCTAATGATGCTAATGAGA
>CEUU01048774.1_pt1 | contig 15982 bp, 18 predicted proteins | sample 531321 | NCBI WGS metagenome assembly CEUU01 (sample SAMEA2622658, study PRJEB7988) | marine metagenome | isolation source: saline water (ENVO:00002010), including
AACCTGCGACCGTCTGCTTAGAAGGCAGATGCTCTATCCAGCTGAGCTATGGGCACACATCGCATTCAGCAAAAAAAGATATTTATCCAACAATAGCAAGTGGTCATGGCATGCGCTATCGATAACCTCCAGTATCAGCAGAAAATATGCACGAAATATTATCAAGTGTAGTTTCACTAACTCAAGTAATCTACACACATACTCAGCTAAGAAACATAGTGACTACTAAGCCCGTTTATGGATCGCCTATATATCCAAATTGCTTTATTTGTTCGCTTTCTGAAAATGACGATTATTTGAAACACGTCATTATCGTAGAAAACGAAGTTATTGTCGATCTTTAACTATCGCAGGTGATTGAGCGTAATATTAAACTATCGAAAAGAACTCAACTTGCACGAAAAGTTCCATCCGAGCTTTTCGTCACTGACCTCATTACACCCGAATTCACCATGATTGAAGAGGTTGACGCAAGCACCACCCGCATTGAAAACGATTGTCGTCTCCAGTAATTCGCAGCAAAGTTAGCGGGGGAATGGTGGAAGTGAGCGCACTGTGAACGATGTTCACAATCGTAAAATAACGAACCTTCATATCGGCTATATCATACACATTTGCCGTCTGAGAGTAATAATACAGACACTGTATAAGTTGATTGATTTCCGGAACGTACCGACGTATATTGTACGCATTCGCCTTAGAGCGAAGCGTTTAACATAGTTGGCAGTCGTTCCAACCTGATTAGTAGATTCCTATCCGAAGGTAAGAAGTAGATCCTACCAGCCGTAGATCTGATCCGCCTGAAGTAGATCCCCTACCAGTCGTTGGTTTGAATGCCCAACACATTCATTATTAACGGGAGGTGATTTGCTCATGGCAGATCGCGAAAATGGAACCGTCAAGTGGTTCAATGAATCCAAAGGATTCGGCTTCATTGAACGCGAGAGCGCCGCTGATGTTTTTGTTCATTACAGCGCTATTCGCGGCGATGGGTTCCGCACGCTGGCCGAAGGTCAGAAAGTGGAATTCGAAGTCGTGCAGGGCCAGAAAGGCCCTGCCGCTGATGGAGTGATCGTGCTTCAATAAAGGCACGTAACACATTCGTAGAAGGCCCGTGCACCGTGTGCACGGGCCTTCTCTTTGTTTAGCGACGCAAGTAAGACCACTCTGCTTTAGGCATTCCCTCTGCCCGATCCCACTGCCATCCCTCTAAATAGGGTATGCGAGAACTAAGCCCGAAAATAGCGCCGCCCTCTTCACCCGCTCTCTCCAATACCTCAGGATCAACCATTGTGGCCAAATCGTATTCACCGCGCAGCCAACTACGCCGCCAAGGCGTTAGCAGCGCATAGCGCGTAGACGTTCCCGTATGAGCAGACGGACCATGCCACGTGTTTATGTTAAACACGATTGCTGAACCGCGTGGCGCTTCGACCACACGTAAACAGGGTAAGGGTGGCGAAGGTATATCGAGCGCTGGAAAGGTAAAGCTACCTGGCACAACCTGAGTAGACCCATTATCGCGAGTGAACTCACTGATACAAGTGATCACGTTTAAACCGAGCACGTGGCTTGTAATACGCTGCCCACCGTCGGCTTCAGCCATGGATTGACGCCTATTATGGCCCGTAATAGACCCGTCTGAATGTAGACCGCCATTGCCGTCACCCGGCCGTCGTATACTACCATACGCACCGCTGAGACACGCGTCCTGTCCCAGAAAAAAACGAATGAATTTGAGCAGATGCGGAACTTGGTATATGCGCTCAAAAACCTGAGCCTTATTAAATAGGCACTCGAGAGAAGGTGAATCGCCCTCGGCTGCCAGACGCTCTAGTTGCCGCTGCGCCTCAGCACATTCCTCTTGGCTAAACACGTCGGGAAGCACGGTATATCCGTCCAACTGCATCCGCAGCACGTGCGCGTTAAATTCCTCTTTATTCATTGTCAAGCAGCCTCAATCTCAGCAGATTGGAGGTGAGCCAATCCGTGCTCATATACTTCAAAGCGTTCCCCCTCTTTTTCTTGCGGATCCACATACTTGAGCCACATGGCCTGTTCGGGCTTATCGCCAGAAAGCGTGCGACGGCTTCCCTTTAAATCACTTACACGGTCGTGCCAACGCACCTTTCCCTCTTGCAGGAGGATATATTCACCCGCATAGCGCTCGATAAAGTAATCTCTGTTATCTCGGTAATAGAGTCCCTGCTCGCAGGTCGTACGCCGCCACGAGACGACCATTTCGTGCGAATCGGTCGCATTGGAATAGAACGCGCCTACCGGACCGTCCAACTCTGAGGCAAAATCAATATCATTTATGTCTACCGTGCCGAATCCTTCTTCTGCAGCGACTAGCAGTGAGTTGCGATCGCGTAGAAAAGGCGGCGTTAACCAGTCACTCTGCGGGTCGTGTCCCATCAAATGAGCAGCACATGCATCCGTGGCAATTGTATTATTACCCACGAGCAGCGTATTGGCAGTGCGCGCCGGTCCCTCTTCGAGTCCGTTTCCCCACTCCTGACCCGCCTGTGCTACGAGCCCGTCTACAATATTGAGAACTGGGTTAAAAATACGTCCTAAATCGGCCAACATATACGGCATGCGCACGAGATGGTGGAAATAGGTGCGCGTATGCCATTCCGGCTCAGCCGGCATGAGGCCAAAAAGATTTTTCAGACTGAGCGTAATGCCCATAAATGCGTGGTTTTTCATCTTGGCCAGAGAGATAAACTCATCGACGTCGAGCGCACTTTCCGGCAACACGTAGTGCTTAAACATCTGGCCACCACCCGGCACTTCTTGGCGTCTGTAGGGCGGTTTTGTAGCGTCTACATACGCGACTTCGAATTCTTTGAGTAGCGGCAGAGCCGTGCTCGTTTCCTGCGGATCTGTCCCTTGATACATTGCGTAAAAACTCACATCGGAACAGACAATCTCAGCCGACGTGCGCTCGCGCAAAAGGCGCAAACAGGCCCGCACGACTTTTTCGCTAACAAGCTGCTGAAGCTGTCCTTCGTGACGAACCCACCGATCAACTGGCTTATCTTGGTTGATCTTGATACCGATTCGCTTGGCTTTGGCCAGGCGTTCCCAACTATCGGTAAGCGGATCGGTAGCGCGAACCAACGCCTCGTACACTGCGTCATCACTAGCTGTATGCTCACAGTGCGCGGCGCGAACGATGTAATCAGACATAAAAATTATATCTCCCTTTGCTTTGATCGCATACGCTCTTCTGAGCCAACTATTGAGCGTCTCAAAACAAGTTCACATAGGTGGAATATGGCACAGCGCAGTACGGAGATTTTCAAAGCGTGCCTCCCATCAGCATCGTGAGAAAAGAGTCGCGGAGCGCCGGCGTAAACGATCGCCTCTGCTCGTAACGCGTAGCGGCATTCGGATCTGCAGAATCCGTATACAGCCCCCACAGCGGTTCAAGACTCTGCGGCAACATCGCGTAGCGCACATCTCCCACAAAGTGCGGCTCGCGTTCTGAGGCAACGACAAAACCGCGTGCAAAACGAGAGAATCGCCTCAGATCGTCTCGCACCCGTGAGCCATCTGGAGCCCAAGAAACATCTCGCTGAGGATTTAACAGGTGCACACCGCCTCCCGTGTACACGCGCGACGGTTCGCCCAAGTAAAGCGCGTCAACATATACGCTGTCACCCACGATATAAACGCTTCGCCACAGCAGCAAGTTGGCCAACGTAGGCTTCACAATAGCCTGTCGTGGTTCGTGATTGCGCTCCCCAGCCACTTGACGAGCCATATCTGCTGCGCGCTCGTGTTGAACTGCACCAAACAACAAGTAAGAGACTGCGAAGACTAGCCCTATACGCATCGGCTTCATGCGGCGCAGCCCAATCCCCAGCGGCACCGCAAGTGCCAAGCTAAATACAGGATCGACGATTGCAATCAGGCTCCAAGCAATCGGCTCAGATGAAAAAGGCCAGAACAGATGGGTTCCATAGCTAGTACAGGCATCGAGCACACCGCCTGTTGCATAGCCACATACGGCAAATATCCAAAGCGTGCGAAAGAGCATTCGGCCGCGAAACAAAGGCCATAAGAGTACGGCCGCAAGCAAAGATCCAAACGGAACAAAGACCAGTGCATGCGTAAAATGACGATGATATTCTAGTTGAAGCAGAGGGTCTGCAGCACTGGAGATAAGCGCATCGGCATCGGGTAACAGGCCAGCGCATAGACCAATTAAAGCAGCCTGACGACCTAGGCTTGATGGCGCTACCGCCTGAGCAAGGGCCGCCCCCGCGATACCCTGCGTGACCAGATCCATCTCAAAACCCTATGAAGACCGAGTATACTGGTCGTTCAAGCGTTTAAATGCTTCGGGCTTCGTGCGACTATTGACCAAATTTCGCACTTGTTCAGCCATTACGCTGGGTGACTTGCCTTCCGTACTAATCTTTAGGTCATAAATACTGTGCGTGTGAACATAGCGAGCCTGTTGCAGCGCAATGTTGACCATATCTCGACCTCGACCAGAGGAACGTCGTCGCAGTTCACCGTCGTCACAAAAAAGGCCAATAAAAAACGCTCGATAGCGCACAAGTGCACGAGCGCATTCCGCTACACTTTCCCTGTTGAGCATTACCGTATCGACGATAACGTTATTCCCCGCATCGGCAAACGTAGCAGCACAGCTATTCATGCCGAGTATCGCTGTGCGCACAATGTTTTCATTCTGCGTTTTTTTTCCGCCGGCAAAGCGGCTGGGCAACATAGAATGAACCGTATCTGTGCCGAACCGCAGATACGGCTCTTGAAACGTCAACTGCAACTCGCGGGCAAGCGTTGTCTTGCCCGAAGAAGAGGCTCCATTTAACACAACAATATTTATATCAGCCATCGCTTCCGTGGCATTCGTATATACTATTAATGGTTACTCCACTGGAAAAATAACCCAAGGGTGGATTAATCGAAAGTGTTCCCCCATCGAGATAAGCACACGCATCAGCACCCCGGAAACGACTAACATAATCGAAATAGCGTTCAAACACCCATATACCACTCAGCGGATAACACAGTGAAAATCTACACGGCAACCTACATTTGTTCCAGTGAAATACGCTGCTCGATCGCGTAACCTCGTATCTGCTCCCACAGCGCATCGAGTGCTGCACCGCCTTTTCCATCAGGAGAATTCAGACCCAGCAAATCCAATCGATCACCGCTTTTAAGCACTATCTCAAACCCGTTCTCTCCCCGAATTATGCCTTCAATATGGTCCCACGCAACCGAGCGCGAGCGCGCAGGTCCCATTTCAATTACGATAGCCACATCTCCCACCGAGATACGCTGCCTATTAAATCGAAATACGACAAAAAGCGCCGCGCAAAAAGCGACCATACCGAACAGCATTATCCCCAGTCCCTGCACAAAACCCTGACGCTGAAATGCAACTGTGCCTACGAACAACTGAACCACTCCCCATAGGCCGAATAGGACTCGCTGAAACAGACTTACATCAGGCGAAAAATCATAGGTTTTCACTGCGTGTCTCCGTGGGCACGCGCGAGGTGAACGTATTTCTGTGCCCACTTACAGTGCGTTTGGTATGTCGATTCTGGCAGAGTTCGAACCGAGCGCGCTGGCACACCGACGGCGAGGTTGAAAGGCTTAACAACAGCGCCTTCGCGCACTACGGAGCCAGCCCCAACTACGCTTCCCCGACCTATGTGCGCACCGGATAGAATAATTGCCCCCATACCAATCAAACATCCGTCTTCTACGGTGCAAGCATGCAAGTTGACGCCATGGCCAACCGTCACATCGGCTCCAACTACACAGGGCTGCGCGTTTGTAACGTGCACAATGCAACCATCCTGCACGTTGCTACGAGCACCTATTTCAATGTAATTAATATCACCCCGCACGACTGCATTGTACCAAATAGAAGAGTCTATGCAAAGTCGCACATCGCCTATTACACATGCACCCGAAGCGACAAAAGCACTGTCCGGTATGGACGTAGGATCAACGCATATGTTCGACGGAAGGTCTGTAGGATCCATACTCACTCATCCGTTTGCATGGCTTGATACTGCTGTCGTCCAATCTCTACCACACGCCCATCGTCCCATTTCTCTAGCGGTTGATAGCTAGGATGACCTGGTTTATCATCGCATGGGTTGTGTCGCGTATTATAGCAGCATATGAGCGTCCAGCGCGGATCTGCGCTCTCATTTGCATCGGAACAGTGCAACAAATTTGCATGGAAGAATAGAGCCGAACCCGGACTCATTTCGCAATAGACCCGCTCCAAATGCTGCTCTGCCAACGCGACGCGCTCTGGGTGCGCTCCCGTCTGCGTGCCGTACCGTCCGTGTTCTATGCGCCCAATTTTGTGCGATCCTCTAAGCACCTGCAGACAACCGTTGCCCGCGTGAGCCCGGTCAACTGCAATCATGCAGGAGGCCATATCCGGATAAAGTGCTCCATTGTTATACCAATACCCGTAATCCTGATGCCATTCCCATGCCCCGCCAATGCGCGGCTCTTTTACCATCATCTTGTAGTGATAGAGATACACCTCATCATCCATGAGTGCTTCCATCGTATCTACCATACGCCGACCGTGACAGATCGCATTGTATATGTCGCTGCGATCTGTATCAGACGTCAGCCACAGTTTGCTCTCGCGCCCCTGTGCGTCACGCGGCGCATGCACCATTTCATTCTTTTCCGTGTCGGTCTTGCCGATCTGCAACAATAGGTCCATTTCCTCAGCCGTGTATAGATCTTCGACAAGGAGAAAGCCATCTGCGCGAAACTGCACTATCTGCTGCGGACTGACACTAAAGGACATAATGAGACTCCCCGTTATTCGGTTGAATGCACACAACTAATCGATCATAGACTATGAGACACAGCCGGTGGGGCATTGGCCAAATCAATAGAACACGCGGTCCATCAACGGCTAGCACTCCACACACCTTGTCGCACTATCAGCCGCGTAACAAACATCTCAGCAGCGCGTTAAACACGCAAGTAGAAACAGCTTATACCTCAAGCAATAGACCATCATATGACATCGTCATAGCGAAGCTGATCAGCTTCGCTAATGTGCGTCAGCACAATCCGATCGGCATTCAGCGCACACACGACGTCTAGGGTTTGAACTAGGGTCGCCTCTCGGCTCAGCACGGGATGATCTAACGGGTAGTGTCGCTGACCGCTCAGCGGTTTGAACTCAACCACACCCAAAGGCGACACGGCTATGTTAAAGTGACCTAACCGCTCGGGTGGACACCAACCAAACAATTCATCGACTACGACAAAAAGGTGAACATCTCCCACATGCCAAGTCGATCGCACACGTCCTCAGCAACGCGCCGTGGAAAATAGAGCGGCGTTTTCTGATGAGTTGGAGGCCATCCCGTATAGTCCCCATTAAGCGATTCCCACATGCGGGCTCTTATCAGATGGTCCGGATGCCAGTGGGAATAGTTCCCCACCTCAATACGTTCGACACGCGAGCGCGCCAGCGAAGCAATGATATCTTCTGGCGTATCGAAAATCAGGTCGGGATCATGGACAAAAAGACTGAGGTCGCTGCGGCTGTATGACACGCCCCTCTGGCGCGCTTGACAACATAGATCGCATCCACACAGTGCACGCGGCGTGCTGATTGCACCACCCGAACTCAGGATCTCTACGCGCATAGCTTCAGCAGTTTGCTCTGGGTGTAATGGCCAAGTGGAGGTCAGCAAAGTCCAAGAAGTGACGCCAGTCTAAATCGGTCACATCGTGACCACCCGAACGCACGTGGTAACCCATGCGACCCATACGAGATTCGTCGGCCGGGGGCATGATCTGGGTGGGCAGCCCACCGCCACACAACAGCCGGTAGACTGGATCGGCGTGCAGAGCCCCGAGGAATTCACCGTACGGGTCTGCCCAGCGGTCATCAACGGCACTGGCCACGTAAATTGGCCGCGGGGCAACCAGAGCAATCAACATGTGTTGGTCAACGGGTAGCGCATCTTCTCGATCGTTGTAATGGCGAAAGTTGTTGCAGAACCAGTGGGGGAACGTTCGGTTGATACGACCAACCGTTTCACCGTAGCAGCGGCGCGAAAGTGCTGCCCCACCGCAGCCGGATTCGTTGGAGATGACCATAGCAAAGCGCTCGTCACATGCGCCGGCCCACAGCGCCGTCTTACCCAAGCGTGAATGCCCCATAACCACCACGCGCTGATGGTCTATCTCCTCGTCGCGTTCACAGTAGTCGAGCGCTCGACTCAGCCCCCATGCCCAAGCGCCTATAGAACCCCAATCTCCGTCGCCTGGCTGCGTTTGATCTGGTTTATAGAAGAGCGGATGCACTCCATTGGCGTAGCCGTCATCAAAGTCTGGATCGAGATCGCCACAGTAGGCCGTGGCTACGCCATAGCCTCGCGCCACAATCTCTTCGACGGCCCAGCGACTACGCACGACACCGCGTGCAGCCTCTGTGGATCGGTTGTTAACAACGCCCTGACCGTCACCGCTTATCCACCCAGTGGATAAGCGTATAGCCGGATCATCGTGTATGCTGTGGTTCCCCTGAAAGTTAAGTCCCATAAATAGCGGAACCGGCCCATCTTTGTCGGCAGGCAAAAAGACCAACAATTCCATCTGCGTTCCGTTTTGACCGAATCGTATAACTACCTGGCGCCTCACCGCTTGTCCCCCGAGTGCTGAACCCTCTTCAAGGAGCTCAAAATGCATATCCGCGCAAGCGCTCGGCATCGCACCGTATACGTGTTCGTCGAAGAGTTGGCGTATTTCACCACGCCGCTTGCTCGTCCAGATCTTTCCATCCATTACGGGTGTGCCATCAAGACACGTCAGCGGGTCAGGTAGCTCATACACTGGTACGAGCGCTTCGTCGTAGTTGGTCAACACCCTGTCCTTTCTTTGGTATGCACACTCTGTTGTCAGGCGCTCGGTCGAGAAAAACATCCATTCTCGACACATACGTCAACTGATGGTTGTAGCTGTCACTTTTTTATAGCTTACGATCAAAGAGATGCGCCGCTATTACACAAAGCAAAACGCCCCTGCAGCACGTGGCAGCGGGGGCGCTCCATACGGCGTGCGATCCAGTCTGTCACCCGCCGCAGTCAAACATAGCTAGAGCACTGCGGCAGTTCAAGCACTCCTCCAAGGCGAGTCTGTCGGTCCATGCAGGGTAAATACTCGCCCTAGTGGGCGATAATGGAGCGAGTAATTATACGCTCATATAAATCGTCTTCAGCATGGTAGCGCCCGACAGCGGAAGACTGTATGTAGACGGCAAACTGATTGATATAAATGATCCAACACATACCCATGTGGGAGAGACCCTGCAAAAGTGCAGGCTACTTCAACAATAATACCCAACGACTCCAGTCCCACGCGTGCAACAGTAGCCTCGTGCGCGGTTCTATCACTCAGGTAGATTGCTCTAGCGCTGGTCGCAGAACGGAGTCAATATCGGGAAACAGTGCGCGCTGAAAATCACGCGACACAGTACGATTGTGCAAATGCACATCCATATAATCTAGCAGTGCGATAAAGTCTGCTGTACTGTGCGCGTGTCCTCCCTCGCGGAACGACCATCCAATGTGGGCGCGACGACCCAATAGAACATAAACATGCTGAGTCGCCAGACAGGCCACATAGGTGCCCGGTGGATTGGCGGCGCGATCCTCATAAGCCTCTGTCAGCAGTAGGAGGCGCGGTGCGACCATTGCCAGCAAGAAGTGTTGGTCGTAGGGAAGCTGGTTGTCTCGATGTCTTTGGCGAGCAAAAAAATCGCCAAACCAAAAAATATTGCCCGAGCCGAAAAAGCTGTCGATGGTCTCGGACCCGTCAACCTTCCAGTGGTTTAAACCCGCTCCACCGATGCCTGAGTTATTGGGATTTACCAGCGCAATGCGCTCATCTAACGCTCCAGCAAGCAGCACGGTCTTTCCACCGCGCGAATGTCCGCTGATCGCGATCGCATCAGCACGCACGTTGGGCATTTGTTGGAGCGCGTCTACGCAACGATGATAGGCCCAAGCCCAAGCTGACAGCGCGCCAAAAGAGGCCTCTGGATACAGGCGATATAGGCCGGTCCTCCGATAGCATGCGCTATTATCAGCCGCCGCTTCCGTCCGGTCAAAAACCGCGACAATATTGCCGCGTATTAACGCCTGGTGCACAGTTTCATCATGCAACATATGCCAGCAATCATCGCCGTATAGTAAGACTGGAAAAGGGCCTTCTCCCGGAGGGACCCACAGGGAAAGCCTTATCCTATGCTCTTTCCCATCGGCAAACTCGGTGCGGACTTCGTATGTCTCATACACGACACCTTCCCAATCATGCACCCTTACCGAGCTGAAAAGAAGCGGCTCACTAACCCGACCCGTCGGCGGCATACCGCCGTAGGCAGAAGGAATAATTACGTCGCTCAGTTCAGCGCGACGTTGACGCCAGTTTAATGCAGTCGCCGCACGGCCATCCTGCAGCGTCAATAAGTCTGGTCGAACTTCCATAGCGTTATTTACTCTGTTTGATGCAAACCTAGCAGATAAAAAGAGGATCCCGAGGGCCGCTAGCTCGGCCGATGCTGGCCAAGCTGGACAGCAAGGTCAGCACACCGCTCACGCCCTGCATGGGGTTGGCACGACGAATGTCAATTTCCACGCCCCGACCGCGCGCACTGAGTTCGATGACAGATACATCGAGCGCAGGATCAGCCACCAGCACGGAGCGAGTGCGCTCAAAGCCGACGCCCGCCATAGCCGTGGCTGCATGCGAATTTACGTTGCGCGGAAATAGCGCACATACGCGTCGCGTGGGACCGTCATAAAGAACGGTTTCCTCTTCTATGTCTTCGGCACAATACGTTGGGCAGTCAGAAAAGTCTATACTTCGCGGTGGCTTTTTCATAGTGATGGATACTTCGTCCCACATATCGCGCCCTTCACTAAGAGCGTCCAAGCCGATCACTGCACCGTGTGGAACGCACAGACGCGTGCTGTTGTCCCCCGCCGTATCCAGCAGGTATCGCTCCAGATCCACATCAGCCAAGCAGGTAAGGGAGAGCGGCATATAATCAGCACAGGCCAAAAAAGCACCACCAAATTGTCGACTGATATCAGGGTGGGCCAATTCGACAACGAGATCAGGGTTTCGCTCTGCGAAATTATGCAGATCGCCTAAAATATGTTCCGGATGAACGTCCTGTAAACGCTCCACGGATCGATTGTAAACAAACGCCACATCCAGCCCCAATTCGGGGCGCGCGATCATCTGCTCATATACAAACGATCCTAAATAGCCGAAGCCTATGAGACCAACACGTGCCATGATATCTATCTCCAAACGCTGCAGGCGACCGTAAGGCCAACCCTATTTGCCCTGTCCTATCGCTCCCCACGCAACAACGATAGTGGGTCGAGTTACGCTCTCTATATCTGATGAGCCTTTATATAGTCCCAATTTATATCGTATCCCATACCCGGTAGCGACGGTAAATGCACATATCCCTCAGCATCAATTGGATCGCCCAACGCGTTGAGGTAGGGCGGTGGCTCATTGCAATCAACGCCCGGAGCAACCAGACCGCGCTCATAGTATTCGCATACATCTTCGCTGGTCGACCCCAACAGCTGTAGATTAGCAAACCCGCTCATATGCACTTCGCATTTTATACCGTAGGCCTCAGCAATCGCCGCCATTTTTTTCACACCCGTCACACCTCCGCGCAGCACATCAATGCGCGTCATATCAGATGCACCACGCAAGATCCAATCTGCGCGCGAATAGATGCTTCCTTCGACGATCTCTGGCGAGAGAATGGGAATTTCCAGCTCACGGCATAGTTTCTTGTAAGGGGCGACACGGTATTCGGGCATCGGGTGTTCATACCAGTAAAAATCGAGTTCTTCAAGGACGCGTCCCACCTTATAAGCTTCTTCATAAGTTCGGTATGTGCCCCAAGGATCATAGCTAAGAATCATATCGGGGCCTACAGCGCCGCGCACCAGACGACATACCTCAATATCCTGTTTGATATGCGAAGGACGTCCCGGGTCTGGCCGACCAGTCTCCGGATCCCAAAAATAATAGGGGTGAATTTTATAGTGCGTATAGCCCTCCGCCTTACAAGCCGCGGCGTGGTCTGCATAGTCTTGCGGGCTCCCCATATTCGGGAAGGTGCTGGCATAGGCTTTTACCTTGTCTCGGCATCCGCCCAGTAACTTATACAGAGGAACGCCAAAGAGGCGCGCCTGTAAATCCCACAACGCCATATCGAGCACGCTCATCAGGTTTTCTGGAATCCTATGAGCCGTCCACATCCAGTGCCAGAATTTCTCTCGATCGAAAGGATCTTGGCCAACAACGAGACTTTTTAAACGGCCTTCGAGTACGGCCCGCTGTTCGGAGGACATACCGTCCATATCTCCATGTCCCGAACCGCCGAAGTAATAGCCTTCCGCTCCTTCATCCGTAAGAACTCGAGTCAAAGTCTGCGTAATATTCGACTCGGGCAGTAGTTTGCCAGCGTGGAACGTACGACGCGGCACGGAAAAGGGTGTGACCTTTACATCCACAATCTTCATAGCAAACCTCATAGTAAATAGAGAGGAAGAAATAAGTCAAAATCAATATGGGCTGTCCAGAAAAAAGGACGTGAGTCATTTAGCAGTCAGACAGAGCGTCTCTTACCGCAGCGAAAGCGATACGGATCGCCCAAACGCTGCTCCAAGCTCTTAGAGTCTAGCCCGCCATGACGCAGCACCCAGTCTACCTCCTGGTCCAACCTGCAGTCGAATAAGCCTGGATCATCGGCACCAACGGTTAGAGGAACGTCCGAAATTAGAAAGTTATGCACGGGGTGTGCTGCTTCCGAAGGGACCGCGCCAATGCGCAAATTAGACGTTGGGCACGTCTCAACAACGGTGCCCAATTGAGCCAAGCAATCAAGCACAAAGGTCTGACGCAGGCGAATCTCTTCTACGCGCATCTCATCATAAGGACGGCGATAGCGGATCGCATCATCGCGCGCGCTCAAATCTGCCTGCTCTGTCTGTAGCGCATCGCAATCGATGACAACACCGTGGGCCCGTAGCGCCTCAGCGTGGCACAGATCGTAGCGGATTTGTGCTAGACGTTCCAATATGGATTCGCGTTCATGTGCCTGATCACGCCGTGCGATAGCAACCGCTGGATCGAGGCCTAACGCCGTGCAGTGTCCTAAACGCGCAGCCCCTAGTTCAGCCGCTTCGTGACACCAGCGCACTGCGCTCTCAAGCGACTTGTCAAAGTACACTTCGCCAACGTGGTACGCCACGTCGAGTCGCTGCGCAGGCTGATTGGCATTGTCCCGGTGCAGCCGTTGGAAAAAGGGCCGCGTAGATTCGGGCGGATGGCCCTCTTCAAAATGGCAAAAATCAAGGCCGACAATCACGTCTATCAAGTCGGGCTGCTCGTCTAACAGACGGCGGACTACGCGATATGACTTCAACGGCTGCCAACGCGGCAGGCTTATTAAGTAGCGCGGGTGAAAATCGGCGCGCTGCCCTCTGAGCATAGCCCGAGCCATGGTGCAGTGAAAATCGATAAAGTCGTCCGCGTCTTCTGCGTCAAACGGGGCCATGGCGCGATACTCAACGTAGCGCAGCCCCTCGTTTCGGTGTCGCTCAACGATGCGGTCGAGCAGCTCGTCTTGACGGTCAAGAACGTGCCACCAGTGGCGAAAAACGCAGATGCCGAAGTTGAACTTAGCCTGAAAGCGAGCAAAATCACCACCGTCCTCTCGTCCATACACGCAATATGGTCGCAGCACCTGACCGCCCTCCCTCGCTCGGGCTCGTCGGTACAGCGCCGGTGGATCTGGGCGTTCGCCATAGGCATCTTCAAAACTATTTACGAAAAGCGACCAGTCGATCTGATTATATGTGTCACTTCCCAGTTCGTACAGATCTTCAACGGTTAAGCAACCGCCGATATGTACGTGCAGCTCGCACGTTTTAGCAGATAAGACTTTAGACATAGAAAGAGATTATTAAGAGCTTGGACAACGTGAACATTCTTATTCGCAGGCGCCGGGATCTTTCCGACAGTCAATTCCGTTAATTAGTCGATTATTATCCCAATATTGCACTAAACGCTTTTCTCCTGATGGAGCATAATTGGTCCATTTACCGTCTTTACGATTACGGTTATAAACACCTTGCCACTTAATGTTACCGTTCTGGTAGTAAGAAAAGTACTGTTTATTAAGTAAGCCCGACGAATATGTAGCACGGATAGATAGATTACCTCCGCGCGTAAAAGTCAGCCAAACGCCCTGTCTGCGACCATTATGGTTGTTGCCTTTTTCGCGAACTTTGCCGTCGTTCCAGTAAATAACACTCTCGCCGTTAGCAATGCCGCGAACGTAGGTCGTTTCTTCCCTGCGGGCGCCGTTCGGCCAATACTCGCTGTACACTCCATCTATTTTTCCATCGGTTAACGGTGCAGTCGATTTGACAGAGCCATCGTCGTATAATTCAACGCTTGTCTCTTCTATCCCTTTAAGTTGACCGCCTTCATAGCGCTCACGCAGAGTAACATTACCTACCTCGTCGTAGTGCGTCCACAACCCATTCTTAAATCCGTCTTTGTATCTGCCGACGAGCTTGCGAGCTCCTGTCTCGTAGTATTCCGCATACGTACCGTGCAACTGATTGTCGACATACTGAGTGCGGATCTCAATCTGTCCACTCTGGAAATAACTGGTATACGCTCCGTGCCAAATACCCTCGCGATAAAATCCGTGTTCGCTTATCTCTCCGTTGGGCCAATACAAAGTGAAAGGTCCATTCCAACGCCGTCCCTCCTTCCACGTATGCTCTAGCGTCTTGCGCCCCGTGGAATCAAAAAACGCCCACGTGCTATCTCTTTGCCCCAGAGCGAAAAACCCTTTCGTCTGGACGGTGCCATCTTCATAGAATGCCCGGTATGCGCCATGCCAAACCGGCTCTCCTCGCTCAACAAAGTATTGGTACTCTTCTCGTAGCGCTCCGCTCGGATAGTTCGTCGTTCCGTCTACGGGCTGCTCAAGCGTCGGCGCAGCATTTGAATGGGCCGTAGGCAGCGGACTGCGATCACCACAGGCGGCCAGTATATAAAAGGGGATTAAGTATGAGAAAAACGACCTTTTCATCTATTGAACCGTCGCATTGAAGTAGATGGGTTCCTACCTATCAAATTACGAGCATGCACATAGAACGCAAAAGTGATCTACCGACAACCGCAATGTAATCCGCCCTTACGCACACAGACTCCCATCGACTAGGAAATGGGCGCCGTTGACATAGCGGGCTTCGCCCGAGGCTAAAAAGGTGCCCCACGGAGCGATATCATCAGGCGTTGCGAGGCGGCACAGCGTAATAGATGCCTCCAGTCGCGCAGCGCGATCGTTCGGATCAGGATGTGTATCGTATTAGGCGTTTGCTCCAGTACCCCCGGACAAATGCAGTTACAGCGAATACCGCGCTCGTAATAGTGGTGACCGATATGCGCATTGAGACCGAGCACACCGTCCTCAGACGTCAGATACGACACGTTAGGCGATCCCCCATCCATCGCCGCCACCGATGATATTATTACGATCGCGCCTCCGCTCTCCTGATCAAGCATGTACCCAATAAATACTTTCAGGTGAGCATCACGCCGCGCAGGTTCACCGCGTACGTCTCTTCCCAAACAGATTCGTCTAACGCATCAAGGATGAAGTCGCGGTCATGATACTGAACGGCGGCACAGGTCACCGCAATATACAGACACCCAAACGCTTTTACGGTCTGCTGGACCTGCTGAGCATCCGATACGTCGGCAAGTATCGCCCGTGCACGGTGTCCGGCCCGAAGCAGGCTGTCGAATTGCGCCTGAACATTAGAGATGCCGGTATGCCCACCATCAAAATAGCGGCGCCCGTTAAGAGCCTTACCTT
>CEUU01009877.1_pt1 | contig 15926 bp, 16 predicted proteins | sample 531321 | NCBI WGS metagenome assembly CEUU01 (sample SAMEA2622658, study PRJEB7988) | marine metagenome | isolation source: saline water (ENVO:00002010), including
TTTAGTCCCTCGACTCTGTGATATGTTGAGGCCTGTAGGTCGTCTATGTAGTAATTTGGTGAAAAATCAGTAATCCCTACTCCTAAGTCCCAATAAATTTCTACAGAAAAAATTCCAGAAAAAAATATAACTAATATCATAAGTTTATTCATAAAAATCCCATTCAATTTGATAACTGTAACCAATAAAATTACCTATGTCGTTGGGAATGATTAGCTTAAAGTTGGCAATTGCTCCTGGTTCAATACTAGAATTAGATATTATGCCTGAGTTTTTAAATACATGAGAAGAGCCAGTGGCATAGGTTGTAAGAGTTTCAATGTCTCCCTGAAAATTTTTTCTTAAGATGAAATCAACTCTTACTAAATCTGCTCTTTGTGTTCCTATGTTTTTTAATTCTCCTTCAAATATAGTATTGCCTGATTTATCTTTACTTTCTTTAATATCTTCAATCAATATAACAGATGCAGAGGAGAGCATTTGTCTTTGCTTAATTAGGTCAGCATCAGAAATAATCTCTTCTTTTTCGTCTTGTGAAATTTCGATAACTTCTGTCATACGGTCTTCCTCATCAAGAACTGTAATGTTTTCAACAATACGTACAACGCTAGAGCGATCTAATGTTAAATTTCCTATTAAAGTTTCTACAAATATTTCTGTATCATTTTGTGATAGAATTTTACAAAAAATAGAACTTCCATTATTTAGTATAATCTCTTTACTATAAACATCAAAGGGGTCGGCGTATAAACTACTTTTTACATCTAGTTCCATTAATTGGTCTTTTAAATAATTAATTTCAGAATTTAATTTTTTTATCTGGTAACTTAATTCTTGATCAGCAAAGTCCGAATTATTCGTTTCTTTTAACGTGTTTTTTGTTTCGACACTTGGTTTTTGTTCGTTGATACTTTCAATGTTTTTCTTGCCCGAACACCCAAAGAAAATTGTAGTTATTGCAAAAACAAAAACATGTAATTTTACTAATTTATTTAACATTATGATCCTACTCACTTTATTTGTTATTAAAATTAAGGAATGAAAGGTAAAAAAGTTTGTTTTGATAGTCCAACAAATATTTAAATTTAAATTGTGTTACTTTGTTTAAATTATACAATATATTGTATATATGCATATTATTGTAATATAATCAATTATATTTTATTAACATTTATTAAATTATTAGCGTTTATTAAAACTTATTTAAAGTAATTTATGAAATTAAAACTATTAAAATCGAAAATTCACAGAGCAACCGTAACAGATGCATGTCTAGATTATGAAGGATCTATAAGTATTGATAAAGATTTGATGAAAAAATCGGGCGTTCTAAATTATGAAAAAGTTCATGTATTAAATGTTACGAGTGGTTCGCGTTTAGAAACATATGCAATTCCTTCAGATAAAAAAGGTGACATTTGTATAAATGGTGCAGCAGCGCACTTGGTTAATCCTGGTGATTTAGTTATAATTGTATCATATGCATTGATGAGTGAGAAAGATGCACAAACACATAAACCGACCGTTATACTTCTAGATGAAAACAATAATGTAAAATGAAAATTTCAGATATTCAGAAATTAAAGGGTGGTTCATCATCATTTTGCACCGTAACTGCCTATGATTATCCAACAGCCAAAATAATTGACGACATAAACATTCCATTAGTTTTAGTGGGCGATAGTGCATCCATGGTTGTTTATGGATACAATGATACGACGCAAATCACAATGGATGAAATGATTTTAATTGCTAAAGCTGTTAGAAGAGGGATAAAAAAATCATTTCTTGTTGGTGATATGCCATTTATGTCTTATCAGCCATCTGTCGAAAATGCTATTAAAAATGCTGGAAGATTTATTAAAGAATCACAAATGGATGCAATCAAACTCGAAGGGGGTATTGAATATTTACCTCAAATAAAAAGTATTATTCAAGCTGGAATTCCTGTAATGGGGCATATTGGCCTTAAACCCCAATCAATTTTAACTGATTCTGGATATAAAATTCATGGCAAAAAATTTGATGATGCTTTGAAAATTTATGAAGATGCTCTTGCGCTTGAGCGTGCAGGTATTTTTGCGTTAGTTTTAGAGGGTGTACCTGAAGAACTTGCAAAATTAATCACAGAATCACTTCAGATTCCAACAATTGGTATAGGTGCTGGCAGATATTGCGATGGACAAATACAAGTGTTGCATGATCTTATAGGATTGTTTGGAACTCAGGTTCCAAAACATGCTAAATCATATGTTGATTTAAAAAATATCATTTCTAAATCACTATCTACATATCAAGAAGAGGTGTTGCAACAACAAATGCCCTCAAACGCTCAAATTTATAACATGAATGAAACAGAATTAGAACAGTTAAAAAAAGCAATTGAAAATTTATAAAACCATTAGCGAATTTGTAGCTTGGCGTAATAATAGCATTGCTGAAAGCATTGGTTTTGTGCCTACCATGGGTGCTTTACATCAAGGACATTTGTCATTAGTACGCAATTCTAAACAAAATAATGTAATTACCGTAGTATCAATTTTTGTAAATCAATTACAGTTCTCCCCCAATGAAGACTTTGAAAATTATCCACGTAATGTTAATGAAGACTTAAATTTATTAGAAAAAGAGGGTGTGGATGTCGTTTTGTTGCCAACTCATAATGAATTGTATGGTGTTGATTATGGGTTTACTATATCTGAAAACATTTTATCAAAAAAATTAGAAGGGCAATCTAGACCTGATTTTTTTAATGGCGTTTGTACAATTGTATGTAAACTTTTTAATATAGTATTGCCAACACAGTCTTTTTTTGGAATGAAAGATATTCAGCAATTAATAATTATTAAAAAATTAGTTAAGGATCTAAATTTTAATGTGGAAATTGTTAGTTGTGAAACAGTTAGAGAAAATAATGGTTTGGCTATGAGTTCGAGAAATCAATATTTAAGTGATTTAGAAAAAGATGAGGCATCACAAATATACCATTGTTTAAAACAAGCCAAAATAATGGTGGAAGAAAAACAAACTTATTCAACTATTATAAAAGATTTTAAAATTAATATTGAAAAAAATCAAGAAATGAAAGTAGACTATGTTTCTATAGCAAATCTTAATACATTTGACGAATTTAATGATCATGAGGATATAAAAAAAACTGATGTAGTTATAAGTTGTGCTGTTTTTTTTAAAAATGTAAGATTAATTGATAATATTGTAGTTTTATGAAAACAATAACATTAATTATAGGTCTAATTGTTTTGTCTGGATGTTTTAAGTCTTCATGGTCAAAAGAAGATAAGGCCGCATTTATGGTGGATTGTCAAAACGCTGGCCAATCATATGATTACTGTCTTTGTTCTTTGGTGTGCTTGGAAAGTGATTTTAAATCATATTTCCAAGCACAGAAAAATCTAGCAACATTTTCAAATCAGTCCGCCATAAATCAATGTGTTAATTCATGCTTTGATAAATAATAGTGTTAATAGCAGCCAGTTAATTATCTAAAATAATATCAAGTATTATAACAAGATCTGTCACATTTATTAAACCATCTAAATTAACATCTCCGCATTCAAGGTACTGATCAGTACTATTATCAATAATAGCATTAACCAATATAACCACATCTACAATATTGATGGTGCTATCTCCATTAACGTCACCAACACATGAATTTGACTCAATAGTAAAGGTACGTGAATATCCTTCATTTCCGTCTTCTAGTGTATAAGAAAAAATCTCCTCGGAATTAGAATTATATATAGTCCATATATCTCCATTCCATCCATCTCCAAAAGTATCAAATGCATATAAGAAATAGTCTCCTGGATCTAATGTAATTAAATTTTCATATGGTGATCCACCAGATAAAATTATTTCACCGTTTTGTTCATTAACTAAATCCCAAGATGTTTCGGATTGCCATGAGCCTCCATTGCATGAAACATAATAAGCATTGTCTCCGAATTGGCATGATCCATCATCTATGTTTGCTTCAGGGTCGTAATTCTCAGCAAACGGGTTAGTGCAACCTTCAATACCTATATCAAAAGATAGATACCATTCAAAGGGAACATTGCTTTGATTATATTGATCAGAAGATACTATGAGATATTCACCAGCTGGAACGCTAACATAAATATACGATTCACCCCAGTATGTGCAGTCTGGGCATTCTCCAAATTCACTCGAACCCCAATCATCGTTATATGCAACATAGTTACCACCATTTCCATCTATATCGACATCTTCACATGATGAATATAAAAAGAACTTCGTATCTATGCCTGCACCCGCGGTTGAAATAGTAAGAAAGCCTGCGCTTTCAAGGGTTGTTGTAAAAAACTCATCGTGACCAGAAGATGTGTTCATTCCTTCACTTGCTGTAATAGGGTTTTCACAAGAATTACATTCTGTTTCATCGTAAGCACAGTCGCCATTTGGACAAGTAATATATCCTTCATCCTCACATGAAACTAAACACAAACCCTCCTCTTCACAAAGGGAGCAATCATATCCATAATTACTCTCTATTTCAGGACAAGTGTATATATCAATATACGTTGCACAATCAGTGTCTGCGCAAGTTTGAATTGGACAATCAGAAATATCTTCAGCGCACGAGCCGTCCCAACATTCTACCAAACCGTTACCTGCGCAAGTAAACGGACATGTGTTGTCAACACAACAATCATCGTTTGCGTCAGGGTCTGGATCTAAACACTCAGAATTACACGCAGCCCAATCGGCATCAGTATCACAATCATAAGTATTGTCAGTGCAAGTAGAACCACAACAATCACCGCCATCCCATCCACATTCTTCTGTGTTATTTATGGTGTCACAATATCCATCAGATATCCAACTTTCATTACATTCTCTGTTGCCGTTCGATTGTTTTTTTGCATATTGGTGTTTTCCTTCTTTAATAATGTTGTTTTTTTCAATTTTATATGCATCATAATCTGTTTGATCAATGCCAGAATATATAAGTGTAAAGAGTAAAATTGTATATAAATAAGTTGTTTTCATGATGGCTCTCCCAGTGAGTTTATAGTTTATATAATTTATTTTTTAAAATTGACAAAATCAAGATGAATGTCAAGGTTGCTTTTTTTAATAGTTTCTATGATGTTTTGCAAATCATCTATTTTCTTTCCTGTAACCCTTAATTGCTCTCCTTGTATTTGTGATTGTACTTTAAACTTTAAATCTTTTATAAGAGTGTTTATTTTTTTTGCATTTTCTTTTGAAATACCTTCTTTTAGTTTAATGGTTTGTCTTACAGACATGCCTGTAGCATTTTCTACAGTTTGAAAATCAAAAATTTTAATAGAAAGCCCTCTGTTTATTGACCTGTTTTGCAATATGTCTGTGGTTGCTTTAAGAGCCATTTCATTTGCAGCTTCAATAATAATATGCTTTTCATTTTTATTAAATTTAATGCTACAGTTTTGGTCTTTTAAATCATATCGGGTCATAACCTCTCTAGATGTAATGTTAATTGCGTTATCTAATTCTTGAGTATTATAATTACTAACTATGTCAAATGATGGCATGTTATTCTCCTTTTTATGATTCTATGTAATGACAACCTTTGCTAATTCTGTCTTCAAGTGCAGAACTTGTAATGGCGACTGCTACCTGAACTCCATTTCTAACCCCTATAATTTCTGGTGTTAATTTAGAGGTTTGATAATATTTTTCCACGTCATATTGAAGATTTCTTAATATGTCTTGGGCCCTATGAAGACGTTCGCGTGTTCTCACAAGCCCAACATAATTCCACATTGTATTTTTAATGGTTAACCAGTCCTGATTAATAAGTGCTGGGTCAATTGGGACGTTTTCTTCTTCCCAATTCTTTGTTTGTGGCGTATGATAAACTGTGGTGTCTGCTGCTGCATTTTTGCCTGAAATATGACCCCACACCAAACATTCTAATAATGAAGTGCTTGCCAATCTGTTTGATCCGTGTACACCTGTGCATGCTACTTCACCTATTGCATATAGCCTTTTGATTGAAGTTTCTCCATTTAAGTTGACTGAAACCCCTCCGCAACTATAATGTGCAGCAGGCACTACGGGAATTTGCTCTTTTGTTATATCTATACCATTGTTAAAACAGTATTCATAAATATGTGGAAATCTGTTTTTAATCCAATCTGATTGTTTATGAGATATGTCTAAATAAACACAGGTGTGATTAGTTTTAATTAAAGTGCTGTGTATTGCTCGAGCTACTACATCGCGCGGTGCAAGTTCTTCATTTTTGTGAAATTTCTTCATGAATTGTAAGCCGTTTACATCGTACAATTTAGCGCCTTCTCCTCTTAGTGCTTCAGAGATTAAAAATCTACCTTTGTTATGATATAGCGCAGTAGGATGAAACTGAATGTAGTGTAAATTGACGCATCTTGCTCCGGCTCTCCATGCCATTGCTATTCCGTCTCCTCTTGATTCCATGGGATTAGTTGTATGAAGATACGTTTGCCCTAGTCCTCCTGTTGCTAAAATAGTTTGGTTTGCAAACACTTTACATGTTTTGTTGTTTAGATTATTCAATAAAACAGCTCCGAAACAACTGGGAGCTTTATAGATATCGCTTGTGTCTACAGAGTGGTGGGAATAAGTTAGTAGGTCTATTGCAGTATGATTTGTATATATAGTAATATTAGAATTTTCCTTGACTTGCTTAATTACGGCATTATGAATTTGTAGCCCTGTTTGGTCTTTACAGTGAATGATACGTTTTGCTGAATGTGCTGCTTCGGATGTATAAATTAGTTTATTGTCTTTGTCTCTTTCAAAAGGAACTTGACATTGATTAACTAAAATTTTTTCAATTAATTTAGGCCCTAATTCTGATATTTGTTTAACGGCTGGCCTATGGTTGTTGTTGTTGCCTGCCTCAAAAATATCTTTTTCAAATTTTAGTGGTGAATCTTGATTGCCTTTAAATGCAATGCCTCCTTGAGCCCAAATTGTGTTACCGCCTAGTGCTTCCAACTCTTTAGTAATAAGCGCCACTTTCTTTCCTTCTTCTGCAGCGGATAGCGCCGCAATTGCGCCAGACAGTCCGCTTCCAATAACTAGTATATCTACATTTATATCGTTCATATTTTTTGGATTTCGAGTTTAATGTTTTTCGATTGTGCCTGATGTGTTAATGCTCCAATTGAAATTCCATCAAGATCTAAAGATTTAAAGTTTCCAATAGTGTTTAAATTAATTCCGCCAGACAGTTCAATGAAACAACTTGGGTAGGTTTTTCTGATTAGATTAATACATTGTCTTGCTTCGTCTGGATTCATGTTGTCTAACAGAACGGCGTCCAACTTGCATGATATGTTACTACATATGCTAGTTAATTGTTTATAATCATCAACCTCAATTTGGAGTTTTTTGTTTGGGTGTTGATCAGAAAACGTTTGGATTAGGTTGGTAAATTGCGTAGATAAAATAAAATGATTATCCTTAAACATAGAGCCCATTTCTAAATCCATTCTATGGTTATAGCCGCCACCAACAGTTACTGCGTATTTCTCAAAAGCCCTTAGGCCGGGTGTTGTTTTTCTTGTATCTAATATTTTAATTTCATCGTTGTTTACGGCTGTAATGTATTGTGCTGTTAAAGTTGCTATTCCAGATAATCTTTGAAGCAAATTTAATACTATTCTCTCCCTTGTTAATAAGTACTCTTGAGGGGCATGTATTTCGGCTATAATGTCTCCAGACTCACATTTTTTCCCATCTTGTTTGTAAATTTCACATTTATCATTCTCAAATATGTGTTTTAGTATTTGCTCACCTGCAAATATCATAGCTTCTTCGCAAACTATATAAGCTAAACGTTTGTCGTTGTTCTGTGTTAAATGTTTTGTTGTAATATCATTGTTTGCTTTGTCTTCTAAAATAAATTCATCGATTTTTTTTATCAAAAAATTTTTGTCTAAAGTTTTGTGTTGCTCGTATAGTTGTTTCATTTGCTTAAATCTAACATTCGTAAAAGTGGCGGTGTGGCCTTTCTCATAACTTCTTCACCTAAAATAATTTCAGGTGTCTTTGATTCTAAAGTATAAATCATTTTGTCTATTGTGTTTAGTCTCATGTGGGGGCACTCATTACATGCACAACCTTCGTTATTTGCTAAGGGAATATATCTTTTTTTGGGGTTCATTTTTTCCATTTGATGAATGACTCCAGGTTCGGTGACGATAATAAATTCTTTGCGGCTGCTTTTTTGTGTCCTATTAATTAAAGCCGTGGTAGAGCCTATAAAGTCTGCTTGATCTAATAAAGTTTCATCACATTCTGGATGTGCAAGCGTTTCTGCGTCTGGGTGTCTAACTTTTAGTTTGATTAAATCTTTTAAAGAAAAAATTGCATGCACTTGGCAATAACCGTTCCAGAGCGTTAAGTCCCTGCCTGTCTTTTTTATTAAATATTGGCCTAAATATTTATCTGGCGCAAATAATATTTTAGTTTCTTTTGGAATGCTGTTAATAATTTTTTCTGCGTTTGATGAAGTGCAGATAATATCAGACATAGCTTTTACTTCTGCAGAGCAATTTATATATGAAACCACCGTTGAGTTTTTATGACTTTCTACCCACTCTTTGAATTCCTTTGTTGAGGCGCTATCTGCCAAAGAGCAGCCTGCGTCAAGATCTGGTATAAGTACTGTTTTATCTGGATTTAATATTTTTGCTGTTTCGCTCATAAAATGTACGCCACAAAATAAAATAACATCTGCGTTAGTTTTTTGTGCAAATTGAGCCAGAGCCAAACTGTCTCCCATATAGTCCGCTATATCCTGTATATCAGGATCTTGATAATAATGCGCAAGAATAATAGCGTTATTTTTAGCTTTTAGTTCTTCTAAATATTTAAGTTTATCCATTAGCTTTTATATGGTTTTTTTATCTTCTGCCACTCTATAATTTAATATAAAATTTTAAATTAAATTTACTTTTCTGTGTGTACTAAATATGCCTCTATCTTATAATTTAATATATAGGCTAGCGTAGCTATGTTTGCTATGTGTGTGGAAGGGTGTGGAAAGATTTGTTTTTGATCTCCGCAACTGTTAGTGACAACACCTTTTTTGTGCTGTGTATAAAGGCGCTCTATATTGATAAAATCAATTTCATATTCTTTTTGTTTTCCAATAAACGGATTATGCCCAATTCTATTTATGTGATCATTAATGGGTGTCAGTTCTTTCTGGTCATTTGTTTGGGTTACATCATATATTTCTAGCTGTCTATTTTTGTTATTTCTTAAAACTTTTTCTATTAATTTATAGTCTGAAAAGTCTAGTATGCACGCTTTTGAGTTTTTCTTTTTTTCATTTAAAAACTTTTCATTTATATTTTTATTTATTAAAATCAATTTATTTTCTTTTTCCATACAATTTAGTTCCTACTCTTATGTGTGTTGCTCCTTCTTTTAGTGCTTCAATATAATCGCTACTCATGCCCATAGACAAAAACTTACATGTGGGACTAATTTTTTGCTGTATACTTTCTTTAATTTTTCTTGTTTCATAAAAATAGTGTTGATTTTGTTGATTTTCCAACCCAAAAGGCAAAATAGTCATTATGCCTGTTAAGTGAATATTGTTTAGTGTTTGTATTTTTTCTGCCGCTTCATATAGTTCTGTTTGTTTAAACCCAGTTTTGTTGGGATCGTTTCCAATGTTCAGTTGAATAAATATCGGTTGTGTTATTCCAATTTGATGTGCCCTGCTGTCTATTTTTATTGCTAGTCTCACTGTGTCTACAGTATGTATGAAATCAAAGGTTCCAACCGCTTTGTTAACTTTGTTAGTTTGCAATTTGCCTATTAAATGAGACTCAATTTTTTGCTCTAATTCAGGAAAGTTTTGGATTTTTTTAATATATTCTTGTACTCTGTTTTCACCTATGTTTGTAATATTGTTTGTGGTTGCTGAATCTATAGCAGAAATATTGAAGTTTTTTGTTACAGCAATTATATTAACTAGGTTGGGGTATGGGCTATGCCTAATAATGTCCGACTTTATTTCATTTAAGGCATGAACGTTAATATTGTGCTCACACATGTCTATGAGATTTTTTTATTTTATTCTGTTTGAGCGTCTTCACTGTCAGGCGGTAATTCACTTTCGTTTTCATCGTCATCTTTTATTACCTTTGTAACGCTAGATATTGTGGCGCCATCGTCTAATCTTAACAATCGAACTCCCTGTGTGTTTCTGCCGATTATTCTAATACTGTCTACTGGCTGCCTAATCATAACTCCTTGTGTTGTAATAATCATTAGGTCGTCATTTTCAACTGCTTCTAGAATAGATATTAGGCTTCCAGTTTTATGTGTTTTTTTCATTGTGTAAACACCTTTTCCGCCTCTTGATTGTACCCTATATTCTTCAAGATCGCTTCTTTTTCCGTATCCATTTTCAGAAGCAACCAATACCGACCCTTCTCTTTTAGCTATTAGCATACCGATTACTTCATCAGTGGCTCCTAACATAATTCCTCTAACACCTTTTGTCCTTCTTCCTGTTGGTCTAACTTGTGTTTCTATAAACCGTATGGACTTACCTTCTTTTGTAGCCATAATTATAGAGTCTTCTCCATTTGATATTTTGGCCTGTATCAGTTGGTCTCCTTCTTTTATCTCCATAGCATAAACTCCGCCTTTTCTAGGTTTGCTATATAAAGAGAGGGATGTTCTGTTTATTATTCCATTTTTTGTGGCCATCACTATAAATTGGTTGTCGTCAAATGTTTTAACAGGTAAAAAGGCTTGGACTTGCTCTCCAGGCTCACAACCAATTAAATTAATAATTGCTCTTCCTTGAGAAGTTCTTAATGCTTGGGGTATTTGGTGGACTTTTAGCCAATAGCATTTCCCTCTGTTTGTAAAAAACAACATGGTATCATGAGTTGATGCTATGAATAGGTGTTCAACAAAATCGTCGTCTTTTGTATGCGCTCCCTTCATTCCACGACCACCTCTTTTTTGTGTTTTCCACTGAGAGGTAGCAAGTCTCTTAATGTATCCTTTGTGAGTAATTGTAAGCACCATATCTTCTTCCGCTATCATGTCTTCAATGCTTAAATCTCCGCTAAAAGGTATTATTTCGGTTCTTCTATTGTCTCCATATTTATCTAATAAATAATTCAACTCTTCTTTTATAATATTATCTTGCACTTGCTTGTCAACTAATATCTGGTTAAGTGTTTTTATTAATTCTTGTAGTTCGTTATATTCGTCTACTACCTTGTCTATTTCTAATGATGTTAATTTTTGCAGCCTCATTTCCAAAATAGCTTTTGTTTGTTTTTCTGAAAAACTAAATTTTTCTATTAAGGATTTTTTTGCTGAGTCTGGGTCTTTAGAGCCTCTAATTATTGATATTACTTCATCTATGTTTTCAAGCGCCTTTTTCAGACCCTCTAAAATATGTGATCTTTCTTCTGCCTCTTTTAGTTCAAATTTAGTTCTGTTTATAATAACTTGTCTTCTAAAGTCTAGAAAATGTTGAAGCATTTCTATTAGGTTCATTACTTTAGGAACGCCATCAACTAACGCTAACAATATTACTCCAAATGTGTCTTGGAGTGCTGTGTACTTGTAAAGGTTATTTAATATTACTTCGCCAATCGCGTCTCTTTTACATTCAATTACTACTCTAATACCGTCTTTGTCTGACTCGTCCCTTAGGTCTGAAATGCCCTCTAATTTTTTATCTCTAACTAGTTCAGCTATTTTTTCTACAAGGTTTGCTTTATTAACTTGATATGGAAGTTCTGTTATTATTATTTTTTCTTTTCCGCTATCCATTTCTTCAATGGACGCTTTCCCGCGCATAACTACTCTTCCGCGACCCGTAGAATAGGCTGACTTAATTCCATCTGATCCCATTATGTAGCCGGCTGTAGGAAAGTCTGGACCTTTTATGTGTTGGTCTATAATTTCTTCTACAGAAATTGTTGGCTCTTCAAGTAGCGCTATTAATCCTGACACTAACTCTTTAAGATTATGGGGTGGTATTTTTGTTGCCATTCCAACAGCTATACCTTCTGACCCATTCATTAATAAGTTAGGTATAGTTGATGGTAAGACTGTTGGCTCTTTTAAAGAGTCATCAAAGTTGTTAATAAAATCTACTGTATCTTTGTCTATATCTTTTAACATTTCAGAGGCTATTCTGTCCATTCGGGCCTCTGTATATCTCATTGCTGCAGCGTTGTCTCCATCAATAGAGCCAAAATTGCCTTGCCCATCTATTAAATTATATCTTAATGACCAAGGTTGTGCCATTCTTACAAGGGAGTCATATACAGACGAGTCTCCATGTGGGTGGTACTTACCTAATACTTCTCCAACTATTCTTGCTGACTTTTTATATGATCTGTTCCATGTTGCTCCTAGGTCAGAAGCTCCATAAAGAACTCTTCTGTGTACTGGCTTTAGCCCATCTCTTACATCAGGTAGCGCCCTGCTTACAATAACAGACATGGAATAATTTAAATATGATTCTTCCATTTCTGAGACTATGTCTCTGGACTGGATGTTTCCGCTTGTATATATTTTTTCTTCGCTCATATTATTATAGGTCTAGGTTTGAAACAAATTTTGCTTTGTTAACAATAAATTCTCTTCTTGGCTCTACTTCGTCTCCCATTAATCTTGTAAAAACACTATCAGCTTTAATGGCGTCTTCCATTGTTACTTGTAAAAGGGTTCTGACTTCAGGGTCCATTGTGGTTTCCCAAAGTTGTGTCGCTGTCATTTCTCCCAAACCTTTATATCTTGATAGGTTTATTGTAGCATTGCTTTCGCTTTTCATTTTATCTAAAATAAGATCGCGCTGCTCATCTGTATAAGCGTACTCTATTTTTTTTCCTTTAGTTATTTTATAGAGAGGTGGCTGTGCAATATAAATGTGCCCTTCTTCAATTAATTTGGGCATTTTTCTAAATAAAAACGTCAACAATAATGTTCTTATGTGGCTTCCATCTACATCAGCATCTGTCATTAACACTATTTTGTGATATCTTAATTTTGACAAATCAAAATCTCCAACTGAAGTTTCTTCTGTCTCATTTCCATCGCCACCAAAGCCTGTGCCTAAGGCTGTAATAATAGTTTGTATTTCGTTGTTTGATAAAAGTTTGTCTATTCTTGCTTTCTCAGCGTTTATTACCTTTCCTCTCAAAGGCAGTATTGCTTGGAACTGTCTGTTTCTCCCTTGTTTGGCTGTGCCTCCAGCTGAGTCTCCCTCAACAAAATAAATTTCACTTTGTGCTGGGTCTTTTTCTGAGCAGTCTGCTAGTTTTCCAGGTAGGGCAGATATATCTAAAACACTTTTTCTTCTTATTAGTTCTCTAGCTTTTTTTGCCGCCTCTCTTGCTTTTGCTGCATACTCTGCTTTGGTAATAATTTTTTTTGCTACATCTGGATTTTGCTCAAAAAATGTTGTTAGACCATCGGTTATAAAAGAATCACAAACTCCTTTAATTTCTCCATTTCCCAGCTTTGTTTTGGTTTGACCTTCAAACTGTGGCTCTGGAACCTTGATAGAAATAACACATGTCAGGCCTTCTCTAACATCTTCACCTCCAAACGAAACTGTTTTCCCTTTAATAGGTTTTATTAAGTTGTTTTGTGTGGCATATTTATTTAGAGATCTTGTTAGCGCTGTTTTAAATCCAGCTAAATGTGTTCCACCTTCAATTGTGTTGATGTTGTTGACAAAACTAAGAATTGTTTCGTTATACGTTTCGTTGTAACATAAAGATACCTCTATTGGTATATTGTCTTTAGATCCTTTTAGGTGTATTGGTGTCTCAAAAATGTGTGTGTGGTTTTTGTCTAAATAATTCACAAACTCTAATAATCCGCCGTCAGACAAAAAGGTTTCTTCTTCATCTTTTGCTTTAAAAATTATTTTTATTCCGCTATTTAAAAAAGAAAGTTCTCTTAATCTGGTTTTAATAATTTCTGTACTGTATTTTTGGTCAACAAAAACAGAATAGTCAGGTTTAAAAGTTATTTTAGTTCCTCTTTTTTTTGTTGTTCCTAATTTTTCTATAGGGGTTTGAGCAATGCCAACTTTATATTCTTGTTTGTAGTGTTGGTTGTCTCTATGAACTTCAGCTTCACACCATTCAGATAAGGCATTAACGACAGAAACCCCAACCCCGTGTAATCCTCCTGAAACTTTATAAGAATCTTTATCAAATTTTCCTCCAGCATGTAGCACTGTCATTACAAGTTCTAATCCTGATTTTCCTTCTTCTTTATGTATGTCTACCGGAATTCCTCTTCCATTATCTTCAACAGAGATAACTCCGCCTTCGTGTAATTCGACTTTTATTTCTGTGCAATGTCCTGCCATTGCTTCATCTATTGAGTTGTCAACAACCTCCCAAACTAAGTGGTGTAGACCTTTTTTTCCAACATCGCCAATATACATTGCTGGTCTTTTTCTAACAGCCTCTAAACCTTTTAGTACAGTTATGCTTTCCGCTTTGTATTGTTTGTTTTCGCTCATAGAATTATAATTTTATATCCTTTTGGTTGTATTTTTCTTTTGTGTAGGTTTATTTCTGTTTTTGCTTCTATTGTTTTTGTTTTTACTTTAATGTTTTTTTCTTTTAGCGTTATTTGGGATATATGTTTGTTAATAAAACTTCTTCCACATTCTTTTACTATTTTTCTTTCTACTTCGCTAATTATATCTAATTTTTTTTCTTTAAAAAAATTATCAACAATCTCTCTTATTGTTGATTCCATGATTATATTCTGATAGGCATTAGTAGCGTAGTTGTTTCTGTTTCCGTTTCTCCTACCGGTTTAAAAAGAGTAGCGTTTAGAGGGCCGGAAGTTAAAATTTTTATTTCTTCTGTTTTTTGGTGTTTCAATATATCTATTAATAAAGTACTATTGAAGCCTATAGTAATTTCTCCGCCAGTTGTAGTAGCTTCTATTTCATCCATGGCCGCTCCGCCTGTTTCATGATCCTCTGCAGACACTAAAATTTTTGCGCCCTGTAATTTTAATATAATTTGTTTTGTTGTTTTATTAGACATTAACGCAACCTTTTTAACTGCCGTTAACATGCTTTGGGTTGAAACTGTTGTTTCGTTGTTGTTTTCGGTTGGTATTACATTTTCATAGTCAGGAAACTTTTCGGAAATAAGTCGTGAAGATAGTTTTATTTTTTCTGTTTCTATGGTAATGTAATCTTTATAAATGTTGAGGTCCGCTTTTTTTGTGTTAATTGCCCCTGTTCCTATAATGTTTAAAAATTTCTGTGGTACCAAAACGCTGTCATTTGTGTTGTTTTCTTGTTTACATATATACTTAACAAGTCTGTGTCCATCCGTAGAAACAGATGTTACATTTGTTGATCCAAACGCAATCAGTACACCGTTTAATGTTGGTTTTAATTCGTCCTTAGAACAGGCATATGTTGTATTTTTAATTGTATCTCTTAAGAAGTTTGCTGAAACCTTTGTTGGCGATTCAGTAAATTCTCTTTGGTCAGGAAATTCTTCTGTTTTATTACACATAAGTAAATATTTTCCTGTGCTAGTTTTTATGCGCATCCTTTGCGTCTCATTAACGTTTATTGAAATGCTTTCTTCCGTAATTGTGTTGGCTATTTCTAATAGTTTATAAATAGGTGCGCAAGTTTCACCTTCTTGTAAAATTTTAGAGTTGACAATAATTTCTAACTCAACTTCTAAATCTGTTGTCCTTAAAACAACAGAATCCATACCCTTAGTTTTCAACATAACTGTAGACAAAATAGGTAATGTTGTTCTAGATGGGTTTATTTTAGAAAGGGTTGTTAAAGCAGACAAAAGCTTTTCTTTATCAATCGTGAAATCCATGTGATAATTTAATAAAAATTAACAAAAAAA
>CEUU01012000.1_pt1 | contig 15871 bp, 20 predicted proteins | sample 531321 | NCBI WGS metagenome assembly CEUU01 (sample SAMEA2622658, study PRJEB7988) | marine metagenome | isolation source: saline water (ENVO:00002010), including
GGTGACTAGTATTGGAATTTCGCCTGATGCACCAACTACCGTTGACGAATTGCAAGTAAGCTATGTTGCTCAAGACTTGGACAATGACCCAATAATCGATACAGAAGTAGAGTGGTTTGTCGATGATGTGCTAACAGACTTGACAGGTTTTGTTATAGCTTCGTCAGAAACAGAAAAAGGGCAGAATTGGGAGGCTAAAATACGGGTTTATGATGGCAAGGATTGGTCCGCATGGGCCTCATCTTCAGCATCTATAATCAACACACCACCAGAGGTAGAATCGGTTACGTTAACGCCCAGTGAAGTGTTTACTGACGACTCTATTTTTGTTGATTATCAATCTAGTGATTTGGACGGTGATGTAGCATCAATGCCACAGATAATCTGGTTGAAAAACGGTGTCGAACAGACTCAGTTTGAAGGATTGAATCCACTCCCCGCAGAATATATCGCTAAAGACGACATATGGACTGCAATGGTGAAAGCAAGTGATGGAGAATCCTACAGTGTGACCGGCCTAGAATCCTCCGTAACAGTGCAAAATAGTTTGCCAACACTATCAATAAATGAAATTCCGGATAACCTGTCGTTGGTAAATTCGGATTCCTTGGGTGTAGAGATTACTCCCGAGTTTACGGATTTAGATGATGATATGATTGACTATACAATCCATTGGCTTAGAAATGGATTTCGGGAGGGTAGTTTAGACAACGACACTTTTGTTGGCGCAGAGTTATTTGGCGCCGGACAAATTTGGACCCTGGTAATCTATTATGATGATAATGACGGCCCGCAGCAACAGTTCACCAAAACAATTGAGATTGATAATCTCCCACCTACAGCAAATATTGAGGTCTTGAGCGCTGATTTGTGGCGTGGTGAAATCATCTCTCTCTCTGCAAGTCAATCCTCGGATTTAGACGGTGTGATAAACAATTACCTGTGGCAGTACAGTGACAGTGAAGGTAATTCTGGCACAGCAACTGGTAGTAATGTAGAGATAACAGGTTTTGGAAATATTGAGGTCATTCTTACTGTTGAAGATGATCTGGGATTAACCAATACCGCCACGACGAACCTGATCACTACACAGGGTCCAAGAGTTACCGGATTGACAGCAGTAAATATCAACGACGGCGTTGAACTACTATGGCAGTGGTCTGGTGATGACACAACATTCATAGTTTTGCGCAACGGAGAGCAAATAGGAACTACATCAGGTTTCACTTTTGTTGACAAACCAGTAATTGCGGGCCCCACATCCTACACCATCACTCCGGTGATAGATGAGCGAGAATTGTCAGCAGGTTCGATGACATTAACTGATTTTGATGTTAATATTTCACTTGAATTAGACAGCAGTGTATCTGAGTCAGGCGGATTAATCCTCGGAATATTGTTCTTGATTTCGAGTGTTGCAGTGATATCTTTAGCACTGCTGCAAAGGAGGGAGTAGAGTGAACAGAGTAACTATATTCTGTATTGTCACTTTGCTTCTCGGTTTCACCTCGCTTGGAGGAGCTAATCCCGGCGGCGTTGGAGACGGCGATTTTGACATGCAATGCGGGGGGGCCTGTCATGGTGATTCTTCACAGAATCAAACCTCACCTGCCTACCTTGAATTGTCTTTGGATAGTACGCCATACTTGGGTCTACCAGTTTCAATCACCGGTAAAATTAGCGGCGTGCAATTTTCGTCATCCGATGTTGTGGGGTTATTCCTCTTAACTGACACAACTGGACACAGTGATTTACCTGAGGATGCGGGATGGTCAGTGCTTTCAGACCAAAACGGTGGTGATAATAATTACATCGAGTTAGAAGCTTCCTCACTTACCAGTGAATACACAATCTCATGGACCGTGCGACCGGAAATCATTCAATCGACAGAATTCTATTTATCGATACATCACGGCAGTGATAATGTTCCTTTCTTTGGAATTAGCAACGCGCTATCGGTGACGGTTCAAGAGATTCCAGAGAATCTTCCACGCCTGGCCGTCGATTATTCTCCTAAAATCACGCGCACTATCGGTGAAAATACTACAATGCTGGTATCAACTATTGATGTCCAAGAGTTAGATATTGAGTGGCGATTAGTCGACGGGGAATCAATTTTTGTCGACGGGCAAAGTGTTACTGATCAGGAGTGGCGCTTTGAGTTACCTGCGGCAATCCAACCCTCGATTATTGAGTGGCGGGCGACAATGAGAGGCGACGGTCCGGATCAAGTTACTCCGTGGTTTAGAATTGCTGCTCAAGAACCGTTGCCTGAAATTAATCAATCTCAAATATATCTCCAGTCATTAGCCTTGGGCGTCTTTTTTGTTGGATTGGTTCTGACTCTGCACAACAGGTTTGGCCACACCATAACTCCCAATGGCAACGAGTTTTCATCCTTTGATGAAATTGGAGACGATACTACGCTTGACGACCTGCCACCTTTGCCTCCAGGAGGCCTTCCACCCGGATGGACATTAGAGCAATGGAAGTGGTATGGTCATGAATATTTGGAGGATATGTCGTGATTTCATCAGCAACTTTCCACGTCATCACTACTGAGTTAGTTGTTGGCTCATTTGCTATGGCAGGAGTGTGTTTTCTCATCAAAGCGTTACAATGTTTTGGAATAATTAAGCATGAAAAATTATCAATGGTTACAGACTATGCTGGACATTTCGCCATCGGCTTTGGTTTGTTAGCAACCCCATTTGCCATTGCATCTGGAATTTCATCGTCACCCGGCTCGGATGTCAGTTCGCCGCTATTGGTTAACAAGATGTTTATGTCGATGACAGCAACAGGATTAGCAATCGCTTTATTATACGCTCGGTTTAAGATTGGTGAAACAATTTGGTCAAATAAATTCTCGGGGATTACTCAGGCTTCAGCAGGTCTAGGAGCAAGTGGCTTTATGCTACTAACAGCTTCTGTCGGCGGGAAATTCACTAGAAACGAGTCACTACTTGATTTGCTCAATTTACCTTTTGAAACTATTTTACTAATGCCGGTTTGGGCAACGGGGGTAATTCTGGCCGTCGGAATCGCAACCACAGTGCTAGCAGTAATGGGGCTCAATAGACGCTCAGCCATACAACATTGAGTTTGACGACGATTTTTCTTGAGAGATATTTGCTCCATCCATCATGGCTTGTAATTGGGATTCCAAAAACTCAGCCTCTTCGATCAAAGGTTGATGCGGCAAGTCGATAGAGGGTAATAGATTGTTGAGATTTTCGATTAATGTTGCTGCTGCTCTTGCGTCGGGGTATCGAGGGTCGGCTTCAACCATGATTGACATCAGGTCTAAACCTCTGCGGCGTGCTTCACCGAGAATTACTGCATTGATGCCCTTGATGACCCCTTGCTGCAGTAGGGGGACTTTCATTTCTTCAAGTCGCTTACGACTTTTTTCATTGGCTCCGATACCTACAACGTCAATTCCCTCGGTGTCTTCGTAGTCGACGACAGGCTCATTGCCGTTCAAGTTTCCCTTCATGCCCTGTTTAGCAAAGGCATCGATAACAACGCCTGCAACAATGTTCTGTGCTTTCGACCATTCAAACATTGCCCAAGCGATGTCATGAGCTAGGGCTTCAGGCACAACTAATTCGCTCATCAGCAGTATTACTTGGTCACACCCCTCAATGGTACACTTTGGTTTGCCAGCATAGGCTCTAATCGGCGGTAGTGGGACCCCTTTGTCGACCAAGGTTAGCGCAGGTAAACGAGGGTCAACGACGCCACCAATAAATTCCAGTTCAAGATGGTCAATCAAGAAATGTGAGACGACACTAGACACCATTCCAACACTAGGAAAGCACGTTACAACGAGAGCATTCTCCGTAGAAACCTCTGCATTAATCTTGACAATCGTTCCTTCCATACTAGCTCCTACCCCGCCTCGATGTATGAAGACTTCCATCAAATGGACCGGCGGTGGTTTGATGTGGTTTAATGCTTAGGGGACACTATGTCAGGTGAGGTGGGCCAACAGGGAATCTCTCACATGATTTCACCATCATCATGGAACCGGTTCGAGACTTGTCCCCGCATGTATTGGCTTAGTCGGCAAAAGTTGCCTCGCAAAGCTGGGATGGCTGCTTCGATTGGCACTGCAGTTCATGCTTCAGTTGAGGATTTATTGCAACATGATTATACTCATATTGGCAATTCGCAAGATGACTGGTTGCCACAAGAGGGGGAGAGGTTACTTAGAATCCGTTGGGAGGAAGAAAAGGCGGTATTTTTTGCAACACCGAGGAGGCCGCAATGGAAGGAAGAGAAGTGGAAGGAAGCGCTAAATCATCAAAGAGGCGCAATTCGGTTATTATTGGATCATGTTGGTATTTCTGGGTTAAACCATACAAAAATCACCGGTGCATTGTGGCGCAGAATACAGTCATTGGCAATTGCTGTAGAAGGTGAACTAAAGACCAATGATGGTAAACTAATGGGGCGACTCGATCTCTTGATGGCAGACGTTGATGCAAACGGGCGTATGGTAGGATGGTTAGTGGCAGATTTGAAAACCGGACGGGCGCCAAAGGACCAGCTGAAGTTGGAGGTGAATCGACAACTTCGATTATATCGTGATATCCTACGTTCAAACAATCCAGATGGGCCCCCAATTAGAACTGAGGGATGGTATACCGCCGATTCTTCAAAATGGTTGGCGTCTGGTGATGATGTGCTCGCAGATGCTTACGCAGCATGGGAGGCTACTACGCCTGGAAAAGTCCCTTTGGAGCCGATTATTGGTGATCAGAGTTGCGGTGGATTTTGCGATTGGAAGGCCTGGTGCCCTCATTGGTGGCAATGGCGATTTGACAACAATACGCTGCATAAGGATGACTTTTCTGATGCAGTGATATTGTTGCACAATTACGATTCATCGAGTGGTTCTGCAGTGATTGAATTGTGTGAGCCGAGAGACAGTGCCGGTAACGTGATACCAACTGGAATAAGAACTGGGGCGAAATTTGACAATCGAGGAAAGGAGGCTCTGGAAGATTTATTACAACAGGGCCATCAAGGCCCTATTTATCTTGGTTCAGCAATGACCAACCGCAATTCATGGCGAATCGGGCACTGGTGCGATGTATTGCCGTGGTCCCCAATTCCTGACGGCGAGGAATACTCAAGACGTGAATGATGAAAGAAATTCTCTGAGTTTCCGTCGAGCGTCCTCATCTTCGATTCCTGACGGTGACAGTAGCCAATTTATGTATGAAGGGTCTAACTCTGCAACCTCAGTCAGATGACGGCCGCGATGTCGGCCAAATGCAACGACATAGTGACCGTCGTCGATTCGAATCTTGCCCAACGAGTCTAACATTTCTAAGTCATTTAAGCCTCGCCCGAGTTTAGAATCATCCGCCGTTATTTTCCCATGAATTAACCACCTTTCAATTTCCGCTAACGTATTACGAAACATCAAAGCATGGTCGATCGTTAAACGCCAAAACAGCAGTAATGATGCGGCAGCGTCAGCGGCAGCGGTGTGAGCATTGTCAAGAGAGATTCCATGTCTATGGCATAAACTACCTAGATTGTGTGGTCTGCTAACTTTGACGCGTCTGACGATTTCGAGAGTATCCATGATGGCTTTTGGTTTAGGTGGTAATCTTCCAACTCTTCTAAACTCATTGTCAAGCAACGGCATGTCGAACCTTCTAACATTGTGCCCAACGATGACTGAATTTTCAATCAGTTGATGAATTTCGTCCGCAAAATGGGTAAAATCCTGCTGGCCCTTGACATCACTGTCGTAGATTCCGTGCACTTCACTTGCTCCGGCAGGGATTGGACGTCGAGGATTGATGATTGTCTCGTAGTGAACCTGTTCACCCGCTGAATTTGATCCGACTAGAGCAATTTGCACAATTCTGTCGTTATTTGTCGAGATGCCCGTGGTCTCAAGATCGAATGCCAAGACTGATTCTCCAGTAAGGAATTCATGACCCATTAAAGAAAGCAAAAGTTACTACCTATTGAACATCACTATTAACAGTCGATAGTAACATTAGAGTTCTGCTAAGTGTTCGGTTAAACTATGGGTTTGAAGGATAGATTACGGGATTTGTTTGATATCGACTCGGGCAAATTGGCGGAAACAATAGAGGCCGATGAGGCTGAAAGCCCCGAGGAAAAAGCGCAGTTTATGGCTCTAGCTGAGGACATAACCAATGAATTATTAGATGAATTTGCTGCCGAAGACGCCGATACTCCTGAAAATGCGGAACCCATACTAGTGTCGGAGTATGATGCAGGTGATGTTGATGTCAGCCAGTTAACTACTGAAGAGGAGGTTATGTCTAACCATAATGAAGTAAATGTAGTCAATCATGATTCGCTTGATGAGATAATAGAACATCTTGAAGGCGTCGAGATTATTGGTGATTTGCCTGAGGAAATAACCTTCTAATGGCGTTCTATTAGATGCCTCGGTTTTTGATGCAAACACCCTAGGGTTGATGCATACTATTAGAAGGGGGAAGTATTTCCTATGCTCGATGAGCGTGAAACTGGGTGTGAAATCAGCATTCCTCTCTTGCCTCATGATTTTTTCAGTGATGTTATCAGGTTGTGTTGCTTTTGAGTCGACCGTAAATCCTAGAGCAGTTCTTCAAGCCTACCCATTATTCATTCAGGAAGGTGAAACAATCACCCTTGATGCTAGAAGTTCTGAGGCAGTTGAAGGGGTAATAACGGACTATGAGTGGGATTTTGGTGATGGCAAGACTGCAAAAACAGTCATCGGCTTCACCTCCCATACATACGAAAAATTCGGTGTTTACACCGTCACCTTAACCGTCAAAAACACGGGTGGTGGCGAGGATGATATATCGACAAATATAGTGGTAAACGGTGCTCCAGTAATGAATCTGACTATTCCAGATAATATCAAAGCTGGCGAATCTGCTATGCTAGATGCATCTGGAAGTTTCGATCCCGAGGGCAAACAGTTGCAATATTCATGGGATCTAGATTGGTCTGAGGATTCCAATAATGATGGCGACAATCGAAATGATGTCGATGCCATTACTGCAACGGTTCTTCTCCCAACAAATCAATCGGGGACTAAGCGTGGTAGCCTGATAATTTCAGACGGTGATGGTGCAGAAAAATACGCCTCATTTGAACTAGAAATCTCAACTAGAACCTTTGAAGTCGAGTGGCGAACTGAACAAATCAGTCTTACATGGGACGGGTATCTCGATCAAGGCAAATCGTGGGAAGAAACAATTAATCCCGGATTAGAAGGCAGAATACTGTCATTCTCAGCAGTGCTAGAACTCGACCAAGAACTCGGGCCCCAAGATAACTTTACTTTGCAGTTAGAAATCATTGAAGACGGTTACCGCAAGTCAGCCAAGACTGAAGGAGGCAACATCACTGCAAATGAAACTTCAAAGGCAGAACTAGACAGATACGGTATCAATCCTGCAGGTGAGGATGGTACCTATACTGCCGATTTTGCAGAGGATGTTTTGGAGCAGTTACTAAACAAGCCAGGTTTTCGCAATGGTCAAGGTAATTGGACTTGGACAATATTTGCGCAACAAGCAGATCCAGATCCGCTGTTTGAAGGACTTCCCGACCCAGATCCGGGCAATGACTGGACTCTAGAAGTGGTTATCGAGATACAAGTCCCGGTCTTAATTGAGATTGCGCTATGATGCCTGTGTTGTGTGAAACTATAATTTACAACTATATGGTCGGGTTGATTGAATACCATGGTGGATACCGTTGAGATAACTAGGGTCAACATCAGAGACACACTTTCTCTAGATGTTGCTGTGTGGATGAATCACCCCGATGATTGGGACTTCAGGCCAACCTTGTCTTGTGTTGGCAATGAGTTTCAAATTGCCAATATCATTACCGGTGACAAACTTGCAACAGTTGAATTATCAGATGAGGAACTAGAGGTTTTACAGCGCGACAGAGTCGCAGAATTGAGAGTAAAGTTTCAGGTCCGTGGTATGCACGGAAACCTCGCAATAATTAATCCCATTATCGCAGACGGCAAGGCCAAGAAGCTTGCTACAGCAAACTGGAAAACAACACAATCTGTCGATTTATCCTAATTATCAATCGATGGGATAGCCACCATGTCTTTGATATGGGTTAAATGTGTTTTTTTAATCATGAAACCTAAGCAAGCCCAGATTGGTTCACAGAAAAAAGCCCGATTTGAACGTCTAAAGCATGAAATAACCCGTTTTGTTCTAGCAAATCATGGTTGTTCAGCACAATCGATAGTCGCTAACCTTTCTCACGAGAAATCTATGCGCAACCACGGTTTAACAACACGAAAGGTTGGTTTCTTTATCTCCCGTAATCTGACGGACAAACTAACATGGTGGCAAGATCATAAGGCTGGTAGACGAGTTTATGGTGATAAAAGCAAGGTTACAGAAAAGACGTCTTGAACTAAAATTTGCCGTTTCACTCATGTATGATTGATTCGACGCACCGACAATGAGTGGGCAGGTCGCAGCTTATTTCGACTTAGATGGTACTCTATTAGACTCGTCCAGTGAAAAAACCCTTACTCTAGAATTGGCCAAGCGAAGACCCTGGAGAATTCCAATCGGCGGAGTCATGTGGACATTGGGCTTGGTAGGCAATCTGCTCAGAGGGCGTTCATTTTACGATGCGGCGAGAAATCGTGGCCATTTTGCTCTTGCTTCATGGGCTGTGTTAGAGAATTACTCGACAAGGATAGCAAACAACACTCTACAACAAAAAATACCTAGTGCCGCAATTGAATGCCTAGAATGGCATCGCAACCAAGGTCATAGGCTTGTTCTGGTCACTGCCACCATTGCTCCAATGGCAGAAGCGATGGCAGAGGTTCTCAATATGGATGCGGTATACGGCTGTGGGCCAAGCGTTCGACAAGGTATACTATCTGGCTCAGAAATTGGCTGGAGCGTACCTCGACGAAGGGGCAAGGTTCCAGTCGTTGAACAGGATGCTAAGGAAAACAATCACGATTTATCACAATGTTATGGCTATGGTAACACAATGGCAGATACTTGGTTTATGATGAAAACCGGTAATCCTATTGCGGTAAACCCAGGAAATGCGATGGAGAAACTGGCGAAGAAAAATAATTGGGAAATCAAACACTGGAAGCTTTAGTAGAATTATTTGGCGGCCCCGCCGCGATTCGAACACGGGTTACTGGTTCCGCAAACCAGTGTGATATCCAAGCTACACTATGGGGCCTTATCCAATGCGACCTGAATATTCAATATAAGCGCAGCGGGTTGGGTTACAATTAGATACAAGGATTCATCATTACTCCACTAGTGCCTCATACATGGCCGTTACGCTTGAGAGACGTGTTGACTATCCAATGATTGATAATGCAAATATTGCTTATTATCCAAGAATCTATGATCTTGCCCACCGCTTTTTTGAAGAGTCTTGGGAACTCATGTGTGGTATTACCTATCCCGACATAATAGGAAAACACAATTTGGGTTTTCCGGTAGTCAATATCGATACCAAGTTTATCCATCCATTGCGTTATGGCGATGTAGTTACTGCTGAAATTTCAATGAAGCATATCGGCGGCAAGTCATGCACTTGGCAATATGATTTCTTTAATCAAGAATCGACTCATTTGTGGACCTCTACGCAGGTAACAGTTTGTGTCGATATGAATGATTTAGCACCGGTTCTAATTCCGGATTGGTTGCGAGAAGGTTTGGAAAAGCACCTAATTTGAGGCGATTTAATGAGTGATAAGGCCGTTGATTTTTCAATTATTATGGATGACGATGGGGATTCGATACCAGATGATGTTTGGTTGGAAATCCCGATTAAGCCCGACCGACGCGGCCCGAAAACCATTGCTTTGTTGCTATTTGTCGGTGGTCTACTGATCTTGTTCCAAGCATACACCGATTATCAATCTCATCAATTAGCCGATATCCCGGATAGCGAAGTTGACAGATTGCTAGAAACTCCTAACAGTCAATCTGACACCCCAATTACCAACACAGAGTATCAACAATTTCACGACGATGCTAGGGACTCTGGTGCCTATTTAATCAGAGCCGTGGGACTGTCAATCTCTGGCTGTTTGATCACTATTGGTTCAATCAATCTGTATAGGTTGCTAAAATCTGGACCAATAATTGCCACATCAGGGGCTGGTGTTGGATTCGTATCTGGTTTGTATGCTAGTCATCTAGTTCGCTTGGCATCTGATGAAAATTTGAGTGGCGCTCTGCTAGTCACCTACGAGATATTCGTTTATTTGTGTGGCACGTGTATGTTTTTGTGCGGCGCTTTCTCTGCATTACCTTTGATAAACGCGCGGGCTCGAGCAGCACTACGTGATGGTTCCAGTAAAGCGGTTGAACTTACGGCATCTCCTAACGATCAAGAATCGGAATAATCAATCATTTTCTGGTTTTGGCCACTTCTTTTTCAGTGCCTTTTTCAAACCTTCATCGAGCGTTGCATTCCACCAATCGCTACCTCGCCAGATGGCATATTTGCCACGAATACCGCGCAGGTCAGCGCCAGCGAACTTACAATTATTGAAGTTTGACAGGTTTAACCTTGCCTTTCTGAGGTCAGCACCTCTGAAATCTGCATTATCGAAGGCGGACTTCATTAGGTCGGCTTCAACCATTGAAGCCCGGTGAAAGTTACAATTAGAAAAATCACCCTCGGTTAGGTCGGCCCCATCAAGTATGGCTCGTTTGAAATTGGAACCAGAGTGTCGGCCCTTACGTAATAGTGCACGAGCTTTGTTTTGATATGACCAATCCAAAACCTCAGCCTTTTCCCCAACATTATCTCGTGGGTCGTCTGGGTTTCCTGACATTACCATGATTCTCACTCATTTCTTGGCCCGACTTTCTAGATGCTTTCTGCCGGTTTCGGTTAATTCAGCGAATCGGTTCTTGTCACCATGTTGTTTGGCAATAAGCAAGAAATCTTTCTCTCGCAAACGGTTGATGTATAGTGAAAGATTGCCTGGGGGTTCGATATTAGCTTCTTCAAATAATGCGTTGATTACTCTTGGAGGGCAGTCGGTTAATCCTTCAACATCTCTCAAAAAGTGTAAAGCTCCTAGTACCTGTTCTGGTTTTCCCTCAAGACTGCAATTGTCAACCAAGGTTCGAAACATCATGCCTCGCTGAGGAATAGATTTCTGCTCTGAGGTTGAATTAGAAGCATCGACAGCCATATCTTTTGCATCCTCTAATCGCTCTAGGATAATGCTCCAGAAACCTTCTTCTTTGAATCGAGCAAACTTTTCGTCTACCTCTATTTCGGAACCCTCACTTTCAAAATCGAACTCTCCAACATGGATTGAGATTTTATTGAGTCCAGACATGTTAATCACTATTACCCAAGAGAGCGATGTAGATAACTGTTTACAAAATTGTTACTAACAAAGATTTTTCAAGCAAATCACATAGTAGTCTTTTCAAAGGAATTACCTCACGCAGGGGTTGACTGGCATGACTGTCCACGAGTTCAAAGGTTACGCGTTAGTTCTCAAGAGCGGCGCAGATCCAACGACAGGGGGCGTTGCTATTGCTGGTTTTACTACCGCTGGCATGGTCGGAGTTATTGCTGCCTCCCACATCATAAGAACATTGCAGCTCAACCAATTAGGAACCGTATTAAATGCTGACTTTCCGGCCGTAGCGCTCATTCAAGATGAAATACCAAAACACCCGGTTCGGGTGTATCAAGGCACTGGCGTGGGGGTTTTCACATCAGAAATAAAATTCCAAGATAAACAAGATATCATGTTTGCCTCGACTGTTTTAGAGTGGTATACAAAGGGCGGTTTTGATAAACTGATAATAATCGACGGCATCATCGCACCAGATAAGCAACTCAACCAAGGTGAATTATACGGTGTTGGTTCGTCTGAGAAAGCCCGTGAAGATCTTAGAATGGCCGGTATCGAACCAATTCAGCAAGGTATTGTTGCAGGTATCACCGGTTTCCTATTGGGAGAAGGCGACCGACTCGGGATTGACGTTACAGCCTTATTAGCGGAAGCAAGTCCGATGTATCCAGATGCTAGAGCTGCAGCATTGGCAATTGAAGCAGTTTGCGATTTGACTGGATTGGAGATCCCACTGACTGAACTGCTCGAGAATGCTAGAGAGATTGAGAATAGCGTGCGTGAAGTATTTGAAAAATCAATGACTATGTTGCCGGCCCCAGAAACCGATGATGATTTTATCGATCCATCATTTGGTTGATTAATTGTGATATTTTCTGAATACCGATAACACATCCTCAAAGTCTGCGTCGGTTACGAACATCGGATTCATATCTGGATATCTCGCTGCACTATGGCCTAAAGCAATCAAGTCAGTGATTAATTTATCCAGTTTCGGCGCGCCCTTAGTACCTGCTAGACGCGGCATGGCGTCTAAACTAAGCAATAGATGCTCACGACTTAGTAAGTCTGCAGCATCAGCAATATGTTTGACGCTGCGCGCCATTTCTCGCGTGGCATATTCAATGTCTTTTTCATGCCACTCAAGGCCTATGGCGATTAACCTCGTCAAATCCTCATCACTTGGTAAACAAGTTTCAATCGCACTTTGTTCGGTCATTCTTCCAGCAATATCTCTATCCATTAGTGCCCCAGTCCATAATGGTCCACTACATTGTTTGACTTGCTCAGTATCTGGATACTTGATGAATCGGTATGGTATATCGGTGCATCTAAGTCGGTAGCCAATATTGGATTGAAAGTCAGAGGCGCCTTCTTTTGAGGTTTTCACTAACACACTTACTCTGACGTGATGTCCATCAAACAAAGACAAAATAGGTTTTATTTCCTTATCATGCATTGCAGCAACCTTGGCAATCAAGCCAAGTAAAACTCTTACTGCATCATCATGAGCATACTCGTCTACGATACCCTGGGAATCATAGCGGCGCTTCTGTGAACTCAACGAGGAGCCGGTTAATGCAGCAGTATCAGTAGCGGTTACCTCTATCACTCCAGTTCTCGCTAAACATTGAATCGCTGAATCAATAAATGGTACAGGGGAGCCAAAAGGGTCGATATCAATCCACTGATATGATGCCTCTGCCATGGCCAATTTTGCATCCATTTTTTGGAAAAAAATACCATTTATGAGCTCTCTATGTGCTATTGAATCATAACGATCTAAGTCGACCTCAACATTTTCAACATAACTCGGAAGGTTATGATTATGCGAAGCTATAGCCCAGTTAAGCGCGGAATCATTCAAATCATTCCCCGTGATTCGAAGTCTATGTTGCAAAAAGTCTGGTATTTCATTACGCCATCGTCTTATTCTAACTCCGGTTGAACACATTGCATCAAATGCCCTGACCGGTTTATTCTGGCGAGTCAGCCAATTATGTTCAAGCGCGTCTTTCAACAACAAAACTGACCGGGTTCTCGATGGCGCCATCGCAGGATTAAGAAATCCTCCTCCGGTTTTTTTTGCTGGGCCCCTTGGCATGTGTGACGGTCTCTCTTGTTTTGGTTGTAGATGGACGACAGTTTTGCCTTCAAGCCACAGGCTACCGGGCCAACCATCTGGAATCTTTCCAACATCCATAGGCGACCGACTCTATCCAGTAATCAATCATTCATCAATATCTCTCAAAGCAATTTTAGATATTCAGTTTGAGCACTAACCATGTCAGACGAGTTCAAGCCGATGGGAATCACCATGGCAAATCTCACAATAGGTTATGGTGTAATGATGATTATTTGGGGAATTGTAGTTTCAATTCTATCAGCTTCGCGATCCCCAACATCATTTATTCCCTCAATAATGGGTGCATTGATTCTTATTCCGGGTATTTTTACCAACCTACAACCACAGAGAAGGAAACTATGGATGCATGTTGCGGTAACAATTGGTGCACTGTGTGCCGTTGGTGGTACACGCTTTTTCATGATAATGTCAGACAAAGATACTAGCGTATATGCCAAAGGATCCATGTTGATGTTGTTTGTAACAGGTTCGATATACACTTACCTTTGTGTAAAGTCGTTCAAACATGCCCGCATATCACAATCGGAGTGAGGTTTGACTATGAGTGAAAAACCATTGGTCATCGATGTCGTTGACAACGGCGGACAATGGACTCATCGTGAGTGGCGAATGCTACGTTATCTCAAAGTTGATACGCAAATTATTGACAACACTACGCCTGTAGATCAGTTAAGAGAGTTAGATGGTATAATTCTGTCCGGTGGTGCCGCTAGAGTTGGCTTAACCGGTGAATTAGGCAACTGTGGAGCATATCTTGAACTTGATATTCCAATATTGGGTATTTGTGCTGGACATCAGTTCATGGCGCGTCATTATGGCGGGGATGCTAGAGAATCTCCAATTCCTGAATTCGGCGCGATGGAGATTGAATTACAGAACGGTGGCGGTAAAATATTTCATGGCACTGCAGCAAAACAAACAGTATGGGAATCGCATAACGATGAAGTTCATGAAGTCCCTGAAGGCTTTTTCATAACTGCTAGTAGCCCCTCATGCCAAGTTCAAGGCATGGAAAATATGGCAGGTGACCGATTTGGTTTACAATTTCATCCAGAGGTCAATGATTCCGAATATGGAAAAGAGATGTTTGAAAATTTCGTCGAAATATGTCGGCAAAACAGAGACGACAACAGATAGTATCAAACACGGATATAAAAGTTAAATTGACCAGAGAATATCATGTCTGGTTCCTTTTTAGTGATTGGCGGCAGTAGTGATATAGCACTCAATCTGATTAGGCAACTGGTTGATTCGGGTAACACGGTAACCGTGTTAGCGCGCGACGAATCTAGAGTTGAATCCCTGAAGACCAGTGGCGTTCACGTAGTCTGTGGCGATGGTTTGGTTGAAGAAGACCTTGCCGGCGCGATTGAGTTGGCGAAACAACATGGCGGTGGCAGTATTAACGGCGCTGCCCACCTAATCGGTTCGATTTTACTCAAACCGCCGCACGCGTTGAAGGTAGCAGATTTTGAATCAGTCATAACCACTAATCTGACTAGTGCTTTTCTGTCTCTGTCAATGATTAGTAAAGCAATGCTGCGCAGTGGTGGCGGGAGACTCGTCTTCACATCGAGCGTTGCCGGCAGTCTCGGTTTGGTCAACCACGAGGCGATTGCAGCTGCTAAAGGTGGCATAGAAGCAATGGTTAGGGCGGCTGCAGCAACCTACGCTCAACGTAACATACGAGTAAATGCGGTTGCTCCTGGTCTTACAGAAACCCGTCTTGGAGCGACTGTTCTCAAATCTGATGCAATGCGCGAAGCAGCGGTCTCAATGATCCCGATGAAGCGGATTAACCAACCCGATGAGGTTGCATCAGCAATGTTTTGGTTACTTACCAAGGCGCCGGATAACTTCACTGGCCAGGTATTGAACTTAGATGGAGGAATGGCGAATGTCAGAAACTAGTAAAGCAAAATGGAGAGATGCTCTCCCGGTGAAAAAATTAGAAAACGGGAAGAAAAAAATGATTAACATTGGTAAAAAAATGATACTTCTTGGTATGCAAGATAATCACTACTTTGCAACGGAGGCACTTTGTCGCCACATGCGCTGGCCGCTGGCTTGGGGAGCGAAAGTTGAGGATGACTGCATCAGGTGTCCGCTGCATCAAACGACCCACAAAATATCTGATGGAGAACTAGTTGAATGGTCGCCATTTCCACTGTTTCCTCCTTATGGTAAGTTGGTCGGAAAGATGTCAAAGCAGAAGGAACTAACCATTTATGAGACCCGAGTTAATAACTCTCAGATTCAGGTTTATTTCTGATTAGATCTTTGACATTAGTTCCATTTCGAGGGGTACTTGGCGAACAAACCTAGTC
>CEUU01044655.1_pt1 | contig 15867 bp, 10 predicted proteins | sample 531321 | NCBI WGS metagenome assembly CEUU01 (sample SAMEA2622658, study PRJEB7988) | marine metagenome | isolation source: saline water (ENVO:00002010), including
ATACAATTCATTTCATGAAGCAATTCATTTCTCATTACCATCAATCTTTTTTCCAAATTTAAATACAGGACAAGATAATCAACTAGCAAGAGCAAAGGTTGCTGAAGATATAGGAGCCATGATTGTTGTTAAAGATCGAAAAAGACAAAATATTGAGGATGCAATTTTAAAGATTAATAATGAAAAATATAGAATTAAAATGAAAGAGAATATTAAAAAATTACATGCTGAGAATGGAGCTGAACAAATAGCAAAATATCTTATCGAATTAATTTAATGCTTACTTAATCTCTCAATAAAAATATCATTTAGATTTTTATAGTAACTATCATTTAACATTTTTTTTAAGCTCCAATTAGATATTATTGATTCCTCTTCTTCAGACATAGGAAGTAAATATTTTTCTAATTTTTCTTTAACATGTTGCTTATACTTTTCTGGGAATAAATTAAACATTGGAGGGTAGTATTTTTCCATCCAATTAACACTGATAATATCCCCCCTTACCCTTTTAGATAATAATGACATTAAATTTTCATCATTTGGAACTAGATTATATAATTCAATATATTTGGCAGTAGAATAGGCTAAAACGTTTTCATGTCTAATTGGAAATTTTGAAAGATTAATTTTAGCTTCCTTAATTTTAAATAGCTTATTTATACTAGTTTCTGATAACGGTTTTTTATTAATTACTGAGTCCAACAATAATTTTCTAAAACACTTCCAACAATTCTTGCATGGCTTCATCCATTTTCCTCTCATACATGAATGTGCGAAAATACCGATTTTTGATTTGCTGTTTATTATTGCTGTTCCTACTTCGCTAATTCCTGCGACTACCTGTAAAAATGGTAAACCTGCTGCATTAAATAAACTCCCCCAATGCTTAAAATGTGCTCGAGTAATATAGTCTGAAAACTCTTTATGTCCAACTCTATAAGCAGCTTCAATAATTGTACCAAAAGAAATAGCATCAAACTGCATTTGTGACGCCATTAGAATTGCAGGGGCTGAATTAGCAACATCTACTGGGAAACCCACTGGATTACGAACATATTCAATATTACTCTCTACCATTAATACTTCATATCCATTTTGAATTAATTTTTTACAAGCGTTTACGGGGGCGTCCTTATTATATAGTGTTCTTTTCAGTAGCGGTAGAGGCCTATCCAGAAATATTGAAACTGTATTCTTGGGCAATAAAGCTAGGGCTGCTGTAGAATCTGCCCCCCCGCTGTATGCCAATGCAACCCTTGATTCAGAAGGGGGCATCCAAGGAACTAAATTTTCATCAAATTCATCAATGATGTATTTCGTGACGATTTTGTGAGCATCAAAAAATTTCTTACTTACTTTTTTCGGAAAAATTATTCTTTTACCAATAAATGGATGGCAAGCGAGTAAAGATACCAAGGCCAAGTGATCAGGATGTATCTGTTCAAATAAAACCCCTTCAGGTAATTTGAAATAAAATTCTTTTTTGTTTAATGAATATTTTGAAGAAGGGCTGATGTTGTCTTCATTTTCTATTTCAATTTTGAAAATGATTTTTTTATTATCTTCATTTGAAGGGTAGGCTTTTACCTTCATACAAATACCATTAGATGATAAATACTTATTAGATATATACGTTATAATTTTGTGAAAAATATAAATTCCTAATAAAAATTAAATTCTCGCCCTAATAATTAGATATTATTCATAAAGAATAATTCATGGGGCATTTATGGAGAACAAGGAAAATGTTGGTATTTCTCACATTATAGGTTCAATTATTTCTCTATTAACTGTAATAATATTAATTACAACCACAATCTTTCCAGCAATGGTTACAAATTCAATTATAACTAGTGATTTAGTTAGTAATCCGACATATGGAGTTACATTTCCTGCATTGGAAACAATTGAAGATATGGAAGATGATGCTGTAATTGGAATTGGTTCTTCAATTTTAAGAGCAGCCTTAGATGGAAAATGTGTTACTGAAACATTAGAAACTGATAATGTAAATGTTTTCAATTTAGCAGTTTCGGGAGCAAATCCATATACGGAAATATTACAAATTCCAGCAATTATTAGGGCCAATCCAAAATTAGTTGTCTTAGACATGGGGCCAAATAATTTTTGGAATGTTAGAGAAAACGATGAATCAATGAATGAATATATTAGATTTAGATTTACTATTAACAGTATTTCAATGGAGAACTCAGATATTGGAAACTGGACTAATTTAATTCGTGACATAGATAAAGAATGGATTGCATTTAATGATCTAGAAAGAACAAAATTAACTCAATCATACTCTCAAGAGGCTGTAGAAGATTGGTTAAAATCGATGGCGATAGAATATTCAGAATATATTGATTATGAAAAAAAATATCCTTTACCTAGTGATCCTGATTGGATTGAATTTCTAATGAGTCCATACAACTTTATGCCTAAAAATCCATATCTAGAAACAAAAAGCCCTTCTGAAGTTAATGCATATTTTGAAAAAAATATGCCTTCAAAAGTTCGACAAGGGGTATATAACCCAAAATTAAATGATACTTTACATCATCAATCTTATGAGTATATGATTAAGGAAATAACTGATGCAGGAATTCCAATATTATTACTCGCAGCTCCTCATCATCCAAAAGTTTATGATTATCTCTCAGAAGGTCAATTAGATAATTTCAACTCATCATTCAATCACTTCTTAAATTATAGTGACGTCTATGGCCTAAACTTATTCTGGGAAACTTGGCATGAATCTATGTTCAGAGATAGAAATCATATAGGGGTTAATGGAAGAGAATATTTTTGTAAACGATTTGCTCCTATTTTGGATGAAATGATAAGTGATAAAGAAAACTTTACCAACATTCTTAATGAAAATATTGATTTGACTAATATGTTAGAAGAAGAATGTGATGGAAATAACCTTATTACAAATTTAAATAAACAGATTGTTTATATTGAGGCTGAAAACTTTTCTGATTGTTCATTAGGTGAAGGAATTGCATTTCAGGATAAATGGGTTTTCAAAAATGACTTAGAAAGTAGTGGAAGTGGCTATTTACATGCTTTGACTGAAGATGTATCACAATATAAAAACGAAATTTTAGGTGCAAGATTAGATTATAATCTATCGATTAATCATAATGATACATATTATGTATGGGTAAAAATGAAAGGGAATTCTTACGGCAATGATTCCATAGGATTAAAATGGAAGTCTAATTTAAATAGTTATTCTGAATTATACAAATATGATTCATTTTACTGGAATTCAAAAGGTCAATGGCAATGGGAACCCGGATTTAATCAAGATATATTGGAATTTAATTCCAGTATTGGAGAGGAAATAACAATTAGTATTTGGCTAAGAGAAGATGGAGTAATGATTGATGAGTTAGTAATTACTAGTGACGAAGAATTTGATCCGTATAAAAAGGAGGGGCGGTAATGGATTTTGTCACGACAGAATATTATCAGTTCTTTCTTCCTATTGTATTCTTACTCACAATATTTATAGCCAGTGGAAAAAGAAAAAATCAATTAATTATTTTACTGTTAAGTAGCTATATTTTCTTTTGGTTTGCTTCTGGTTGGCATATAATATTACTATTAATTTCAACATGCGTAGATTGGACTGCAGGTTCCAAGATTTCTAAAACTAATGAAAAAATTATCAGAAAAAGATGGCTTTTAGCAAGTTTAATTACAAACCTAGGTCTTCTTGGTATCTTTAAATACTTAGATTTTATAATTGAAAGCTTGAATTTAGTTACACTGAAATTCTCTGAATCATTAGAATTGGGCACAATTGGATTGATATTGCCTGTAGGGATATCATTTTATACATTCCAAACGATGTCATATACAATTGACATTTACAGAAGAAAACAAGACCCATATGATTCATTTATCGATTTCGCATGTTATGCAGCATTCTTTCCGCAATTAGTTGCAGGTCCAATTGTTAGATCAGATCATTTTAGAGAAGAGATAAAAAAACCATTAAGTATAAATTCCAGTAAGTTTAAACTTGGAGTTACGTTAATTATCTATGGTGTCGCTAAAAAAATGGTAATAGCGGATAATGTTGCTGTTCATGCAAACTTAATCTTTGTAGAAGGAGAACACCTAGCCAATATAGGATTAATTTGGTGGGCAACACTATGCTTCGGAATACAAATTTACTGTGATTTTTCAGCATACTCCGATATTGCTATTGGTTCGGCTCATCTAATGGGAGTTAAAATTCCTGAAAATTTTAAAACGCCCTATGCTGCAACATCGCCTCAAGATTTTTGGAGGAGATGGCATATCTCTCTATCAACCTGGTTGAGAGATTATCTGTATATCCCTCTAGGTGGTTCAAGAAATGGTACTAAAAAAATGATTTTTGCTTTAATGATGACAATGTTACTAGGAGGGTTATGGCATGGAGCATCATGGAATTTCATTCTTTGGGGTTTTGTACATGGCTTACTACTAATAATTCATAGATTTGGAAAAGAATTGAGTCCTGTGAAAATATTTTTTAACAATACTGGTCGTTTAGGAATATTAGTTTCCTGGGTGATTACACAGATTTGTATTTTCTTTACTTGGTTAATATTTAGAGTGGAAGAAATCGCAATATTAGTACCTTCCATGAAAACTTTCTTTGGTATAAATGGATATTTCGACATGAAAGAAATGTATGATTACTTACCAGAAATAAAATTATTAACTGCAATTATCGTTTTTTCATTTGTGCTATTACACGGAATTAGTGGAAAATTGGGTAGAGGTAAAATTTGGTTATCTGAAAGAAATCCAATAATCTGGGGGATTATTTGTGGAGTAATGCTCACACTTGCATTTTACTTAAGACCTGTGGAAACGGTTGATTTTATATATTTTAGGTTTTAAATAAGTTTAACTTGAAATAACACATAGACATATTGATAATCATGCTATTGTTTCATCTGGCGCAGAAAACTTTCTTTTATCTTGATTGATGGGAATATAATGATTAACAGTAAAATCTGAACTATTGTGCCATTTAGTATATGATTTGCGATAGTCAAGCCTGACTCCAGATATTCCACTCCATCCTACAGCAAACCTCCCTCCTTGTGATAATGAATCTGAACGTACACTAGCAACTAGATACGGAGCCTGTAAGTATAATATTTTTCTAGCGCCGAATACCTTCTCTAAACGTGATTCGTATTCTGAATCTGCTGCAATTCTAACTGAATCAAAATAACCGATTTCATCAATCATTTGTTTTTTCCTAGCAACTAAAGAAATACAAGCCGGTCTAACCGCTCCAATACCCTTAAAAATTATATTTCCATTTTCATCCATTCTGAAATAGTTTGAAAATACTGCTACCAAATTTTCATTATTTATCAAATGACTAATTTGAACCTCTAATTTCCTTGGATGCATCCAATCATCAGAATCATGAAATGCGATAAATTCTCCTTTTGAGATACACATTCCTTGATTTTTAGCTCGGTAAGTACCACCATTTTTTTCCATCTGAATAATTTTTATTCTACTATCTGATTTATATTTACTTCTTAATAAATCTACTACCTTATCCGGACTACAATCATCAACAATAATTAATTCAATATTTTGATATGTCTGACTTAGTACAGACTCTATCGCATTAATTAGTAGTGGATTATTCTTATAAACGGTCATTACAATGCTAACTAAAGGCCCTTGTATTTTCTCTGAGGATGTAGAAAATAATGTGTCTACAGTAATAATTTCTTTATAAGAATTAAAACTACTGTTTTTAAATTCTGAATGAGAAAATGATTTTTTGATATATTCTAAATAATCATCAAAACTATTTTGTTTGTAACTAATCTGAGACATCAATAAATAATACTCTGAAATGTTTGAAAATAAAGACATATACTTTTTTACTAATCTCTTAGCAAAATCTAATTCATCAGTATCTAGTAATGCTAATGCCATTTGAGTAATAGGAATGTGTCCGTTTTTGCTTTTAACTAATTCATCATGAAAATTAGATATTACTGTTGAACAGCACTTTATAATTTCAGAAGGTTTTGCAATGTAATTTACTGAAATATTTACACAGTAAATTCCAGCCAAGTAAGCATTTCTATCACATTTTTCTTTAATGAATTCCCAAAATAACTCGTACGCAGTGTCATAATTTCCATTTCTGTAATATGATCTAGCCAAGCCCATTCTCGCTCTTTTACTATCTTTATTAGTTTTCAATACCATTTTCCATTTTCTAATAGAAGAATCAAAATCTCCTAATTTTTCGAAGAGGATAGCTAATTGTAAATTAGCATCATTGCTTTTTGGGTCTAATTCTAAAGCTTTATCGATAAATGTTCTGGCTTTTATATTGTTACCTTGGGCACGGAAATTTTGCCCTAGTAATATGTATGCATATGGTTCATTAGGACGCAATTTAATTGCAGACTGAAATATTTTAATAGAATCTTCATACCTACCCAAAGTAAATAGTATCACTCCATACTGTTTTAAATATTGATATTTTTCAGGGTGTTTACTTATCAAAAATCTATATATTGGCAGTGTTTTTTCAAGGAATCCCTGCTTATAATAGCATCTCGCTAATCGATAGTTTATTTCAGTTGAAGAAGGATTAATTTCATATGCTTCCTCAAAGTAAACTTGTGCTGAAGAGTATTTAGATTCTGAAACTAATTGTACACCTGAATCTAAAGAATCTTTAAACTTAGAATTAAATTCATCGAGGATAACGTTACCTTCCTTGAATGATTTTTTAGATCCAATGGCCAATCTTTCGTTCTCACTTTCTTCTAAGTTATTCCATTCAAAAAGCACATCATAATTATCATCTGTAAATAAATCTTCCAGGTTTGCAAAATTTTCTGGGGCATAAATTTCAGAACTAATATCAATATTATATGAATAGCTTTTTTTCCTGCTTTGGGGTTTTGAAACTTTTAATGTTTGATTATTGTTAATTTTTTTAGGTAAAAAAATAGTAAAAAACCAGGGGAATAAAATTACAATGACATATACGAAAAAACATAGGCCTAAATTATATAATATTGACATAAATGTCATTATTTTCCACCGTTTTGTGTCATATCGATATAATGAGATATTGAGTCTTCAGCCGTAGAATCAATTACAATTTCACCTTTATCTAATACAATCCCCCTAGAACACATTTCTCTCGCCAAACCTAACGAATGTGTTGAAATAATTACTGTTCCCGACCTAGACATAAATTCTTTAAGACGAATTGTAGCTTTTTTCCTAAATTCACGATCGCCTACTCCAAGTGTTTCATCCATCAATAAAATATCTGGATTCAATGCAGTTATGAATCCAAATCCAACTTTTCCTCGCATACCTGTAGAATAGCCTGAAAATTTCCTATCAAATGCTTCTCCTATATCTGCAAAATCTTCAATAGATTTGATAAAATCTGATAATTCTGATTTAGTAATACCATATGCCAAGGCCAATTCTATTACATTCTGTCGTCCTGTCAGTTGAGGGATAAAACCTGGATCTGCTCCCGAAAGTAAAATTATTCTCCCGTGGCTAACAATTTCTCCCCTAGAAGGTCTCAATAATCCAGCGATACACTTCAATAATGTCGATTTGCCAGCTCCATTTCTTCCTAATAATGCTACTATTTCACCTTCAAAAATTTCAATATTCAAATTTTTTAAAGCTGAAAAGTTTACGAATTCTCCGAATGGTTTCTTTCTACTTCGGCTGAACATATGATAATCGACGTTCAATTCAGAGATTATTATAGCCTCTTTTTTATTTGAAGTTGTCAAACTTTCTTGTTCGATTTCAGATTCTAAGACCATGTTGTCATCCTCCATCTTAAGTTATCAATTAAAGAATATCCTCTCCATATTAATAATAACAAAATAAATAGAAACACTCCGAAAAATCTTAAATCTAGGTTCAATATTTCAGAATCTAATCCTGCAAAATATCTAGATGTTTCAACAAAATATGTAAATGGATGCAATGTATTCAGATAATAATGTATTCCATTGGTAAAACTCAATGGATATAATGCTGGTGAAGCATAAAACAGAATCATAAGCAAATATGTAACTAAATTTGTCACATCTGGAATTTTCTTAGCAAGAGGTGCTAAATTCATTCCAACACCCTCACTTAAGAACCCTATTAACTGTGCGGTTAGTAGAAATATTCCAATTCCTGATGGTGAAACATTGTATCCGAAAAATAAAATTAAAGCAACACCACCAGATTGAAGGAAATTGTCTATTATCCTGTAACGAACCATTGCTCCGGTCAACACCCGTGTTCGGACTCTTTCTGCCTTCAAACCACCAGTAAAATCTTGTACAGAATTCATTCCCAATTTTAATGAGACTTGCATTAATCTAAATAGAGTAATTCCAATGAAGATACTTTCAACTCTAGTTGACGCTCTCAATACAGTAAAAATGAACAAATAAACTACAGAAACTACAATAGGATCCAAAACCAGCCAAACTAATCCTAATCTTCTTCTTCCTGACATATGTCTGAATTTTTTCTTCAAGATAAATTTCATTCGATTATTATCTAGTTTCATATCATCTGAGCTTAAATCTCCAATTTCTTTACAAAATTCCGAATTAACTACTCTTTTCATAAATAATCCCTCATTTAATTTCTTATTAGAATAAATTTGTTACCTCAATTTGCCCGTAATACTACTTTCCTACAAATCATCATTAATGATGGTTATAGTAAATAAAATACTAATGTTACATTTTTAGTTGTAATTTTTCCATTCCAATGATATTAAAAAATTCTAAAAATGATGAAATAAGTTAATTTTAAACGACGTATTCATAATTAAAACTGTAAACCGCAGGTCATGAGTGGGGAAACGAAATTGGGTTTGTCGAATAAAAACGAGATTGCCTCGGTGGGAATTATTGGTCTAGGATATGTTGGATTACCTACAGCTATTGGTTTTCTGGATGCTGGTTTTAATGTGTGGGGTGTTGACGTTTCAGAGAGAGTTGTAGAGATTATCAACAGAGGAGAAAACCCCACAGGCGACCCGGAGATTAATGATATCATTCCAAAGCCAGGTACCAAAAATTGGAATATAACAACTGACACAAGGGAAGCGGTTGAAAATTGTGAAATACTCCTTGTTACTGTCCCGACTCCTGTTACCCCAGACTTAAAACCCGATCTAAAATATGTAATTTCTGCTGGAGAAAATATCTTTAAGTGTATTTCTTCAAATTCAGGTAAAATTGTCGTTTTAGAAAGTACTGTTTATCCTGGAGTAACTGCACAATCATGGTTACCATTAATAGAAAAATATGGTCTGAAAGAAGGAGTTGATGTTCATATTGCTTATTGTCCTGAAAGATTTAACCCTGGAGATGAAGCAAATGGAGTTAGGAAAGTTGCTAGAGTGATTGGGAGTTTAAACAAAGAAGTAGGAGAAAAATTAGTCAGTATATACTCAAAATTAACTGTTGGTAGAGTTGATTATGTCGGAAAAATCGAGGTTGCTGAGGCTGCAAAAGTAATAGAAAATGTACAAAGAGATATCAATATTGCACTTGTTAACGAATTAGCTAGAATTTTTCCTGCACTAAATATCGACATTGAAGATGTGTTAAACGCAGCGGCTACAAAATGGAATTTTCATAGATATACTCCTGGCGTAGGGGTTGGTGGGCATTGTATTCCTGTTGATCCATATTACATGATTCAAAGAGCTGAACAAGTAGGTATTCCAGCTGAGTTAATTAGTGCTGCTAGAGCCGTTAACAGGACCATGCCTTTACATGTTTTTAGTGTACTAAAAGAAATTTTATACACGAATGAAGTGCCTGCAAATAACTCTAATGTCCTTCTCTTGGGGTGGTCTTACAAAGCTGAGGTTGGAGACCATAGAGAAACTCCAGCAGAGCATTTAGCATTGGCGTTAAACGAATCGAATGTCAATATTTCTGTTTGGGATCCGCATTTAGAGAACGATGTTTATCCAGAATATGTAAATGTAATAGATGATATTAATGCTGCAGAAGGTTTTGATTTAGTTGTCTTAGTTACTGGTCACTCTGCCTGCATAGATATTGATTGGGGGAATTTATTTACTAGAATGAGAAAGCCATTAATTTATGATGGAAGAAGAGTTCTAGATATTAAAAAATTAGACGAGATAGGTTGGAAAACATATGCAATTGGTAAGCCTTAATTTCTTATTCTAAATTAATCAAAATCAAACAAGGTTTTGTTCGGATTATTGTCATCAGATTTTTGGTCAAATAAGTTTAGTAGCACTTGATCATTAATTATCTTAACCCCCAAATCTTTCGCTCTTTTAAGTTTAGAACCCGCGGATTCACCTACAATTAAATAATCTAGTTTTGACGATACAGAAGATACTACTTTACCACCTGCATTCTTTAGCATCATCGATATCTCTTTTCTTGACATCGATAATGTACCAGTTATACAGAAGGTTTTTCCATGGAAAATTCCCTTTTTAGATTCTTCCTCATCTAAAACTTGAATTATATTAGATAACTCTTTTATGAGATTAAAACGTATTTTTATACCTTCGCGAAATATCTCTGTAACTTTATTGCCGATTCCGTCTATATATGTTATATCTGTATTTTTACCGTCTATGGTCCATTTTAATAATTTTTCAAGGCTAATAAAATGTCTTGAAAGCACTGTTGCAACCTCGGGCCCAATTCGTTCAATTCCTAAGGCATGTAAAAATTTAGATAGAGTTAATTTCCTTGTTTTATCTAATTCGTTTAATACATTTTTTGCACTTTTTTCCCCCATTCTTTCCAATGACAATAGCTCATTGTAAGTTAAATTATACAAATCTGAAATATTTTCAACTAGTTCAAGTTCCAATAAAGATTTAATTAATTTCTCACCAATACCATCCATTTCAAGAGAACGACACCAATAAATTAACGATCTAGCTGTTCTGGCTCCGCACTCAAGAGAAATGCATCTCAAAAATGCACCATCAACAATTATTTCTCTAGCACAATCAGGACATGACTTTGGAATTTCAATCTCTCTATGAATTAAATTACCATGGAAAAGAGACCCATCAGAATGAAATCTGTTTTCTAAGTCTGATGAAGTGCCTCTACCAAGGTTTTCAATAATTTTTGGAATTACGTCACCTCTACGAGTAATTTTTACCCGGTCTCCAATCTTAATGCCCAATCTTTTTACTTCTCCAACATTATGCAGTGTGACATTTTCAACTGTAACACCTCCAACCATCTGAGGTGCAATTCTAGCAACTGGTGTTACAGAACCAGTTCTTCCTGTTTGCCAATCGACATCAAGTAATACTGAATAAGCTTCTTGAGAAGGAAATTTCCACGCTAACGCCCAGCGGGGGTGGTGTGCTGTCTCTCCAAGTCTTTCTCTGTGATTTAACTCATCTAACTTAAAAACAATCCCGTCAATTTCGAATTCATATGTAGATCTTTTCAAGCTCCACTCTTTAGTATATTCAACCATTTGATCTATAGCATTAGCTGACTCAAAAATTCTCCAAGGCGCTGGTTCAATTCCTGCTTTTCTCAGCCAATCCAATAATTCACTATCAAATTTAATCTTAGGTGAATCATCTGGAAACTTAACATCATATGCCCAAAAAACTAGATCAGATGCCCGTGCCTTACCGTCTCCATGTTTTTGCCTTAAAGCTCCTGAACATAAGTTTCTAGGGTTGGGAGAAACTTCACTATACTTTTCATGATATTTTTCAAGAGGCATTACAACTTCTCCTCTAACGTGAATGGTATGAGGTGAATTTAATCTGGTAGGGACATTTGTGATTAACTTGGCATTTAACGTGACGTCTTCTCCTCTTTCTCCACTTCCCCTCGTGGCTGCTCTGAATAAATTACCTGACACATACTCTAAAGATAATGCTGAGCCGTCTAATTTTGGTTGTGCCATATATTGTTTCCCACCCGAGGTAGATTGTGTAACAAAATGTGCTATGTCATCATCATTTGTTCCTTTGTTAAGGGACTGCATTGGAAATAAATGCTTTACTTTTACAGTTCCAGGTAACGGTTCAGGCCCTACTTGATTTAAGATTTCATTTTTTGGATCTAATTGTTTCAATTCATCCCAAAGTTTATCAAATTCTATATCAGAAATCTCAGGAGCTGAATAGTTGTAATATAATTCTCTATGATAGCGTATTGCTTCAGAAAGTGCTTCTATTCTTGCTTCATCTGCCATGTATGCCCACCAACCCCATTTGCTTTGAATGTCACGAAAAATGTAGACCTAATAGCTCTAAACCCTCCAGAGGACATCTTGTCATTCTAGCCTTATTTAATATTCTAATATGTATTTCAGCAACAACATGTACTGTTGATTCAAACATATGGCCCGCATGGACTTTATTATTGTCGTCTGACCAACAACAATGTATGTGTGTAAATACTTCGCCATTCTCAGTTCTGGCAATATTGCCAGACAAGCTTACTAATTCAGAGGCATCCGTTAACTTTCTCCTTTGATATTTTCCCTCATCATCCATATATCCATAAATATTTTCTCTAGTTCTGCCAATTCCACTCGTGATTGCACCCGCATTAAATCCTAGCTCCTCTACTAATTTTTTAATTGATGAATGTATCTCTTCTCCAGGATCTATTCTTACGAACAAATCTTCTCCACTTTCAGTCCATTCCATACAACTGCTAGATGTTGGAGGTCTTTAGCAATCACTATCTAACTACTCTTCCTCAAAATTATTCTCAGATAACCAATTATCGTTTTGAGCATTGAAAATTAATTCTTTAGCAACAAGTAATTCTTTCATAGATCCTCCTAAAGGTAATGGAGCGAAAATCCACCATCCCTCTCTGAGCAAAACTATTCTTCTATTAATATAAATATCTGAATCAATTTTTTTAATTTTTTTCCACTCCAAACGTTGTCCGTCAGCAAAAATACTAGTTTTAGTAATCGCATACCTTTTTGGTAATAACATAGTTAAAATAAGCAACATCAGTAAAATATCAAAAACGGCTAATATCCAAAAAGGAGTGTTAGAGGCCGATGCCAGTAGCCATGGTAGAATTGCCATACAAATTAAGGTTAAGATGTTTGGTCCATTTCTAAAAAACTCTTCTTTAACAGTACTACTCCAAGCAAAGCCACCTTTGGGTAAATACCCCAATTTTGGAACGGTTTTTTTATTCCTAGTTAAGTGTAGAACATCATAAATAACGATTAGACCTACTAAAATAATAACTAAACTCCCAATCATTGTTGGAGATGCATTGGACAAAATCATACCCCATTTAATTGATATCTTCTCAATAAAGCACTGCCAACTATAACGATTAATAATAAGAATACAATAATAATACCGCCATTATTCGACTCATTAGATTTTAGAGAGATTTCGTCTGCATCTAAAATTCCATTACCGTCAGAATCTAAATCGAGTACTAAATTTGTATCACACTCTTGAATAATATTATCAGGTTGTCCGTCAGAATCTGTGTCTTCAAAAGCACAATTATCTAGAGGAAATGCGTCTATTGAATCAATGTAACCATCATTATCATCATCCTTGTCAACACGGTCGGGGCCACAATGTCTCTGGTATGAATCGTCCCACCACAAACTTGAAACGCAGGAAATTAGATTATCGCCATCATTGTCTGAAGGTGAGATTATAAATTCTTCCGAAATTATAGTTGTCGCACCGTAATTATCTATGACAATAATTGAAAGTACATACTCCCCCTCTAATAACTCAGATAGGCTAAAAGCATCAGATGAGTAAGAACTAATTTCTTCGTTAGATCCGAGATTAAGAAGGTTCCAAGATATTGAATTAATTCCATGTTCATCTGAGATTGTAAAATTTACTTCATTAATGGTCCCTAGTGAAGTCACTTCTAGACCTTCAGAAAAATCATTTAATCCATCTGGAAATATCAGAGCTACAATCGGAGAAGGGTTTACTTGTAAATAGATAATCGTTGAATTATTATCTGGAACTAACAAAACATCATCTGAATTGGGAAGTGCTCCATTAAATGTAGTATTTAGTGTAGAATTACTCATATCGACAATACCTTCTGAAGTAATCCGCTTCCAAATTAATTCAATCTCTTGACTACCTTTAAATAAAACATTTTCCGATTTATTTTCCTGAGATAGTTCAAAATTTGCATCAACAGTTTCACCGTTTAATTCTGCAATAAAATTATGATTATATGTAAAAATTAATTCTGCTGACACTTCAACTATAATTGTTGAAATAGTTGATAAACTAGTTACCGATTGTGAAAAATACGATGTGTTTAATTTGAGCATACTTATTTCAGACTCTAGTATATCTACACAAATATCGTTTATAGTAACTGTATTGATTTCACTGTAAGAAAATCCAATACAAGACTGCCCAGAATTACCCGTTATATTTACAAAATTTGCATTTACATGTTTTAATTCTAGTGGTTCAGAAGACCTAGTATTTTCAATAATAATCTCATCGCTATCTAAATCTGCAATTTGTCCTGAGGTTCGCACAAACATTATTTTTGGCACATCTAAATTATGTACATCAAGACCAAGACTATTTTCCGCTAAAAAACCTAAATTTGTCATATCAATAGTTATGTTTGAAATTATTAATTCTCTGTAATTGTGATCTATAATCTCCATTCCAATCATATCGGAAATTACCGTGATGGGAGCGTTGCCGATTCCATTAAATAATTCAAAATTACCATCAATTGAGATATTCTTCAAATTTCCAGTGATATCAATTAATCTAATTCCAGCTCCAATGGTATACATCTGAATTTCATTCAGATTAATTTCTGCACCAGATGCACGAATTCCCATTCCACATAATGAAATATTCGAATAAGATATTTCAACAATTATTGTAGGATCATTAGATGTTTTAATACATTCATCGCCTAATTCAAACAACGAATTATTAACATTGACAATGCTTCCGGAATTAAGTAAAACATGTCCTTCAATCGAATTGGAAAATGTAGACCTTGATATTTCTCCGAATGCACCATTTTCAAGAATTAAACTTTGAACAGCGTTTAATATATTAGATCCTTCAAAATATATTTCACCATTATTCACAATAATTCCAGACCAATCATCACCATGTAAACTAGCACTCCCTATATCCAATTGCCCATTCACTATTATTTCTTTACCAGTAGCAATCTGTAAATCTACCCCATCATTAATTTGCATTAATCCTGAAACTAATAAATTATCAAATAAATAGTATGGTGACCATTGTAAATCTAAATTTAGATAATTTTGAACCTCATCTGTATTCAATGTTGATGCAACAAATGTCATTTCGGAATTGTAAGAAACGTCCCAATAATTAATTTGAGTAATTTCTTGAGATTGAATGTACATTGTTACAATTCTATCTAAATTTATATCACCAACAACTCCGTCCTCCGTATATGTTAGACTTTTAGCTCTTAGATTTGCTTTCCCTAAGATATCTGTGGTTGCTGAAATTAGTTCATTATTTCCTTGTGCACCGTCTAGAAATACTTGTGCCGAAGAAATAGGTTCTCCTTTATCTAAAACGTTAACGTGTAAATTGGTAAACTGAACAATGGTTCCACCCTGAGAAATAGATGTTGTTCCGACTAATTCTCCTCCGAAAAGAGATAATTCACAATTGTTGTTTGTCATAAATTCTATTTCACCACTCAATGAAATCCCATTCCAATTCATACTAGTTGAATCACAAGTAATTTCAATTAATCCTTCTAATCTAAGTGAGGATGACTCATCGCCAATAAGGGT
>CEUU01052476.1_pt1 | contig 15819 bp, 18 predicted proteins | sample 531321 | NCBI WGS metagenome assembly CEUU01 (sample SAMEA2622658, study PRJEB7988) | marine metagenome | isolation source: saline water (ENVO:00002010), including
TGAAACTATCCAATAAAATCTGTTCAGTCAAAATTGCAGGTAATATCTTCGACTCTTTCATTCCAGGTTTCCAAAAAATATACAATGGGACACCATTTCTATTATAAAACTCAAGAGTTTTCAAAATTTTGTCATTTTTATTTGTCCAATCAGCAACAATATATTCAATATTATTTTCGTAAATATATTCTTTTATGTTCGGTCTAGATAATGCAATTTTGTCATTTGTTTGACAGGTAATACACCAAGCAGCAGTAAAATTTATCAAATAAGCCTGATTTTTGTTCTGATATTCGTTCTCTATATTTTCATTCCACTCAACATAATTAAAACTCTCAAGTTTCAAAGCGTTTGGACTTTGAATTTCTTTAGAAGGAATATCTCTAAATTGGAAAAAAATTATAAAGACCGCAAAAACAAAGATTATCGTGCTGTAATTAGGCTTGTTAATCTTTGAGGCGATCCAAATTAGCAATGAAATTAGCAAAATTGTTATTAATAAAAATATTACCTCGTTTGAAGAAGTTTGGAAGCTAAATACCCATATAAGCCAAATTGATGTAGCAAACATAGGGAATGCAAAAAATTCCTTTAGCGTTACCATCCAACTGCCCGGTTTTGGAAGATAATTTACCAAACTAGGTGAGGCTGACAAAATAAAATAAGGGAACGCAAAACCAAGACCAAGAGCAGAAAAGACTGGTAATGTTACTCCAGAAGGTTGAATTAATGCATAACCAAGCGCAGCTCCCATGAAAGGTGCTGTACAGGGCGATGCCACTATTACTGCTAAAATACCTGTAGAAAAAGATCCAATTAATTTATCGCTGGAACCTACGCCTCCGAGCCGAGTAAGAGAGGAGCCGATATTTATATCACTTAGAAGCACCAAGCCAATGACAAACATTAATAAACTTAATAATCCAACTACTACAGGCGACTGTAATTGAAATCCCCAACCTAAAAATAAGCCAGCTTGCTTGAGAAGAATCATAGCAAGACCAATCATAATAAATGAAAGCATAACTCCTGAACAAAACGATAGGGCATGAGCTCTAATTTTTGTTGGAGATTGATTGCTCATTGAAATAAAACTTAACACCTTTAAAGAAATTATTGGAAAAACACATGGCATTAAATTAAGAATTAATCCACCTACAAATGCGAAAATTATCGCTTGTAAGAATGAAATATTTAGAGAGTTTTGTTGTGCGCCATCAATTTCAGCATTTATTTTAAAACTTTCATTATTATTGATAGATATTACGCCAGAGAGATTATTGAAGGATTCCAGATCATCAATTTTTTTTATTCTCAAAAGGTAGTTGTTTTCTTCTTTAACAAGAATCTGATCAGACGCATGTTCAACAATATCTTGATCATCAACAAAAAATATCGCAGAAGTCACATTAAATGGGGAAGAAAACCTTATTTCAATGAAATCTTTTACTAATGATGCCTTAACCGGTAGTGTTTGAGCTGGAACTTTTAGGAACCAATCATAAAGTGAATTATCTGTTTCAATATCTTGAAGATTTGTTTTTATAAATGCTTTTTCCGGAACACAAATATCATCACAAATTAAAAAATCTATGCTCGCCTCTATGAATGAGTTTTTATTATTTGAATTAATAATTTCAAACGGAAAAATGACAAAATTCTTGTAACCATAAGTCATTAGAGGCTCATAAGGGATTAAGCTTGGAGTTGGCCAATAAATCTCACTTATAGAAACATTATCATTATGTGACCAATTAACTTTTATAGGACCGCCTGAGTCACCAGGATTTTTCCAATAGGTATGCCAATTCTTTTGCATATCCATTCGAATCCCAATTAGACTTATATTCTGATTTCCTTTGACATTTTCATACTTAACCAACGATACGTTTGCATGACCGGTATCTACAGTGACAGCATTAATAGCAAGGCAAAAAAATAATAAAAAGGAGATTTTCAGAAATTTCATTAATTGCAATTTTATCCTATAAAACATATGGGGTGCATTATGCACCCCATTTCACAATATGTGGATTACTTATTTGAGATTCTTTTTGGTGATTTAATCTCAATCATTCTTGGTTTTTTCTCATCAGGAATTATTTTTTCAAGATTTACTGTAAGTAAACCATTTATGAGCTCAGCACCTTGAACAACAACATCTTCTGAAAGAGTGAACTGTTGTTTAAAAGCTCTTTGAGCAATTCCTTGATAGACAACTTTATTTTCTCCATTAATTACTTCAGTTGATGGGCCATCGTAACTGATCGACAAAACACCATCAGCAAGCTCGATTTGAATATCTTCTTTTGACAAACCTGCCACGGCAATCTCGATAGCAAATAAATTACCATCTTTACTAATATTATATGGAGGATAGCTTGATGAACGCTCATTTGATTCTGAGAGTCTCTGCAACCTATCGAATAATGGTTCAAAACCCAAAACACGAGTTGTGAAAAATGGATCTGTAAAATTAAGTATCATAATAGTCCTCCTTAAAGCGACTAAATAAATGTGTATCTGTTAAGACTACACTTGTTAAGCGGAAATCCGTTATGGCATTTCCATCAAGATATACATAAGGATATTTTAATGAAATTCAAGCTTTATTTTTTGATGTATTTAAAATATGCTTTTATCAGAACTTTAATCTTTATAACTTGTCAAAATATTATGAATAAAATTTTTAAAACTATAGGTATTGTTTTTTTTACATTTAATTTAAGTGCTCTTGATGACCTTACTGCCATCGAACAGGGCCAAACATGGGAGCTAATAAAAAAAAGCAATAAGCTATCTCTTCATAATTCAAAAGTTTTGTATTTTTTTTCAACAGATGCTTTCAGCACATATCAAGCTCGTAGATTTAACGACTGGAATAACTTTTCTATTACTGACTCAAGAAATTTAGTAAGGCTAAATAAAGGTGACAGGATAAAAATAATGAAATCTAAACACCAAGAGAAGATCTATGAAGTTGAACTTCTGGATGGATTCGAAAAGAATAGAAAATATTTTGTTATCAAAGAGGATCTTATTTCAGACTTTGCTTTAATGGAGAAAACTAATGAAACGTAAAATTTTATTTTTGTCTATGTCTTTGTTTTTGATATCTTGTTCAAATATGTCTCTTGCTCCTGAGGTCGTTAGAAAGTCTGATGCTCAAAAACAACAGTATGTTGTTATAGGAACTATCGTTGATTTGACAGATGTTGTGATTGAAGGTGACAGAGAAACTGGAGCTGCTGCTGGAGCTTTAATTGGTGGAGCTGCTGGAAAAAGTACTACTGATTCTGAACCTGAATCAAACATTGCCTCAGTTATAGGTGGCTTAGTTGGCTCAGCAGTCGGTGCTGAAATTGCGTCAAACTTAACTAAGAAAGAAGGGATCGAGATTCTTATTGAAACTAACGGAGGACGAATGGTTTCAATAATACAAGAAGTTGGTAAATATAATTTCAGAGTTGATCAAAAAGTCAGAATTATAAAAAGGAATGGCAAATCAAGAGTAGTACCTTTTGATTAATGAATGAAGAAAAATCATTAATTTATAATAAAGCACTGGATATTCTATCCAGACGAGAACACTCGAAAAATGAACTAGTTCAGAAATTAAAAAATAAATATAAAAATATCGACATTGTTGACGAAGTTGTTTCAAAACTTATAAAAAATAATTTGTTGAATAACATTAGATTTGCTGAGGCTTATGTGTCTGCTAGAAAGAGAAAGGGGTTTGGACCAAAAAAAATATCCTATGAATTGATTGCAAAAGGACTGTTAGATAAAGAAATTGAGGGAGTTTTAAATGATATTGGTGGTTGGAATCAAGCAGCCTTAAAAGCCTTTAAAAAAAAATTTCCAGAGGGTAAATCAGATGACATAAAAATAACCCTGAAACAGAAAAATTTCTTGGCAAATAGAGGGTTTGGTTTTCAAGAAATTGAATCAGTTTTTGGTAATGACATGTTATGATTCTTTGCTATGTCTTATGAAGTTTTAGCAAGAAAATATAGACCCACAAACTTCGATCAAGTTATTGGACAAGATCAAGTAGTTCAAGCTATTTCTAATGGCATAAATCAAAAAAGACTTCATCAAGCATATATTTTCTCTGGAACACGAGGCATTGGAAAAACAACATTAGCGAGAATTTTAGCTAAGTGTTTAAACTGCATTGAAACAGATTCTCCAACTTCAAATCCTTGCAATGAATGTGCAAATTGTTCTGAAATAAGGATAGGTAGAAGTGTAGATTTTTTAGAAATAGATGCAGCCTCAAATACACAAGTTGAGAAAATGCGAGACTTAATAGAAACAGTTGAATACAAGCCCGCAAAAGGAAGATATAAGGTGTACTTAATAGACGAGGTACATATGCTTTCGACAGCAAGCTTCAATGCATTGCTGAAAACACTCGAAGAACCTCCATCTCATGTAGTTTTTATTTTTGCAACGACCAATCCTGAAAAAATTCCTAAAACAGTTCAATCAAGATGTCTCCAGCTTAATTTAAAAACAGTTAGTGAGAATCTTTTAGTAGATCATATTAAAAATATTTTAAAAAAAGAAAAAATTAAATTTGATGATACCAGTCTGTCATTAATAGCAAATTCTGCAAAAGGATCAGTGAGAGATGGTTTGACACTGTTAGATCAAGCAATTGCTCATGGCGATGGACAGTTAAACAATGAACATGTTAAAGAGTTGCTTGGAACTATAGATGATTCTTTAATATTTGCTTTGTTAGAGAGTCTTATTGATGGGAATGGTAGCACAACATTTGATACGCTCTCTCAAATTGAAGAACTATCTCCTGCATACGATTTAATACTAAGAGACATTATTTCCATTCTTCATAAAGTCTCTCTTCAGCAAGTCTTAGGCAACTCTGAATCTGAAAATATACAAAATTTAGCAAAAAAAATCGATCAAGAGTTCTGTCAACTATTATATGAAATTGCAATGAATGCCTATGCAAAATTTAGTGTTCATCCAGATCCAAAAGAAGCTCTTGAAATATGCTTATTAAGAATGCTTACTTTCAATCCACTTCATAAACTTAGCGATGTCTCTGAAGAAAAAAAGAATCTAACTGAAAAAAAAAATTTAAAAACTGAAAAAAAAATTTCTGAAGATACAAAAACTGTTAGTAATACAGATAATGACAATGTTAACGAAAAACGAAGCAACAGCGAATTAAGGAATAATTCAGACTGGATAAATTTATTTAAATCAATTGAGATTAGTCCATTTGCAAGAAATTACTTTGGAAATATGGCATTTATTTCACATAAAAATAATGAAATATTATTGAATGTAGATAAGTCAGTTGGAAAAGTACCTGAAAACATAGAAATTGAATTCGTTAATGCACTTAAATCAATTCTCAGTGAAAATATAAAAATAAAATATGAGACGGGATCGGTTATTGATTCTCCAATTGAGATACAATCAAAGATTGAAAAAGAGAATCAAGATACAGCTCAATTAGATATAAAAAATAATGAATCGATTCAAAAATTTGTTAAAAAGTTTGAAGGTTCAATAAAGAAAGACAGCATCAAGCCGGTAAGCTAAATGAATAAAGACTTAGTTTCAGAATTAATAAATGCTTTAACAATACTCCCTGGTGTTGGCAAGAAATCCGCTCAAAGAATGGCATTATATTTACTTGATAGAAATAAAGACGGAGCAAGCATTCTTGCAAGTACAATGAAAGATGCAGTTGAGAATATACAAAGATGTATTTCATGTAGAATGCTGACTTCAAATAATCTTTGCAAAATATGCAATGATTCATCAAGAGATATAAAAAAAATATGTGTAGTTGAGAGTCCATCTGATGTTTTGGCAATTGAATCGACAGGTGGGTTTAGGGGAAAATATTTTGTTCTCTTAGGTCGATTATCACCAATTGATGGAATTGGTCCGGAAGAATTAGGTATTAATGATTTACTTAGTACAATCAAGAATGATGAAATAAATGAAATTATTCTCGCAACAAGCAGCACTGTTGAAGGAGATGCTACAGCAGTTTATATTACAGACCATGTAAAAACAGCAAAAGTTTCTCGCATATCTTATGGAATTCCAATTGGAGGCGAGTTAGAGTACGTAGACGGAACAACAATTGCAAGAGCTATTGAGGGCAGGATAGAGATTAATGTCGATTAAGTCAGATAAATGGATAAAACATATGTCTACTGAAGAAGAAATGATACAACCTTTTTCAGAGAATCAAATACGTTTAGATGAAGATGGAAATAAACTTATTTCCTATGGTGTTTCTAGCTATGGTTATGATGTCAGATGCTCAAATGAGTTTAAAGTTTTCACAAACATACACTCAGCAATAGTCGATCCCAAATCATTTGATGAAAAAAGTTTTGTAGATATTAATTCTGATGTTTGTGTTATTCCTCCAAATTCATTTGCCTTAGCTAGAACTATTGAATATTTTAAAATTCCCAGAAATGTATTAACTGTTTGCCTCGGGAAATCCACATATGCAAGATGTGGCATTATCGTAAATGTCACGCCACTAGAGCCAGAATGGGAAGGTCATGTTACGTTAGAATTTTCTAATACTACAAATTTACCTGCAAAGATATATGCTGGTGAAGGGGTTGCTCAAATGTTATTTTTTGAATCTGATGAAGAATGTCAAACAAGTTACAAAGATAGAGGCGGAAAATATCAGGGACAGACAGGAGTAACTTTACCCAAAACTTAATATTTCTTTTAGTTCAAGTGTGTTTTTCCAGTCATCACCTTCGTCAGTTATTTTAAGAAACATAAAATCAAGCTCTTCGGCTAGATAGTATGTTGTCTTTCTATTACTTCCATCCCTGACTCTCTCTAAAATTATGCAGTTATAATCTATTTCATTAAATTCACATGCAGATTTGCCAGTTACAACATAATTATATTTTTCAATGTTACCTTTTTGCATATTTATGAGATTTAGAGAGAAGCTATTTAGACTGTGTTTAAGATTTTTTCTAATCATTATTTGAGCATTCAAAGGATCAACAGTTACTTCGTTACTATTAAATTTACTTTTCCAGGTATTTTTTCCAGATGAAATTACCTCCTGATTCTGATAGTTAAAATCAATTGATTGATCTCTTTTAAGAAATTTTGGTTTAATATTAATATCATATTTAAGAGATTTTATTCCGGTGTCCTCAATTTCAAAAACTGATGAAAAGAACATGCTTACAATGAAATTTGATGCTTTGAATTTCAGCTCATAAGCATCGTTTGTTTTTCTAAATTCCCTTATACCTGTTATTGAAATTTCATCAGAATCAAATTGATATTTTGCCTTATATTCAGTTACATCATCGCCAGTCAAACTAAATGAGACAAGAAAAATTAAGATTAAAAAATTACTCTTCATAATACTCATAAATTTTTTGCATACTCTTATCCATTGAAAATTTGACTATATTATCTTCCAGATAAATTTTTTCATTACATATGTCATTTATAATTTTTGGAAATAATTTATGTTCAATGCTATGGATTCTTTTTTCAAGATCATTTTTAGTGTCATTCTTATTAACGCTAATACATCCTTGAGCAATAATTGGACCTGCATCCAGTTCTGAAGAAACATAATGAATAGATATGCCATGATTCTTATCCCTATTTTGTAACACTTTTGCATGTGTATCTAATCCTGGATATAAAGGCAGAAGGGATGGATGAAGATTGATCATCTTCCCATAATATTTTTTTGTGATTTTTTTACCAAGAATTCTCATAAATCCTGCCAATACTACAATGTCTATTTTATATTTGCTTAAAACATGGTCAATTTCATTATCAAATTCATCTCTTGTTTTGAATAAGCTATGATCAACAATGACTGCATTTAAGCCAAAACTTTTTGCCCTTTGAATTCCAAATGCGCTGGGAACATTTGAGATTACGCATTTTATTTGACCGTCAATTCTTTGCTCAAAGCATGCTTTAGCTATAGCCTCAAGATTTGAACCACTTCCTGAAATTAGTATAGCTATCTTTTTCATTATTTTAAGAAAATACTACTTTTTGAACTCCAGTATTTTTAGTAACTTTTCCAATTTTATAGCTTTTGAAACCAAATTTTTCGATTGAAAAGCGAATATCTTTTTCATCTTTTTTATCAACAATCAAAACCATTCCAATTCCACAATTGAAGATTCTAAACATATCACTATTAGTTATATTTCCTTCTTCCTTAAGCCAATTAAATACATTTGTGATTTGCCAGCTTTGTGTATCAATTTCAACGCTAAGGCTCTCAGGTATTGATCTTGGTAAATTCTCAGTTAAGCCCCCGCCAGTGATATGAGAAATAGATTTAATTTTATATTGCTTGGTTATTGATCCAACTAGCTTTGGATATAACAGGGTTGGTTTTAGTGCTTTGAGAGCTATTTTTTCTTTTTCCTCTTCCGTTTTTTTAGATTTTGAAAGTATGCTTCTAATCAATGAGAATCCATTTGAATGAGGTCCACTAGACTCAATACCAATTAAAATATCATCTTCAACAACATCATCTTTTTTTAAAACTTTTTTCTTTTCAACACATCCGACAGAGAATCCAGCAAGATCAAAATTATCATCAACATAATGACCTGGCATTTCAGCTGTTTCTCCTCCCAACAAGACACAATCTGAACTTTTGCATGCGTTTGCAATACTTTTTATTACCAATGAAGCCTCATCAACGTTTAATTTTGAAGAAGCATAATAATCAAGAAAAAATAATGGTTTTGCTCCACACACAACTAAATCGTTGACACACATCGCAACTAAATCCTGTCCAATTCCTTCAATTTTTTTATACTTTTGAGCTAATGAAACTTTCGTTCCAACTCCATCTGTACACGCAACGAGAATCGGTTCCTCATATTCTTTATGAAGTTCATACATTCCAGCAAAACCACCTAAATCTCCAATAACATTTTCATTTTGAGTTTCAGCAACATCACTTTTTATTTTATCTATAAGATCGTTACCAGCATCGATGTCAACCCCGGCAGATTTATATGGATCGTTTTCTATAATTTCTTTTGTCATTTAAAATACAGGATATGGATATCATTAATTTTAAAAATACTAAATATTTTTTAATATTTCTTATTATCTTTTCTATTCCATCCTTTGGAAAGAACTTTAAAGAACTTTTTGTTATATATGAACCAATTCAAGATTCTACTCTGATAGAGAAATCTATCAATAATGCATTTAATACCATGATCTATAGATTAAGTGGAAGTGCATCACCGTCAAATATTTGGAGGATTATTAACGCAGGCAATGCAAGAAAAGATTTTATAACAAGTTACTCCATAAAAAACATCGATGATAAAACCTTCCTACAAGTAAATTTTGATAAAAATCTTTTAATCGAAAAGTTTGAAGATTTAAAAATACCAATTGTAAGCAATTCAAGGCCAGTTCTATTGATCATTATTAAAATAGATTCAGGCAATTCATTGCCTTATTTTCTGAGTTCACACCAAGATGACAACTATTTAAATGAGCTTATAAGAAACACTATTAAAGATTATTCTAATATTAGAGGAGTTTTCTTGGAGCTACCTGAACTTGATCTTAATGATAGGATAAATTTATTAAGGTATGAAAAATTAATAGATACCAAGCAATATATTTCTTCAAAATATACATCCGATAAAGTAATAATGATTGACTTAACTAAAACAGGACTTAATAGTTGGTCACTATCTGGAGATATTAATTTTCAATATGCTGAGGAAAGTTTTAGCAAAGAATTTATCGAGGATTTTAATGAATATATTGAAAATGAAATAAATAACATGCTTGAAAAGAATCTCATAGATATATCGAATAAATATAGTATTAAATTAAAAATTAATAATATTAGAAATCTTCAAAACTATAAGGACTCTCGTAACATCATCGAAAACCTAATAGGTATTGGCAATTTAAAGATTGAGATGTTCGAGATTGATAACATTTCCTATACAGCAGATATTTTCGGCAACTTTGAAACAATTGAAAATCAGTTTGCTGAAAATAGTTTTTTTGATGTTGTGGAAAGTTCTGTTAATGAAGAGTATTTACATTTAGCATATAAAAAATGACTAAATACTTTATTTTTATTCCAAATCTACTTTCAATAATACGAATAGCTCTCGTTTATCCAATTTTAAACAATATTTATTTAGGGAATTTTAAAATTAGTATAGCTATTTTTCTTGTTGCATCATTGACAGATGCATTAGATGGTTTTTTAGCAAGAAAGATGGGATGGCAAACTGATTTAGGTCAAATACTAGATCCTGTTGCGGATAAACTTTTATTATCTGGCACAGTATTCATATTATGGCTCAACGAATACATACCTTTTTATATTTTTGTGATCCTAATTAGCAGAGATGTAGCAATTTTAGTAGGAGCAGCGGTGCAAATGTCTTTGATAGAATCATACACACCCTCACCAAACTTACTAGGAAAGCTCACAACTAGTCTACAGATAATTTATATTTCAATTGTCTTTTTAACTGAAATTATTGATTTTAGTATTAGTTTTAATGTGTTAAACATTATTACAATTTCAGTTACATTGTTAAGCCTAATTGTTTATACCTTGAATTGGTATAAAGATCTGAGGGATTATCATAATGAATAATCCAAAACAATTAACTTTTCCATGGAGTAAATCCAACAAATCAAATTTTAATGAGTATTATTTTGACGATCCAAATTTTAAATTAAAAAAAATACTTCAAGAAAATGATGATATTTTTATTTATGGAATAAATAAAACTGGCAAAACATATTTGCTGCAATCGTTGTGCAATAAATATGCCGAAGAGGGCAAGACCAGTTTATACATACCTTTAATCGAAGCAAGCTCTCTAGATACCGCAATTCTAGATTCTATCGAAAACATGGACTTGATATGCATAGATGACTTAGATTCTATTCAAAACTTACGTAGTTGGGAGCTTGCTATTTTTAATTTAATTAATAATTGTTTGATTTCAGGATGCAGATTAGTTTTTAGTTCATCAAATAATATATCCGATGTTAAGTTCACTCTTAAAGATCTTGAATCGAGAATTAAAAAAATTGATCAAATAGAAGTTTTTCCAATAAGAAGTGAAAATATTTCAAGAGCCTTAATTCAAATTTCAAATCATAGATCAATTAATCTGGGTGACAGAGAGCTAAGCTACTTAATGACTTACTCTGAAAGAAGTATTTCTAATTTAGTAAAAATATTAAATAAACTAGATGCATTATCTTTAGAAAAAAAAAGAAAAATCACGATTCCTTTGATAAAAGAACTTACTTAACCTCAAAGAACTCACACTGAAAGCAATAACTCGCAATATTTATGTCTTTGTCTTTATCTATGAAGAGGTAATCTGAGTTAAACACTTCATAAATCTTTATCAAATTTTTATTTAAATTTAATTTAACATCGAGATTATCTAACAGCTCTGCTAAAAATATTTCAAAAGGATCTAAAGCCTTTGAATATTGTATTACTTTGAAATCATCAATTTCAGCTAGACTAGCTGCAGATTGAATTGCGTCATCTATATCACCGATCTTATCGATTAAGCCTAGTTCAAGTGCCTTTTCACCAGACCATATTCTTCCACCAGCAACAGCAAGAATTTCTTTGTATGGCATTGATCTGTTTTCAGAAACCTTAGAAACAAACTTATCATAGCTATTATCAATGCTAGCTTGTATAGAATTTGATACATAATCCGGCATTGGGAGTCTATTATCCCATTCGGCTGCTTTTGTGCTGCTAGTACCATCAACCTGAATACCTGCCCAATCATATATTCCGTCCAGAGTTGGTACAAGACCGTATACACCTATTGAACCAGTCAATGTTTCTGGTCTGGCCCAAATTTCGTCAGATAAAGTTGTTACCCAGACACCACCAGATGCAGCAATATCTCCCATTGAAGAAATTATAGGTCTATCAGTCTCTTTAAATTCGTTTAAAGCATTTGTGATGAGTTCACTTGCCCATACACTTCCGCCTGGACTATTCACCCTTAAGACTAGAGCTTTTACATTCTCATCTTTAATGGCATTCCTAATATTCCTAACAATAGTATCCGAACCAGCTACGTTGTATGTTGCTTCACCGGTTGTAATTGCACCCTCGACATTTACAACTGCAATTTTATTTTTTGAATCATTTTCTTCCTCTTCAATTAAGGAAAGATAATCGTATATTGAAATTGAATCTGGAAAACGATTTTTATCACCTTTTTCATTTGGGAATTCTTCAAACATCCAGTGTCTTAAATCCTCTCTTGTAACTATCTTGTCTACAAGACCCATTTCAAGTGCTATTTGAGCTCTTTCTGGATTTGAAACTGACATTTCCCAAAAATTATTACCATAATCTTGCATGGTGCCTTCTTTTAAATTTCTACTGGATTCAATCATGCTAGTCATTTTTTTCCATAAAGGATTTGCAAACTCATTCCATGCAAGCTTGTCTTCATCTGACATCGATGTTCTTGTAAATGGTTCAGGACCACTTTTAAAATCTCCTGCAACAAATACGTTATAGTTTAGTTTTATATTTTTGTAGAGATCTTTGTAGTATTCTCTTTTTCTAGCAAAACCAAAAGCCGCTACTGAACCATAATTATTAATCATTACATCACTTGCTTGTGAACTTATGAGATACGAGTTATTTCCATAATTTTCAGCATAAGCTATTACTCTTTTTCCATTATCTTTGATATTTTTTACAGCGTTTGCAATTTGAAAAGCAGTTGCATAATACATACCAAGTTCAGAAACATTGACATATATTGCTTCTAAATTTTCATCATTTGCAGCATGGTTAAGTACTTCTAATAAATCATCTATTTCATGCTGCGTAACTGAGTTATTCGATAGAAAATCCTCAATAGATGGTGATGCATCAATGGCATTGTCTACCACAACACCAATAGGCTTAAACCAAAGCACCTTTCCATCTGGATTAATTTTTTCTTCCTCTGTGAAAAATGAGCCAAATATTCCAAATATAGAAATAGTTACTAATATTAAAAGCAACACGGTTACAGTATTAAGAAAAAATTTTCTTGTTTTTGTTAAAAAAGAATCAGCTGTGGACCAAAGTGATTTTGCTTTACTCATTTAAGTTATCTCCAAAAGGTTTTGATAATATTCTATATAGATGACTATGTAAAATGATTTTAGTTCAATTTATTAATAGTTTTTGGTCCATACATTATATGTATAAATAATAAACATACACATATAAACTCAAAAATATCTATCCAAAATGGAGTTGTTCCAAAAACTCTCACAGAGGCAAATAAAAAATAAATTAACAAAACAAAACAAAACCACTGATATGCTTTTACACGAAGTCTTACTAAATAAAAATAAAAAATAATTAAAGGTAAAGACCAAAATACAAATAACGATATTTCAATTCTATCAATTACTATATTTAAGCCTTTCAGAACAAAAAGAGCTATAAAAAGAATATTTGTTATTAAATTGTAGTTTTTAATGCTAAGCATTAATTTTGCTTATTAAATTTGCAAGCCTAGCGCCTGATTTCTTTGCTATTTCATACTCATCGTTAGTTAATTCATTTGACGAATTAAAACTTTCAACATGAGATGGTCCGTATGGTGTTCCACCTGATTTAGATTTATTTAATTCTGAGAAAGAATATGGTGATCCTAAAATTATCATTCCATGGTGAAGCATATAAGTAATGATATTAAATAAAGTCACCTCTTGACCGCCATGCATTGATCCTGTAGATGTGAAAGCAATCCCTGGCTTATTTTCTAGAGCATTAGTAGCCCAAAGATCTCCAGTGGAATCCAGAAAATGTTTTAACGGAGCGGCCATTGATCCAAATCTAGTTGGAGATCCGATCGCAATTGCACTGCAATTAATCAAATCATCTTTAGAACAATATATTTCATCTTTTTCTGGTACAGCTGATTCTGTTTTTTCTGAATTTGCTGACACCTTTGGAACTGTCCTTATTTTAACATTCATTCCGGTTTCTTCAGCACCATCAGCAATTGCATGAGCCAAGTGCCTTACTGAACCTGAGGCAGAATAGAACAATATTAATAAAAAATTCTTTTCCATATTTACTTTTGTAATAATCTTTATATTATGTACGCGATGAAAAATAAGATTATACAACTTTTATGTTTATTGGCTGTTTTAAGTTGTCAAAAAAATGATATTGAAGTATTCAATGGTTCGAATACTAATATCAGTGATCTAAACGGTAATTGGATAGTTATTAACTACTGGGCTGACTGGTGTGCTCCATGTATAAAGGAAATTCCAGAGCTAAATGAATTTGCTCAAGAAAATGAGGATTTAATAGTTTATACCTTTAATTTTGATCAACTTGAAGTTGACGATCTAAAACCAATTGCAAAAAAATTTAATATTAACGTGCCGTCATTAATTTCCCATCCAAGAGACATCTGGGGTATTCCAACACCACCGGCCGTTCCCGCAACTTTTTTTATAAATCCAAATGGTGAAATTACTTCGTCGCTATTTAGACCGCAAACAAAAGAGGATTTGAATAAGATTTTTTCTGAGTTAAAGGAGACTTTCTAAGTAATTTTCTTTGAGCAAAGACTCAGGATTAATTCTTACATTTTCATAATAAACGGTCCAATGCAGATGAGGCCCTGTTACTCTTCCTGTTGAACCAACTTCTCCGATCTTTTGTCCTTTTATCACAATATCATTTTTTGAAACAGAAACTTTCGACATGTGACTATACGAGCTTAATAACCCATATCCATGATCAATGATCAAATATTTCCCTGAATAGAAAAAATCACCAATTAAAATTACTTTTCCATTCTCAGGTGAAATTATTTTTGTTCCCTCAGGCGCTGCTATGTCGAGTGCTAAGTGAGGCGATCGGGGAGACCCATTAATAAATCTTTTTTTACCATATCGACTTGAGATAACACCTTCAACCGGATTAACGAAATTAAATGAGGACAACATTTCCTTTGAATACGATTGGAGAGCTCTTTGAATGATTGCTGATTCTTTAATTGTTCTCTCTCTATCTTGATCATTTAAATTTACAAGAGCATTATTAGTAATTGTAATTCTTGATTCTCCAAAATCCTGAGCTTGGACAAATATTCTTGTGTCATTAAAAACAACGTGTTGTCCTTGTTTTGAGAATGAGAGAGGAACAAGTTTATAGAAACTTCCGTTTATTTCGACTAAACCCATATGGTTATCTGTACTCTTATTTTCAACCATAACAGGAAATATTTCTCCAGGTTGTCCAATAGACTCAGCTATGACCTCAACACAGAGCAAAGTAATTAAACTTATTCCTAAAAAGAATTTATTCATTAGTATCTTGAACACTTACATCAATTGATCCTTGGCTGAGCCTCGTTCTCAAAAGCTCATCTTTAGTCACCTCTTTAAAACTTTTAATGGCTTTACCATTTTTATTTGTAACAATTGCATAACCTCTATCAAGAATTGACAAGGGACTTAAGATTTCTAAATTCCTTTTAAATTTTGTAAGTTGATTTGTAAAATTTCTTTGACTCAAAGAAATTCCTTTTTGCAAAAGCTCATTAAATAAATCTACTTTTTTATTTAAATCAGACAGCTTTTTTTCTGGATTCAAATTATTTATATCACTTAATAATAATTTAATTTTATTTTTATAATTTGTAATAATAAATTTCTGACTTTGTTGAAGTCTAAGATCAACATTATCAATGCTTTGAGAAATTTCTCTTACTTTAGTGA
>CEUU01045923.1_pt1 | contig 15766 bp, 13 predicted proteins | sample 531321 | NCBI WGS metagenome assembly CEUU01 (sample SAMEA2622658, study PRJEB7988) | marine metagenome | isolation source: saline water (ENVO:00002010), including
ATATATAGTAACCATTTCTACCTTTCTACCTAAAATATTAAGGTATTACTTATTAAATATAAAAAATATATTGTTTTTTGTTTTATAACTTAATAAAATTAGGTATGAATAAAAATAGTAAATTTCTTGTGTTAGATAATATTGATAAGAAAATTTTATCTATTTTGAAAGTTAATGCAAGAGAATCTGCAAGTAGTATTGCTGAATCAATTGAATTGTCTGTTCCAGCAACAACAGATAGAATTAAAAAATTAGAAGATTCTAAAGTAATTAAAGGTTATTATGCTGAAATAGATTCAAGAAAAGTTGGATTAAATTTATCAGCTCTTATAACAATCATTTCTGAGTCATCTTCCAATTATGAAAAAATAATTAAATACGCAAATCAATCTAATGAAATTGTTGAATGTTATGCTACTACTGGTAGAGGTTCTCATATTTTGTTTATAGAAACTGAAAATACTGAGAGTTTAGAAAAATTATTAAGAACCATACAGTCATGGCCAAATGTAATAAGAACTGAAACTCAAATTATTTTATCAAATAATAAAACATTGTCTAATCATTAAAAATATAAGGAGAATAATATGAAAAAAATCATGGTAGAATATATATGGATTGATGGTAATCAGCCTACAGCAAAGTTAAGAAGCAAAACTAAAGTAGTTTCTAAAGAAATTAATACTCCTTCTGATTTGCCTGATTGGAGTTTTGATGGTTCTAGCACGATGCAGGCTGAAGGTCATTTCAGTGATTGCTTATTGAAGCCTGTTCATATTGTAAAAGATCCTATAAGGGGTGGTGACAATTTATTAGCAATGTGTGAAGTTTTTAATTCAGATGGCTCCGTTCATAAAAGTAATAAAAGAGGTAAACTTAGAGAGTTAGCAGAAAAGTTTAAGCATGAGGAATGTTGGTTTGGTATTGAGCAAGAATATACTTTTTTTGATGGAATTAAACCACTTGGATGGCCTGATAATGGTTTTCCAGCACCTCAGGGAGGCTACTATTGTGGGGTAGGTTCAGATGAAGTTTTTGGTAGAGATATTGTCGAAGAACATATGGAAGCTTGTATAGATGCTAATTTGATGATATCTGGAATTAATGCTGAAGTTATGCCTGGTCAATGGGAATTTCAAATTGGACCATTAGGACCACTTAAAGTATCTGATGAAATTTGGATAGCAAGATGGCTATTGTATAGAATTGGTGAAGATTATGGTGTAAGCGCTACATTAGATCCTAAGCCAGTAAAAGGAGACTGGAATGGAGCAGGTGCCCATACAAATTTTAGTACAAAATCTATGAGAGAAGCAGGAGGTCTTAAACTTATTGAAGAAGCATGTGAAAAATTAGGAAAAAATCATGATAAGCATATTGCAATGTACGGTTCTGATAATGAACAAAGATTAACAGGTGATCATGAAACATGTAGTATTAGTGAGTTTAAATATGGCACAAGTGATAGAGGGGCATCTATTAGAATTCCTATGCAAACTGCTCATGACGGCTATGGATACTTAGAAGATAGAAGACCATCTGCAAATATGGATCCATATTTAGTTTGTACTGCATTAATGGAAACAATACTCTCTTAGATTTTAAAAGCATAAATCGTTTCATATGAAATTACCTCTTTTCGAATTGTTTGAAAAGGGGTAATTTTCATATATACAAACTATATTGTTAAATGGAAAATTTATTAAGTCAACAAGTCATATTATTATTTGTTATTTGCTTTGCAATTGTTTTTTTTGTGATGGAGATTTTGCCGCTTGAAGTTACAGCATTAGCTTCAGTAGGTTTGCTGTTACTTTTTGATATCATAAGTATTGAGCAAGCTATATCAGGTTTTAGTAACAATGCTGTAATTACAATTGGCGCCATATTTATTTTAAGCAGATCTTTAGTTAAAACTGGTTTTTTAGAAGTTTTAGCTCAATTTTTATATAAACTTGGTGGAAATAATGTATGGGTAATAGTATCAATTTTTTTAATTACCGTTTCATTAGTTTCAGGATTTATAAATAACACAGCTGCTGTAGCAATCTTCATTCCTGTAATTTTTAAAATTTGCCAAAAGTACCATATTAGCCCGACAAAACTACTTCTACCGCTATCTTATGCAGCAATTCTGGGAGGTACGCTTACATTAATTGGTACATCTACTAATCTTGTTGTGAGTTCTGTTGTAGAAAATAATTTTGAACATTTTATAGATTGTGTTGAATTTAATGACGAATTAGGAAATTTATCAAAAATTTGTTCTGATGATTCTAATTGGCTACCTGAAATGGGTAATAACATTTATGATGTTGGAGATAAGTTTCTAGATGTTAATAACAACCAAGTTTGGGATGAATTAGATCCGATTTCAATGTTTGAGTTCACGAAAATAGGATTAATTTTTATGTTTATTGGAATCATTTATGTAATTATCGTTAGTAAATGGTTTTTGCCATCACGAGCAATCACATCATCTTTAACACAAAAGTATCATATGCAAAAGTATTTAACTGAATTTAGAATCCCTAAAGACTCAAAATTAGTTGGAAAATCATTTAACTACCTAAACATCTATAAAGAATACGGTTTTCAGCCTTATAAAATCATTCGTGAAGATCAAGAACTCATTTATAATTTAAATTCTGCTGTAATACTTGAGGATGATGTAATTATAGGTCAAATTCAGTTAGAAGAGATTATAAGATTTAAAGATAATTTGAATGTTTTATTACTTTCTGATGTAAAAATGAATCAAAATGAGTTAGTCGGTCAGAATTTTATCTTGGTTGAAGGTTTAATATCACATCAGTCCTACATCATTGGTAAAACCCTTAATGATTACGATTTTAAACAAAGATTTTCGTCTTTTGTTTTAGCAATCAAAAGACAAAAAGATTTGCTTAGAGAAAAAATTGCTCATATTAAACTTAAATTTTCAGATACAATTTTGATTATGGTTCCAAAGACAAAATTAAAAACATTAAAACAATCAAAAGATTTAATAATTTTAGAAGAATTAGATATACATTTAAAATACCAAAGATATTGGTGGCTTTCTATATTAGTAATACCTTTAATAATGATTTTTTCTTCTCTTGGAATTATACCAATTGTAAAGGCTGTTATCTTGGGAGCAATAACCTTATTAGTACTTAAAGTTATATCTATTCAAGATGCATATGAATCAATAGATTGGTCTGTAATTTTCTTGATAGCTGCGTTAATACCTTTAGGACAAGCATTGCATATCACTGGAGCAGATATATCAATAAGTAATTTTATATTATACATTGCTGATTCTATTTTGCCATATTTTAATGAAGACACTTATTATATTATTATTATATCATCTTTATATTTACTTTCAATGATTATTTCATCATTTTTATCCAATGCTGCTGTTGCAATTGTATTTACACCCATTGCTATTGCAATTAGTAATTATTCAGGTATAGATCCGAGACCATTGATTTTTTCTGTTTGTTTAGGTGCCTCAAATAGTTTTTTGACACCTATTGGTTATCAAACTAATATGATGGTTTATGCACCAGGACAGTATAGATTCAATGATTTTATTAAAGTTGGATTACCTTTATCAATAATTTTTTGGATTTTAGCTACATTTTTAATTCCATTTTTCTGGCCAATAATTCAACTTGATTACATCTTTTAAATTTTTTTATTACATAATGTTACTTTTATTACAATCCAGAAGTAATTATTATTGTAAAGAAAAAAAGTATGGATATTAATTAGAAAATTAATAACTTTGCGTTCAAACTAAATTTATATATTGCAAATAGGAGATACTATGTTAAATAAAATCAAAACAACTCTTTTGAGTATTGCCTTAATGATGACTTCATTAATTTTTACTCAGGAAGTGGTTATGGGCCTTGGTGCCGTAACAGATAGTAGCGCAGAAGTTACTATGGACACCCCATTTGATGTGGGTGGTTTTCAATTTGATGCTGTTGGCGCATCGCTAACTGCTGGAGAAGGTGGTTTGGCTGCAGATGCAGGTTTCACTGTTTCTACAGGTGGAGAAACTGTATTAGGTTTTTCTTTCACTGGAAGTTTCATTCCTGCAGGAAGTAGTGGTGTATTGACAAACTTATCAGGAACTATGCCTACAGACCTTTGTTTATCCTTAGGTACGGGTGCTATATCTGATGTTTCAGGTAATGCAATGGATTATACATTTGGTGAATCTGATTGTGATTATGTAGTTCCATGTGAAGAGGATGTTGATAATGATGGTATTTGCGATGATGTTGATGATTGTGTTGGTGAATATGATGAGTGTGGTGTTTGTAATGGTGATGGAAGTTCATGTAATACAGAACCAATGCTTGGTTTTGGTAACTGGGACGCAGAAAATTTAATGTTAGACATCAATGTTACTGTTGGTGATGTTGATTTAGCTGGATTTCAGTTTGGTTTAACTGGAGTATCTGTTGCAGCAGCAGCAGGGGGTCTTGCTGAAGAAAATGGATTTACAGTATCATCAAGTCCAAATATTGTAATTGGTTTTTCATTAACAGGTACAACAATTCCTGCTGGAAGTTCAGGCATTCTAACATCCTTAATGTTAGCAAGTGTTGATGACTTAGAAGGTTGTATAGTTGATGTTGTATTATCTGATCCTGCTGGTGGATCAATTGTTGATGATTATATGATTGGTGATTGTATTATTGTAGGCGAAGTTGTAGAAGGTTGTACAGATGAATCTGCTTGTAACTATGATGATGCAGCAAACACAGATGATGGGTCATGTACTTATCCTGAAGAAAATTTTGATTGTGATGGCAACTGCGCTGTAGAAGAAGATTGTACAGGCGAATGTGGTGGAGATGCAATTATTGATGAATGTGGTGTTTGTGAAGGGGATAATACTAGTTGTTTAAATGTTGTTTATTTTGGTGCAGTTACTGAATCTGATACAGGAAATAGTATGGAAATTTGGTTGTCTTCTGTAACAGATGTTGCTGGATTTCAATTTGATGTAACAGGTGTAAGTGTTAATGATGCTTCTGGTGGTGTTGAGGATTTAGGCTGGACTGTTAGTTTTAATGAATCTGGAACAATAATTGGATTTTCATTAACAGGAGACGTGCTAGCACAAGGAGAACATCTTTTAACTGTTTTAGACTTTGGTTTCACTGATACTGAAGCATGTTTAACATTTGAGAATGATGGCGCGCTTGCTGATTCAGAAGGTAATACATTACCATCTGCGACAGGTGATTGTTACACATTTACTTCAGTAGTTGCAGGTTGTACTGATGATATGGCATGTAACTATAATATGGATGCAAACTTAGATGATGGTTCATGTACTTATCCAGAAGATAACTTTGACTGTGAAGGTAACTTTATAGCAACTCAGGTTCAAATCATTCATAACTCTGCTAGTCCAACTGTAGATGTTTATGTTGATGGTGGTTTAGCAATTGAAAATTTTGAATACAGAACTGCTACTCCGGTATTAGTATTACCAACATCTTTCACAGTAGGAATTGCTCCTGCTGATGGTGAGGTGATTGCAGAGTTTCCATTTGAACTTGATGAAGGTGGTTCTTATGCTGTGGTTGCTACAGGTTTACTTGGTAACGAAGATACTCCATTTGGTTTAGCTGCAACAGGTACTACATTTGGAGCTTCAGACAATGGATTAGTTGGTTTAGAAGTTTATCATGGTTCAACAGATGCTCCTGCTGTAGATGTACAAGCAGATGCAAATGCGGGTACTGTGTTAATATCTGATTTAGCTTATGGGGAATTCTCTGGTTTTGCTGAGGTTCCAGCGGCAGATTATACACTTGGTATAGCTCCAACTGGTGGTGATGCAATTGCAGCGTTCTTAGCTCCATTATCAGGACTTGGTGGTGGAAGTGCGGTTGTTTTTGCTTCAGGATTTTTAAGTGGTGATGATCCTGCATTTGGATTGTTTGCTGCATTAGCCGATGGTTCTGTTCTTGAATTACCTGCTGTTGCTGCAGACTGTTCTGGTACATGGGGTGGTGATAACTATATTGTATGTGAAGATGGTTCACTAGTTTGTGAAGAAGGAGATTGTCCTGTATCTAATGCAGTAATGATTGGTTTTGGTGAAGTAACTGATGGTGATTTAGAAATTACTTATGATACAAACGCAGATATTGCTGGTTTCCAATTTACTGTATCAGGCCTTACTTTATTAGAGGCAGGTAGTGGTGCAGCAGCCGAAGCTGGATTTACAGTTTCTGTTGGAGCAACTACAGGTATTGTTATAGGTTTTGCATTTGATGGTTCAACAATACCAGCTGGTGCAGGAATATTAACAAAATTAATGGCTTGGAACCCTGATGCTAACACTGAAGCATGTCTTAGTGATGTTATCATATCTGATACAAACGGTGGAAGTTTTCCTGATGTGATGATTGGTGAATGTGCTGACATATCAGTATTAAATATTTCTGATGAGTTGCCAGGTGAGTATAGTTTATCTCAAAACTATCCAAACCCATTCAACCCAACAACAAACATTAGTTTTTCAGTGGTGAATTCTGGAGAAGTGTCATTAAAAGTTTATGATCTTTCTGGAAAAGAAATTAATGAATTAACTGATAATTTCTATACTCCTGGAATCTATAATGTAATTTGGGACGCTACTGATTTTAATGGTAATCAGGTATCGTCAGGAATTTATATTTATCAATTAAAATCAAATGATGGTATTTTATCTAACAGTATGATTTTAATGAGATAATAATTTCTTGAAACATTGATTAAAGGCCATCATTTAATAAGTGATGGCCTTTTTTATTATGAAAAAAAATTCTCTTATATTCTTAATATTTATATCATTTATAATTTCTTTCTATAATTATGATTATGATGATTGGTTTTATATAATTGATCCACAAAATATTAAATCAATTACACAGGATTCATTTAATATACATTTTTTAGCTGAAAATGGAATTTTTTCATACGATTTAATAACAGAAGAGTTCTTCTATAATGTTAATTTATCTTATGATTTATCAGATGATAAAAAATATTTAATACATTATGAAAAATCAAATGATTATTTTTTCATATTAACAAAAAAATATATTTTATATAAATCTAGTGTTAGTTCCTATTGGAATGAAAAGAGATTATCAGATTTTAACATTCCATCTATTAACTCTGTCAAAAACATTGGTTTTAATAGTCAAAATATTTTCATTGAAAGTAAAAATAATTATAAGATAATTGATATCTTTTCAATGAATTATGATACTCAAAATAATATTGAAGGATACTCAAATATTAATTGGATAAATAATGATTTATCGTCTTTAGATTTAACAGATTTTTATACTTTTGGAGATGATAGAATCAGTAAAAACTATATTTTTGATGAAGCGGGTATAGATCATTATGTCACAAGTTCTATTTATGATAAATATGATAATTTATGGATCGGTATGAATACAGGTGCTATTTATAAAGTTGAAGATTCATCATATGAAATAAATAGATTAAACGTAGGTCCTAGATTAGATTTTATATCAAACATTTTTAATGATCAAGATGGTAATTGGTATTTTATGGATAATTATTTTAAACGTACTGGAGAAATTGATCCAGGTTTTAATGGCTATATTTTATCAATATGGAATGAAAATGATAACAGTTGGGAACATATTCCAAAAAATGACAATATGCTTTTAAATGATATTACAATAAATAGTATAAAGAAGTATGAAAAATACATCATTCTTGCAACATTTGATGGTTTAATCATTTATGATAGTGAAAATAAATACTGGTTTCATAATTATAAATTTTTAAATGCAGCGAATAGAGTTATTTGGGATTTAGATTTTTATTATGATAAAATTTACCTTTCAACAAATAATGGTGTTGTTGAATGCAATTTTACTATTAATAACGGTAAATTTAAGATTTATTATAACGACAAGATGTTTAGTAATTCAGAAATATATGACTTAAAAATTCAAAATGATGAATTATTTTTAGCTACATCTGAAGGATTATTTAATTACAATGTGGAACTTGACGAAATAACTATAATTGACAGTAAAGTGTATTACAATATTGAAATATTTGATACACATGTTTTAGGTTCAAACAAAAATTTATGGTATATTGATGATTCTGGTAGAGAACTTATATCAAATAGAATTGAAGATTTTAACGTTAGTGATGATAAGGATAGAGTATGTGGAAAAAATCGTTCTGAAATCATAATAATTGATTTAAAAACAAAAAATGAATGGTCCATAAGGTTGAATGATATAGGTAAAAATAACTTTATTTACACTATTGATTGTGATAATGATTGGTTGTGGTTTTCAAGTGATTTTGGAGTTTCATATTTTAAATGGAGTAATTATGAAAAATAAATTTATTTTATTTTTTTCAATTTTTTTGATTTCGTGCTCAATTAAAAAAGATGATATTATTTATGATGGTACGATGAGTTTTTGGACAAAAGACGTTAGTGAAATTGAGTTGGTAATGTCTTACGTTATGAATACTGAGGACTACAGAAAATTAAAAAGGCTAGATGGTTCAGAAAAAATTATTTTTTTAGATGATTATTGGAAAACTATAGATCCAGATATTTCAACTGATAAAAATGAGTTATTTGATGAACTTAGTAATAGAGTATTAGAATCTAAAGATTTATTTTCAGGAATTGATGGCGGGTTATTATCTGATAGAGCTCGTATATATATTATGTACGGACCTCCTTCTGACGAATTTAAAACTAGTAGTTATACTAATAATAATATTGAAATTTTGGTCTGGAAATATAAAAGTGGCTATGAATTTAATTTTATTATTGATAGCTTTGGTCGATACAAATTAATTAATAATTAATATTTACATATTTATGTGGGATTTAATATTTAATAGAAATAAAAAAAATTTACCAAATTACTTTTCTTTTTCTCAAATAAGTTCATTCGAAATGTGCCCTATGCAATATAAATTAGTTTATATTGATGGGGTTAAAAGAAAATACGAGAGTATAGAATCTTTTATGGGCAAAAGAGTTCATGGTGTATTAGAATGGCTTTACAAGCCTGAGAACAAAGAAAAAATAATCAATTTTGATAAAATATGTGAAGAATATGATAAAGGTTGGGTAGATAAATGGAGTTCTAATATTTTTGTTGTAAATGTTAAATACAACAGAAAAGAAAAAAAATATGAATTTCCTATACTTTCTGATAAAGAATTAGAAAGAAAACATAACTTGTTTTATAGTATTGGAAAAGAGTGCTTGTCAAACTACTATAAAGATTTTTATCCTTTCGACCAAAGTGTATTTGGAAGAGAACTTGAACTTACATTTAATGTTAAAGAATATGATAAAAGTTCTGAGCCAAAATTTGATAAAGTTACAGGTGATTGTATTTTAGATGCAGAACCTATTGAAGAGTATCCATTTAAGGGAATAATTGATAGGATTGATAAGCCATATGAAAAAAAATGGGAAATACATGATTATAAAACTGGAAAAAGATCTAAAAATTACAGTCAATTACAAAATGATTATCAATTAGCTTTATATCAAATTGGAGTTAAACAAAATTTTAAAGATGTAGGAGAAATTAATTTAATTTGGCATTCTTTGAGACACAATACTAATATAACTATATCTCATAATGATAAGCAGTTATTTAGACTAGAAAAAAAAATAGTTGGTGTCATTAAAAAAATTAAAAAAGCTATTACTAATCTTGATAACTTTAAACCAAAATTAGATCATAAAAAATCAACAATGTGCAATTGGTGTCCAGTTTGGGATGAATGTGAGGCAAAAACAGGTTTACCAAATCCTTCTCTTAGTAATTTAATTAAAATTAATCCAAAATAATTTAAATGAAATTAAAAATAGTATCTCCTAAAACAAAAATTCAATATGAAAGTTATTATTTTTTTAGATGGAAACTTTTAAGAAAACCCTTAAATAAAGAAATTGGAACGGAAAAAGATTTACTGGAAGACAGTTCTATTCATAGAATGGTTATAGATAATAATGATATAATTGCTGTTGGAAGATTACATCATAATAGCTCAAATGAATCTCAAGTTAGATATTTTGCTGTTGATGAAAATTTTAGAAGACAAGGTATGGGTTCTTATTTGATGGAAGATTTAGAAAATCTAGCAAAAAAAGCAAAAAGAAAAGAAATAATTTTAAATGCCAGGGAAAATGCTGTGAATTTTTACAAAAGTATTGGCTATAAGATCATTCAAAAATCATACGTTCTTTTTGATAAAATTCAACATTATGAAATGAAAAAAGTTCTTTAATTTTCAAAAATTATATAAATTTAAATACGTATTTTTACAATAAATTCAGGGAGCCAATCATGAAAATATCTACTATTATTCTCATTCTTTCATCATTTATTTTATCGCAAGGTTATTATTCAGAAGGTGACATCGTTTCACAAGAGGATCAGTTTTATAGTGTGCCAACTTGTTTTGCTGGTAATGGTTATAATCTTAATGAAAATTGGAAATTAGCAGATTGGAATGCAGATTATAATGGTGGAAGTTATAATGTTATTTTTATGGATATTCAAGCTGGCTGGTGTCCTCCATGTGTTGGTTGGACTGAATTGTATGGACAAATACATTATGACTATGCTGACAACAATCATGTTAAATTTATTACAGCTTTATTTGATGAAGATTCAGAAGAAGATAATGATGATTGGCCTACATGTTCTCAATGGGGACAATTGCCTGGTAATAGCATAGACAATCTAGTATCTGCTCAAATTGTTGATGATAATAATCTTGGATTATTTAATATGTTTAATTCAGAGAATGCTATCCCAAGCACAGTATGGCTTGGCCATGATATGAAAGTTCATAAATTAGGAAATAATTTAGGTCAATGGCATATAAACTATTATATTAGCCAAATGCTTGAACTATGCGGCTCTTTATGTGCTCCAGTGCTTGGAGATGTAGATGATGATGGGTCACTAAACATAGTTGATATTGTGATAATCGTTGATTTGGTTATTAATAATTCTTACTTATCAAATGCAGACGCAAATGAAGATGGATATTTAGATATTTTAGATATTTTAATCTTAGTTGATACTATATTAAATTAGTATAATTATAACTTAATAAAGTGAGTCATTCTCTAGAAAAAATTGCCTTTCACACTCTTGGCTGTAAATTAAATTTTTCAGAAACATCAACGATGGCTAGAGATTTTATAAATCAAGGTTACTCAATTGTTAAAGATTTTGAAAATGCTGATATTCATGTTATAAATACTTGTTCAGTTACTGACAAAGCAGATAAAAAAGCAAAAAAAATTATTAATAAAATTATACAAACAAGCAGTAATCCTTTTATTACGGTTTTAGGATGTTATGCACAATTAAAGCCTGAAGAAATAGCAGAAATAAATGGAGTTAATTTAGTTATAGGTGACAAAGAAAAGTTAAATGTCGCTAAACATGTTTTAGAAAACTACAATAAAGATTCTACAAGAATTATTCATTCATCAATAGAAAATTCAACACAATTTACCTCCTCTTTTTCAGTAAACGATAGAGTCAGATCATTTTTAAAAATTCAAGATGGATGTGATTATCCATGTACTTATTGTACAATTCCAAAAGCCAGAGGAAAAAGCCGAAGTGATACACAAACAAACATTTTAAAAAACATTAAAATTCTTGAAAATAATAATATATCTGAAGTTGTTATAACAGGAGTTAATATTGGGGATTATGGAAGAGCAAAATTAGATGGAAGTTTACTAGATTTACTGGTAAAAATTGATAAGGAATCACAAATTAGTAGATATAGAATTTCATCAATTGAACCTAATTTATTAACAAAAGATATTATAAATTTTATAAATGATAGTAATAAATTTTTACCACATTTTCATATTCCACTACAATCAGGTAATGATAGAATACTAAAATTGATGAAAAGAAAATACAACACAAATATGTATAGAAAAAAAATTGATTTGATTAGATCAACAATTAAAGATGCTTGTATAGGTTTAGATGTAATTGTTGGTTTTCCAAATGAATGTCCTGATCAATTTTTGAAAACCTTTAATTTTATAGAATCTTTAGAAATTAATTATATGCATATTTTTTCATATTCAAATCGTTCTGGTACAATTGCATCAAATATGAAAAATCAAGTTTCAAAAGATGATAAAATCTCAAGAAGTAGGTCTTTGCATAAACTTTCCGATTTTAAAAGATTTAACTTTTATAAATCAAATATTGGAAAAATTAAAAAAGTATTGTTTGAAACAGAAATTGAGAATGGATATATAGTTGGATTTTCTGATAATTACATTAGAGTTAAAGTAAAAGGTGATAGAAGTATGTTGAATAAAATTTTTAATGTAAAATTATTATTTATTGAAAATGATAAAGTAATTGGAGAAATCTATTGAAAAAAAAACCTTTTATTGGAATTGCAGGTAATATTGGTGTCGGTAAAACCACTTTCACAAAAATGGTATCTGAGAAATTGAATTTAAATCCATATTATGAATCAGTTGATGATAACCCTTATTTATCAGATTTTTATGCAGACATGGAAAGATGGAGTTTCAATTTACAAATTTATTTTTTACAGCATAGATTTCGGCATCATATGGAAATTGTTAATAATAATAAAGGAGTAATTCAAGACCGAACAATTTATGAGGACTTTTCTATCTTTGCACTTAATTTGTACGAAATGAAAATTATGTCAGAAAGAGATTGGTTAACCTACAAAGATTTATTTCAAAATATGACTCAATTTTTAAAAAAACCTGATTTGATTATTTATCTTAAAGCATCAACAGATACATTGATAGGGAGGATAAAAAATAGAAATCGAGGCTATGAAAAAGATATGAATCAAGAATATTTACATAAATTAAACATCTACTATAAGAGGTGGTTTTCTCAAAATCTTGATTATAATGTTTTAGAAATTGATACAAATAATTTCAATATTTTTAATGATAGGGATAAGTTTGATAAAATTTGCGATGATATAAATTTTAAACTTGATAAATTATAATTATGAAAAAGTCTATTGTTGTCTTTGCTTCAGGCACTGGTTCAAATTTTAAAAATATTATAAAAAAAATTAAACTACATAGATTAAATGCTCAAGTTAATTTACTGGTTTCAAATAACTCAAATTGTAAAGCAATAGATTTTGCAAAAAGAAACAATATAGAAACATTCGTTTATAATTCTAAAATATATCCAAATGATTTAAATCAAGATATTTTATTACAAAATTTGAATCAATATAAAGTTGACTTGATATTACTTGCAGGTTACATGAAAAAAATATCAAAAACTATTGTAAGGTTTTACAAAAATAAAATTTTAAATATTCATCCCTCACTTCTGCCAAAATATGGTGGTAAAGGATTTTATGGAATGAAGGTTCATGAGGCAGTTTATAAAAATCAAGATAAAAAATCTGGAGCAACTGTACATTTTGTTGACGAAAATTATGATACAGGACCAATTTTATTGCAAAAAGAAATAAGTTTATTACCAAGTGAAAACTCATTAACAATTGCAAAAAAAGTATTAGATATTGAACATGAAATTTATTTTCAAGGAGTAAGTTTGTTTTGCAGCGATAAAATTCATTGGAAAAAAGGTAAATTATTAATAGAGGAATAAATAAATTGAAAAAAGCATTAATTAGTGTATGGAACAAAGACAAAATTATTGATTTAAGCAAATTTTTAGTAAAAAATGATTTTGAAATAATATCAACTGGAGGCACAAAAAAAATTCTTGAAGATAATCAGATTAAAGTTACATCTATTTCAGAAGTGACTAATTTCAATGAAATTATGAATGGAAGAGTAAAAACGTTGCATCCTAAAATATTTGGAGGCATACTAGCTGATAAAAACAATGAAAGTCACTTAGAAGATTTAAAAAGTATAGATTCAACTATTATAGATCTAGTTGTTGTTAATTTGTATCCATTTGAAGACATGTCCAAAAATTCTGATTTATCTTTTGATAAACTAATAGAATATATTGATGTAGGTGGCCCATCAATGCTTCGTGCTGCGGCAAAAAACTTTCAATCTGTTATAGCTTTGTGTAATCCTGATCTTTATGAAAATTTTATGATAGAATATTCTAAAAATTCTGGAATTATTGATTACGAAAGTAGAAAAGAATATGCAAAACAAGTTTTTCTAGAAACATCAAAATATGATTCATTAATTTTTAATGAATTCTCTAAAAATAATTCAGAAGAATTGTCTAACTCGCTAAATATTAACTTAAGTAAAACTTTTGATTTAAGATATGGTGAAAACCCTCACCAAATTTCATCTTTTTATACAGATAAAGATATTTCTATTTTTAAACAATTATCAGGTAAAAAATTATCATATAATAATTTTTTTGATATAGAAACATCCATTCGTATTGTAAATGAGTTTGATGAGATATGTTGCTGTATAATTAAACATTCTAATCCATGCGGATTTGCAATTGGCAATAATTTGATTGAAAGTTTTGATAGAGCTGTATCTTGTGATCCTGTAAGTTATTTTGGTGGTATTGTTGGCTTTAATAAAAAAATTACTGCTGATCTTGCTAAAAAATTAATTGAACCCTTTTTAGAGTGTATAGTATGTCCTGATATAGATGATGATGCATTAGAAATACTTAAAATGAAAAAAAACCTGAGAGTTATCGTTTATAATAATAATTATAATTTTTCAAATATTTCTGTCAGATCCGTTCTTGGAGGAATGTTATCACAAAGTAGTTCAACCAAATTTAATGAACAAGATTGGCAAGTTGTTACAGAATCAAAACCAGATAAAATAAATTTCAATGCTTTAAGATTGGGTTGGAAAATTGTAAAGTATGTTAAATCAAATGCAATCGTTATTGCTAATGATAAGCAAATTATAGGAGTAGGTGCTGGACAAATGTCAAGAGTTGATAGTGTAAAAATTGCAATTCAAAAATGTAAAGAAAATGGGTTTGATTTTAGCAATGCAATATTAGCCTCTGATGCATTTTTTCCATTTTCTGATTCAATCGAAGTTGCAAATAAAAATGGCATTAAACATTTTATTCAACCAGGCGGATCAATAAAAGATAAAGAAATAATAAAAATATCTGATAAATTAAAAGTATCTATGATTTTTACTAATCAAAGATTATTTTTTCATTAGGTTATTATAAGGAATCGTTATGTTTTCAAAATTATTTAAAAATTTAGGCTCATTTAATGGATCAGATATAGCTATAGATTTAGGAACTGCAAATACTTTGATATGGGTTAAAAATGAAGGTATAGTTTTAAATGAACCATCTGTAATTGCTAAAGATACAGTAAATGATTCTGTAATGGCTGTAGGTATTGAAGCAAAAAAAATGCTAGGAAGAAACCCAAGTGGAATCATTGTGGAAAGGCCACTTAAAGATGGTGTTATATCAGATTTAGATTTAGCTACAGAAATGCTTCAAACTTTTATCAAAAAAATAAATATTGGAAGTTTTGTAAGACCAAGAATTGTGATTTGCATACCTTCAAGTTGCTCATCCTTAGAACAAAGAGCAGTAAAAGAGGCTGCTGAAAATTCTAGTGCTAAAGAAGTTTATTTAATTACTGAACCTATGGCTGCAGCAATAGGGTTAGGAATTGATGTATCGTCTTCAACAGGTCATATGATAGTTGATATTGGAGGAGGTACAAC
>CEUU01049308.1_pt1 | contig 15687 bp, 7 predicted proteins | sample 531321 | NCBI WGS metagenome assembly CEUU01 (sample SAMEA2622658, study PRJEB7988) | marine metagenome | isolation source: saline water (ENVO:00002010), including
CGAAGTCTCCACGGGTAGCCTCGGTTTCCAAGGTGCGCTCCGTGCCTCGTTACTATAACTACCTCCGTGCCCCTCGTGCACCCGCCGCACCCTTATCCAAAAAGGTCCGGTTCGCACCCAGGGCTCCCATCCCCAGGGCGGCCAAGATGGTCAAGAGACCTCCGACCGTCAAGAGGCCAAAGCCCGTTCGCTTAGTTTCTTTCGTCAAGCGTGCCCCCACCCCCAAGAGAGTACCTTTCGTAAGGCCCGTTCCGAGGCGGAGGTGACGAATCGGCGCTCGGAAAGTTCCTTTTTCCAAACCAGCCGTAGCCAACCATTTAAAAGCTTTGCATTTTGCTATGTTTTCTAGGACATTAGCGTTATGCCCGAGCTGCCAAGCCCTAATGCTCTTTTTCCCTCGGGGATTGTGATTCGTCGCCTTCTTTGGCTGACGGTTCTTTTGTTGTTCGGTTTCGTCCCGCCCGTCACTGCCCAAAATCTAAACGGCTTGTCCCATGCCGTCTTCAGTTTTGAGTGGAATGCCTCCAGTTTTGAGGTTTCCGGATTTCACGGGCAAGCCTTCCCTCCGCTAACTCTCTATGAGAACAATTACTATGCCTTTGAAAATAATTCCAGCGGAGGCATTCGTCTTTCCATTGGGGACGACAATCAGTCCGCCTACGCAAAGCCGGACGTTTGGAACAACCATGCCCTCGGAGACGGCGAATATTTAGCGCTTTCTCCAGAAGCCAATTCCTCGAGGTTCCTGTATTATTTCAACCCAGACCAGAACGCAACGACGGGTCAATTGAGCATTCTGCCCTACGACTCGCATCTCATACATCCCGATCTAAGCCTGGACGATGCCCGGTTCGGGCATGCGGTTCTCGTTAACGACTGGAACCAGACCCTAGTGGGCGCGCCGGGCCAATCCTCTCTCGATGGCGCCGTCTATCTGTTCGATCGCGAGGGAAATGGAAGCTTGACCCAAGTCCAGACCCTTGCTCCGACGGTCGTCGACGGCCAATTCGGAGCTTCGATGGCGTCTGATGGAGGGTTCCTTGCCGTGGGGGCCCCCGATGAGATGAGTTTTCAAGGCAGGACTTACCTTTACAAGAGGGAGTCAAACGGTAGTTATTCCCTCTGGGAGGGGCACGCTCCTCCCCATGCCTTGGCTGGGGACAGCTTTGGCTGGGGGATTGAGCTTGAAGGCTCCGCCCTAGTGGTTGCTTCCATTCAGCGAGCGTCTGGAGGAAGCGGAAAAGTGAGCTATTATCAAAAGAACCCGGACGATACTTGGTCCTTCGTCTCATCTTTCTCAGCCGACGACAACCAGAGCGGGGACGAGTTCGGCCATGACTTAGCCCTTTCGGGGAATTTGCTTCTCGTGGGGGCCCCTCAGGCGGATGGCCCGGGGAGCAACTCGGGAGCGGCCTACCTCTACGAACTGAATGGCTCGACATGGACCCAGGCCCAGAAGTTGGCTCCCTCCAGTTTGTCCGTCGACGACAAGTTCGGCTATTCCGTTGCCCTTTCTTCGAATTTGGCGTTCGTCGGTGCCGTCAACGGTGACTCCAATACCTCCAACACCGGTTGCGTCTACGTCTTTGAGAACACCTTGGCCGGCTGGTTGGAAGTGGCCAAGATTTCTCCTCCCCAGAAGGTGGCCGACCAGTTGTTTGCGTCGAACCTCGAGGCCTATGAGGATATGCTTCTCGTCGGTGCCCCGCAACAGGGCGAGGACGGTTTCGGTTACCTTTACCGCAAGGATGGAAGCTCTTCATCCTGGAAACTCATTTCCTCCCTGGACTGCAAGGCGGCCGCTTCCAGTAACAAGGACCATGCCGCCTTCGCTCTCAGGAACGGAATGGTCGTGGTGGGTAGCCCGGGTGACGGCACCGTGCAATCCTTCGGGGGAGGCGCCCTGGTCTTCTACAACGATGGCTGGAAGGCCACATCCGAGCCTCCCTGGCGCCCCATAATTTCCGGTTCCACCTCGCAGTCCGTCAACTTTACCGAGGTGGAGGATCAGAACTACTCGGTCACCTATATGTTCGACTTGAACGGATCTCATCCGTTCTCCAGCCAGTTGAGCTGGCTGGTCATCGACCAGAACGTGACGGGAGGGGAGGCTCTCTTCGATCTTAATGCGAGCACGGGCGCCCTCGCTTACCGTCCGGATGCCAATTACAGCGGGACTCATGGCTTCAGCATCTCCCTTAGTCAGGGAGCCCAGTCCGACGTGGTGCAGCTTGACGTCGTGGTGGACGGAACCCCGGACCGTCCGGTCTTCTCCAACCCGAGTCAATTCGTTCTGCCCGATGCCATGGAAGGAGATGACTACAACCAAACCATTGTCCTTTTCGACGCGGATGGGGATGCCATGATCCTGAGCTTGACGGGCGGAAACCTGCCGTCCAACTGCACCATCAGCGGCAACTCCATAACGGGAGCGCCCGCCATCGGCGCGGCCGGCGGAGGGGCGTCCCAGACCTACCAATTCGACCTGACCGTTTCCGATGGTTCCCTTTCCTCGGTGCAGGCTTTTCAGCTCAAGGTTCTGGAACGCAACGAACCCCCTTTGATCGACGTTAACGGAAGCACCCTCGTGAGGGATCTATACCTCACCATTCCGGAGGATTGCGACCAAGCGGCTTGGCTTGCCCTGCTTCCCCCCCTGAGCTATAGCGATCCGGATGGCCACCAGGTCGACCTGAATGCCTCCGTTCCGCCGAGCCATGGAACCTTGGCTCTGGACGTCAACGCCACCGGCAACCAGAGCGTGCTTTACACACCCAGTGCCGATTACAACGGGAGCGATGCCTTTACCATCCGCTTGATCGACGTCCAAGGCGCCATGAACAAATACGTCGAGCTAAACTTTCATTTGACCATTACCCCGGTTAACGATCCTCCCGTGATTACGTCGGTGCCTTCCGGCCAGCAGGCTTCCGAGGGGAATCTCTATAGCTATCAACTTCTCGTCTACGATCCGGATCAGGGCGATTCCGTCTCGATCAGTTATTCCAACCTTCCCGGTTGGCTTAGCTTCAACCCGGCCACCTTCGTCTTTTCAGGTGCCCCCAGCTGGTCCGATTACGAGGAGTCGGGACCACGCCTTGTGCTTGTCGAGGCTACCGACCTCGCGGGATCCAAGGACAGTCAGGCCTTTTTGCTGGAAGTAGTCCCTGCGAATTATCCGCCCAGAATCGCGCAGGGCGACTCCATCGCAGTTCAGATAAACGAGGATTCCAATTACTCAGACTGGCCCGATATCGGTCTCTCGGCGACCGATCAAGACGGTGTGCTCGGCCAATTGAATTGGATCCTCGACACCGCGCCCGCCCATGGCTCGGTCAACCTGTCGGGTAGCGGTTTCTCCCCTGGGGTTCTTCAGTACAAGCCCGATGCCAATTACACTGGCCAGGACTCTTTTGTGATCAGGGTACGGGACTCCGGGGACGTCAATGCCCAGGACTCGATCGAGGTGCAAGTTTCCGTCTTGCCTCTTGACGATGCGCCCATCTTCACCAGTTCAACTACCGGGATCGCGGTGAAGGACTATCCTTTCGAGTACAATGCGACCGTCTATGACGCGGACGGCAACCAATCCCTCACGGTTTCCGTGCTGAGTCCGCTTCCGAGCTGGGTTTCCTTTGTTGACGAGGGCAACGGCAGCGCCCGTTTCACCGGTACGCCGACCGAGTACGACGAGGGCCAGAACCTCATCGTACTGGAAGGCAGGGACTCGACCAACCTCTTCGCCCTTCAGGTTTTTACCCTCAAGGTAATCACGGAAAACTCGAACCCCATAATTACTCAAGGAAGCAGCGTCGGCTTTACCGCCACCGAGGACGTGAAGTGGGTAGGCGACGGCTTGTTGTCCGCTTCCGATCCCGATGGGCAGGACCTGAGTTGGGCCCTCTCCATTGAGCCAAGCCATGGATCGGCCGTAGCAGAAGGGCATGGTGGAACGATTCAGCGGCTCGAATACGTTCCGGACGGAAATTTCTCTGGAACGGACTCTTTCGAGGTGAGCGTCAGCGATGGAGTCGGAGTGAGCAAGGTAACGGTCACCCTCGACGTCCGGAACGTGGACGATCCTCCCGTCTTCTCAACCTTCCCCTCCGGTCAGTCGATTGTGGACGGCAACCTGCTCAACCTTTCCTTTGCCGGTTATGACGCGGATGGCTTGGCCGGAGCGTCGGTCGTTGCGATCAAACCGACCTGGCTGACCCTCGACTCATCCGCCTTGTCCTCCATCGGAGCCATCACCCTCAAGGGAACCCCGGTTTATACGGACGAGGGCGTTCACCTGATCACCGTAACCCTGACCGATGCCACGGGCTTGAGCGTCAGTTCGTCCTTTTCGGTCACCGTCGAAGTGCTCAACTACCCCCCCTCGATAAACGGAACCCAGTTCAGCGTTCAGATGACGGAGGACTTGGCCAATACCTGGACTGCTCCCGGTCTGTCCGCCGATGACAACGAAACGCCGACCGGGTCCTTGACCTGGAACGTCACGCAAGGTCCTCTCAGGGGCACGGCCTCTTTTACGAATGCAAACGATCCTTCCAGCCTGGTCTACCTTCCCGACGGTAACTTTTCCGGTCAGGATTCCCTACAGGTTACCGTTACCGACGGGGGCGGTCTTCTGGCCTCCGCGCCCAAGTCCGACTCGGCGATGGTCAACGTGGAGGTGCTTGCGGTCAATGATCTTCCGGTCTTTACCTCCGCCCCCACAACGGACCTGAATGACGGGACCTACTCATGGAACGACGAGTCGGAATACGTCTACAAGGTTGTCTCCTACGATTCGGACTGGGATTGGCAGACCTTGGATTTGAACGTGACTTCCGTTCTCCCTTCCTGGCTGACCTTCGTCCAGGAAGGCAACGGGACGGGAACCCTTAGAGGCACGGGAGCAGTCAAGGACAAGGGTACCTACCAGATTGAGTTCACCGCGACCGACTCACAAGGCACCTTCGCAACCCAGGTTTTCAACCTTATCCTGCGCATCGACAACTACCCTCCCGTCTTCAAGAGCGTTTCGACGGGGGATGAAATCACCCAGTTGATCGTCTACATAGACGAGGACTCCAAGCCAGGGGACAGCCGTGGCTGGGTCGCTCCCGAGGATTTCTACGGCCAAGACCCCGATCCCGGTTTGCAGAACCCGCCGAGGGATCTCGAGTGGTCCCTGGGATTTTTTCCCTCCAGCGCCGCTACCGCTGAAGTCAACGGCACGGGACTGCGGCCTCAGGTTTTCTCCTATTCCAATGCCCCCGATTATTTCGGTGAAGATTCCTTCCAGTTGAAGGCATTCGACGGTCATCGCTACGCTTTTCTGCCTGTCAATATCGTCGTTCGTCCCGTGCCCGACGATCCCGTCTTCTCCTCCCAAGTTCCAAGCATTATCCAGGGAAAGACTGGATCGAGCCTACAGGTCGCGCTCGAGACCTCAGACGCGGATGGCGACAAACGCAAGATCGAGGTCGTCGGGTTGCCCCAGGGTCCGGGTGGCTTTTGGCTGGGGATCTCCGACCTGAACGAGTCGAGCGGAACCGCTTTTCTGAAGGGTACTCCCCCTAACGGAATCCAAGGCAGGCGCTACCCGATCGCCCTCATCGTGACCGATGCCACGGGCAGGTACTCCACCGCCAATTCCCTCCTCGTGATCGACGGAGAGAACCGGTCCCCATTTATTCAGGGCCCCGAGAAGGTTACCTTCACCTTCGACTCCTCGGGCAATGCCAAATCCGTGGACCTGGCCTCCATTCTCGCCACCGATTTCGACGGGGACTCCATGATCTGGTCGCTTTCCCCCTCCTCCAAGCACAAGTACGGTCTTCCCAAGGTCGCGGGGACTGGTTCCCGACCGACGAGCCTTACCTACGAGTCCTACGGTTCGGGGGCGGCCGATTCCTTTATCATCAGGGTTTCCGACGGGCTTGGCTTTGATGAACTTGAGGTCGTTCCCATCCTTGTGTCCTCTCATGATTCCATCCAGGTGGAGCTGCTCAAGAGCCACAACAAGGTCGACGCGGGCACCGATTATTCCAGCTATTTGTCTCTTTCGGGTTTGAGCGACAACACGGTCATTGACGCCTCTTTTGCTTCCGCCCCTTCCTGGCTGAAGATCACCAAGATTTCCAGAGATCTCTTTCAGTTGCATGGATTCGTTCCCAAGGGAAGCTCGGGCATCTTCGACGTGCAGGTCGTCTTCAAGGAAGCCGAGGTCCAGAGGGCTTACGACAATTTTACCCTTGAGGTGACGAGCGTCGCTTTGCCGACCCTTTCCCTCAAGGGTGGAAGCCTGGTCAGGATCAAGCCGGGGAGTTCATTCCAGGAACCCGGTTACGTCGCTACCAGTTCAGGCGGGCAGGATCTTTCCGCCTCAGTGGTCGTAACGGGTCAAGTCGATCCCTTCCTCGCGGGACTGCAGAGGATCGAATACGTAGTGACGGACCCGACGGGCAGCACAGCCTCCGTGACCAGGTTCGTTCAGGTCGCCGAGACGAACTCATCCGTTGTCGTCGATTCCCTTTCCAGGCTCGACCCGCGTGACGCGAGAGGGATACTCCCACTCGCCAACCAAGCCCTGATCTGGGGCCGGGGCAAGAATGGAGCTCAGGAAAGCAACCCCAACTCCTTCGCCTTTCTCTCCGTCGTCGATGAAACGGGGAATTCCGTCCAGGCCCAGTTCTTTCAGTCGCTCTCGGGCCAGGAGGTCGAAATAGGGGGTTGCATTTCCACCGAGGACGGGAGCTTCCTCGTGGCGGGAACCTATCAGGGAACACTCCTCTACCGCGACCGTCGCTTAATGGCCAAGGGCGAGAGCAACCTTTTCCTGGTCAAGCTGGATTCAAGCCTCGGCTTTCTGTGGTCGAAGACCCTTGCCTGCACGGGTACCCTGGACAAGCCGAGGCTTGGACGCTTTGGCGACGGCACCCTGGTCCTCGGGGGCGCGTTTTCGGGTTCGCTGGATACGGAAATCGGGAAATACGTCTCGCTGGCGGAAAAAGATCTTTTTCTCGGGCGAATCAACGAGTTGAGCGGAAGTATCTCATGGCTGAAGAGGTTTGGCGGATCGGGGGATGACTCCCTGCGAGCCCTTGCCGTTTCGGCCAACTACGCCTACTTGGGTGGAGTGGTCAAGAAAACCGGTTATGAAGAATATTCATTCGTCTTCGAACTCGATAAGGATGGTGTGGCGGTAAGTTCGCTCGGGCTGAAAGGGATGCACAAGAACGAGGTTGTCGATCTGGCCGTCTCTACAGACTCTATCTATGCCCTTGGGAGCTTCGAGGGAAGCCTCATCTCAGGAGACGCGACTTTATCCTCCGCAGGTTCATCCCCTTACGTCCTTTCCCTACAGCCCGGTCTGACGCAGAAGTGGGCCTTGGCCATGTCCACCGGGAGTGAACCGCAGGCGCTCGAGACCGATGCCTTCGGCTATCCCGTCGTCCTCAACCGGTTTACGGGGAACTTCAATGGGGAGGATGGTTCCCTTGTTTTCGCCTCCGCCGGGCGGGAAGATCTGGCTCTCCAGAAGCTCAACCAGGAGGATGGAGCGGTTCTGTGGAGCAAGCATCTGGGGGGGGACGGAAATGAAAGTTCGCCCGACTTGAGGACTGATGCGAACGGCAAGGTCTTTACCCTGCTGAAGACGGACGCCGCCCTTGTCCTCGATGGGCTCGACTCCTCCGGAGGCACCCTTCTTCTGGCCACCGTCGGTTCCTCCCCAGGACCTTCCTTTCAGGCTCCTCTCCAGCTGAACCTTACCAAGGACCAAAGCTTTTATAACAGGATCAATGCAACCGTCCCGAGTGGCTTTGCCCGCATGGAACTGGTCGGAGCTCCTTCCTGGGTGTCCCTTAAGGACGACCTCAACGGATCGGCCATCCTCGGCGGTGCGGCTTCCGCGGACGCCAATGCCTCTTCGGTCTTCAAGGTAAGGGCCCTCGACATGGATGGAGGATATGCGGACCTCAACGTAAGCCTTTCCATCTCCGATAACCTGAACGCGGAAACACTTTCCGATTCCTTCCCTGCCTTCTCCACCTCCATCGACTTGGGCTCCACGGTAGTGGTTTCCGACGTTTTTCCCTGCGAGGGCGGAAAATACATGGTGACGGGCAAGTTTTCCGGCTCCCTTGCCGTTGGGCAGTTGACGGTGCAATCGCAGTCCGGTTACGACGGCTTTGCGATCAAGCTGAATGCCAAGGGCGAACCCGAATCCATCCTCCAGCTGGTCTCGAGCGATTGGATCGATCTTGTCGGTGGAGTGACCGCTTCGGATGAGAACGTCCACTTGGTTGGATCCTTCTCGGGGAAACTATCCTCCGGTTTTCTGGAAATTCAGAGCGCCGGGAAGAAGGACCTGTTCGTTCTGACCTTGAGCAGGACCGGAGACTTGCTTGACCTGCAGGCCATCGGCGGAGTCGACGACGAGTTCGCGACTGGCGTGGCTTGCTCTTCCGGCAAGCTTCTCTTGGGTGGGTATTTCGAGGGTTCCTTCAGCCATAGCCAGGTATCCAGCCAGGCCGCCGGAGGGCGAGATGGTTTCGTTATGTCGGTTTCTTCCCTCAATCTCATGGAAGTAAACTGGTTTATTCCTCTGAGTGGTTCTCAGGACGATTACGTGCGGGCCTTGACGGTCGGTTCCGATGGTTCCGTTTATTTCGCCGGAAGCTTTTGGGGGACTAGCTCGTCGAGTGGAGCTCAAGTGACGTCCAGAGGCCTTTCCGACGCCGTGATCGGAAAAATTACGAATACGGGACAGTTGAACTACCTCAGGTCCGGAGGAGGCGTGGGCAAGGACGAGGCGGGTTTTCTGGATTTGGCGGCCGATGGCCGGTTGGTTTTTGGCGGAACCTTTTCAGAAACCTTCCAATGGGATAGCCACAAGGTAACCGCCCTGGGAGGTCAGGACGCTCTAGTGGGGGCTCTTTCGAGGGAAGGCAACTGCCTCTCCCTTGTTCAGTTGGGAGGCAGCGGCACCGAGCAGATTAGGGACGTCGTCGCTACGAGGCGAAGCGTCCTCGCCATCGGGAACTTCAATGGTTCCGTCCAGATCGGTTCAAAGGTAATCGAGTCAGCCGGAGGCAGGGATTCATTCGTCGCTCTATTCGAAGACAACCTTCAGTCGGTCGTTGAATCGGCCGGTTTTGGAGGAAGTGGGGACGATCTTCTGCTTGGGGCGTCAAGCGCCTTTGCCGACAACTACTTGATCGCGGGCAACTCGAGGCTTCGTCTGGGGGCCGATCTCTCCTCGGTTGCCGTGGGCCAATCGACGGTTCCGGTTTCCTTTCTCTGCGTCTACGGTCCCTCTGAGTTCCTTCCCAAGGTTTGGCCGCCGCCACCATCCTCGGTCGAGCGCAGTTCCTTCTTCGAGTACGAGTTCAGTTCCGGTCCCTGGCCAAGTGATGCGGATCCCGAACTGACGGTCAAGAGTTTGCCGTCCTGGTTACGGGTCAGTCTGAAGAGCGACGGAACTGGGGTTGTATGGGGGAAGGTTCCCGATACCCTCGACCAGAACCAGTCCGCCTTTTCCGTGGACTTTTCGATTTCCTCCAGCCGCTACGGGTCGGCGGATCTTTCCTTTGCCGTCACTCTCATTGCCGTTGAAGACGCTTTTTCTCTCCTCTCCGATTCCGTCGGTGAATCGGCAAAGCAATTCGAGAAGTTTTCCATTACGGTGAACGTCACCGGGAGCAAGCCCCAGGACGTCATTATCTACGAATCCTCTCTTCCCTCCTGGGCCACGGGAGTCCGGTTGGATGACAAAAGGTATCTCATTGAAGGCATCCCGGGAAGCGGGCATGCGGGTGCTAACTCAATCAAGCTATTCGCCGCCAGTTCTTCTCATGAGACCTCTTTCGAGTTGGACCTGATGGTCGAGTCGACGATCAAGGATTCATCCAGTGACACGCAATTCGGAAACTGGAAGCAAAGCTGGTTCGGTTTTCTAGTCCTGTTCGATAATTCATGGGCTTTCCATGGTGACCTGGGCTGGATTTTCGTAGAATCCAATCAAGCCGGGAACGCGATCTGGTTCTGGACGCAGAGATGGGGTTGGCTATGGACCGATCAGGGCCACTGGAATTCCGCCACGTCGGAAGGCTTTCTTTATTCCTACAAGACGGGGAACTGGATTTACTTCCGCAAGGGTAAGCCCAACCTTGCCTATCTCTACGAGACGGGGGAGTGGGGGTACTACGAAAACCAGTAGCAGACCGATCTTTCGTTCTCTAGGCGATCAGGGAACTCGCGGAGTGCCGTTTCAAGTCAAGGAAACGCTCGATCTCGGCCATGATACGGTCTTCGTCAAGTCCGTGGGCCTGCCTAAGGCTTGACACCGAATCCCCGTGTTCGACGAATTGATCGGGCCAGCCGAATCTCTTTACTGGCAAACGGATTCCTTGCCTCTCGAGGGTTTCCAGAACAGCTGACCCAAAGCCACCAGCAAGGACGTTGTCTTCGAAGGTAATGATGCTTCCGTGGTTGCGGGCATGTGAAAGAAGGAGCCCTTCATCGATTGGCTTGACGAAGCGGGCGTTTACGACCGAACAGTTCAATCTATGCGTAGCCTCAAGCTTCGTAGCGATTTCCACCGCCAAATCGACAAAGCCGCCAAGGGCCCAGATCGAGCAATCGCTTCCATCGCGGAGTAGTTCGGCCTTTCCGATCTCGATCGGAACAGGGGTTTCCTTACGCTCGACCCCACGGCCTTCCCCTCGTGGGTAGCGCACGAAGGCTGGGGATCCGCTCCGGATACCGGTTGCGATCATGTCCTGCAACTCGTCCTCGTCCTTGGGTTGCATGATGATGGCATTAGGGATGCAACGGAGGTAGGAGAGGTCGAACAGTCCGTGATGAGTCGGCCCGTCGTTGGGGGAGAGGCCCGCACGGTCCAAGCAAAAGGTGACTGGGAGATTCTGGAGGCAAACGTCGTGAATGATGGGATCGTAGGCCCTTTGGAGGAAAGTCGAGTATATGGCGCACACCGGCAGCATGTTTCCCGTCGCCAGACCGGCAGCCATCAGGACGGCATGTTCCTCCGCAATGCCGACGTCGAAGAAACGATCGGGGATTTCGCGTTCCAGAAGGTCCAGACCGGTCCCGCTGGGCATGGCTGCGGTGATTCCAACGATTCTCTCGTCATCTTTGGCCAAACCGGCAAGACATTCCCCAAAGACGTCCTGATATTTCGGGGGAGAACCTTGGGGCGACTGTTTGGGTGTGCCAGTATCCAGGTCGAAGGGACCGGAGCCGTGCCATTTTTCAGGTTCCTCGAGAGCGACGGGAAATCCTTTGCCCTTCTGAGTCAGCAGATGGAGCACGATCGGTTCGTTCGAGGTTTTGGCAAACTCGAAGAAGCTCACCATTCCCTTGACGTCGTGTCCGTCGATCGGTCCGAGGTAGCGAATGCCAAGCTTTTCGAAGATACTGGAGGGAGCGATCAGTTCTTTGGTGTCTCTCTTCGCCTTGGAGATGAATTTGATCAAGGCGTCGCCCCCGGGGATTTTGGAAAGGATATTTCCCGCATCCTTGTGTAGCCTGCTGTAAACGGGATTGGTGATGAGCTCGTTGAAATACTTGGAAAACGCCCCTACGTTCTTGGCAATGGACCACTCGTTGTCATTGAGAACCAGGATGAACTTCTTGGTCGAGCAGGCAATGTTGTTGAGGGCCTCGAGGGTAATTCCGCAGGTGAAGGCGGCGTCCCCCGCTATAGCTACGACGTGCTCGTCCCCATCGTTGAGGTCGCGAGCCAGACACTTCCCGAGGGCCGAGGAAAGAGCGGTGCCCGCGTGACCCGCACCGAAGGCGTCATGGGCACTCTCTTCTCGTGAAAGGAAACCGCTCAATCCGCCCGACTTGCGGATTTTGTCGAACCTCTCGTCGTTACGGCCGGTGAGGAGCTTGTGGACGTACCCTTGGTGCGAAACATCCCAGAAGAAGGAGTCCTTTGGGGTGTCGAAGGCGAGGTGAAGGGCTATGGTGAGCTCGACTACCCCGAGGTTCGGGCCAACGTGACCTCCGTTGACGGCCGTGGCCTCGATAATGCGTTGCCGGATTTCTCCGCAGAGCAAATCGAGATCCTCGGAAGAGAGGCCTTTGAGGTCCGCGGGGCCCTTGAGCCTGGGTAAAACTTCCTTCTTGCCCATTACTCCTCAGGCTGAAGCTCGACGGCTTCCCCTCCACTCACTTCCTTGACCTTCATCTCCGCTGCTTCGATCTTTGCACGGCAGAGTTTGAGCAAGCTTACCCCGGACTGATAGTTTTCGACAAGGGATTCCAGGGGAATGTCACCTGCTTCCATTCGGTGAACGACCTCCTCCAGCCTGGAGAGGGCATCTTCGAAGGTAAGGTCCGCCTCATCCTCGACCTCACCCCCTTCGTTTTCGTCTTCTGCCATGTTTTTATTCTATTTTCGTCGATTCTTTTCGAAAACTCGTAAATAGCAATTTTTAGCTACGCAGTCGACAAAAGAAAAGGCTTCCTCTATGTAGGATTGCCATGACGGAGATTCAAATGATCGCTCTTTGCTCGGCGGTCGTTCAGGTCCTCTTCGAGTTCTTCCTCAAGAGATCGAACGAACGCCACCTGCTTGCCATGAGGGACAACCCCCCTGCGGATTCCCATGAGATTATGGATGAATCGACTTGGAAGCGCTCCACCGACTACTCCCTAGCCAAAAGCCGCTTCTCCACGCTTGAGGAAATTTTCGGCCTCTTCGTCTTCGCTTTTGCCTTTCTCTACTTGTTCCCACTGGTTTTTTCGCATTGGCCGGCAGTAAAGACTCAGCCGGAGTGGTTTTGCGCACTGGTGGCCACCTGCTTCCTCATCGCCCTTCAGTTGCCGGACTTGCTCTTCGACTGGAGACGGCAGTTTTCACTGGAAGAGAAATTCGGCTTCAATAAGTCTACCAAGGGCCTCTGGGTCAGCGACAAGGTCAAGGGGCTCCTACTGGGCTTTGTCTTCTCCTTTCTGCTCCTCGCTCTTCTGGTCTGGCTCTACCGAGCCCTCTCGGGGGCTTTCCCCGAGACCTGGTGGGTGTGGGTGTTCGTGGTATTTTTCGGAATTCAGCTTCTGCTCATGGTTTTGTGGCCAAAATTCATCATTCCTCTTTTCAACAAGTTGTCTCCTCTCGAGGAGGGTGAGCTTAGAGAACGACTCATGGCCTTGGCCGACAAGACCGGCTTCAAGGCAAAGACGATCGAGGTGATCGACGGGAGCAAGAGGTCCGGTCATTCTAACGCCTACTTCACCGGTTTCGGGAAATTCAGGCGGGTCGTGCTCTATGATACCCTGATCAACCAGATGAATACGGAGGAAATCGAGGCCGTGCTGGCTCATGAGGTCGGTCATTACAAGCTCGGGCACATCCCCAAGAGACTTTTGATTTCCTTCATCCTCGGCCTCGGTGGCTTCTATTTGCTGTCGGTTCTAATGGAGAGCAAGTGGCTCTATTCCGGGCTTGGGTTGCCCGAGTCGCAAACCGGTTCCTTTGCCCCTATGATCGTGGGATTATCCCTTGCCTTGGGCTTCTTTACCTACTGGCTGAGCCCATTGAGCAACTATTTTTCCCGCAAACATGAGTTCGAAGCCGATCATTTCGCCAGAGAGGCGGTGGGTGGGGGCGCCCCGCTGGTCTCGGCCCTGCGCAAGCTTTACGTGGAGAATTTGTCCCATCCTCTTCCTCATCCAATGCTGGCCGCCTTTCATTATTCTCATCCCACCCTCCTGGAGCGGGAAAAGGCTCTTCGAAGGAAGGCCTGACTAGGTCTTCCGAGCGGAGGGCTTCCTTCTTCCTTTTTGCGTCCTGCAGAGCAGGGAGTGAAGGTACAAGCCGAGCAATACCCCTAAGGCATTCATCGCTACGTCCCCGAGGGAAGGGAATCTTTGCGGGATAAATGCTTGTATCATCTCGTTGAAGATCCCGTAGCCAAGGGAAAGCAGGAAGGCCCTGTTGGAGAGAGTTGAGGATAATCGTTCGATAGGGCCTAGAAACCAGGACCAAAGCCAAGCCAAGACTAGGAAAAGCGGTAGGTGGCTAAGGTCCTGAAGCCAGAAAGGGTAGTCGAAGATTTCCTCGGAGAAGCTAAGAAGAAGTTCGTGCGCATCAAATTCCCTAAGTCCTTCCGGTTTGGGCAATCCGGTCAGGAACTGAAGGAAGAGCATGTAGAGCAAGGGTAGGGCAGCCCAAGTTTTACGGGATGGCCTGCGGGACCAGAATTGCAACCAAGAGCGGGTTGGGTTAGGCGAAGATGCGTTAATCGTCATGCAAAGGTATGCTTTTGCTTGAAAGCGAGGCTTTACTTTTTCAAAAAGTTCTAAGCATGCCAATCTACGAGTTCTATTCCCCCGGTACGAGAAAGATTTACTCCTTCTTCGCCCGCTCTTCTTCCTATGCCGAGCAGGTTCCGCTTTGCCCGGATGGGGCAAGGCATGAAATGAAGAAATTGCTTTCCGGGTTTTCGATCACGGGTCGGAATGCGGATGCTCCCGAGGATGCGATGTCCGAGGGGACCTCCGACGATCCTTTTGAGGGGATGGATCCCAAGCAGGCTGAGGGCGTCATGAAGGAGCTCGAGGGAGCGATCGGGGGCATGGATGAGGACAACCCGGATCCGCGGCAAATGGGCGAGCTGATGAGGAAAATGTGTGAGATGACGGGCGAGCGCATGGACGAGCCCATGGAGGAAGTCGTGAGGAAACTTGAGGAGGGTATGGATCCAGACGAACTGGAGTCTCGGATGGGTGACTTTCTCGGGGGCGATGACGAAACGGGTTCCAGCGAGTTGGAGGGGGGTGATGAGGAGGCTGGCTCGAAACTTCGCAGGCTTTTGCGAAAGACCCTTGCCAGGGATCCTGAGCTTTACGAATTTTCCGATTACCTCAGGCAGTGAGAACCTCGCGCTCCAAGGCCTCGTTTTTTCCGACTGGGTTTGTCTTTTGCCTCTTGTTTGCCTGCGGAGTCGAGAGCCCGCAGGACGAGCCCGAAGCTTTTAATCATTGGGAAGGAAATCAGTCCGGTTTCGAGGAGGGGTTCGTTTTTCGGAAGGATGGGAATCAATCCGTTCTCCGCGTCAAGGGAGCGGGCGTTCCCTTTAGCGGTAGGGTGGAGCGTAATTCAACGAGGGGCATTACCTCCCAAAGGTTTTCGGACGGCAAACTGGAGGGCAAAAGCATCAAGAAGTCACCCGATGGATCTTGGGTGGAGGCTCACTACCGAAACGGCAGGCTTCACGGCAAGATGACTTTCCATTCCCCGGACGGAACGGTTAGGTCCGTGCTCAGGTACGAGGAAGGCAGGCTCTTGACGGGACCGGAGGACGGGAAAGAGGACTAAGTCTTCCTCGTCTTGATGAATTCCCTGGTCGCCCGGCGCATGCGCTTGGTCCGCATGGAGGGATCGTCCTCGTCGTCTATGGCGAGGGGAAGAAAGAGGTAGAAAGTGCTGCCTTCTCCTATTTTGCTTGAAAAACCTATTTCGCCGTTGTGGTCCTCCATGAACAGTTTGGTATTGTATAGCCCAAAACCCGAGCCGGAACTCGAGTCCTTGGTCGTGAAGAAGGGATCGAACAACTTATCCTCGATTTCCTCGGGAATTCCCCTTCCATCGTCGGAAAGCGATATTACGGCACCTGTTGCAGGAGCTATTCTGGCTTCCCCCGAGGAACCGTTCATAATGGGTTG
>CEUU01021085.1_pt1 | contig 15640 bp, 14 predicted proteins | sample 531321 | NCBI WGS metagenome assembly CEUU01 (sample SAMEA2622658, study PRJEB7988) | marine metagenome | isolation source: saline water (ENVO:00002010), including
GCTAAACGAACAACGTGCATGTTTGCTGGACCACACCGGAACATGTAGATAATGGCGTAAACACAAAACCCGCCACAAATCATGCGGTATAACAATGTCAGCATTGATGAATTAGAGAAACTCGCTGAGTTATCTGCCACTTTCTGCCAAACATCTGATAGTAGTAAGTAGATGATGATTAGAGCTGATACTGAAATAATTGTTGCAATGGTCACTTTGGTATAATCATCCTCTGTGCCCCCGGCCTCAGCCATGGTTTGAATTGTTTGGGTAGGTTCTAAAAAATGTAGTATTTTTTTTTGCAATAACCACTACTTACGATAAAATAGCGTCAACTAGCGGAGCAATAGTCTTGCCATGGGCAAATGGTGAGGCCACATCAGCGGCCTGTGAGACATATGCAAAAGCACCTCCAACGGCAACAGACCACTCAGCAATTTCAAACATAGAGAGGTCATTTGGTGCATCACCGACACACAGTAAATCCGCAGCTGTCATTCCCATTCGCTCAAGAATAATCTTCAGACCGGAACCCTTGGATAATTGCGGTTCCATCAAATGAATTGCGAAACCGGTTTTGACAACGGAGAGGTGGGGCCATTGGCTGTCACTAATCAATGTTTGAATTAGTTCTAAATCCTCTTCAGGCGATAAACACCATTCGCTTTCACGCCACTGATTTGTTTCGATTCCTCGCCAATCTAAGCCGGGTATTTTTCTAGCAAGCCACTGTGCTGCCGCTCTCGCTTCGCTACCGTCAGCGCGATACTGTGTCTCGCCCCAATCAGGATGCCATAAAACGCCACCATTTTCGCAGCAAATAGGTCCGCTTAGATTCAAGAAACGCCAGAGACCATACGTTATCGCTCGCACGTTTCCAGTTGCGAGAATCACTGGAATGCCAGCCTTTTCTAACCGCTGCAATGACTCAATTACAGTTGGCTCAATCAATTTATTTTCGTTGGTTAAGGTTCCGTCGATATCTACAGCAACCACTTTTGGCCTCCAGTCTTTAGGAAGCCACTGCATGAGTCCAGCGTATAGTATTGATTTGATGAATTTTCCCATTTGTTTAGATTAGCAAAAAATCAGATAATTATTCAATATCGACGCTCACCAGCCCTCATGGCGGATGTGAATGATGATGAGTCATTCTTGTCACTGGAGGCCGACGAGGTCAAGCCCAGTAAACAACATCGAGGGATGCAAACAAAATCCGTCGAAGAATCGGCAAATCAACCTGCTGTTGAAGTTCTCGACGCAGAGATTATTGATACTACAGTCGTTGAACAAGCCGGCGGCAAGCATTATGTTGAATGGCCACTCATCGGCATGGACTGTCCTGATTGTGCATCTAAGGCAATGCGCGGCTTATCACATCTCAAACAGGTTGTTAATCCAGAAATTTCTGCTACCGCCGGCGAAATTAAGTTGACGGTAGATTTAGACCAAGGTTTAATTTCGCAGGTTTCAACAGTTATGAAATCGTTAGGACATCCGCCTAATGTCCCGCTAAGTTTGCTTAAATCAGCAAATGCAGAGGCAATTGCAAAGCGTAATGATATCGCCAAGAAAGACGTTAAACGGTTATTTATGCGTCAGCCAGCGGTATTGGACGTGGAAATTGGCAAAGATGACGAAGTGCTACTGCAACTAATTCCAGCCCCGACAAAAGAGCTCAGCCAACTCAGAGACCGTAGCCTTCATCATGTCATTGGGTTTGAGCCAAAATACATTGAAGCGTCATCTGATAGACTTAGGCCAGATCAATGGAGATTATTTGGTGGCACACTCGCTATTCCAATATTGTTAATTATCCTCATCGGAGATTTCCTTGGCTGGTCACCAGTCTTAATCGGGCTAATCGGTGCCTATGGAGTAATGGTCGGGGGGCTACAAATGTTTCATGAGGCAGTCGCGAGTTTACTATCGAAACAAATGGGGTTTCAAGTGTTAACCAGCATAGCAGTTGTGGGGGCATCAATACTTGGGATGTGGGAAGAGGCTCTCATGGTTGTAATTCTAGTTGCTATTGCCGGTCATCTTGAAACTAGCGCCTTAGAAAACGCTCGCAAACTGATGCAGGGAGGCCTTGACAGAATACCAAAAACAGCAAGAAAATTGCTTAACCCTTCAATACAACTAGCTAAACCAGAACAGCTTAGCAATTTCTCCCTCCAGTCATCAAACTCTGTCTTTCAACCCATTCAGACCTCAGAACACCATCATCAAAAATCATCAGATACGCATGAGGTAATATCCCTAGATTTGGTTAATATTGGCGATATACTGGAGATTAGGAGTGGTGAATTGATCCCAGCGGATGGCATCATTGTCGAAGGCTTTGGTGCCTTAGATAGAGCGCCATTGACGGGAGAATCAGTGCCAATAGAAGTGGTCAAAGGCGACCAAATAAGCGCAGGACTGATTTTAGCTCGCGGCCCGGTCCTGATCGAGGTGACCGCTGTTGGTGACGATACCCGACTCGCTGGCCTAATCGAAGCCGTTCATAGTTTCAAAGAGCAGAAAGCACCAATTCAGAATCAAATCGAGCGATTTACCGCAATTTGGGTGCCGATTGTCCTCTTTGGAGCATTGGTTGTGTGGTATTTTATGTTCCCTTCCAGTAATTGGAAAATCATCCTACTTTTGTGGGTGGTCGCTTGTCCATGCGCACTGCTACTTGCTGCAGCCATGCCACATGCTGCCGCATTGAGCAAAGCATCACGAATGGGCGCAGTCGTGAGAGGTGGTAATGTATTAGAACGCCTGTCAAAGGTTAATCATGTATTGTTCGACAAGACAGGAACACTGACATCAGGTAAACCAAAGATTGGTGTAATCACCATTGCTAAGGGCCGACAAAGAAAAGCTGCAATCGCTCTCGCAGGCGGTATTGAGCAACGGTCCTCTCATCCTTATGCAGCAGCAGTCTTGGATTTCTTAGATAAGGAATCGATTAAACCGACTGCAGTAACTGGGATAAACGATGTTGAAGCAGGGGTAAGGGGATTTGTTGGTGGTAAAGAGGTATTATTCATCAGGTCAGATTTGACAACCAAGTATGGCATAGCTGTCCCGGATGAATTAGTCAAAGCAATCAACCAAGGCAAATCTGATGGTTACGGAGTGAGTGTATTGGCCAAAGATTCGAAAGCAATTGCGTTATTCACTTTCGTTCATGATGATACCAGAGAAGGGAGCAAAGAACTGATTCAAAGTTTCCTATCTCGCGGCATCAGCGTCGAAATTATTTCAGGTGACCAGCAAAGTTCAGTCAACGCCTTCGCTGACAGTGTTGGATTACCGCAGTCATACGCATTGGGCGGTTTATCACCAGAGGATAAGGTTCGTTGGGTGGAAGACCGTTCAAAGAGTCATGTTACGATGATGGTTGGCGATGGATTCAATGATTCTGCTGCACTTGCCGTTGCAGATGTTGGTATTGCAGTCGGCACTGGAGAATCAGTAAACATGGATGCGGCAGATATTATGTTCCCTGGCGATCAGCCAAAAATGTTGGTCGGTTTATACGACTTATCGGTAAAGATGAACCGTGCGCTAGTTAGCAATATCATCATGTCAGTATCGATTACCATCATTTTAGTTATCTCGGTGATTAACCAATTCTATGATCAGTTATGGGTTGGTGTATTGATACATGAGGGGTCAGTATTGTTGGTAATTTTCAATGGCGCAAGACTATCTGGCAAGGGCAATATTCTGTCTATGCTATATCTAACGATGAAAAATTTATGGATGGACATTATTCAATTGTTCAAGCAACTAAAGCGGTATTATTTCTCTGATAATGCCTCAAATATTGTTTTGCCGAATCAAAATCACGCGACATCTTAAACAATAGAAGCCCCTCTTCTACATAGGTGCGAGGATGAGTAGAGTAAGGGCCGACCCGATAACTGCTGCTCTTGCCCATCCGACCCGAAGAAGTCTGTATATTTCCTTGAGCGGTGTTGTTGAAATGAGCACCGTGCAATTGCAGAACTTAGTGGACGTAGATCGCTATAATTTGTATCATCATCTCAAGAAGTTAGCTTCACTGGGCTTGATTGAAAATCACCGTGATGAAGGACGAGCCAGATGGTGGAAGATTGCCAGCAGTGTCAATCTCCCCGAATTACTAGAGGTTAATCACCACAAACCAGTCGCTAGCAATCAATTGGCAACTGCAGTCGACATCACTCAGCACAACACCCACGTGCTCTCCTTAGAAGGCTCTCGTGACCGAGTTGGTGCCAAATTGTTATTAGAGAAATTGGCAAATGAACTGGGTATTGAGTTGGATTTGCCGTGGAATTTTGTTCCCGAGAAGATTGCCTTGATAGGCGAAGAATAGGTGATATAATGACTGAAGAGTTAGTTGTAGAATCTAGAATCTCGCCACCGGCACTGACCTGTCCCAAATGCGATGAAATGTTACCGATGGAATTAGGCGAAATACAATGTCAAATGTGTTCTGCAAGAGTAAAAGTTGAACACGAGGGGACTCGTAAGAAATGGCGACAGGAAAAAGTCAGCTGCCCGGGATGCGAGAAAGTGCTAATTGTTGGTGTAGATTCGCGTCCAGCAAATCTACAGTGTGCCGCTTGTGACTGCCAGTTTACAGTTAAACCTAATATTCCAAAAATTGAGATTGAGTGTCCATCTTGTCAACGTCGGCTTAGGATGAAAAAAAGACCAGGTCGAAGAGAAATTGATTGCCCAGCCTGCGATAAAACATTCTTCGTCAAATTTTGATTGTATTCAGTCTACTTGGAGCATCAAAAACACCTCACAAAACGCCATCTCAATAACTAAAATCATCGCGCTCCTTATGTATGATTAGAAGCGGATGATGGACTGGATGGGTAGTATGAGTGCCAGCGATAGCAAGTCGGGAGATTCCCATGACACTGCTCGCGGTAGAAAACAAGATACCCGCCAAATGTCATTATCTGCACTACGTAGCCAGTTTACCGGTGGTGGCCCACAGACTCTCTCACAGTCAGAGGTTACAAGTTCCCGTTTTCGAGCCGAAGAGCGCTTGCGAGCCGATATACGTCGAGAGCGCAGATTGAGGCAACAAGCAATCAATGAAAGAGTCATTGCAATGCAAGAAAACCTTGCCAGCGAACTTGCAATTCAGCATGAACTGACTATTGAAACACTTGAACAGGAACTCAGAGAGCAAATGGACCAAGAACTGGTGGCATTGGAGCAAGAGGCCTTGGTTCAGGAAGAAGCGAAACTTCGTGCTGAATATGAGGTTAGATTGAACCGGAAAATCGAAGCCCTGCAGGAGCAATTTGAAATAGAACAGGATGTTAAACTCCAAAACCATAAAAGCAACTTGAAAGAACAACTTGAGGTAGAGTTGCAAAAAGAGCATAAACAAAGACTCGACATTCAAAAAGAGAGAATTGCCCTTGAATTTAACCAACAACTACAACAGAGTATCAGAGATATGGAGGCCTCACTGTCTCAGGAAATGGAGTCTAGATTTAAAGAAATGGAGTCTCATGAACTCAATCGACTCGAAGAGAACCACTCGGCAAAACTATCTGAGCGCGAAGAGCAGTTGCGTCGTGGGATTAGAACGCGACTGGAGCAACAACTGAGAGCCAGACTCAAGCAACGAGAAACACGGCTAAAATCGGAATACGACCGCAGAAGCCTTCGCCTTGAGGAGGATATTGCGCAACAGATACAAGTTGAACTTGAGGCACAACTACGCCAAGAAACCGATGATTTGGAGCAACAGATGCGCGAGGACGTTGAGCTTGCTATTGCTCGACGAAAGGATGAGTTGCGTATCGAAATTGAGAAGCAATTAGAATCACGACACTCGGAACGTTTAGCTGATAGAAAATCACGATTGAGGGAGAAATATGACATCACATTTTCCAAAGCAATCGATGATATCTCTAAGACATTGAAACAAGACATAGAAATCGAACTCGATAACCGTATGGAGTCTGAGTATTCCAGTTACCGTAGTGCTAGAGAAGCGGAAATACAAAACCGCTTGGCAAGATTCCGCTATGATCGGGAGAATGAGTTGCGTGAGCAACTTGAACAACAATATGAGTCAAAGAAGACTGAATGGGCAGAGCGCCTTGAGTTGGAATTCCAATCCCGAGAGGCCGCAGCCAGGAAGGCGATTATGTCTGAAATTGACGCAGGCCTACGCAATGAGCGTCTGACCTTTGAGACACACTTGGAGTTGCTCAAGGAGGAAACTGCTCTCGAGTTAGAGGTCAACATGGAAGACCGCCTTGAGGAATTCAAGCAGCGTAAGGAAGAAGAGGTTGCTACACAACTAGAACGACAACTGGACAAGCGCGAAGAGATAATGCGCAACAAGGCGCTAATCGAAATCAGGAAGCGTGAAGCACTGATTCGTGCTGAAATAGAGGCGCAACTGGGTCTTAAGCGGGCGGAAATTCGGGACCGACTGCAAAACCTGAGCGATAAAATGGACAACTTCAAGGAAACAGCCGAGATAAAGATGCGTGAGGCCGTTGAGAAACAAGTTCAGGGCGAAATAGAATCTGATGAGGAAGAATACCGAACCCGGAAGGAAGAATTCCAAGAATTGCAAAACCTTGACACTAAGGCTGAAAAACGCCAGATGTGGATGCAATCAATTTCTGGTCAGGACAGGAAACAACCGATTACCTTACCAGACCCGACGGTTCTCGGTGCAAAGGTCAGTACGCTTGGCGCCTCGGCCGGAAGGCCAATGCGCGGCATTCTAGGCGGTGGCAGGGCTCAAGAGCCACCAAGACCCAATATCGGTCTGGCAGGCATGAGAGCCCCAACTTCTAGCGCCAAACCATTGATTCCGACCTCGCCTCTAATCAGGCCGGTCAAATCTCCAATCGGTGAGGCAAAACCCGCTACTGCGGCAATCTTGCCGAGACCAATCAAGAAGTTGGGGACACCTGAAGTGCAACCAGCTACCGAGGTAGTGGCGCCCGAAACATCTGTTGAGGAAACAACCGATATTGACGACCAAACTACTGACACGACAACATTGAGGCCGATTGCCAAAACGATGATTCCTCAGCAGCAGCCGAGAACAACTGTGGCTAAGCTCACGCCAGTAAAGCACATGCTAGAGCCAGTAAAGAAGTCTCGAGGCCCACCCCCTTCGAAGGATATGGGTAAAAAGAAATCAGATGATGAATGACGATTTTTGGGCAAATTAACGCTGTGTTCATATCCTCAAAGTGTCTGGCGCGGTCATGAAGCGTGCGGGATGCCTAGCGTTTTTAGCGATTGTTACCTTGATAACAGCCTCAATTCCCCTCACCTCAGCAAACAGTAACCTTGTAGAGGCGGATACCACTGAAACCTTTGATTCAACTATTGCTTTTACCCAAATTTTGGATGACAATACAATACTGTATATGCAAACTAATGGGGTAATAACTTCCAGTACAATCCAAAACGGCAGGTTTTCACAGATCTGGACACATGACCTTGAGGTAAACACTACCTACGCTAAATTAGATGCGGGTGAGAAACTTTTGGCCATCATATATGAAGAAGGATTTTTAGTTTTCAACCTCGAAACAAAGCAAGTTGAGTATGAGACACAACTTTCCAATATACCGGATGTTTTGGACTGGGATTCTGATGGAGAGATTTGGATTGCCTACAATAGCGGACTACGTAAAGCAAAGGAATACAATCAAGGCACCTACACCAACTACCAAACGTCAACTATTACCTCTGGATTTCTGTCCTTTGAGGTATTATCAAATGACAATATCGTCGCTGGAGGCTTTGATAACAAATTATACATTTTCGATAAATTTGGTAGTGAGATAAATCAGCAGACTCAGCCTAGTTCCTATCTTAGTGCCATGTATGAAACACATGATGGAATCTTGTTAGCGGGTTCTGGTGGCGGCGTTTTACACATGTATGATTACAATAATTCTTGGAGCCACTCACAAATTACTCTAAGTAGTAGCCAAATAACCTCAATTCAGAATTTTGATGACACTCATTATGCCGTGGTGGACAGTGATAATACCATTCATTTTGTCGATAAACTCAATTTTACGAAGACGGATGAACTGGCATCAGTCACCACAGTCTTTTACGTGCTGCCGGAATTAACTGGTCAAATATCCGTGATTTATAACTCAGGGTTAAACTCGGGTATTGTATATTACGATATTGACAATGATGGCGATGGTGTAATAGATTCGATGGACGATTTCCCGAATGAACCGACACAACAAACTGACTCGGACGGAGATGGCTTTGGTGATAATCCCCAAGGAGCCAATGGCGATATGTTCCCCAATAATCCTGAGCAACATGCAGACACAGATGGCGACGGTTATGGGGATAATCAGAATGGTCTAAATGGCGATATGTTCCCTGACAATGATGAACAGTGGTCCGATACAGATATGGATGGTTATGGAGATAATACCAATGGTCTAATGGGTGACAAATTCATCGACGATGCAACACAATGGAATGATAGTGATGGTGACGGTTATGGCGACAACCCGTTGGGCAACGATCCCGACTCATGTCCGCAGGCAGCGGGATTCTCTAAGTTTGATAGATTTGGCTGCCTTGACAGTGATTTTGATTATTATTCAAACCCAGACGATACGTTTACTGTTGCCGATGGAGCTGATGCGCTGCCCGACGATTCTACCCAATGGGCAGACATGGACAGCGATGGTTACGGCGACAATCCTGCACCTGCTTTAACCCCAGATTCATGCCCATCTGTTGCTGGAAATTCAACAAAAGAGATTCGTCTTGACGGCACCGTAATTGATAAGTTTGGCTGTTTAGACTCTGATGGGGATTCTTTTGATGATTTAACCGATGAATTTCCAGCCGATGCAACGGAATGGTTTGACTCAGATGGAGACGGAGTAGGGTCAAATTCTGACTATGACGACCTAGAACCCCTGATTATTAGTCAGGAGGATTATTGTCGAATATCTGGCAACCAGTCTACTTCTTGTAAATCTTGGAATGACCTAGACTATCAAGAATATCTTTCAAGAGATAAAAATGTTGGAGAACCCGACCTCTCTTATGCTGCGTGGTTAGCCCAAAAACAAGCGGGTACACTGGATGAGGATGACGGCGTTTTGTCAGCAATCAAGGATGTGGCAGTTGTTGGTGGTGCCGTTTTCGTGATTGCTACTGTGCTTATCTTGTTGGTTAGTTTTGTCACTAAACGGCGAAAGTTGAACGACCTCGTCAAGCGTTACGGCGTACCTTTCCAGCCCAAAGACAACAATACCGCCAATGAAGAAGCGTTAGAAGGCAGTGCAGGGCTGTCTGCAACAGGGGGTATTGAATCAGATGACTCTTGGGATGATGAGGTTGCGGCGATGGATTTCAGCGATAAGAGTGATGTTATCGAAGAGAAAATTGACAACACAATAACTGCAGAAGAGCTCTATGACGAGCAGGTAGACATTGACGAACTCGCTGGATTGGCAACAGAGGTTGAAGTGACTGAGGAGGCTGATGCAGTGGCGGAGCAGGCTGCTGAGAAGCCGAGTACTCCTCCACCCATACCTGAATCTGGCTTACCAGAGGGTTGGACTCAGGAACAATGGGAATGGTATGGACACGAATGGATCGCGAAATATGGTAATAACTGATTATCTCCAGATAATCGGCAGTGCTTCTTTCAAGCGACCTAATTCCTCGCCGGTGTAAAGCGGTTTTCCAGCGTCAATTATTGTATTCATTATTAACCACAATACGGCATTCCATGATTTAGATTTTGCAAATAATTCGACATATCCGGCGCATGCGGCGTCGAGCAGTTGACCTTCTGCCGTATTTTCATCAAATAACGCACGAATCAGATTGTTGGTATCGAACACATATTTCTCGACATCCCCATACATCATGTTATTACACCCTGAATGGAGAGAGATTCAAACGATCAACTAAGTGCTCCACATCGACATCGGCAACGGCTTTCATCCGTTCTCTTAATTTCTCAACTTCGCCGTTCATTTTGGTAATCTTATGCGCCCTAATCAGGTCGTTCAAGAGTTCATTTACACTCTTGTAGCCACTGAAAGTACGCAGTGTGTTGAGCTGCCTACGAACCTCATAACTCACGCTTATTGATGTCATACCTTCTGCAGTCATATTCTATCCCGCTCGCGAGTAATCAAGGGAATACTTAACCTACGCGAAGAAATTAACCACGGTATGATAGTTTTTGACGGTTAAGCAAACTAGCCGTTTACCGGTTTGGGTCCAATAGTAATCTTGGTTGTTCATTAACTCCAAATTCTCTTCGCATCGCCATAACGCGTTGATGAAACTCTTTTGCTAGAGTCCAATATTCCAATGAGCCAGCTCCTGCACCAGAATTTGTCGGCTTATTCAATAATACCGTTGGAGCACCAGACCACGGTGCTTCAGCAACTTTGACCAATCTTCTTATGGTCGTTTTGAACAACTTCTTCGGCATTTTTGTATTGACTTGGTCACAAACGTGACGGCTCAGCTTCGACCTGGCATCTACCATTGTCATCGCCACACCAAAAATCTTCAAATTACGATTAATCCTGCGTTGAATCATCTTAATTGAGTTCATCAGCATGCTAAAACCCTCAAGTGCATAGTATTCTGCCTGAACGGGGACCATAACCCAGTTAGCAGCACACATGGCATTAATTGATAATAATCCGAGCGATGGAGGAGTGTCAATAATGATATAGTCAAAATTGTCAATAATTGGTAATAGGGCTTCACGTAATCTCGTCTCTCGACCAATTTTATGGCTTAATTCAATCTCTGCGCCTGAGAGATGAATGTCGCTTGGAAGCAACCATAGATTGTCAACAGTGAGATTTTCCGGGGCCGCTTTACCACCATTTCGCATACTCCATGCTTCTTTCATGCTTTCAGTCAAATCCCTAGGAGAGATTAGGTATTCATCCATCAAAGGTAGGTCTTCTCCGGTGTCATTGGTCAATAAGTCATAAGCAGTCCGTTTTACTTTCTTCTTTTCAACGCCAAATGAGGTTGCGCAATTGCCTTGGGGGTCCAAATCGATCAACAAAACCTTGGCAGGTGGTAATTTCTGCCGCTTAGACCCTTTCGATAGTGCAGCAGCCAAATTAACCGCAGTGGTGGTTTTAGCACAGCCACCTTTCTGGTTGGCTACGGCTATAACCATCTTATACGGATTCACTGACCACAACCCCCGGACAATCCATGCCACTGAGGAACTCCCCTTTCAATGCAAGGGATGATTAATCGAACATCACATTGGTTGGATAACAGGCACTGGAACTTCCGATAGAATTTTTCTGACTATGTGCATACCGGTTATCCCACGAATTTTAGCTTCGGGTTTCATGTTAATTCTGTGTGAGATGATTTGCAATGCTATGCCTTTGATATCATCAGGTATGACATAATTCCTTCCCGCAATTGCTGCGGCTGCTCTGCCGGTCTTAAACAGCGATTGGCTAGCACGCGGGGAAGCACCGTTAACCACTCTGTGATCTTCTCGAGTTCGCTGCACGATTTCAACAATGTATGACAGAATTGCCGGGTCAACATGCACAGTTTCTAGGGCTTTTTGCATTGCCACCACCTTCTTTGGTGAAGTGACTTGTTCAACATCGTGGTTATCTTTTCCACGCAGTTTTCTCCTTGCTAAAATTGCCTTCTCCTCAGAGCGGTCTGGGTATCCCATTGACATCTTCATCAAGAATCGGTCCATTTGCGCTTCCGGTAGAGGGTATGTTCCCTCCTGCTCGATTGGGTTTTGGGTTGCTAAAACAACAAACGGTGCGGGTAGTTTGTGAGTTATACCTTCAATTGTCACCTGCTTTTCTTCCATTGCTTCAAGCAAAGCCGCTTGGGTTTTTGGTGGAGCACGGTTGATTTCATCAGCCAGAAGAATATTGGAAAATAATGGGCCTGCTCTTAATTTGAACTCGCCGGATTTTTGGTCATACATGTAGGTACCCATAATGTCAGACGGCAATAAGTCGGGAGTAAATTGAACACGCTTAAACTTACAACCAAGAGCTCTGGCAAAAGTATTGGCCAACAGGGTCTTTGCTAAGCCAGGAAAATCCTCAAGCAACATGTTGCCATTTGATAGAATTCCGACGGTGACCCTTCTCAGGTTCTCATTTTTTCCAATGATTACCTTACTTACCTCGCCCATCAAGCTGTTTGAAATTGCAGAGACGGTTCCGATTAAATCCTGCGAGCCAGTCGGTGCCGGCATACCTGCATTAGGGGAGAATCCTGCTTCCATTCACACAACTCCTTACGCACATCAACCAAAACATTCCATATATGAATGTGAGGTTGTATTATGTCATCATGTATCATCCATTGTTGTAGTCATCTACCCCAGAAGTGGTCCACCTTTCGATGCAGCCTAATCAATTCATCGAGTATCTCTTGCTCTACTGGGTCGAGATTTAACTTCTTCAAGCGCTTTGCATGCGAAGCAGGGACGTCGACATAAAATTCGTCTAGTTCATCGATATGTCTGCCCACGGTTGGGCCCTGAATCGCTACTGCGACCTCATCGCCCTGATTAGCTTCCTTGACATCCTCAGATGACCGTGTCCGCAAACTCTTCACTTGTCCAATCGGTGTACCGTCTAACTTCATCAAACGCTGTCCAATGTGAATTCTTCCACCGATTACACGCATGCCAACAATTGCCGGATTTTTAGCTCTAAAGGTATGATCTTTCAGGTATAGCAGTCTACCTGGGTAAACTAATGATTCTCGTTGCGCAGCCTCTATTTCTGCTTGCTTTTCGGCTCGCCATTCCTCAAATGCATCAATGATGTGGTAAATTATCGAACCGCTGAAGAAAGCAATTTCGGAATCATCTTTGGACAACTCATCTGCAACCTCCGTGTTTGGTTTAGTAGAGAATCCGAGGATTGCCTGATTGAGAGGGTCTTTTATTGACTTAGCCATTAAGATATCTTTTTTGTTTACTGGCCCCACAGTAGCCTGTCTAACGGGGATTTTGAGTTTGAATAATTCAAACGCCAATGCTTCCAGCCCACCTACAGTATCGGCTTTGATGACTACCCCGTCTTTTTCCTCAACGGCACCTTTGCAGCTACCGTTCTGACAATTACTAATGAATTCGGCGCGCGGTGCGACCTTCTTACATTCAGAACACATTATTGGCATCTTGTCATATATGCCACGCCATTCTTCACGAATTAGTAGTTCAGCACTGTGTTTTTCTTCATCGGTGTTCGCTAGATGCAGTGTGGTCCCAGCGATGGCGTTTTCTAGATTTGGAGCAACTATCTTAACACCACAAGCCGCCTGAATTTCGGGATAATTTACCCAACGCTTGCCAGCGTCACGCATTTCTGACATACCTTTTGGTCGCTTCAATCCTTTGATGTGTGTGGTGAATGCCCCATCACTCGAGGCGAGCATTATTTTGTCACCAATCTTCAAACTACCACGATAAAGAATGACATCGATTGTTTTGCCCATACCAACTTCATCCCTCATTTCAAGGACGGTGCCCATAGCCGGTCCAATTGTATCGGTTAACCGGTCCTCGAGAAACCGTTCCGCCAATCCAACACTCACCGCTAGTAAATCTTGCAAACCTTCGCCTTCTTTTGCCGACATCGGGACTAGCGCGACATTCTGGCGGAAATCCTTAATTCTATCATACCTCTCAATATTGAAACCATGTTCTGAAAATTGGCCCAGTATCTTCCAATACCTTTCGTCGAATAGTGCCTTTACGTCGTCTCTTTGAGCAGTGAAAGACCTGATAAAAGCGCGACCACTTTCGCACCTCCAACCGTGAATCCTGTCAACTTTATTTGCAGCAATTACAAACGGGGTTTTGGTCTCCTTTAGTGTGTTAAGGCTCTCTATTGTTTGAGGTTGAAGTCCTTCCATGATGTCAACTACCAATATTGCAATATCTGCGACAGAGCCCCCTCTGTTGCGTAAACTAACGAAAGAATGATGCCCCGGAGTATCAATAAATAACAAACCGGGTGATTTGAATTCCTTACCACCAAGCATTTCTTTGCAGGTCGAATTCAATACCTCGGCAGGGACCTCGGTGGCGCCTATGTGTTGCGTTATACCTCCTGCTTCTCGGTCCATTACACTGGCTTGTCGTTCACTACCAATTGAGCGAACTAAATCAAGTACGCTGGTTTTTCCGTGATCAACATGGCCCAAGACTGAAACGATTGGCTGCCGATTTGCCCCTCGAACTAGGCTATCAGATGACTCTGGAATATCGTTTTCAGACAAAAACAGACCTCCATATCCATCAACAAGGTTTTGATATCATTCATAGAACCATTTGGAAATGGTCTGATCCCACTCCATGACGCCTTCTGAGAACCACAAACCGAGTTCGAACTCTGCGGTTTCCGGCGCATCAGAGCCATGAATCATGTTGTAGCCAATGTCCATGCCGTAATCGCCACGAATGGTTCCTGGCGGCGCTTCGCGACCATTAGTTGGGCCGATTAGGTTTCTTGCTACGCTTATTGCGTCCCTTCCTGCCCACGCCATGCATACTACTGGACCAGAGGTGACGAATTTAATCAGGCCCGGGAAAAATGGTCGCTCAGCGTGAACTGCGTAGTGTGCTCGAGCTATTTCTTCGCTTGGAACCATCGCTTTGAGTCCAACAAGCTTCAGTCCTTTTTGTTCAAATCTGCCAATTATTTCCCCGATCAGACCTCTTTGTACTCCGTCAGGTTTTACCATTACATACGTTGTTTCCATAATGTTCACTGACTAAGGCCAAAAATCACCCCTTTATCAGGGATGCGGAACCAAATCAACTCAGTTATTGAATGCCGCCCTTCACAAAGTGACGGGTCCACTTTACCTTTCGAGAGTTACGTCCCAATTTCACCATGTTCTTGCGAGCCTTAGAATTCTTGAACCACATTATGCTGCCGTCTTTACGGACAAACATTATGCCGGTACCGGGCTCGATTTCCTCTCCCGAAAAACTGCAAATTCTTCTTTCTGGCATAATAATCACCTAGCATTCAATTTTCGTGCTTCACGACCGGTGTCTCTCAGCATCAGGATATCGCCTATTCTGATTGGTCCAAGGACGTTTCTTGTGATGATTCGACCGACGTCTCTCGGGTTAGGTGCATCATTGACTCTAACTTTCACTTGGGTTGCTTCCCCGGTCATTCCGGTTCTGCCGACAATTTCGACCACTTCTGCTGGCCATCCGCCTAGTTCTTCGCTCATCTATCAACAACTCCAAATTATGTTCAAGCCTTCAGACCGTTGATTAGTTCGACAACTTCTTGATATTTTTCTTGAGCGCCTTTATTGATTTCCATGATGGCTATGGAAGCTGTTTTGACGCCGTTTGGTAGGCCAGCTTCGTTCGCTAGGAACTCTTGGGAAGGAACATATCCGTATGGGATACCTTTCTCTTCACAGATTAATGGAATGTGGGCTAGGAGCTCTGGCGGGTTTACATCCTCAGCCAGTATAATGAATTGAGCAGTGCCTCGTTCGGCAGTTTTAGTCACTTCATTGCTTCCTTTCTTAATTCGTCCATTAGAATTGGACTGAATCATTTCATAAATTTTGTCTGATACTTCTGTTG
>CEUU01043384.1_pt1 | contig 15530 bp, 3 predicted proteins | sample 531321 | NCBI WGS metagenome assembly CEUU01 (sample SAMEA2622658, study PRJEB7988) | marine metagenome | isolation source: saline water (ENVO:00002010), including
TTGCTGGTGTTAGTAGTACGACGAGGGCAAATTCGTCTTTCCATGAGCCGTCAGTTGAGCTAGCCATCTTGCTTTCCCACTCAACTTCTCCAGCCGCAACTTTCTCTGCAACTGTTGCACGAGCTTTTGCTTCAGCAACTTTTGCCTGTCCGTCTGCCTTCGTCTTTTCAACTTTGTTCTCTAGCCATGTGCCAGCTAGATTAGCTATCGGTCCTAAAAATTGTAACATTAGAATCCTCCTTTACCGAAACCTTTGCCACCGAAGCCATCTTTGCTACCAAATGAATCTGGACTACTCTTTCTTCCACCAGTTCCAGCTTCACCAGCAAGATAATCTACAGCGTTTTCTTTGAACCCTCTGATACCACCAGCTACAGGGACTCTTCCAACAATAGACCTGACAGCTTCTCTACGTCTCGCATTCTTTCCTTCGTCGTCAAACAAGCTAGCTGGTCCAGCTACTGCAACATCGAAGATGTCATCAGCAAGTCCGACTGATGGACCTAAAAATGCTGATGCAACTCTAACCTTTCCGTATGCCCCATTATCAGCTTGAGCCGCACTGTTATATAGAAGCTCACCAAACAATCCGAGACCACCAATCGCAAGCAATCCTTCAAAGTAGTTGCCAGCGATTTCGTCTGTCATGCTTCCCTCTTCCACACCTAGAGTTTCAGCTATCAATCCGAGACCTGTTACATCTCTAATACTTCTTTCTCTTGGTGCACGAGACTCTTGGTCTTCTCCACCTCTTGACTGTGCGTAGTCTTTTGAGATGTTAGCCGCATATCCAGCGGCAATACCAGCAGTCATCAGGTATAAGGCTGGCTTTACGTTGCCTTGTTTTGCTTCGTCGTATATGTATTTACCAAACCTAGACATCATTAACTGGAATGACTTTAGCTGGAACAACATTGAGCCAACAGGTGTCTGTGCCCAGATAGGAATGTCGTTTGGATTAGGCGTAAAGATTGCTTCGTTGGTAAATCTAAGTAGAGCATAACGTAACTGCTTGTTAGAGATAACGTCGGTATCACGAATGTCGCTCAACCTTGGTGCACCCTCTGCCAAGAAGTCTGTGGTAGCATTATCTCCAGTCAAACCATATCTCTCCAAGAATCTTACAGCAGTTCTGTAGCCTCTTGAGTCCATTTGGTTTGTTTCTTGAAATCTTTTTGCTCTTGCTATCTCAGCTTTGAACGCTTCAAATCCGTGGATACCAGCAATCTCTCTTTGCATGTTTGTCCAAGGTGTCAACAACGTAAAGTTGAAGAAGCTGTTTTGTAACTTTTGCGAGCCTTCTCCAGCCATTTGCACCATTCTGTCGTGTAATAAGTTTTCAACACTAAGCCCGATATTCTTTGCGGCGGCTCTGTACGTTGGGTCAGTCATGTATTTTGCCTGTGCTTTTAAGAAAGCACCCATGTTTCCTGAACGTATCAACGGCAAGACCACGTCGCCTAACGACGTAAGCGTTGTAAAGCCCAGTAGACTGATTGCGTTAAAGGCTTTCACGTTTCGTGAAACCTTATAAGCTAACTCGTTACCAGAATACTTTGTGATTGGACGTTTGTTGATTACATCAATCATGCTTTCTGCAAGATTTAATGTCCTTGCATCTGGCTGTTGATTATTAAAGTCAACTAAAGCGTTGGCTATAGAGTCCACTCTTATCTTAACTTGTGTGTCTGCCATGTCTTGTGCGTCATACAAGTTTAATAGAATGTTCTTTATACTTTGTCTTGGGTTCTGCTCCTCGTGAAGAACCTTCTCAATTTTACTCATAGCTTGGTCAATAACTTCTTCAGTAGCAGTAGCTCTTGCAACTATCTGTTGCTCAATATCTACTTCAGACTGATACTGTCTAAACTTGTAACGCCTTTTGGCTGAGTTCATTACTGCATCTTTTGCACCTTCAAGACCTCGCTCTGCCACAGTTATGTAAGAAGCGTAACCATGACCACCTGTTCCTAGCTTGTCAGATATAGCTATCTTCCTGGTTGTTCTATCGAAGTATTGTGTAACCAATCCTTCTAAGTCGTTGACCAAGAAGTCTGTCATGTAGTCGTATTGGTCAGGGTCTAGCTTAATTAACCTAGCAAAGAACGGGTCACCGACGGCACGACGTATGACATCGTCGCCGTAAACTTCGCCGCTAGTATCCATCATTGCATTGACCAAATCCTCTGCAACTTCTCTTGGATTCTTTAAGTTTCCTGTTGCTTCAAAGTCTGGTCTCTTTCTTTCTTCTGCAAAGAATCTAGTAAAGGCATCCATAGCCGCCTTTGGATTCTGCCTGATTCCTTCGGTGTCCCACTGTTGCGGAACATAGAACTCGTTTGCAGACTTTCGTGTGTCTCCAACTGGCATGCCTTTGTTTAGAAGGTTTTGTCGTTCAGCTTCAAACGTCTGAATAATAAGCCTTGCCGCTCGTTGTTCTTGTGGCTCCAGCTTCCTTACCTCAAACTCTCCACGACGAATGGCATTTAATATTCTCCTGTGAGATGCGGGTTGTGCGGCTTGGTCCCTTAGAGTGCCTAGCTTTCCTATATTAGGAATGATGTATGCGTTCTTTCTTGCCCACCTCTTAGCCCAACTATCGTTGTCAGGAAGAGTTTTGAGGATGTTAAAGATTGGCATAATCTTATCTGCCAAATCTATGTCGTGCCTTTCATACAAGCCTGTTCCGTTACTTGGCTTGATAAAATCAGCTAACCAGTTAGCTCCACCCAACCTTAGTCGTTGGCTGTTCTCTCTGAAATAGTTAAGAACAGACGAAGTTCTTTTTACAGTGTCTGCGTCTTCAGGAGTTATTGGCTCCTTCCTTAACATTTTCTTAATTGGCTGAACCAAATCTGGTGTTCCAGATTCTTGTAGTGCTCTGGATATACCAACCATGTCGTCAATATCTAAAGCTCTGTCTCTTGAAGCCATGTGCTGTAAAGCAGAACCGCCGAGACCTTCTGTAAAGTCTCCGCCTAATACACTGTAGTAGATACCACGTCTGTCGCTATCGAATGTTTCAGCGTCAATGTGCTTTACATTGTTGGCACTAAAGATTGCAAACTGTTCGTTATCAAAGCCAGAAAAGCCCCCTTCTATGCCATCAAAACCTTCGTCTTGCAGATGCTTTGCAAGTATTTCTTTTGCTAAAACATCATTGTTAGGGTCAATGGCTTCTAGTATGGACGAGTATAAAAGTTCACCATCGAAGTCTTCATCCATTCTTAGCTTGTTAACCAACCTTGTTCTTGCCTCTGGGTCTATAACTCCCTTCAACTGTAAGTTTGTAACAAATGGTAACATATCGTTAGGCATCATCGTGTCTATTGTATAGACCTTGTCCTGTGAGAAGTTCATTATGTTCTTCTTCTTCACAAACAAAGGCATAATTCCTGGATGAGTTTTGAACCCAGTAAGGTTGGCAAACGCTTCCAGTGCTGATGCTTTTGAACGATGGATGCTATCCATCTGTTTGTTTATGCTACCACCAGTTATGTCGTCTAATATGTTGTCAATTCCGAAGCTGTCGTAATCAGCTTCCATAATCATTTCTTCATATCTGGTTATCGCTTCACTTATCTTCCGTGCTTCTCCAGCCACCCTTTCGTCTTTTATTCCTTGTATGATTCTCTCTCTGGCTAGGCTTCCACCACCAACACCTAATGCGTCTGGACCGCCGAAGTCTTCTGCAAGAGTTGATTTCTTAGCTACATAAACGCCTGGACCTAACATTCCGTCGTTGCTTGGGTGTATGTAAACATCTGGATTTTTGTTTCTGTTGAACACGTCAATAGCTGGTGTCCCGTGGAACACAACGTAATCCATCAAGTCTTCGTCGGGACCAGCACCCACAAATTCTCTAGCTAGTATTCTTTTTTCTGGAGACATGTTGTCGATTACGCTTCTTGCGTATCTGTCTGCCATTGCAAAGCTGACGGCTGGATATTCGTATGTGTCCACCATATTCTTTACGTTGTTTTGTAGTCTCTTCGGAGTGAACATGTCTCCGTGATATGTCATTTGACGGAACATCTGCTTCACACTGTTTCTGCCAATGAGTCCGTTTAGAACATAAGCAACGTAGTCATATAAATCGTTTGCCAACTGAGACAAATAGCTTCTTTGCTTTAGGTCTGAGACTGTTCCGTCCTTGAATCTAGTCTTAAACAAGTCTCCCTTGGCTACTTTTTCTGACATCCATTGTGCCCAGCTTTCAACAAACCATTCTTCTGCTATTGATTTATCGTCGTATCCAGCCTCTGGAGGTAGTGATTTATATCTGTCACGCATTTCTATTGCGGCTGGGTCGCCTTTTTGTATTGCATCCCTAAACGCTTCAGTCATGTTATCAAAGTCTTTATCTTTGAAGACAGTTCTGCTGACCATGTGACCCACTTCGTGCATGATATCTAGTGGGTCTGCATTGCCTTCAGTTATGCCAATAGCGTAACGACGTAAGTCTTTCCTCATGTCGTTGAATCTTGTGCCTCTGGTAGGAGCAACTTCTGAGAATGCCGCTTTGACTCCAGGAATAGCCTTTGTTCCTGAAAGTTTGTACAAATCTTCAACAGACATAAACGTCGTGTTGTCGTTTAAGTTGTCTCTTGCTGTGCGACCAAGGAGGTTTAACATCCTGTACAACATAGTTCTTGAGCTATGCTCTACGTTTTTATTTCTGTGTGTAATTTTAGACAGCACTTCTTTGATAGCTGGAGGTGCTTCTCCAGGTATTCCGTTTTGTGATTCTGGTTTACGACCTTGTTGAAACTCAATGTCAAGTGCTCTGCCTAACAACGAAGCCTTTGGCTTGGTTGGAGTGACTCCAGCATTTGCAAGCAATCCGATTACCATGTTGGCATCGTCGTATTTACCTTGCTCAATAAATTCGCCAACTCTGTTTCTCAGCATGGCTACTTGCTCTTTCTTAGGAAGAGCAGATGTTTCCTTTATCAAGTTGGTAAACGACTCTTGCTCTGCTTTAGTCATATCGACAAAGCTCTTTACAGTTGGCTCTGCTTGTCGCCTCATGTAAATTTCTTGTTTCAGTTCCTTTGTGTTGTCACTCTTTACACCGCCCTCACGGATAGCATTTAGTATCTCTGTATCAGACATGTCTTTTGGAGACTTTCTGATAGGAGCATCTACTATTGGAGGCATGTCACCGAACACTATATCGGTTTCTTTTCCAGCAGTTCTCAAAGCATCAACGACAGCTTTAACTTGATTGCCGCTTCTCTTGTATGCTTTTTCTTGATACTTTTTGGATACGCTGTTTCCAGCAGAGTAAATCCTTCCAGCTTTGTTAATGGCTGGTGCTTTCACTCCACCAGTTGCAGAACGCATGTTTCTGTTAAAGACGTTTGTGTACTCATCTATTGCAAGGTCAAGTGCAACAATCATGTCGTTTGCCTTGCCAATCAATAGGCTTTCTACTTGAGGGTCATCAACTTTTAGGTAAGCCTGATTCTGTAGAATCCCAGCCTCTATCTCAAAAGACGAACCCAATGAGCCTGAACCAGCTACATCTTGCATTCCAGATACAGCAAAGTCCTTGTCAATAACTCTTTCCATAGCCATGAAATCGCTATCAATCATTGCTAACTGCTGGTCTTCTATGGTTGACATGTCGTCAGCCCTTGACTCAGCAATAAGTCTTTTCAGTTCTTCGGCGTTAGACATAGCTCTTTCGTCGTGAACTATTCTGTGAATAGCATTGCTTGCACTAAGCATTTTCCCACGAGCTAAACGAGCATTCATAAAATAATATGGGTGCATTGTTTTGCCATTAGGCAACGTTATCTGAGGCTTGTTCTTGTTGATAGCTGGTCGTCCTTTGCTGTAGCTATCAAGCAGAGTGATTCTCTTTGCTCCACTCTTGTGAGTTCTTGAGCCAACTTGACCGCCATACTTTCCGTAAACAACAGCCGCAACTTCTTTTAAAACGTCTTGAAGTGGTCCAGTATTTTTGTCTGTTCCTATCAACAGTGCATTGTCGCTCAATGCTTTTTCTAGTTTTATCTGCAATCCTCTCAAGTCATGCAGTTCTTGAGCCGCAATACCAACAGCCCCGCTCTTTTCAAGGTCTATACTCTTTAGTCGTGTCATCAATTCATCGAACTGATTAACCAAAGCTCTGCCTTCTGTAACTGTACCAGTTGCCTTTTGCGGGTCAGGTAAGATTCTTTCAAACAACGGAATCAAGTCAGGGTCAATAGGCTCTTCCATTTTAAGAACTTTAGCTATTAACTGTTTGATTTTGTTAGCTACGTTCTCAAACAAAGTTTGAGTAGCACCTGGCTGTCTCTTCATTACATACAAAGAAAACTGATTTGCGAAGAACTCTGCTGGGCTAAGAACTTCTGAAGTTGAAAACCCAGGTAGTTTCTTCTTTAGTAGACCGATGTCCATGCCATCGTTTTGAGTCATATACTTTCTAGCAATGCCCCAGAACTCTAGCTTTTCCGCACTGGTAAGCATGTTGGCGTATGCCCAGTGTGCCATCTCATGGCTAAACTGGATGGCATCTGGAACCATCTCAGCTTCGCTTCCAACCTTTACGCTGTTTGCGTCTTTAGCCCTTCTGTTTGTCAAGTTTACAGGCTTGTAACCATACTTTGTAAACTTCTCAAACGTAGGCATCATGCTATCTGGAGAAGCAAGCAACCTATTTTGCGAGCCAGCTATTTCATTAAACAGGGTTAGTATTTGAGCCATATCAGCTTCAGACTTTTTGCTGATAAGAGACTTTAGCTGTTTGTAACTGTTGTTCCTTGTTTCGTTAGGTAGCTTTACTCCATTAGGAACGAGCTTGTTTATGGTTTCGTAAGCACCCTCTAGGTTTGAAACCAAGTAATCAAATGCTTGTATGTTCTTTATTCTGTCCCATGAGGTGTCTTCTAGGTCTTGTGCAAACCTTACTAAGTCACCAACAGTCTTCATCGAACCATTTTCGATTCGCTTTGTTTTTAATTTTGGTGATACACTTTCTCGTGTAAGAGCTATGTTATCAAGCTCAGACAACGTAGGGGATTTATTTACCCTGGCTCTTGGGCTTAGACCTGTAGGGTTGTCTGGTTTTGCGACAACGCCTACGTCTTTTCCTTTAATAAGAGTACCCGAAAGATTTACATAGTGATGCTCTGGGTCTAAGGGTTTAAAGTTTTTCTGTGTTTCAACAGTGCTGTTCTTATTTATTGCACCAGTCTTCTGATTTATCTTGTTGGTTTGACCAATAACATACTGTTCCTTGTTTAGCTTTCCAGCTACTTCTCCAAGGGTTTGATTGTCGCCTTGATATAGAAGTCTTAGCTTTCCATACTTCGGATGCTTTGGGTCTACAATCTGTATTGCCAAAACAAAGTCGTCTGCTAAATCAAACTCAGAAGGAACAATGTCTAGTGTAGGGTCTGTTTGAGCTACGTCTTCTGGGCTTGCATCAACCACAACGTCGTCAGTTGATGTAACTTCAGGAGAGTCTTTCTTTCCTCCGTATCTGTTTGTGTTGTGCCAGTCAGTAACAACCATTGGACCTTGAGACTTAACACCCTCAAGCTGTACGTCTTTGCCGTCGAATACTTCATCAAGCTCTTTCTTAAACATCTTAGCCATGTCTAAGTACATATCGTTCTTCGACTTGGTTGTTGATGTTGTAACTAAAGAGCCATCTTGCTTTATAATCTGAGCTTGGAAGCTACCTTTGCCCCCGTTGTTGTGTTGAACAGTTCCAACTTTCTTTCCGTTGATAAAGATTTCAGCTTTGTTTTTGCCAATACTTTTGTACTTAACATCGTTGTGAAGGTCGTAAACCCTTTCGCCTATTTGAATAAGTTTCGGGTTCATCTTAGTACCCGATGGCTTTGTGGTTGGCTTTACAGCGTTTTTACTTCCATTATCAACAATCTCTTTTGCAACATTTTTAACTTCTGCTTCAGGTATGTTGGCATCCATTGAGAACTGTTTTAGTGCGGCAAGTTGTGAGTTAATCATGTCCTCACTCAAACCACTGTTCATAATGACTTGCTCTAGTTGAGCAACGTCGTCCATATCTGGTCTCTGTCCAGTGACATCTTCAATGGCATCTAAGAGAGCGTCGTCGTCTAAGTCTAACGGCTTGCCGTCATTGCCTTGTGACTGCCTCTTCTCCATTCTCATTTGTGCTAGGTTTCTTTTGGCAACGCTCATGTCTTGGTCTTTGAGCCTCTGCCTTTCTGCTGGAGTTAACTGCTTTGTTAGAGTCCCAATCTCTTTCTTTAGCTCATCAATTCTATTAGTAACGTCTACCAAATCTTGGCTTGGACCCTTTTGTGCTAAAGCATACTTCTTTGCAAACAAAGGTTGAAGCTCTGCCTGGGCATCATACATTCTGCCCAAAGTAGAGGTACGTCGTGTTTCTACGACGTTCGCATTTCTTTCTTGTACTGTTGATTTTGTAAGAGGAACTAACAGTTCTCTTACTTCTGCAACTAGAGAAGCATCGTCCATTTCAAGAATTGGCACGAACCTTTTTACTTCAGTGTCAATTCTAGCCCTTTTGCTGAGTCTTGTTCCAGCAGACTTGTCTTCATCTAGTCTATTTAAGATTCCTCTTAGAAGAACTCTGTTATCATCTAACTCTTTTTCTGCTTTTTCATATCTAGTCTGAAGTTTGTCACGTTGTGGGCTAGTTTCAGATACAGTATCTAAAACATCCAGAGCTTCCTGTTCATTTAGTATTCTTTGTATTTTACCCTGTGCACGTTTTAGTCCTTTGATTGTGTCTTCAATCAAAACAACATCTTGATATTCTTTGTACTTATCAGTGCCTTTTCTTTGTTCAGCTAGTTTGATGCTTCTGTCTCGTTTGATTTGGTCAAAAACCATAGCTTGAGACTTACTGGTCTGTAGCAATGCTTTGTTTTGAACCATCTGAGCCGCCGCACCTCCAGTGTAAACTCTCTTTACACCACCTTCAGTGGTTGTGACTGTGTCAAATGTTTTTGAATCAAAGAAGTCCTTGTCGGGTGATGTGCTTCTTAGAATAGATTGTATTCTGCCAACCTCTTTGTTGGTTATGTCTCTGCCAGAACCTTGCTTTCCGTTACCAGTTGTAAAGTGCCCAAGTCTGTTTATTGAACGACCCATGTAGTCGCCGCCAACAATCTGCTCTTCGTCAACAGATACGTCGGTCATAGTCTTCGTCGTAAGACCTTTTACGCTGTAGCTTTTTCCGTGATTGGAAACTCTTTTGAATGTTTCTGTTCGTGCAAAGCTGTCCCAAACTTGTTCGATGACTCCATCAAACAGCTTCTTAGCCTGTCCTTCGCTAACCTTTTGACTCTTTACGAAAGCCGCTAAAGCTCTACGTTGAAACTCATTCCAAGCACCGACTAGGTTTGGGTTCTGCTTTTCAAGTCTTGCCAACTGCTCATCTACATATTCTTTGGCATCATACTTGATAGGATTCATGCTCTGCATTTCGCTTGCATAACCTGAGTCAATGTATGCCTCTATGTCGTCAACCAACGATGTGTCACCGAATAGACTTCTGATTGCAGTTTTTAGTTCTGTAGGATTTGCTAGACCATCTATCTCAAAATGTGTCATGGCAATAATGCCATCCATCTGAGATGCTTTCCAATCTTGGAAGTGTTGGAATGCGTGTGGTTGCAGTCTTTCTGGAATGCTTGATGTAATTAAAGCATCAACAATAGCGTCATCTAAAAGGTGAACTGGAATAGTTTGCCCACCCCTCATGCCAATTCTAATCATGCCGTTAAATGCTTGGCGACCTTGGTAGGCTTCCATAATGTCTTTTAGTATGGCAAGCCTTCCAGCCCTAGCTTCTGAGCTATTGCCTTTTGGCATGTTGGCTGAGATTTCTTTTACTTTAGATGCGTCATACCCTAACTGTGTAAGAAGAGTTCTTACGTTCGTCTTAGTGGCTTTGAAATTATTAAGTTCTTGTTCAAGTGCTTGGTCAGCAGAAAGGAATCTTTCCCTAAATTCAGATAACTCAGCTTGAACTTCAGCCTCTATCTCAGCTTCTATGTTTGCGTCAATATCGTCTGATGCTTCAGTCAATGATTTGTTAAGCTGGCTCCTGACATCTTCGTTTGTAGCATCTAAGTTCTGAGCGAGTTGTTCTTCAAGTTCTTTTAGCTCAACCTTTGAGTCACGACGTTCGTTATCTAAGTCAGCAATCTTTTTGTTAGCCGCATCAATCTCTTCTGGAGTGATGGCTTTTGCTAGCTCTTGCTTTGCGAATCGCTTGTCATGCTCAAGACTACCCTTACGTCGTGAGAGTCGTTGCTTGAGTTCTGCGACACGTTGTTCTTTTTGTGCTCGTGTGCCTTCGACCCTAGCGTCTCCTTCGCTGGCTACCCCAGCCTCGTCGGTAACTCTTTCAACAGCCGCACCTTCAGCTATTCGTGTTCCGTCGTCACGAGTTACAGTTCCGCCAGCAACTTCTGTTGTGAATCCTTCGCCTTGAACAGTTCTGCCAATCTCTGCATTTACGTCGGCAGAGGCGTTGGGGTCTCTGTTGTCTGGGAGAAGTGCTTGTCCAGCACGTTGATTTTCAATCTGCACTGGGTCAGTAATGCCACTCTCTAAGTAGTTTACTTCTGCATCAGTAACAGTGTTGGCAATAAAGGTATCAAGGTCTTCGTGAATTACAGGAGTGCCTTTTGCAATAAGGTCTCTCCCTAGTTTAGTTATGCTTTTGTGCCTTCTGTCCCCATTTTCGATAAGGTCATCAATCTTTTTTATTTCAGGGCTAGGGTCAGCACCTCCAGCACCTTCTTCATTTAGCTTGCCTATTAAGACAGACCTTCTTTTCTCAAGGGCTGGGCGTAATGTTTTATGCCATTCTTGAACCCATTTTATTTTTGAGATTTGCTTGTTGCCGTTGATTATGTCTTTGTTCATTTGTAGGTCAGCTTGAGTTCTGCTGAGTTCGTTGCCTACTTGTCCCTGACCTTTTGGAAGCCTACCCTCTGCGTCTGGCGGACCTTGAAGTTCGAGTGGACGATTCTGGTTTGCGTCCAAAACGTCTTGAATCTCGTCTTGGTATTGTTTCTTTAAGGTATCTAATATCTGATTGTCATCTAAGTTCTCTCCCCAAGGCACAAGAGCTTGGTCGTCATCCACGGCTCCGTCTGCATTAGGGTCTACTTTGACACTTGGTTGAGGGCGTAGTGTGTCTTGTAATGTTTCTGAGTCACGAATAACCCTATCAATTTGACCTCGACCAATAGATGACCTTGTAAGTTTTTGGGCTTCTTCTACACTGATGCCCATCTCGTTTGCGATTGCCTCTAGGTTTTCGCCAGACATGTCCTCTGCTGTAGCTTGATAACCCTTTGCTTTGTTGATGGGTCCGCCTCTGTCTCCCATAGCCCGACTATCGTCGAAGTTTAAGGCTCCAAATTTTAGGTTTCTTATTGGAGTAACTGCACCAGCCGCACCAAAACCCGCACCCATACCACCGCCAGTTAACGCACCAAATGCTGTTGAACCCGCTAGTCGTCCATAGCTAAACTCGTCTTGTAGCCCTATCTCTATATTTCTATGTTGTATTCCAATATCAGCAATACCTTCGGCAATACCTCCAGCAACTGCTTCGCCTTTAGCACCGCCAAGAGCACCAGCCGCTATTCCTTTTCTCATTAGCTGACCTTTAGTAAGCCCCTTTGCACCAGCAACAGCGGCTCTAGCGGCGGCTCCACCTGACCCAAAACCAATAAGGTTTAGTGGGTCTAGCAACATTGGTAGAGCTACGTCTGCTAACGTATTTCCTACACCACCTGTAAAGTTTGGCAGTGCGTCATAAACTTTTTGAAGTCTTGCTAGTCTTTTTACTTGATGGTCTGACTGATTATGTGCGTCATAAACGTCTTGCCCAACACCAACAGTGTTGAAGTTTCTATAACGTCTATCGCTTAAAAAATGTTCAATAGCTTCTTTTGAGTTGGAAAATGATATTCCATCTTTTTCGCCATAGTAATCATATATGTCTCCGATGAACCGATTGTCATCAAGAAGAGACGTGGCTTCTTCTTCATTTATTGATTGCGTGTAATCGTTTTGTGTATATGGCGAATCATTGCCAGAATAGGTCGATGGACCTGATGTAAAGTCTGTAAAACGTCCCATTGGATACTCCAGTTTTCCAAAGTTATTATTCTATAATATACTCTGGAATATCCTTAGTCGTCCCCCTTAATTTTCCCAGAAAGGTGCTACGTCTTCTAGCGAAGCCGCATCTCTCCACGTTAATTTTTTGTAGGTAATTTTGCCAGCATCAGCTTTGTGGTCTTTGTCCAGACCTATGCCGTCGTAGTTGTTTGAAACACAAGTTGGGTCTACGTCGTTAAGCCAATGTTGTACGGATAAGAACACGCCACCAGCGGGTCCGAAACATCCTCCGTGTTTGTCATTTGGCTTGACTCTAATCATGCTACCCCTGAGAGGGCTTAAAGTATTGACTGGTTCTTTGACTTCTTTTTCTTGCATCATCCACTTACCACTGTGGCTGAACATTATTTGACCCCCGACGTAGACTTCATAGCTATCTACATCTGGATGAGTGTGCTCTGGTATTATAAAGTTCGGAGGTATTACCCACATCTGTACTTGAAATTTGTCTTGGAGGAACATTCTTACACTCCAAGCACCAGACTTACATGTCACCGCATTCTCAAGAGGAACAAAGTGAAGTAAACTACAGTTGTTTTTGTACCATCTTGCGAACGCTTCTAGTTCGTCGTGCTCTTGCATGTTAGTTGTTTCTATCCATTAAGGAGAATATACCGCCTCTTTCAAGAGCATAACCATTTCTTACAGTTTTGTAGTAATCAATCTGGCTAAGAATAGTTTGTGCAAATTCAAACTCATTTTGTACTGGACGACCCACTGAGCGTCTGTTCACAAAGTAAGGAGGCATTTGTACGTTTCCAGTCTTAAATGCGTTGTACATATTCTTAATTGTTTCTGCCATTTCTCGGTTTGTTGTGTTTTTGTCAACCTGACCTTGCATTGATGGTGGCATGAACTGAGCAAATTGCTGACCGCCATTGAGCAAGTCTTTTCCAACTTGTGCTGGGTCATTGATTATTGTGCTAAACGTATTGGCAAGACTAGAGGTTCCCCCCTGACCAGTTGGAACCGCAGATACAATATCTCCTTCTGGAGTAATTTTTACCCTGTCGCCTTTTTTAACTGCTTGGTCTGAGTCTTTGTATTTAACAGCCTCTGTGGTATATCCGTTTCCGTCGGGGTTAAGAACCTTTTTCTCAAGGTCAACCAGCATTACAACTATGCCTTGTTTGCGGTCTTGTGTGCCTCCGACTTTGTAAGATTGAGGTGGTAGTACGCTTCCTCTAATCTTTCCAGACCTCAAGTCAGCCATTTCAGCATCTCTGATTTTCTCTAGGTTTTTCTTTAGCTCATCTATTTCAGCTTCTATTGTGCCACTATCAACTCTAAATGCACCCTTACTCTTCTTATATTGATTGATAATAGCATCAATATTTTGATTAGCTTTCTCTTCAATGTGAGCCATAATCCTTTTGAAACGAGGAGCATCAGGGTCTTCGTTAATAAACATCTTCTGTCTTTCAACAACGATAAACTGCTTAAAGTCTTTTGTGTAGTCTTTGATGTCTGTATCTGTTTCTTGTTGAAAGTCAGAGCCTGGCTTGAATCCTACACCGACCAAACTCTTTTGGATTAACATCTCTTTGAAATTTGCCGAACTCTTGAAGAAAGGACTGATAGCATTAGTAATTTGTTGTATTTGTTGAGCATCAGATGTAGCTGACTTTACTGCATCAACTCCAAACAATCTTTCTATCTCAATTCTAATTTGAACAGGATTTACGTTAGGGTCTAATACGTTGCCTTGGTTAATAAGTGTGGATAGTGCTATATAGCCACTACTGTTTTCATCAAATCCGTTAGCTTGAGCATTAACACCTTTGTTCATCTGAGCAATTATTTTGTCTGCTTTTTGTGTGGCTAGGTCATATTGCTTCTGCCAGTTAGTACCATAGTTGTTTCTATTATGAATCTGGGCTATGTGTGCAAACTTCTTGTACTCTTGGTCATCGACACTTGTAGCCTCTGGAAGTCTGTACTTCCTTCTAAGCTGGTTATAAATATCAAGAGCATCTTTTGTCATGTAGCCATTAGTTCTGGCTAGCTCTATGAAACGTGAGTCTGTAACTATTTCGTCGTTAAAAGATTTTAAGTCCGCTTCAGCTTTCGCTTCATTCGCATTCATAATTTTTGTTTTTAGTATGGCTCTTATTTGGTTTCCTAAAGCCGCATACTTTTCTGTACCCATAGCTTTCTCAGAAACTTTCGCTTGCTCCAAAATAGATTGCATAGCATTTTCAAGCTCGCTGGTTGTCCCATCTGCACCTGTGGCTGTGCTAAAGAACCTAATGTTGCTAGGGCTAAAATTGTTTGCTAACTCAATGGCTTTTGAGTTTACCTCAGTGTTAAAAACATTCTGTTTGGTCTTCATTATGTTTGTAACGGCTTGCTTCTTCCATTGTGACAAACCATTAAGATTCATAATGTCATTGGCTTCATCTATTGTATGCACGTCTTTTAGAAACGTGTCGTGAAATGATTGTGCCTCTTTCAACCTTCCGTTTGTTATTGCTTCTACAAAACGACCTTCGTTCTGTGACCATATCTCTTCGCCAAGTTCTTTGTTGTCGTTAAACAACTTCATAAACTTTGCTTTGCTTTCAGCCATTTTAGTTGGGTCAGCATCTAAGTTGTCACTAACAAAGGTGTCAAAAAGCTCATACGTCTTTTTACGAGCTTCAGCAAAATCAGAATCTTCTTTGGTTCGTGTTAGCAAAGACTGTTCATTGGTTCTCTTTGCCATGTCATCAAGCAAGTGACCTGGTCCCATGCTTTGAAGCATAAAGTTATCACCACCAGCCAAAGACATTCTGTAGTTTTGAAAGTCTTGAGCAGTAACTTGGTCACCATTTTTAACACGCATCTCACGATATTTCTCAAACGCCTCTCGGTTCTCCTTGCGTTTTCGGTCAATTCGGTCTTCTTCTTTTCGGAAGGACTCTGAGAATGCTGATGTAATTCTTGCCATTACTTTACCTTTTTAGGTCTGCCTCTTTTACGCTTCACCGAGACCGCTGAGATTTCTGTTTCGTCTTTGTAAATCTTTGATTTGGTCTTCAAGGTCTTTGATTTTTTGCCCGTCAGGGTTCGTGTACGCTGAACCAGGTCTGCCCAACATGTACGACAGGTTTGGAGCAACGTCTTTACCAAGCCCAGCAAGTTGTTCACCAGCCACTTTATTGGTGTCAGTGACATTTGCTTGAGCACCCGAAACACGGGAATCCTGACTTTCTTGAGCACTACCATACAGTGTGCCAGCATTTGTCGGCATCGCACTCTGAAGTCCACTGATACCAGCACCCAACGTGTCCTCAATTTCGCCCAACCTGTTCTCACGCCCTTTGTAAAGGACATCGAGGTTAGACCCCAATCTTGAAATAGCCGCATTATAA
>CEUU01018863.1_pt1 | contig 15514 bp, 15 predicted proteins | sample 531321 | NCBI WGS metagenome assembly CEUU01 (sample SAMEA2622658, study PRJEB7988) | marine metagenome | isolation source: saline water (ENVO:00002010), including
CCATCTAAGGCCTTTTCATAAGCCTCTAATGTACGAGTAAATTCGTAAAATTTGCTGGCGCCTCCATAGGCCGCGGCGTAAATGCGCAACGCCTCTGCGTCCCCGGAACCGCGAATACCCTGAGCTTCCTCTTCTGCCTCGGCCAGAATCTGGGAGGCACTGAGGTCTGTTTCAGCACGAATAGTCAGTGCCTGTTCTTCTCCTTCTGAACGATAGGCTTTGGCCTCACGCGCCCGCTCCGCCCTCATACGGTCGAAAACAGCAGTCTCGTTCTCAGGAGGTAAGTCAGCTCGCTTAATCCGAACATCCACTACTTCGATTCCATAGCTGCGTGCGGACTCGTCAGAGCGTTCAGTCACCAAATGCATGAGTGCCTCTCTATTCTCAGAGACAATCTCGGAAAGAGTGTGTTGACCTAGTTCCTTGCGCACTTCAGAATAGATGATGTCGTCTAACCGAGCTAACCCTTCTTCTTTTGTTCTCAATGCACGCATGAATAGAAGCGGATCGATAATCCGCCAACGAGCATAGTTATCCAAGACAAGAATCTTCTTGTCTTTGGTGTAAATAGGTTCGGGCGTGGAATCATAATCCAAAAGCCAGCGTTCAAAACGCGTTGTTTTTTGCACTGGATCTGGCATTTTGAAATAAAGCCCGGGCTCGTCAATTACCCTTACGGGCTCACCAAACTGCGTAACGATAACCTGTTCGACTTCATTGACGGTAAAAGTCACTAGATTCAGCCCAAAAAGAGCGACGACTATGGCCCCTATGATACCAACTGGTACTTTCATTTAGATCCCTCCCCTCCGGTCAGGTTGAGGATATTAAGCAGCCCACTTTCACCCTCGTTTTCAACTATATATTTCTTGATATTAGGTAGAATACGCTCCATGGTTTCGATATAGAGGCGCTTCTCTGTCACATCAGGTGCGTTCTGGTATTCTTTGTAGACTTGTTTGAATCGATCGGCATCACCCTGAGCTGAGCGTACGCGCTCTACTTGATATGCTTCGGCAGAACGCAATATGCGCTGTGCTTGCCCCCTTGCTTGCGGTATAACTTCATTTTGATATCCCCGAGCCTCGTTTACCAATCGTTCTCGGTCCTCCTTAGCGCTTGCAACGTCTTTGAAAGCAGCATCCACCTGTTCGGGCGCACTCACCGTCTGTAATTGGACAGTTTCAACAGCCAACCCGCAGTCGTATACCTCAAACAATGCTTGTAATTTGTCTCTGATTTCAATTTGTATCTCTAACTTTCCTTCGGTCAGGGCCTCATCAATAGTGTGCCTTCCAATGACCTGCCGCAGAGCCGCCTCTGAAGCGTCGTGAACCAAACCAAAACTGCCCCGTTCAAAAACGCCTAATCCTTCCGCTGAGAATAGAGCCTTCTCCACATCAACAATCCGATATTGAACAACCATTTCGACGTCGATTATGTTTTCATCCCCCGTTAACATGAGAGATTCTTTTGCCCTTTTGCTGTAGCGAGCGGGGGGACCTGGATCAACCGTTCGGAACCCGATTTCATCTCGGTATACCTGAGTCACAGACCGTATGAGTGCCACCTCTATCGGAGAGGGCAGATGATAGTGTAGACCCGGATCGACTACATCCTGCACTTTGCCAAAGCGCAGGACTACCGCTTTTTCGTCCGGTTCTACGGTATAAACACCGCTCAAAAGCCATAGAACAAAAAGAGCACCGATTATGGTAAAAACCATACGTGGGCTAAAATTTACAGGAGGAGCCGAAGGGCGTTTGGGAAATTCAAACTGCTGCGACATAAGAGCGCACCTAGGTGATATGGTGGTAGTTTGCTTATCACGACAGGAAATGTATGATTCTTACCCAAGAGTGTCAACGTGAAGTAGTATTGAAGCCTGTTGACATCTCAAAGCTTTTCCGGTATCGTCTTGGGCGAAAAAAATTTAACAGGGAATAGTAATGGCAATAGTACCAATGGTAATCGAGCAAACAGGACGAGGCGAGCGATCCTATGACATCTTCTCGCGCTTGTTGAAAGAACGCATAGTATTTATCGGAACCCCTATTGATGACAACGAGGCCAATCTGATAATTGCGCAGATGCTCTTTCTGGCGTCTGAAGATCCGAAAAAAGACATATCGCTTTACATCAACAGTCCCGGAGGTAGCCTCACTGCTGGTCTGGCCATCTACGACACAATGCAACACATACCCTGTGACGTCGCAACCCTTTGCGTCGGTCAAGCATACAGCATGAGCGCCATTCTACTTGCTGGCGGCTCTAAGGGCAAACGTCATGCCTTAGCCCATGCTCGTCTCATGCTCCATCAGCCTTGGGGGGGCGTGGGCGGACAAGCCTCTGACATCGAGATCCACGCTAGAGAGATCGTGAACTGGCGCACGAGGCTAAACGACATATTGGTCAAGGATACGGGCCAATCACTTGAACGAATTGAAATGGTCACTGAACGGGACTACTTTCTTTCCGCTGAGGAAGGCATTGAATTCGGCTTGATAGATGAATTACTCGTCAACGCAGCCGATAGCGAGGCGCAGCCGGATGGTTAGACCAAAGGAAACGGCAATACTTCATCAATTGAATTCGCCTCAGTTGCCAGCATAACTAGTCGATCTATCCCGAGCGCCATGCCTCCGGCTGGAGGAATAGCTCGCTCCATTGAACTGATAAAATCTTCATCTATTGGCGCGTCCCGCTGCAAGTTCCTTGCCTGAATAAACCGTTTCCTTTGCTCGACGGGATCGTTTAGCTCAGTATAGCCATTGGCCAGCTCCATCCCAGATAAATAAAGCTCAACTCGCTCCGCCCATCGCCCATCGCCCTCCTTTTGCTTGGACATTGCTCCAAGTTGGTGGGGGTAGTCGTAGAGAAACGAGGGACCACCTAGCGCTAAATGTGGTTCAATCTTTTCTATAAGGACCTTGTTAAACAAGTCATCCCACGTATCCTTCTCTTCTGCACTAGAAAACCCCACTGCCCGAAGAGCTTCATACAGCTCCTTTCTCTCAAGTAGCGTTCCAATATCTACTCCAACCCATTGCTCAAATGCATCCTGCACGCTTATTCTTCGCCATGGCCTTTCCTCGACAACAGTTCGCCAGAGCGGTGACTGCGCACCTACCACTTCAGACCATACGTGAGCAACCAATGCTTCCGTCTCATCCATTATGTCTTCATAGCTTGCATATGCTTGATACCACTCTATCATCGTAAACTCAGAATTATGTTGGGCAGAACGCTCTCCATTGCGAAAACAGCGGCCAAGCTGATAAAAACGCTCTAACCCAACTCCCAACAAACGCTTTAAATAAAGCTCGGGAGACGTTGCTAGATAAAGTGGAATAGTTCCCTCAGAAGAACGATAAATCGTCTCAAATTGCTCTATATGCACTTCGCAACTGGCATACTTTAGTAAATGAGGTGTTTCCACTTCTATGAAGTCTCGTTGAGAAAAATATTGGCGAAGGCTATAAAGAATTTGTGAGCGAATTTCCAGCCTCCGTATAAGAGACTGTTTCCCCCCGTTAAACCGAAGCCAGTCTCCACCATTGTAGTCTCTGATACAGGGCGTGAGGCAGCGCAACTTCAAAACGTGAAAATACCCCTCCTCTGCTTTTTTTCCATTTAGTTCTACAATATCTCCAACGAAAAGAGTCTCATCACCATCATATCTAAGCTTAATTGAACCTGTCTGGTCCTGAAGCACACCCTTAGCGCCATCCCAACGTACCAAACGACCTCTCAGGAGACCTTGAGAATGGTTACCAACCGCTACAATCGGTATATGTTCCCCAGAACAGCGACTTGGGTAATATGTCCGCCTATTCACAATATCAAACTCCAATAAAAAAATCCCCGCAGGGTCTGTAAACCTGTTGCGGGGATTAAATACTTCACTGCGATCAAATTATGCGCGCTTGCGATGCAGAACATAATTGGGGGGGCCTTTTTGCTCGATGAAATCCCGGGTAATAATACATTCTTTTACGTCATCGCGGCTAGGTAACTCAAACATCACTTCAAACATAACGGTTTCAAGAACAGCGCGTAAACCGCGAGCACCCATTTCCTTGTCACGGGCTATTTCAACTACCTTAACCAAAGCCCTATCGTCAAAGCGCAGGTCAACTCCGTCCATTTCAAACAGTTTTTGATACTGTTTTATAAGCGCATTCCGAGGCCGATGCAATATATCGTAAAGCGCTTTATCACTTAGCGAATGCATCGTGCTCAAAACAGGAAGACGGCCAATCAACTCGGGAATGAGCCCGAATTGGACCAAATCCTCAGGTTCAACATAAGGAAATAGATTTTTTGTATCGTTTATATTGACTGTGCCTTTTTCTTCGTGTGCACTGCCAAACCCCATGGCCCTGTTACCAACTCGATGGCTGATAATTTTGTCTAAACCATCAAAAGCGCCACCGCAGATAAACAAAATATTTCTTGTATTGATTTGCACCAGAGGTTGCTCTGGGTGTTTTCGCCCACCTTTAGGAGGTACCCCTGATACGGTCCCCTCCAAAATTTTTAACAATTCCTGTTGTACGCCTTCACCAGATACATCACGCGTTATGGATGGGTTACCCGACTTCCTTGCAATTTTATCAACTTCGTCAATAAAAAGAATTCCCCGCTCAGCTTGCCCCACATCGTAATCTGCGGCCTGAAGAATGCGCACTAAAATATTTTCAACATCTTCTCCGACATAACCCGCTTCTGTTATTACTGTGGCATCGACAATGGCAAAAGGCACCTGTAATACCCGCGCTAAGGTTTCAGCCAACAGCGTCTTCCCCGTTCCGGTTGGACCGATCATTAAGATATTACTCTTGGCTAGCTCAACGTCAGTTGCACCAGAATACACGCGCTTATAATGATTATATACTGCAACAGACAAGGCTTTCTTTGCGCGCTCTTGCCCTATGACGTGTTCGTCCAAATGCGCTTTAATCTCGGCAGGTTTCGGCAGAGGACCATTTGTATCCTGAACGTCTTGTGGCTTCTCCTCTTCGAGTACATCATTACACAGGATAACGCACTCGTTGCAAATATGCACCGAAGGACCCTGTATAATTTTCTCAACCTGTTCAACACCTTTACCGCAAAACGAACAAACAACGCGTGTTTTTTTCAGCATAGCCTGATCTACAATCCTTTCTCAAGCAGAGTAGGTAGGCGCATCATCCTCTTCACTCCAAGCCTCCCCCTCTAATTTCTCCTCAGACGAATTCACCTCATCAATTTCGTTATGATCTCCCTCGGCAGAATAAGTCTCGCTTTCTTCCGACTCACTGTATGTAACTTCACTGCCCTCTCCCCCTTCTTCACCACCGGCCTTCATTACGTTAATAGCCTGAAATCCTTTAGCCGTGCGCGTAACCATAAACTCTACTTCGTCCCCTTGCACGAGACTGCGGTCCCAGGATGAGATATCACGCCAGTGGACAAATACATCAACTTCACTATCGGTCGATATAAAACCATAGCCCTTATCGTTATTAAACCACTTCACGGCACCCTTTATCCACGTATTTTCATCGAGTGTTCCTTGACGTTCTTCAGATGGAGAACTGCTCACCTTTGAATTTTCTTCGGTGTCCTTGCTTGTAGTTCCTAAGCTCGGCATAGCGTTTTCAATCTTCGCCCAAAGCGCACTTTGAAACGCCGAACCTCCTTCCATCGACTCGGACATCCAATCAACAACGGACATCATTCCGATCACGTAAGCGCTATCTTTCCCGTATAACTTACGAGCAGAATGTATTTTTTGAGCCCATCCGTCTACTAAAGAATCATCATATTTTATCGAGTTGTTCACTTCCGACCTCCCACTAGTGAAGGTGCGATACCAAAATTGAACAGCACCTAACTTTTAAATCTACCTAAATATACATAATGTCAACAGTTACTGCAGTTTATAACCGCGTATACCGACGTAGATGGATTGCACTGTCACCTTGATAATACCAGTCAAGGGAACGGCGATTAACATACCTACGATACCCATCAACTGACTCCCCACCATCACAACAAACAGGATCATTAACGGATGCATTTCGACACTTTTTGCAACAACCGTTGGCTGTATCAAAATATTGTCCAATATCTGAATAAAAAGAAAAATAACGACTACTTTTCCGACTAGGGGCATGGCAACAGTTCCACCCGTTGCCAATGCTACTATTGAGGCAGAAATAATTCCGATGAGCGGGCCAAGAAAAGGTATCATATTCGCGAAACCAGCCAAGAGCCCTACGGGGAAGGCGTATTGTAAACCAATGACCGATAGACCGCTGATAGCGAGGGTAGCAACAACGCTGGTTGCCAATATTTGTCCTCGAATATATCCACCTATCTGTCCGTTTATCTGATGCAAGAGATTCAGGCAAAGCTCAAAATAGGCATTGGGAACCAATTCTATGATTTTTCGCGATATCTGGTGCCCTTCCTTGAGAAAGAAAAAAGCAACAAAAGGAACTATAACAACAAATGTTAGGCCAGAAACGACCCCACCAAGGAAAACAGTCGTGCTACCTAACAAAGTGTTTATCAGCGTATCTCCCTGCTCCTTAACCAAAGTAACTAAGTCCAAGTCGTCTCCCAAATAAGACTGTAAGGTTGGCTGCACAGTTTCAGCCATTTTTCCTATATCAGTGAAAACATTCGGTCCAGCTTCGCCCATATCGATCCAGTTGGGTTCAAAGTAGACGCCTCGCATTTGATCTTCACTATTAGTTTGCGCAAGATCGAAACGCACCCTGTTGTCCCCATTCTGCAGATTGCCGACAACAGGTAAGTCAAGCCATTGTCCACTTCGCCCGCGCCCAAGTCCCAAACGCAGTGTAGCTTGAATTAAGAGGAGCGTGTCTGGCAAAAAAGAGAGTGACATCTCATAATGCTGCCCGGGTAATATTTCTATAGGAAACACCACATCATCTGACAATCCAAAAGCGGTTCTATTGACCGCCTCATCTCCATATTGCCACTCGACCTGCTCAATCAATAGCGGGGTGTCCCCTTCGTTATGAACTGTAAAAGAGCGCTGCGTTGATTCATTGCGCTGCATTCGATCGGTCAACTCACGCATTTCTACGGTCAATTTGTTGCCTGCGACAAAAACAGCAAAACCTAAAAGGGAAAAAACACTCAAAAATACGAGCAGAATGCTACTAGTCCTCCCGATGCCACTCCCCTCTAGTCGATCAATAATTGGTGCTAGGACGTAGGCAAGAACAAAGGCTAGCACAAAGGGAGCCAGAACGCCGTGTATTTCATACACGAACAGGCACATAACCGCAAAGAACAGAACAGCCAGAAATATTCGTATAGATAATGGTAAAACAGAAGTAGATGTGCTCATCTCAAAATCGGTTTGTTTGTAGGAGTCGTGGGCTAAACATCTTTAGAATTTTGCTCTCGAGCCTCTTTTAACAGCCTATTTGTGTGGCGTAAACGAACGGAAATCATTTGAGAAAGACGCATTACGATCTTTAAGCCCAATCTCGGATTACTTTCAATTAGCTCTAGCAGGTCTGGCCTAAAAAAGCCGATCGCTTTACAAGGACTAGCTGTGATAGCTGCTGCAGTCCTAGGCGACTCATCTAAAAGTGCCTGCTCACCAAAGAAATCTCCAGCGCCTAACTGTGCTAGTTTTTGCATGCTGCCATCCTCAACTTTATGAACAATATCTACATCGCCTGAGAGGATGATATACATTCCGAAACCCGGATTACCTTCCTGTACTATTGCCTCACCAGTGCCCCAAGATCGACGGTGTAAAATTCCCTGAATTTTTCTGAATTCTCTCTGGGAAAAATCTTGGAATATGGGTATTTCAGTAAGGATTTTATAAAGAGTATCTTCCTCGGACTGCTCCCGTTTAAAAACGTTACTCCAAAAGGGATCTCCGGCCATCACATTATCTCACTCAGAATATGCTAAATTCAAAACGACCCCAATATGCACTATTGAAGTCGTTTTGAAAATTTCACCACTTAAAATTTTTCTACCTAATCGGCCAAGACAGCGTCTAATTTATCAACGATTTGCTGCTTAGCGACCATACCAATAATCTGATCAACCACTTTTCCCTCTTTAAACAACAAAAGGGTCGGTATACTACGGATACCGAACTCTTGAGCGGTTTTTTGCGCCGTGTCTACGTCCATTTTTCCTATCTTGGCCTTGCCTTCATAATCTGAGCTCAGACTTTCTACGATAGGAGCAATCTGACGGCAAGGACCACACCATGTAGCCCAAAAGTCTACGAGAACCGGCTGGCTCGATTCAACCACCTCTGAGCTAAAATTATCATCTGTCAAAACAATCGGTCCGGCCATAACCCTCATCTCCTCGCTGCATAAAGCAAATATTTACAGCAGTTTAGTTTGTTGTAAAAAAAGAAAAATAGAAAAAAACATCGTGTCAAGCATAGGTTACGTTTACATGCCGCAAAGGTGAATCATCAATTGGTCCATAATACCTCGCTCCTGCCTCCGGCTCATAGAACGTAGCTGCCAATCCGCTCTTCGGAGCAACCCCATGCAACGCCAAAGGTACCCCAAATTGTATCGGCGAGCTTGATCAATATAATTTCCCGCAAAAAAGGGAGAAATGCCAACCAATTTAGCAATGTCTTCTTTACTTACTCCCTTTTCAATTTGGACCTTAATACGTAGCAGAAGAGAAAAATGACGCACTATCATAGAAAGCGCTCTATTGGAATCTTCTCCTTGATCTAGGTAGCGATTGAGCATAGATAATGCAGCACGTGATTTTCGTGCACCCACTGCATCTGCCAGCTCGAATACATTTACCTGCCTAGAAGCAGCCGTTACGGCTTCTACCGCAGCAGGAGAAATCGGGGTTTCACGGCTACCAAGGTAGGTTACAATTTTTTCGAGCTCCCCAACCAATTCGCGCGGATTATTGCCGATATACATTCGCAAAAGGTCTACGGCCCTCGGTTCGATCTTCAGCCCCATGTTGCGAACCTGGCGCTTGAGCCAGTCGGCCACCTGCCGATCATATGGCGGCTTGAATTCCGCAACCTTGCCACGCTTCCCAATCTGCTGAAAAAGCCTGCGTCGCATATCCACTTTGCTACCGATTAGAACCACGCAACTTGTATCAATAGATCTATCAACGACGGATTCAATTACTTTGCACTGATCGAGACTCAGGTTGTCACATTCTGTTAAAACCAGCACACGCCTTTCGGCCATCATGGGATACGATTGATAAATATGAAGAAAATCTAGGGGATCAAAGTTCGAAGCGCGAAAGGTATCTAGGTTAAAGTCTCGTGTTTGGTCGGGCACCACTTGGGACAGTAGCCAACCTAAAAACGCAGTCCTCCCGAATTCTTCCTGTCCATGAATAAGGTAGAAAGAGTGAAAAAGCCCCTTACTTATGTCTCCACGAATCTCTTCAGAGCTGTCGCTACTACGAGGGCTTCGACCCTTCCTATTCACGCTTGTCTCTTTCTTTCTGGGAACTCTTTATATCCCGAAACTGAGCTTCTTCTACCCGGCTTATATCAAAGCGGTGATCGGCCTTAGAATCTTTCAGGTTCGAATTTTTTCCACTATCTCTTCTGCGATAGAAATACCTGTATATCAAAAAAAAGATGAGAAGTAAAAGACATAATTTAAAGAGCATTGGAAACCTCCAACGTCAAACTTAGATTGCTCAACAACAATAGTCAATCATCCGCCATTATCTCTTTTTTATCTTCTTTAATTTGCCCTTCTTTATTCTCTTTTTCCTACCCAAGGCTTTACCTCCATGCCGGCGCTTTAACAAAAAGGGATTGGCATCTTCAGCAAGGGTTAAGTCCATTTCTAAAGCATTCAGATCAACAGCACAAACAACAACCCGAACTGACATTCCCAACCCAATGACCTTTCTTGTATGGCGCAAGATCAAACGCTGGTTTTCGCTATCAAAATCGACAGGTTGGTTTAAATCTGCTGATGAGATGTATCCCTCTGCAAAAACGGCCTCGATTTCAACAAAAAAACCGCTTCGTAATACGCCAGAAACAACCCCGTCAAAAGCATCTCCTATATGGCGCTCCATATAACGTAGCTGCTTCATCTTTTTGAAGGTACGCTCTGCGACTTCCGCCTTTCGCTCCAGGTTCGACGACTGACGGCCTAGTTCAGCCATGTCACTCCACTGACTTTTTTTTTCGTCTGAATATTTAGATCTTCGCATGGCGCTCTTCAACACTCTGTGCACCAGAAGGTCTGGATACCTACGAATAGGAGAAGTAAAATGGAGATATTGAGCGCACCCCAAACCGAAATGACCCCCATCCTCAGGTTTATACTCAGCACGGGAAAGGGATCGCAACAGCAGCTTGGAATACAGCGCTGCATTAGGCAACGTGTTGGCCTGCAAAAGAAGACGCTGGAAATCTTTAGGCTTAAGCTTCTGGGGGTTAACTTTTCCCTGTTTTTGTCTCCGCTCAATCAGCTTGAACACAGCTTCTACTTTATCTGGTGCAGGAGGAGCATGAACTCGGTAAAGTACCGGTAAGTTAAGCTTGGTGCAGAATCGACCAACGCACTCGTTTGCCACTAACATAAACTCTTCAATAAGTCGATTACTCTCCCAACGAGGATAGCGACCGATAGAGACCGGTTCTCCCTGCGCATCTAAGGTAATCTCAGCTTCCGGTATATCTAAATCCAAACTGCCCCTACAAAAGCGGATTTTCTGTCTCAATTGGCTCAGGTCTGCCATCCAGAGCAGGCGCTCTTTCCAATCTACTATTAGACCATTATTGGTCTCATTTCCATCTAATACGTCCTGCACCTGCTTATAGCTAAGTCGGGCTTGACTACATATAACAGACTCGTAGATATCACTTTGAACAACTTGTCCATCCTCTCCCATTGCAATTTCAACCGTAAGAGCCAACCGATCTTCGCCGGGTATAAGGCTACACTGTTTGGCCGCTAAGTCTTCGGGTAGCATGTGGACAACTCGGTCGATCAAATAGACACTGCATCCCCTCTGCAAAGCTTCTCTATCGAGTGCTGTTTGCTCTCCCACATAATGGCTCACATCTGCTATGTGAACATATAAGCGATACCCACCTTCTTCCGTGCGCTCGATACCCACTGCATCATCATGATCCCGCGCCATTTCGGGATCAATTGTGACACAGGGAATAGACCTAAGATCACGCCGTAAATTCAGTTCACCTTCTAAATCTGTCTGCTTCCTAGCATCATTCAATGCGTCTTTGGAAAAATCCACCTGAATCCCAAATCTGCGAACAACCGTATCATAATCGAGCTGCGCGGAGTTTGGATCGCCCAGCACATCCGTAATCTCACCAACTAAGCCGCGAAATGGGCCCTTTCTATCAATAACCCTCACCGCGACCCTATACCCCTCTACAGCTTCCTCAATATCTTGCACTTCCACAAATATATCACCTAGTAGACCCTCATTGTCCACATTAACAATCCAACGCTTTCCCCGCCGCTGCAAAAGACCGATAAATTCTTTTTTACTTTCCGCTACGACTTCGGTAACATACCCCTGCGGAAGCCCTTCTCTAGACCAATATCCCCTTGATTCAACGCGAACCGTATCGCCATCTAGTGCCCCATTCATTTCGCCCTTCCCAATAAAGAAGTCCGCTTCTTTACCAACCACGCTGACGAATCCGAACCCCTTTTTGTGCACTCTTAACAAACCCACATCCCCAGATAGACGAGCAGGATGAGTATATCGGTTACCCTCCGCTTTTACGAGCATACCTTCGGCTACCATCTCTCTGACTTGGGCCCTAAAGCGCCTATAATCTGCCTGAGCAACGCTTAGTTTCCTGGCCAATTCTTTCATCTTTAGGGACGTAAATCTAGTATCCTTAAGTAAGGCTGTGATCTGTTCTCTTGTCGGTAGCATTTAAAACCAATAGAAACAGCCCCTCCAATCTTGGAGGGGCTGTTTAACCGTTAAAAATATATTGGATAGTCAATCTGTTTTTAATTCGTTCCATTTGAGAGGAAAGGGCTCCGTTTTACCCTCATCGACCCATAGCTTTTCCATATTGTTGTGGACCACAATGAATTCTTCTAAAACCATCTTGATCGCACTCCTTGCGTTCGGCACAAAAGTCGGCACATCCGGTTCAACAAGTTTCCGCCGGGCTCCTGCATTATCAGCGTCCCCTATTGTACGCTTGAGCTTATTGTTCATGGCACTAATTTTTTTGTTCTCAATTTCTGGATAAGCAGCTAATTCGTCGTGCAAATCTTTCATAACTTGCTGAATATCTGCGGCTTTTTGGTCCATTCCTGGAGTGCTCAGATATCCCTGATATTCCACTATTTTATCGACATACTTCCCATCTAGCTCGACCAACTTTTGCACATATGGACCAAGTTCATCCGGTTTCTCTCCTCCACAGGAAAACATCCCAGCGGCAACAATAACAAACGTGAAAACTTTCATGGTTCCCCTCCCTTTTGCATTATTTTTCCAGCCTTAGACAGGCCGAACCTACGAATTTCAACTACGTAAGTCAAGAAAAAACAACCCCTACACCTGCTATTCACTTTTATACTATTTAGTACTGCGTAAACGCAGGACAGCCGCGTTGAGTTCTCCACCTAGTAAAAGTGTAAAAGCCACAATATAGGCTGAAAGAAGTATGACAATCACAACACCGAAAACACCAGATACAAGGCTGTAATAACTGAAACTTTGCACATAAAATTGAAAGAAAGCCACGACACCAGTCCATAGCACGAAAAATAGTAAACTCCCAGGAGCTATGGCAGACCAATACTGCTTTTCGGCAGGCACGTACCGATATATAAGAGCTGCCCCCATCAACGTTCCAGAAACTGCAGCCACTTTGCCTAAGACCATAGCAAGCGATGGGATTTCATGAGTAAAGTTACCGTTTTGTCGTAACAGACCATCTATCTGTTCACTGAAGACCATTAGGTTTGTTAAAAAAAATAGAGAGGTTCCGAAGACGAGAACGAGGCAGAATGATAAAATCCTACGCTCGATAAAAGACCGCATCTCTTTAAGGCCAAGCGCACGATTCAACGCCGTCATCGTTGTTGACATGCTAGCCGAAGCAGACCAAATAACCCCAACTATTCCTATGAACAACAAACTTTGAGACGAGTCTACTAAATGCTTTATATTGTCCTCGACAATCTCAATAAATGCCAAGGGCATAACAATGCCTAAATCATCTAAAAGTCGGGAAAAATCCTCTGGAGCAATGCCAAATGCACCAATGAAAGCAGATAAGATGAAGAGAGCAGGAAAAACGGCAAATACGAAATCGAAGGCCATAGCAGCCGCTGCGTCAGTACAATCGTGCTTTTTTGCAGCTTTATAGGTCGTAGCGACTAAGCGCTTACTGTATACAAACCAGTTTCGAGGAGAGGTATTCAAGCGACAAAAATCACTGCGTGGAGTTTAACTCTCTGAGAACGGTTTGGAAAAGGTGTCCGTTTGTTGAAAAAGCGTCTTTTCCTCGAACCGTTGGTTTGCCTTCCCAGTCAGTAAATGTGCCACCGGCCTCTTCAAGAATCGGCAAGAGAGGGCCACAATCCCACGGGTTCATGGTAGGATCAAAACTCGCATCAGCGCGGCCCGTTGCAACTAGGATATGTCCATAACAATCGCCCCATCCTCGAACCAAACGCACTTTCTCTGTTAGCCCCTGCCAAACAGCATCTCTTTGGCTCGCTGCAAAATTCATCCAAGAAGTAAAGCAAATACAAGCGTCTTCTATTTTCTCCGTTTCACTCACCTTCGCTCGGCGTCCATTCCACCAGCAGCCTTCGCCACGCCCGGCCCAAACCATCTCATTTAGTGCTGGCAGATACACACAACCAACATCTACTCCCCCTGCCCCCTCACGTGCGAGAAGCACGCCATACAAGGGAACACCCTGAACAAAAGACTTAGTTCCATCTATGGGATCCAATAGCCAAGAATATCCAGAGGAACCTTCTTCTCGTCCAAATTCCTCTCCTTCAATTCCATCGTTTGGATAGTAAAGTCGTATTAATTCTCGTAGCTTTATTTCTGCCTCACGATCAGCGATGGTCACGGGCGATTTATCCGCTTTATCATCGACCTCTAAACCGGACTGAAAGTAACTCAGAGTGATCTTTCCAGCCTGCCAAGCGGCATCCACAACGAATTCCATACAGGATCGTACGTCGTCAACCATTTTATCCCAATATCTCCGCGCGCAAGGTTTCGAGCAATTTCAGTGCAGATTGAATATCCCCAGCTTGATCAGGAGAATATTCTCTCTCGATAGTAAGAGGACCTTCGTAGCCAAGACTATGCAATTTTCTAAGGAAAGCACCCATATCAACGTCACCCGTTCCCAATGGGGCGTCTTCTGCCCAGTGCTGACCGGGCACCCTTTCGTAGTTGGCATCTTTACAATGCACACTACGAACAAAACTGCCAACAATTTCCAATGCTTCTAACGGATTTCCAGACCCATAAAGTACCATATTTGCAGGATCAAAATTAACGGCCAAATTAGGACGATTAACTTCTATTATAAACTGTGCGAGCTCTTGCGCTGTTTCTTGCCCCGTTTCTAAATGAAAGAATTGGCTATTGGAGGCGCAGTGATCGCATACCTTGCGGGTGATTTCAACAATTTCGGCAAAAGCCGAAGTCTGTGGATCTGGTGGAACAAACCCCAAATGCATACCAATCGCATCAACTTCTAAATCACGAGCATAATCGGCAATGGCAAGCGTTTCCTCGAGCCTTTCATTCCGTAATTTGGTAGGAACAAGGCCTACCGTTGATTTAACTGTTTCAAGCGTCGAATAGTCATCCTCAGGAAAACCAACAAAAACTACGGTAATCTGTATGCCTGCTTCAGCAAATTCATTACGCACTTCGAGAATTTTATCAGGTGTCCTATTCACTACAGTGGGTGCATGAAGATGCACCGTCTTAACACCGAGCTCTTTGACTGCATCTAAGCCTGCTCCCAATCCTTCTTCATCAATCGAGGTAAAAATACCCGTAGACCATTTTTTCATTTTTTCCCTTTTTAGAAAGTTGTCTCACCATGGATTTCAATCGTATTTCCTCCCTTGCCTTTTGCTCTGTTTAATGAGTGCATCAGCGATTCGTATATTTTGCTTGCCCCTTCGCTTGTCGACGACGACAGCCGGTTGATACAGACCAAACCAATGCTAGCCTTCATCGACATTTGCTTCTGATCAAAAATCGTATTCTCTTTGGCCAACCATCTCTTCAAATCCACAGAGCGTTGGCGAGCAGAATTATTATCCATTGGACCCAACAAGACGAAGTGAGCCCCATCCAGGCGATACCATTCCATTTCAGACCCATCCTCTGTCAATGTAGCTAGTTTGCGCGCACTTTCTTCGAGCATACGATCACCAACTTTCCAACCATAAGCTTGATTTATATGAGCAAATTGATCCAGACTGACCACCATACAAGAATAAGG
>CEUU01024550.1_pt1 | contig 15483 bp, 13 predicted proteins | sample 531321 | NCBI WGS metagenome assembly CEUU01 (sample SAMEA2622658, study PRJEB7988) | marine metagenome | isolation source: saline water (ENVO:00002010), including
GGCTTTCTTTGAACTTTCAAGATCAATAAATTAGATAATATTAAGTTTAATAGTTTTCTAGTCTTATAGATATCTAGTTAATATATTTAATTCTTTTGATGAGACTTCTCAAAGGTAAAAAGAGTTCTTTTCCCTGTATTGTAAATATTGTTATCTGTGTGAGCAGCCCTGCGAGAGAATTGCCAGAAACATCTGCAAAAAGTAGTTATAGCTAGGTTGGTGATCTACATGGCATGCAGGGAGTTGGCGGTTCAAGTCCGCTTGCTCCATTTCTCATTAATTATAGAAATGACATTGTATAGATTGCAATTTGATAAATCAAATTTGACTTGAAATCCTATTTATATGAGTTTATCAAAATAAATTTAAATAGATAATTAACGGTTATTTGAAGATTATATATAAATAATCCATATCACATAAAACTATAAATCATTAAAATTTTTTCTCCTAAATCATTAATAAAATAATCATTAGATCAAAAATTCATAAATGAGTAAACATTAATTAAATTCAAATAAATTATTTGATTAAGATAAAATCTAATACAAAAAAATTAGTTCTAATAAATCAATATATGTTTTAAAATATAGTTAGTTTAATTTTATTAATTTGGAACCAAATTTAGATTTAAGTAGTATCAGAAATTGGATGAAATTAGTCCTAGAAAATGATAAAAAAGATATTTCATGGGTTAATAAATTTGAAAAAGCTTTTAAAGAAAAATTTAATTCAAAATATGCAATTGCAGTTAATTCTGGTACTTCTGGTTTGCATGCTGCATTATTAGCTGCTGGAATAAAATCCGGGGACGAAGTTATCCAGCCACCAATAACTGTTGTAATGGATTCATATGTAACAATTCATGTAGGAGCTAAGCCAGTATATGTAGATGTTGATGAAGAAACATGGAATCTTAATATTGAGGAAATTGAGAAAGCAATTACCCCAAAGACTAAAGCAATTATTACTGTATCTTTGTATGGACTCCCTCTTCAAATGCATAAGATAATGAAGATAGCTAAAAAATATAATTTGATAGTGATTGATGATTCTGCTGAAACTTTTTTAGCCGAGTTTAATGGTTCTTTATATACTAATTTGGCTGATATAACAGTATATAGTTTTGAAAGAACAAAGCATATGACAGCTGGAAGTGAGGGTGGAATGGTAACAACCAATAATACTAAGCTTGCAGAAAAAATAAGAAAATTTGCTGGTATTGGTTATAAGGGATTAGTAGCGGATGCAGGAAGGACTTCTCTAAGTTCAGAGGTTTATCAAGATCCAAGTTATGAAAGATTTGATACTATAGGTTTTAATTACAGAATGAATGCTATCACTGCAGCTTGTGGACTTGCTCAGTTAAATATTCTCGATGAATTAGTAGATTTAAGACAAAGGATAGGAAAAAGATTTTTATCAGCTATAAAAAATTGTTCTTGGCTTATTCCACAAAGAGTTGCTCCTAATCTAACTCATACCTACTTTACCTTTGGAGTTATTTATGAGGGAGAGAGTCAAAGAAATATAAAATGGAAAGAGTTTTATAAAATGTATAAAGAGAACGATGGCGATGGTTTTTATGCTTGTTGGAAAAATCCCTACTTAGAACCATCTTTGAAAAGTAAAGAATATGGAACTCAAATTTGGGAAGAGGGTTTATGTCCAAAGGCTGAAAAAATACAAAAAAAAATAATGGCTTTTAAGACCAATTATAGAGATTACGAAATAGCCGAATATAAAATTTCTATATTAGAAAAATTGATTGATAAAATAGGAAGATAAACTAATTTTAATTAAATAAATTTACATAAATTTTTTAATCTATTTAATTCATAATCATTTTTGTTTTCTAATAATATTAAATTTTTTGCCTGTAGCTCAAATAAATAATCATTATCAAATTCATAATTTAAGTTAATTTCCTCATTATTTTTTTTTAATGATAATTTATTTTGATTGAGATCAATCAAATATTCAATATCTCCACGTATATTTTTTATTAAAATACTTCTTTCATTTGGTTGTCGCATAAATGAAATATCTGCAAATAAAGTACATCTTTCATAATTAACTTTTAATTTAGCGCTATCATATACATCTAATTTATATTTCTTGTTACTATATAAATTTTTTTTTATGTTTAGTGGAGTTCCAAAAATATTATTAAGTATATCTATTTCATGACACTCAGTTAAAATTACACCACCTCCCAAATCTTTTTGACATGCATATAGATTTCGGAAATCTTCGTAAGGATGCCAATCTGGAATGAAAGAAGATAGCTTTAAGAAACACTCATAATTTTCCTTTATACTATCTTTATTTATTTCTTCTAATACTTTTTTAATCATTGGATGAAAGAATCTTTGAAAACCTACTTTTAAAGAAAGTTTTGAATTTCTAAAATTTTTTTCTAATAAATTAAGATCTGATATCTTCGCTATTGCGGGCTTTTCAACAAATACATGAGATCCCAATTCTTTTGCAAAAAGACAATATTTAGTATGTGAAATAGTTGGTGAAGAAATTATTGTAATTTTTGGTTTTTTATTCTTTAGAAGGTCTTCATTATAAAAACTCTCAACTCTATACTTATCTTCAATTGTTGATGAATTATCAACCTGGAAGTTTGGCTTAAGTAAAGGAGATGCATTTCTTTTCCTTAAAGCATAAAAATTGTTCTTAGGAAGAATTTTTCTTAATATTCTTAAATGCCTTTGCCCAGCTCCTCCAAGACCAATAAAGAGAACTGAATCATTTTGATTAATCATAAAGATTTATTTCTAAAGGTATTTATTTATGAGCTTGATATTATTAATAGCTGTTATCTTTGGATTTTCTCCTCTATTTGTTTCCATAGTTAACAAACCTTTATAGTTAATTTTAAGAAGAGCAGAGAAGATCTTCTTGAAATTAACACAACCATAACCTAATACAACATTTTCATTCTTGAGATTTTTATCTTTAATATGAACATGATTAATAAATTTAGAAAGATTTATTATATCTTCCCCTTGATCATTACTCAATAAGATTCTATTTCCAGTATCATATACACATCCAGCAGAGAAATTTAGAAAATCCTCCATTAAATTTTTTATCAAATCTGGTTCTGCAAGTGACTCAATTGCTATAAAAATATTTTTTTTAAAAGCATAGGGAATTATTATTTCTAAGAAATTTTGTATGAGATCTACTTTTAAATAGTTAAGATTATTGACTCCAAGGAAAGGTAATATAATAAGAGTTATATTTAATTCTGAACAAGCATCTATAAAATTTTTCGTATAGTCAAATAAATCTGATCTAATAGAAAAATTATCTTCAATTTTATTCTCAATTAAATAATCAAAGCAAACAGAGTAATTTTGTATTTTATATGCTTGACTAATTTTATTGATCTCCTCTCTCCCTTCTTTTGTCCATAGGGGATTGGAAGAATTATGATTTGTTTCAGCTAAAAGTTCAATATGATTTAATCCAATTTGTTGAGCGATTAAAAATTCTTCTTTCCATTTTCTTCCAGGGAACCATTGAAGCTCATTATTTGGAGGCTTAATAAGACGCCCTTGGCTTATACCTATTTTAAATTTATTCATTTGATTATTAAGATATAATTTTAATTTATAATACTCTTAATTAATGATCTTATTTTTTATTATAAATCTTAAATTAATAAGCTAGTCTATTTTTATTTTTAATAATTTATAAAAAAATTTAAATTTATATAACTCTTATCCCTTAAGAATTTAAATATATATAAAATTTTAAATAGAATTTTTTTTAACTAATTATCTTGCTAAAGTATTTTTTTTATTTTAATTAAATTAGTTTATTTAAATGCTATTAAAATTAAAAATTTCTAAAAAGTATCTATCTTCAATAACTTGAAAATATTTCTATATATACATGTATAATAAATATTAAAGAAAATAAAAAGAAAATCATTTCTTTATAATTATTCTATGGAACAATTAATTGTTAATAATTTTACCTTACAAGAGTTAAAAGATGTATTAGATACATCTCCCTCTGCATTTATTTCTATTTCATATGGGGTAATTAATATCTTAATTGGAATGTTAATTGCAATTTTATTAAAATATACCTATGACAAATATGAATCAGTTTCTCAATTTAATCGCTCACTTTCAAATAACTTTATACCTCTTACTTTAATAACAGTATTCATTATTTCCGTTGTAAAAAGTTCATTAGCTTTATCTCTTGGTTTGGTTGGAGCACTATCTATTGTAAGATTTAGAACAGCTATAAAAGATCCGACTGAATTAATTTATTTATTTTTTTGTATAGCAATTGGTTTAGGACTAGGCGCTAATTTGGCTTTTTATACAGTATCTATATCTGCCATAATTCTTCTGGTTATTATTCTTAGGAAAATCTTTTTTAATAAAGATAAATTAATTGTAAATAATATGTTTTTAGAAATTGAGATTAATGATAACCAAAATAATTTGAGTATAATGATGAAGGAACTTACCAAATATACAAGTTTTGTTTCACTTGTTAGACATGATTATGAGAATGGAAAAAATTTAGTTTCTTTGAAAGCAACTTTTGAAAGTACCTATTTTATCGATCAATTTAAATCTTCAGAATGGTTCAAAGGTAATGTTAAATCATTCTCTTTATATGAATCAACTGGACTGATTTAGGTTTTACATTTATGATAAATTCTTATAAGAAAATTGATAATAAAAAAAAATTATTAAATTTAAAATCTCTAACATTTCCATTATTAATTTTTTCTCAATTAGTTTTTATTAGTTTTTGTTTATATCTTGGAGGAGGTCTATATAGAAGTGGAGTTTTATCCTATTGGAAAGATGATCTCAATAAAGTCACAAAGGATATTAGAAATAATTTTGCTTCAATTTTTTTATCAGATCTACCTAAATACAAAATAAATTTAGATTTTGTAAATTTAAGAAAATTACAAATATCTAAATTAAATGCAATCAAATATGGAATTGGTAATTTTAATAATTCTAAATACGTTGATGGAATATTAAATATAAATAATAATCCACTGAATTATGATTTAAAAATAAGATTAAAAGGAGTAGGATTTGATAATTTTAGACATTCATCTAGTTGGTCTTTTAAAATAAAAACTAAAGAAATTTCTCCAACAATAAATAATGTTCAATATAATCTTCAGCATACAAATACTAGATCTGGGATAGTAGAATATGCTTTTCAAAAGTTCTTAAAAAGTGAAAATTTAATTTCGCATAGAATAAATTTAGTTGACTTGATTTTAAATAAAAAAAGTTTAGGAAGCTACTATATTATTGATGGTTACAGTAAATACTTTATTGAAGCTAACAAAAGAAGAGAAGGTCTAATATTTGAATACGATAAATCAAATTTTGTTGAACATTTATCTTTTATATCAAAAGATAAAAGGATTTTTAAAAAATTCTTACCTGATACATTTAAAACATCTGAGGTTCGGACTTTAAAAGGAACTAAACCAGAAAAGTTCCCAGAATTAAAATCATTTGGTGAGAATCAATTAAGATCCTTTCAATCAGGAGAATTAAATTTTTCTGAAGCTTTTGAATATAAAGATGCAGCAAAAATAATTGCTATAAGAGCAATCTTTGGAAGCACAGAGCTTGATTGGAGAGATATGAAATTTTATCTTAATCCTATAACAATGAAACTTGAATTAATTTCTAGAGAAATTCATACACCAGGAGGAGATGGAACAATAACTTATCCTCAGAATTGGTGGTACATTGATCCTAATAAACCTTTGTTAGATGAAACAGATTTTATAAGTAAATTGAATAAAGATCGAGAGTTTATGAAATCATATGTAAGTTCTTTAAATTATTATTCAAAAAAAGAAGTTTTGGATAAGTTATTTAATATTAATAATGATATTTTTATTCTTGATAAAAAAATTAATAACTTCACAAAATCAAAACTAAATAGAAAGGCGATATATCGGAATGCAAATTTTATAAGAGAAGAACTTAATAAAAAAAATAAATTAAATATTTTTAATGCAATTCATTTCATTGAAAATGGAGATTCATTTATTAAATTATTCGTAACAAACCTTATTAATTTTCCCATTGAAATAGATTGTATTTCTTCTAAAAATAATATGAGATTTTGCTTAAAAGATAAAATTATTTATCCAAATAAAAATAAACCTCAAGAATTAGTATTTATAAGTAATAATAAAAATAATCCTTCTATAAATAATGAAAATATTCCATTAAAAATTAGTTATAATGTTTTTGGATTAGAAGATAAATATTCAAAACAAATTTCTCTAGTTAAAAATATAGATTCTGATAAAGTAGATTTTTATAACATTAAAGATTTATCTAAAGAAGAGACTTCTTTTAGTATTATTGATTTTGATAAAAAGCTTATAACTTTTACAAAAACAAATTTAATTTTAAATCAACCATATTTGATACCTTCTGAATTTAAATTAGTTATTAATAATAAAAAACAAAAAATATTCTTTAATAATAATTCCTTTTTGCTTGTTAAAGGTGGTATAGAAATAGTTGGTGATAAAAATTATCCTATTTATTTTTCTGCAATAGATGGAAGTAGTGGAGGTATTATAATTATGAATAGTAAATATAATTCATTAATAAATCATGCTGAATTTAATAAATTATCAGTTCCTGAAAGTCCTTATAAAAATATAACAGGTGCATTAACAATATATAATAGTCCAATTTCAATACTAAATTCAAAATTTAAATATAATAAAGATGGAGATGACTATATAAATGCTATTCGATCAGAAGTACAAATGAGTAATTTAACTTTTAATAATGTTTTAGCTGATGCTATTGATTTGGATTTCTGCAAAGGTTTTATATCAAATTTAAAATTTACAGAGATTAATAATGATGCTATTGACTTTTCTGGTTCTAAAGTAGAAGTAAAGAATATATTTGCAAGTTATGTTAAAGATAAAGTAATTAGTGCAGGTGAAGAATCATTTATTAATATAATTAATTTAGAAGCTGAGAATTCAAACACAGTTATAGCATCTAAAGATTCTTCAATAGTAAAAGTAAAAGATATTAATTCAAAAAACAATCAAACTGTATTTGCGGCATATAATAAGAAGCCTGAATTTAAAGGAGGGATAATTTATACCAATTTAAAACCAATTTCAGATTTGGAAGTTTTAAAAGACAAAATTTCAAATATTTTATATGAATATGAATTATGAATCTAATTAAACTAAGAAACTTCTTTATTTTAATTATCCTAAATTTATGTATCTTCAATAATATTAATTCTTATGCAAAAGAAAATAATATCAAATCTGTAATGGTTGGTCATCTTTATCCAGTTATGAAAAATAAAAAAATATTAAAAAAGTTATTTTCAAAGATTAATAAGATAAATCCAGATTATATTTTTGTTCTTGGCGACTCAAATTTAGATCAATTAAAAACTATCAAAATGTGGAAGAACAAATTCGGCGATATCGTATATTTTATTCCAGGTAATAATGAAATCAAGGATGGTACTTTAAATGAATATAAAACAAATGTAGGTTATATACAGAAAAGAGTTGAGACAAAGTTTATTAATTTTTTAATTATTAATTCAAATGATAAAGTTGAAAATATTAATACTTTTATTAAAAATAATATGATTTTAAATAAAGAAAAACAAAACATATTACTTGTTCATCATAGGATTTGGGATGATGCTTTAACAAGTTTCAAACCATATGAACATAATAAGAGTTTTTATTTTAATGAAATTTATCCAAATATTAAAAATAATATATATGCTATTTTTGCAGGTGATTCAAAACATCAGTATTTCTATGATTATGTAAAAACCAGTGGTAATCAAAATATGAATAATATTTTTTGGCTTGATAGAGTTGGAAATATTAATTGCTATTCGATTGGAACTGGTTTGGGAAAACCAAGGCTTGGCTTTATTGAATTAGTTTCAAATAAAGAATATCCAGCAATAGTTATACCGCATCATATAAATACAGAATTTGATGGTCCTATACCTATTTCTAGAATCATTAAACATCCTGATAGCATTAATCCAAGTCAAATAAACTTTAAGGATTCAATAAGTATTAGCAATAAAATAATATATAATTATGAAAAATATCGAAAATATTTTTCTAAACCTTTTTATATTTTTCTAGGTATCCTTATTGCTTTATTTTTAACAAAATTTAATTCATTTTTAAAGAGTTAATATTATGAAAGAAATAATTTGGAGATATGAAAGGAAATATTTAGTTTCTGCTTATGAGCGCATTCAAATTGAAGCTTTAATAAAGCAAAATAAATTTCTTTTTAGAGAGATATTTCAAAAAAGAAAAATAAGAAGTTTATATTTTGATGATTTATATTATGGATCTCTGGTAGATAATTTAAACGGTTTATCAGATAGAAAAAAATACAGGTTAAGGTGGTATGGTGAAACTTTTGAAGAAATTAATAATCCTCAATTTGAGATAAAAATTAAGAAAAATCTAAATAATAGAAAAAAAATATGGATATTAAAAAATATTCACTTCGATAAAGATGATAATCAAAATTCAATTTTAAGAAAGACTCTTAAATCTATTATTAATCCAGAATTAAAATTTTATTTAAGAAATCTAAAGCCAATTACTTTTGTGGAGTATGATAGAAGATATTTTCAAAGTATATGTGGAAAAATTAGAATAACTTTTGATAATAATTTAGTTTATAGAAATGCATCTAATCCTATAATTAAAAACACTAATATTAAATATGAAGTAATCGAAATAAAATACAAATCAGAAAATGACGATATATTTCTTAAATTTGCTCCAACTTTTTTTAAGAAATATTCTAGAAATTCGAAATATATAAATTCTTTAACAGAACTTTCAATTTTATAATTGATAAAAAATATTATTAATTTTTATATATGAATCTGGATATTATTTGGCTTAGATTTTTGTATCCATCTTCATCTAAATGTCCTCTCTTGCTTTTATTTATTTTCTTTAAGTCTATTTTCTTACAATTAATCTCAAATCTATTGCAAAGTGAATTTACTTTATCTTCAGTCTTCTGCATTAAATCTTTTGATTTATGTTTATGGTTTGTTAGTAAAACTATATTTAATTCGAAATTTTCTTTTCTTGATAAATTGACGATTTTCTCGAATACTTTACCAAAATCAATCAAGGAATTCAGTTCAGTAATTGAACCTGAATCAAGATAATCACCTTTTCTGCCAATTCGCTTATTTTTATAAGGATTTTTAAATACAATATTGAAAAATTGATCAAATTTTATATTTGATAATTCAATTTCTTTAAAGTAATTAATATGATAATTATCTTGAAGGTAGTTTTTCAAAATACTAGGCTTTTCATAAGATAAATCAATAAGGTCATTACCTGTAAAAATGACCCAAATCAATTTACTTTGTTTATTGAAATTTAGTTTTCCATGATCTCTATATGCTAAGACTTCTCGAAGAAGTCCTAATTGAAATAAAGGACCACTTCCTGATCTTCCTAAATTAAGAACATTATTATTATTTATTTTTGCTAATTGCGATGAAATATCAAAAGGTTTATTAACACATGCTCCCTCTACATAACTATCTCCTAAAATAATTAGGTCTATTTCTTTCTGAAGGTTCTGTAAACTTACCTCCCTTAAACCAATATTATTAGTTTTAAATTTAATTAGTCCTGAACCTTCATCGCAAAAAACTATTTCTGAGTTACTAGGATGACTGAACCAATAATTTTTGTCATCTATAAGATGTGTTCTAGGATCATATAAATATGACGGATATATATTTTTTTTATCTTCTTTTCTTAACTTGATAATTTCTTCAATTCTATTATTACTAGTATTTTTATTCTCTAAATAATTTGAAATAAGTGTCTTAATACTACTTTTATGCTTTTTATAACTATTAAAACTGATATAGTATCCAGATAAAATTTCAATAGAAACTAATAATGAAAGAAATACAAAAGTATTTATGTAAATAATTCTAAGAATATTTTTTTTAGGCATCAAAATAAGGTGTATATAAATGGTGCAATTATTGATCCTTGAGTAACGATTAAAAGTGTTCCCATGAATACTATTACAAGAATTAATGGAGCAAGCCAATATTTCTTTCTGATTTTTAGAAAATCATAAAGATCTTTTAATAGCTCTGTAAATTCATTCATAATTAAAATATTTTTGTTAAATCTACTATATTATTTTGATTATTTACTCTATGAGATTTAACATTTAACTTCTTTGTTTTTAAAGGATCATAACCAAATATCTTCATTAATAGTGATATTGGTATAAGTACTGTAATGAATATAAATCCTAGTATAATTTTGGAATTAAACCTTCCGAGAAAGTGACCTAAGGCAAACCAATTCTTATAAAAAAAAGCAAGTTTACTAGGTAAAAAGACACCAAAAATTATAAATATTAAACCTATCCAGATAGTCCAATATCTTAAATTATGAGAAAATATATAAGGTAATATCAATCCTATTATTAAAGGGAAAGAAACTCCAATAATCAAACCGAATTCTCTATATTTTTTTATAATATTAGCTGACTTCATTTTTTAATCTAATTCAAATTCTTTCTTCCATGATTCGTCTTTTTTAATATTTCTTTGATCAGATTTATATAGAAGTTGATTCTCCAGAACTAATATATCCATTTCAGTTCTCATAAAACATTTATATGCATCTTCAGGAGAACAAACAATTGGCTCTCCTCTTACATTAAATGATGTATTTATTAAGAGAGGACATCCAGTTTTATCCTTAAATTTTTTTATAAGATTATAAAAACGATTATTAGTACTTGAATTTACGGTTTGAACTCTTGCTGAATAATCAATATGTGTAACAGCAGGAATAGTAGATCTTGCAAAATTTAATTTCTTGATACCAAATTCTTTTTTCTGTTGGTTATCCATTTCGAAACAATTATCATTATTTACTCCCGCAACAAGAAGCATATAAGGGCTTTTTGTATCTAATTTAAATTGATTAGATACATCTTCTTCAAGTATTGCGGGAGCAAATGGTCTAAAACTTTCTCTATACTTAATTTTTAAATTCATAATACTCTGCATTTGTTTATTACGAGGATCACCTATTATAGATCTTGCCCCTAAAGCTCTAGGTCCAAACTCCATTGGACCATTAAACCACCCTATAACTTTACCCTTGATAAGATTTGTTGTTAACTCTTCAAATAAATCTGAATCATCTAAAGTATTATAAGTTGCTTTGATATCTTCTAAATATTTTTTTATTTCTAAGTTAGAGAATTTGGGTCCTAAATAAGCTCCTTTCATAGAATCTTGAGAATTAATTACACGCTCATTATTTGAATATTGATAATAAGCTAATAAAGCAGATCCTATAGCTGTGCCAGCATCGCCACTAGCAGGCTGAATCCAAATATTTTCAAATATCTTTTTTTCAAGAAGTTTACCGTTCGCTACACAATTTAAGGCTACTCCGCCTGCCAAGCAAAGGTTTTTCTGACCTGTTTCTTTCTTAATAGTTTGGGCTAACAATAAAACAATTTCCTCTGTAACCTGCTGGATTGAGGCGGCAATATCCATATGAAATTGTAGTATCTCAGATTCTCTTTTTCTAGGAGGATGTCCAAATAATTTATTAAATTTTGTACTAGTCATTCTTAATCCTCTATGAAATTTAAAATATTGCATATCTAATTTAAATGTCCCATCCTTTTTTATATCAATTAAATTATCTTTAATCAGACTTACATACTTTGGTTCTCCATATGGAGCTAATCCCATTAACTTATATTCACCTGAATTAACTTTGAATCCACAATAGTATGTAAATGAAGAATAAAGTAAGCCTAGTGAGTGAGGGAAATTAATTTCCCATAATGGTTTAATTCCTTTATTTTGGCCTAACCATGCAGAAGTAGTGGCCCATTCACCCACTCCATCCAGGCAAAGTATTGCAGAATCCTTAAAAGGACTTGGAAAGAATGCTGAAGCTGCATGAGATAAATGATGTTCAGAGAATAAAAGTTGAGGCAAAGAAAAATTTTTTTCTCTTTTCTCTGAAATAACTTTTTGTATATCTATTAATTGTTTCTTTATATCAGATTTTAAAAATAATTTTTGCTTAATCCAAACTTGCATAGCAGGTATGAAAGAACTTAATCCTCTAGGAGCAGAAGCTAGATACGTTTCTAAAAGACGTTCAAAAGTTAATAAAGGTTTTTCATAATAAATTATTTTATCTATATCTTTAAGCGTTAATTTATTATTTCTCAAACAATATTTAATTGAATTAATAGGAAATGATGCATCATGTTTCTTTCTTGTGAATCTTTCTTCCTGAACTGCTGAAACTATTTCTCCATTAACTATTAATGATGCAGCACTATCATGATAATAAGCTGATATGCCCAAAACTCTATACATTTTCTTTATGAATAAATCGACTTTAAATTTATAATCTTTTAATTATATCAATAAAAGTTTATAATTCACATAAAAGATAATTTATTTTTAAATAAAAAAGTAAATCTTAATTTAATAAAGTTTTTAAATGAAAGAACTATTAATAACAACAGCTATAATTGAGGATTTAGGAAAAATACAAAAGGTATATTTATTATCCAATTGGTGCAATTCAATTAATATGCAAAAAAATTTAGAAAATAAGACAGTAATAACAATTCCCTATCATTGGAAATCAAAAGATAAATTTGAAAAGGATTATCAATATTTAAATAATATATATGAAAAAAACTTAAAGTATCTTTCTAATATTCTTGGAGAATTTAATAAAACTTCCAAAGATATTAAGTATTGGAGAATAATAATAGGGCCATGGTTAAGACAGTTCTCTGATATCGTCTTTGATAGATATTCTCAAATTAAAAAAGCAACACAAAAATATGATCTTTATACAAATATTATTGATACTGATAAATATGATTTTATTTCTGATAATTTCAACCAGTTTTATTCAGAATCTAAGGAAGATCTATGGAATCATAATTTAATAGGATTAATCTGGAAGGATTTAGGTTTAAGCTATAAGACTGTTCCTAAAGAAAAAGAAATTTTAAAAAAAAAGATTTTTTCTATAAAATTTATATTAAAAAATTTTCTTAATAGATTCGCTCTTTTTATTTCTAAAAGAGATTCTTATTTCTTTCATAACACAAATATTCCTTACTCAAAAATTTTTAATATCTATAAAAGAATTAGACAAATACCATTAAAAACCTATGAAATAAATGAATATAATTTTTCTAAAAAGATTCTATTAAGAAATAGGCAAGAAATAAAGTATTCTTTAAGTAAAAATAATGAATATGAGAATATACTGTCTAAATTAATTAGTATTTATTTACCCAGAATATATTTGGAGGATTTCCAAATTAATAAGTCAAATATTTTAAAAATATTACCTATAAATCCTAAAAAGATATTTACTACACATGCTTATTTAAAAGATGACTTATTTAAAATTTGGGTAGCTGAGAAAAGAATTCAAAATAAATCAGAATATTACATAATTCAGCATGGAGGATGTATAAGGTTATGCAAAATTGATCAAGAGGAGGATCATTTTATTCAAAGTTCAGATGGATTTATTAGTTGGGGTTGGCAATTGAGTGATAAATTAATTATAGATAAATTACCTTCATTACAGTTAGATAAAAAGGTTATTAGGAGTAAAAAAAATGGTGATATTTTAATAATATTGGCAACTTATCCTAGATATTTCTATATTCAATATTCCGTTCCAATATCTGATGATTATTTAGATTACATTAATAATATTGAAGAAATTTATAAAGTTAGTTACAAATTGAATAATAAAAAAGTAAAGTTAAGATTTGATAGAGAAGTTAATGGATGGGATGCAGAAAAAAGATTAAGAAAAAGTTTAAAAGTATTTAAGAAAGATAATAATAATTTATCTCTTCTCAAAAGTTTAAGAAAATATAAACTTGCCATTTGTACTGCAAATAGTACTGTATTTCTTCAAACATTATGTCAAAATTTCCCAACTTTATTGTTTATAGATTTAAGGTTCTATGAAATAAGAGATGATGTTTTTGAAGATTTTAAAAATTTAAATAATAATGGAATTTGTTTTTTTGATAAAGAAAATTTATTAAAACAATTATCCAAAATAAATAATAATATTAATCAATGGTGGTTTGATTATGATTTACAGTCTACTAGAAAAGAATTTATTTATAAATATGCAAATTGTTCTGATAAATACGAAAATATATGGCTTCAATTCATAAATAAGGTCGATTAATAATCTTTATTTATTATTAGTGAGATAAAATCTTTTAAATAGAAAAATTAATTTTGATTACCAATGTATAATAAAGGATATCTAAATATTTTATGAGTAAAAGTTTAAGCTTAGAAAAATGTAAACTTGATAATGAATGGGATAAATTTATAAATAATTCACCCGATCAATCTATATTTGTTACTAAAAATTATCTTGAAAGTCTTAATACTAATTTAGGATTATATAAATGCTTTAAAGGAGAAGAAATAAGAGCTATAGTAGTTCTCTGCGAAGATGATTCTAAAAGAAATAATATTAGTAATGATTTACTTATCTATAGTGGTATTTGCTTTGGTCCTCCTACTAATAATCAAAATTATTCACAACAACTTTCAGAAAGATTTAGCATTACAAATTTTATAATTAATAAATTAACTCAATTTTATGATTCTTTAAATTTTCAATTATCTCCAAATTTTATCGATATAAGGCCTTTCCTATGGCATAATTATGGTGAAGAATGTTCAAGAAAATTTTCCGTAGATATTAGATATACCTCTTATTTAAATATTGAGAAATTTAAGTCTCCGGATTTATTTAGTAATCAATCATTATTAAATAATCTATCAAGCTCAAGGAGACAACAAATAAGATATTCAATAAAGAATAATATCAAGACTAAATTAATTGATGATATTGATTTGTTTTTAATGTTCTATAAAAAGACATTACTAAAATCAAATATTAAGTTATCTTCTTATTTAGAAAATAATTTTAGATTATTAATTTCTAATCTTTTAAATTCAGAAAAAGCAAAAATGTATTTATCTTTATCAAAAGATTGTGATCCTGCAAGTATAGCAATAGTTGGAATTGATAAATTAAGAGCGTATTATTTATTTGGAGCAAATGATCCCGAAGTTAACGAAGATAGTTCTGGGACAGCGGTATTATTCTATGCATTTAATCAATTAGCTAAAAATGGAATAAATTATATAGATTTAGAAGGTGTTAATAGCCCACGAAGAGGATGGTTTAAATTAAGTTTTGGAGGAAAATTAATTCCTTACTTTAGAATAAATTATCCTAATAGATAGTAATTATAGAATAATTAATTTCTATTAAATTCAATTAAAAAGGTATATTTTTTTAAA
>CEUU01114293.1_pt1 | contig 15479 bp, 11 predicted proteins | sample 531321 | NCBI WGS metagenome assembly CEUU01 (sample SAMEA2622658, study PRJEB7988) | marine metagenome | isolation source: saline water (ENVO:00002010), including
GCTTGTATTCGGGTCGGTAGCTCAATCGGTAGAGCAGTGGCCTTTTAAGGGGATTTTTTAATGTAAATCCCAGTCAGCCACTAGACTTCTGTTGATTGCAGAAAATATTTCAATCGATTAAATTTAAATTGAATATAGAGAAATTTTCGACCACATTTTATATGTAGTGCGATACAATCAGCAAAAGACTTCTTTGGTTGAATTCGGTTGTTGTGGCTAAATAGAAAGTCAGCAAATTGACAGAAGCATAGAGAAGGAGCTTTATCCTGTAGTTTTCATTCGATTATATTTTGATTAAATTCAAACAAAACACATACATTTTGTGCTAGCGATATAAAGTATGTCCAAGGGAACATTCAATTTCGGTGTTTAATTCTACATAAGTTTCATGCAAGTCCCATGATAATATGGAATTTGTAATCTACTTTCATGTGGAATTATACAATTGCAAGAGAAGTCCCTCCATATATCCAAGATTTCATATCCTATGCTGCAAAAAGAAGCAAAAAACTCATTATAATTATATGTGTACATTGGGGAATAGGATTTATGGACATTTTGGAGCGTTATTTTTGATTTGTTTTCTCCATTCAATAAAGGAATTCTATTTATAATTAAATAGCTTGGTTTACGCTTTAAATACTTTATAAAAAAAGCAGGATTAGATTCATCTACATACTGTATAGATCCTGAAGCTAAGAATAAATCCACATCATAATTTTCTGGTAAAGAATTAACAAAACTCAAAAGGCGTGCCTCATGATATTTTTTGAATTCTTCTCCTACTGAAACTATATTTGGAAGGTCACAAACTACCCATTTCTCAATAAAATCATGAATGATGGCTTTTTTGTATGCATAAAAATGGTTTCCGGCATTTCCGCCAAAATCCAGAACTCTAAAAGGTTTCCCCGTCAATTCATGTAGACGAGAAATCCAATATATGACCGGATAGTCGTACGCTTGAAGTTTTTCAAAATGTAATTCAAATTGTTTTTTGTCCCATTCTGCTTGCTCAATGGAATCATAATTATTCAATTTTGTTTTAGGTGCAGATGATCTGGCTTCACTAAAAGATTTGTAAATTCCATAAAATCCACCATAGCAATCTCCAGAGAATTCTTTCCAATAGGCGTCTTTTTCCATTTGAAGAATCTCTAACCGTTTGGTTTCTTTGAATGCATCAAGTTTACTCCTTATTAAAGGTATCTTTTTAGATAAGTGCAGAACTTTATTAACAAACATCTTTGTCGTATCATTCATTGGCATGATTAAGAGCGAACTGGAAAGCTTTATTATTTACAACTAAAAAGACAAAAATACCAATTACATCGCTAAGTAACAAAATTGCAGATGTACTTATAATTCATTGCCAATTTCAGATCCCTTCCTTGGGCACTCATTTGCCATGTTTGGCAATTAAGTTACAACCTCAGTGATTTTTCAGAGAGTGCGTAGAATCCGTCAAGAGAGTTGAATCCAAAAAGAGACGAAATGTTGATCGTTGACGAACCCAAACGCTTTCTATACACCATGTACGCTCTAATTTCGGGTCGGTAGCTCAATCGGTAGAGCAGTGGCCTTTTAAGCCATTGGTTCCGGGTTCGAGTCCCGGCCGGCCTACCATCAGGATACCGCGAAGACTTTGGGAGATCGCTGTTTTTGTGCTAAACTATTTGGGCGTTTGGTCCGACTATATAGGCGTACCTTAATCAATAAACCTTTTCGCCTGCGCCGATCCCTTGATCCGTGCGGGTAACCTCCGATGCCACGGTTCGCCCAACAGTTCATGACCTTTCACCCGACCCGCAAGGTTCTTGCGGGTTCATAACGAGATGAGTTTTCAGCTCAACAACGCTTCCCTTTCCCTTGCCTTTAACGGCATACAGGCTGGCAAGGAGGTCGAGAAATCAACCGCCAAACTAGCCACCGGAAAAAAGCACGCCCAAGTGGGCTCGGATCTCGGCGGATTCAAGCAGGCCGTTCGAATTGGAAATGAACAGTCCTTGAACACCCTTGCTCTCAAAAACCTGCAGAACCTCATCTCCTACAGCCAGACCCAAGAAGGTGCGTTGGGCCAGGCGAGTGATATCCTCCAGAGAATGAACTCCCTCGCCCAGTTATCGCTCGACACCATGAAGACGGATGCCGACAGGGCTACCTACGACCATGAGTTCAAGGAACTTGCTGGAGAACTGGAATCAATCAAGGGCCTCAAGTTGAATGGCTTGGATCTCTTTACCGATGGACCATTCAGTGAAGAGAAAAAGCAGTTCATTCAGGTCCTTCAGTCGCAATGGCTCAAGGCCGCCGAACAGGTCATTCAAGACCGGTTGGGGTTGGCCGGCAAGGGAACGGACACCTTCAAGATCATGGTCAACGACCAAGGTAACCAGAACTACAGCATTTCCCTGAATTGGAACTACACCAACCCGGATGGGCCCGACAAGCAGGTCGACGTCGTGCAGATGGGTTTCGAAATCTACAACTACAACCTTCCCGCAACCGCACCCTCGACGGATGCCCCCTTCTACTTCAACGATCGCCTCAACGCGATCATGACGACTTACGCCGTCCTCGCCGACCACCTCTATTTCAATGCCTTGGCCAATGGAGACGTAAACAAGTCTCCAGACAAGTCGGGAGGGGCTCAATGGTTCAAATCCGGGGTCGCGGACTTCGTGCATGGCGGTGACCTCCTCATGGGCTCCTTCAACCAGACCGTCATCGATGCCATTGGTACTGGCGACGCCGAGGCGACCTCCCTCCTGGAACGGGCCTCCGCCTACTCGGCGGTCCGCTATCTTCATGAGGAACTGAAGGCGAGCGCCTCCGGTCTCTCAGCAAATGGGGTCAAGGACATGCTCTCCTGGATGTCCAACCAAGTTTCGACCGGTCAGGGCGCAGCAGCCAGTAGCATAGGGGCGGCCCTAGTCCATTTCATACCGGCTAAATATACGAACGCATCCACTGCAAATGACGAATTCATCGCGGACTATAAGTCAAATGGATGGAGCGTCATCGGGAGCAAGATCAACTTGTTCAACGCGGACACGGGAGCAATCGGGGGCTTGGATGCGGATGGAGGTCCCACGGTTACTCATCAGGGAGCCGTTCCCGACAGCGGACCGGGATACGACGTGGACGACGCTTCCGAGAATCCCATCGGTGGTTTCAAGATCGCCTGGGAAAAGGAAGGAGAGGAAATGTTCACCTACGATCCTTCCGGTAACAGCCTAGTCTTCAAGGCGGCCAATACCGTTACCATCGACGATACCCATAGTTACAACCTCAAGTCGATCAACTCGGCGAAGCTTACCCTCAACCTGATGGACGGATGGATCGAATCTCTCTCCGATGAACGAGGGCGGGTTGCGGCAAACGTGCAGAGGTTGATGGCGGAAAGGAATAGGTTCGAAGGCAAGTTTTCCTCTCAGGAATCAGCTCTGAGCCGAATCGCCGATACCGATTTTGCAGAAGAAAGCACCTCCTTGGCCAAGAATCAGATCCGCACCCAGGCCAGCCTCGCAATCTTGGCTCAGGGCCAGGAAAGCAGGGTTTCCCTTCGCAGCCTCCTCTCAGGGGTGCAAACCAAGGGAAAAAAGCCTAGTTCTCCTCCGCAAGCTTCCTGACCCTCGTGAGGTCCAGTTTGCCGGTGGGCAAAAGGGGGATTTCGTCCACTCTTCTGAATTCCTTGGGAATCCAAAGGTTGGGGAGGCCGGCGTACGATAGTTTTTTGCGCAGGACTTCGAAATCGCAATCCGATGAGAGGAGAAGAACCAGACGCTCTCCTTTGGTCTCGTCCTCGATGCCCGCCACCACGCAGGCCGGATCCTCTTCCGCCGAAAGACCGAGGGCTTTCATGACCGCCTCCTCCACGCTGCCATGGGGAACCATTTCACCACCGATCTTGGAAAAGCGGGAAAGACGTCCCTCGATAAACAGAAATCCATCCTCGTCGATTCGTCCCAAATCCCCGGTAACGAACCATCCGTCCTCTTTCAAAACTTCGCGGGTCTTTTCCGGTTGATTGAGATAACCGGCAAACACGTTTGGCCCGCGAAAGCAAAGGATGCCCGTTTCACCCGGTTGCAGGTCCCGTTCGATTTCCGGGTCAATGACCTTCGTTTCAACCCCATGCAGAAGACGACCGACCGATTTATCACGGGATCCATCCCCCGGCAAATTGAAGGAAAGTACCGGGGAGGTCTCCGTCAAGCCATACCCTTCGAGGTACTTGCAGGAGGTGGCGCTTTCCCATTTTTCACGGAGGGAAGGAGGCGTCTTCTCGGCACCCGCCGCCACGTACCTGACGCTTGCGAGATCGTTCTCCTTGGCCTTGCGAAGGTAACCCCGCAGGAAGGTCGGAGTTCCGAGCAGAATATCGATCTTTTCTTCACGAATTGCCCGCAGGCTCGAGGACAGGTCCAGCGGGGATGGAGCGCAAACCACCTGGAAGCCTTCCAGGAGAGGATAGATCGTGGCAATGGTAAATCCGAAGCTGTGGAAGAGAGGCAAGTTGGCCAACAACCTGGAATCCCCGTCAAAAAGTCCGGTCCTCGAAATCTGGTCGCAATTGGCCAAGAGGTTGGCGTGGGTAAGGACAACCCCCTTGGGCAGGCCGGAGCTCCCGCTGGTGAAAAGAAGCGCGGCTTCCCTGGAACCTCCCTTGCTAGGAATTTGAAAATGTCTTCCGATGCTCCTCGGAAACAATCGAAGCCAAATCAGCCGGAACAGAATCGCCAATTTATTCTTCCGATAGGCCTTTAGCTTCTCACCGACGTCAAGCCATCCTTCCGGCCATGGAAATTTCGGGAATTTCTTAGTCATCGCATGGGCCGTAAGGACGGTGCGGATCTCAGCTTCCTCCATGGAGTGGGCAATGGCTTCGGCCCCAAGCGTGAAATTGAGGTTAACGGGAATCTTTCCGGCAAGGATCAAGGCGAGGTTGGCCAATATGCCGGCCAAGCCGGGAGGAAGGACCACCCCAACCCTGTCTTCCCTGATCTCCGTTCTCAGTTCCCGGGCCAAGAGAAGAGCCAGCACGAGAAAAACTCCCCGTTCCACCCGGACCGGGGAAGGCAAACCGTAGTCGATCACCGCAACCTCTCCACTACCCTTGCTCAGGGCGGCGAACAATTCTTGGGCGATGTGGTTGTCCTGGTTCACGCGTGGAATCCCTTCATCAATAGCATTCGCTTTGCCGTTGCCAAGACTGGAAGGGACTTTATTCTGAAAATCAAGATGAGTGCATCATTCGCAATCGAGCCCCGCCCTGCGACAACCGGGCGCATGGAGCGAATTTCAAAGCCCGAATCCCGAGCGTAAGCGTTCGCTCCGGGTTCGGGCCTTCCTCGCTTGCCGCCAGCTATGCCGAAAGTCATCCGGCACCCCATCTCATCTTTACTCCGCAGCTCTCATTAAACATGTCCAATTCAAACGTAATCATCTACGATACAACCCTCCGGGACGGCTCACAAGCCGAAGGCGTATCCTTCACCGTCAGTGCAAAACTGCGCCTAGCCCAGAAGTTCGATCAATTCGGCATCGACTACATCGAAGGAGGATGGCCGGGCAGCAATCCAAGGGATATGGCCTTTTTCGAGAAAGCAGTCGACTTGGAGCTTGATCATTCGAAAATAGCCGCCTTCGGATCCACCCGTCGGGCATCCGCCTCGGTGGAGGATGACCCCCAGATCAAACTCCTCCTGGATGCCGCTACCCCAGTGGTCACCATTTTCGGAAAATCGTGGCTCCTTCACGTCACGGACGTTCTCCGGACCACGCCCGAGGAAAACTTGTCCATGATCGAGGATTCGGTGCGCTTCCTCAAGGAACAAGGCAAGGAAGTCATCTACGACGCCGAACACTTCTACGACGGTTATGCCAATGACCCGGACTATGCCCTCTCGACCTTGGAGGCGGCACAGAGGGGCGGGGCGGACTTCCTTGTTCTATGCGAGACCAACGGCGGGAAATTGGTCACCCCCTTCAGCAGGGCAACGGCCGAGGTAGTTGAACGTTTCCCTGATACGCCAATCGGGGTGCACTGCCACAATGATGCCGGGGTTGGAGTGGCGGCCAGTTTGGCCGGGGTCGAGGCCGGCGCCACCATGGTCCAAGGAACCATGAACGGCTACGGAGAGCGAAATGGAAACGCCAACCTTACCACCATAATCCCCAACCTCGAGATCAAGATGGGCCTCCGGACGAACAGTGGTTCTCACCTTGCCAAACTGCGGGACCTCTCACTCTTCGTAGACGACGCCACCAACCTCCGCCCCGATATCCGTGCTCCCTACGTCGGAACCGCCTCCTTTGCCCACAAGGGTGGCGTCCATGCGGATGCAGCTTCCAAGTCCAACCGTAGTTACGAGCACGTCGACCCGTCGATCGTGGGCAATAGGACCCGCGTCCTGGTCTCCGATATGTCGGGCAGAAGCAGCGTCATGATGAAGGCTAAGGAGATGGGGATGCAGGTAGACGGTCGTTCCCCAGAGATGAAAACCTTCCTTGAAGAGCTAAAGCGACTTGAGTTCCAAGGCTACGAATTCGAGTCGGCCGACGCTTCCTTCGATCTTCTCCTGCGCAGGTTCCTTCGCGGACAAGGTCATGCCTTTGACGTTCTGCAGTACCACGTCGGCGTGGGACGGGAGTCGGAAGGCGACCAATCAAGCTCGGAGGCCACGGTCAAACTTAAGGTCGGGGATGAAATCAGGCACACCGTAGCCGATGGGAACGGCCCTGTTTCCGCTTTGGACCACGCCCTGAGAAAAGCCCTGGAAAAGGATTTTCCATACATTGGAGTAATCCGCTTGACCGACTTCAAGGTGAGGATTCTCGAAAGCAACCTCGGAACCGACGCCATTACGCGCGTCCACATCGAGTCCACCGACGGAACAAGCACTTGGGGGACGGTCGGGGTCAGCGACAACGTCATCACGGCAAGCTGGGAAGCCCTGCTGGATTCCGTTTCCTACAAGATTTTGCTGACCTCGGAAAACGAGTCGTAGATCTTGACCCTCGGCCCCAAAGGCCTCCAGATCGCCGGATCACTCGCCCGAAACAGGACCTTCGTGGGAATCCCGACAGACGCGCTAAGGTGCCCGGGGCCCGAGTCGTTTCCGATGAAAACCGCTCCCCGCCCTGCTAACTCATTCCTGAACGAGGATGGATTCGAGAAACTGATTTCCCGGACGCGTTGATCTTCGCAGAGGGCGGCAATCCTGAAATGGTTCCGGACTTCCTCGTCCGCCTCGCCAAAGGAAAACACAACCTCATTTTCAGGTTCGGCGGCCAACCATCGGCAGGCGCAGTCTTCAAAAAGGGAAAAAGGGTTGTTTTTGACAGGACTCCCACTCCCTGGATGAATCCAGAGGCAGGACCGCCCCTCCGTCCAATGATCACCCAACCAGGGATGATGCGAAAACTCCTTCCGCCAAGACCACTCTAGGCTCGCAAACATAGCTTCGGTTACGTGAGGGCCTTCCTTTGGACGAGGCAAGGGGAAATAGAGGTTACGCGCTCCTCCCCTCTTGAGTTCCTCCCGCCATTCCTGATCGCTCCAGAAGGTGACCACGTCCGCACCTGGAAGCCATTCGCCAATCCGGGAAAGATCAGCATCGAGGTCCATTGTCTGGATGGATGGTAATGCATCCTTAAGAAGAGAAGAATGGCAAGGACGGGCGTAGAGAATCACCTCCTCATAAAGAGCGAGTGCCTCAGAAAGAATTGGGATTGTGAGGATGAAGTCTCCCAGTCCGCCCGACCGGAGGATAATAATTCGTTTGTTCACGAAACGGGGAAAATAGAGGCAACGCCTGATACGGACCTTTAACCTGAGGGCCGGCAATGGCTCTCGATGAAGGAGCGGATGGAGGAGACGTCATGCCCGGACTCGTACTTTACGGGGTCTTTGCCAAGAAGAGATTCCAAGACCGGAGAAGTCGGTTTGCCAAGCCCGGCATCCTCGTACACGTCGGGGAACTTGGCGGGGTGAGCGGTCGCAAGGACGAGGGATTTCGCATCCGTCGGCAGGTCCTTGAACCCGCATGCAGTATGAGGGTCGACCAAATACCCGAATTCACGGCTCACCATGGAAATAATACCAGGGATCTCGGAGTCGGAAGCGCTTGAACTGGAGAAACCCTTGGCCGCGAAGTTCTCGAAGCAATACCTGCCCTCCCTTCGGAAATGATCCATCACCTCACGTACTTTTTGCGGATTCCCTCCAAGAATGAAATAAAGCAGCCTCTCAAAGTTGGACGCCACTTGAATATCCATGGAAGGGGCCAAACTGGGAACGACCGACCCAAGGGAGTACTCACCGGTATCAAAAAGGCGATGCAGTACGTCGTTCTGATTGGTCGCCACCCGAAAACCACTTATGCGAATGCCCATCTTGGTAAGGAGCCAACCCGCGAAGACGTTTCCGAAATTGCCGGTCGGTACGACGAAGGTGGTGGATTCCCGCGCCCCTTCCCCAAGCCTCAGCCAAGCGTAAAGATAATAGACGGTCTGGGCGAGTATGCGGGCCAAATTGATCGAGTTCACTGCGGACAAACCGACTTCCTCACGGAACCGAAGGTCCGAAAAAAGTTCCTTTACGGTATGCTGGGCATCATCGAAGGTGCCCTTGATGGCGATGGGAAAAACGTTTTCCGCCTCCGTGCAGGTCATTTGGCGTTCCTGCAAAGGGGAAACCTTCCCGTCGGGATAGAGGATGAACACCGTGACCCCACGCTTCCCGAGAAGGCCGGAGATAGCGGCGGCTCCCGTGTCGCCGGAAGTAGCGCCCAAGATGGTCAGGTTACGTCCGGTGCGGGCTATCTGGATCTCGTAGAGGTTGCCCAAAAGCTGGAGGGCGAAATCCTTGAATGCCAGAGTTGGGCCATGGAAAAGCTCCAGGACCTTACAATGGTCGCTCAATTCGACCAAGGGCGCGGTTTCCGGATGCCCGAAACCAGCATAGGACGCATCGATAACCCTCTTCAGGACCTCGGGTTCGAGATCGGTAGCGAAAAGACGGAAGAACTCGAGGCAAAGCTGAGGATAGGAAAGGTCGGACCAAAGCCCGACGCGTTCGCTAAGGTCTGGAAAAGTTTCGGGTAGATAGAGGCCTCCGTCCGGCGCCAGTCCCTGGGAGACGGCCTCGCAAAACTCGACGGAACCAGACTGGCCTCGAGTGCTTACGAAACGCATGGAGGAAATCCTTCGGGGAAGCCTATTTTCCCAAACCGAAGGCCCGATGGCCCACCCTCGTGGCTTCGTCTCCGAACTCGGGACTGACCGCCACCGAGATCTTGATTTCAGAGGTACTGATCATGAGCATGTTTATTCCGGCATTGGCCAGGGCCTCGAAGAAGGTGGAGGCAACGCCCGAGTGGGAACGCATCCCCACTCCCACTACGGATACTTTTGCGATGTTCGTGCTTCGCCCGAGCTTGCCGCCGGCCCCTTCCTTCAAATGTTCCCTTAGGGCCTTCTCGGCCCTGAAAGCATCCTCGGAGGGCACGGTAAAGGTTAGGTTGGCCTTCCCGTTTCGGGCAACGTTCTGGACGATCATGTCGACCACCACCCCCGCCTCGGCCATGACCTTGAAAACGGCGGCGGCGGCACCCGGGCGATCCGGGAGTTCGGTGACGCTAACTCTTACTTGGTTCTTGTCGATGGCCACGCCACTGATCAACGTGTCCTCGAGGGATTTTACTTTTTTCTTCACTTGTGTGCCGGATTTGGTGCTAAAAGAGGAGCGAACTTCGAATGGGATGTTGTGCTTCTGGGCGAACTCTACCGCCCTCGTCTGCATGACCTTGGATCCGCTGCTCGCCAACTCGAGCAATTCCTCGTAGTTGATGGCCGGAATTTTGCAAGCATTTGGTACGATCCTCGGATCCGCGGTAAAGACTCCCTCGACGTCGGTAAAGATTTGGCATGTCTTGGCCTTCAGGAAACCCGCCATCGCGATGGCGCTAAGATCGGATCCTCCCCGTCCGAAGGTCGTCAGGTCCCCAGAATCATTCACGCCTTGAAACCCGGCTAGCACAACCACCTTGCCCGCCCGCAGTTGCTTACGTACGTCTCCACCCTTAACTTCTCGAATACGGGCCTTGGAATGCATGCCGTCGGTAATGATGCCGGCCTGCCATCCAGTGCGGGAAACCGCCGGTACGCCCAAAGCTTCGAGGGCCATGGCCAAAAGAGCGATCGTCTCCTGTTCCCCACAGGTCATGAGCATGTCTAGCTCACGGTCCGAGGGATTCTTGCGAATCGCCTTGGCCCGCTCGATCAACTTGTTCGTAACCCCCGCGCGGGCGGAAACGACAACCACCACGCGATTACCTCCCGACCAGGTTTTCTTCACCCGTCTGGCCACGCGCTTGATACAGCTGATGTCGGCCACGGAGGTCCCGCCGTACTTCTGGACTACGACGTTCATAATTAGGCCTCGAATCCGTTCGGGTCGAACATCCTGAAAAGAACGGGTGACTCCTTGACGCCGGGAAGATTCTCGAGTGATTGGATGGCGAGCTCAATGCTGTGCTCGTTGGTTTCATGAGTCGTAAGGATGATACTGGCGGAAGAATCCTCACCCTTCGGGGTCTGGGAAACAGTGGCTAGGCTCACCTCGCTATCGGCAAGGCATTCCGCAATCTTGGCCAATTGCCCGGGCCGGTCGTCGACGTGAAGCCGAAGGTAAAAGCGTCCACGGACTTCACTCGAGGTAGCGGCCTTACACTCGTCGGGGGTAACGTGCATGAGCTTGGGCAGGGAAGTCATTCCCTTCATCGCCTTTACCACGTCGACGATATCACTGATGACTGAACCGGCTGTTGGATCCTGCCCTGCCCCTCGTCCCGTGAGGACGACCGTCCCTACGACCGTACCGGTCAGGCTGACCCCGTTATAGACTCCATTGGTGCGGGCGATGATTTCCCCAACCGGAACCAAGGCGGGATAAACCCCTGCGGAAACGTGGTTGTTCTCAAAGTTTCTCCGGATAACTCCAATCAATTTGATCTTGCAACCGAGCTTCCTGGCCTCGAGCAGGTCGTCATTGGATATCTTCCTGATTCCCTCCACCGTTATTTCGTCCAGGTTTATCCACATGCCGTGGGCCAGATAGGCAAGGATTACCGCCTTGTGGGCGGCATCCACCCCGTCGAGGTCCAAGGATTCGTCGGCTTCCACATAGCCAAGTTCCCGGGCATCGGAAAGGACCTCCTGAAAACTAGCTCCCTCGTTTTCCATGCGGGTAAGGATATAATTCGAGGTCCCGTTAAGGATTCCGTAGATCAGAGGAAACTCGTTTGCAACCAAGCTCTCCCGCAAGACCTTGATGATGGGAATACCCCCAGCCACACTGGCTTCGAATGCATACCTTACGCCCGCTTCCTCAGCCGCCGAAAAGAGCTCCTCGCCATGTTCGCAAATGAGGGCCTTGTTAGCCGTGACGACGGACTTCCCGTTGCCGAACGCCCGTAGCGTCAATTCCCTTGCCTCCTCTATTCCGCCAATGAGCTCACAAACCAAGTCGATCTCCGGATCGTCCACAATCGAAAGGGAATCGGTGGTCAGGACCTCGGGATCGACCGATACCTTGCGTTCCTTCGATAGGTCTCGAACGGACGCCCTGGCGGGCACCAATTCAACGCCCAGGATCTTTCTCAGGGAACCGGCGTTTTCAACGAGGTGCTTCCAGGCCCCCTGTCCAACCGTTCCAAAACCGAGAATTCCGACCCGGATGGATTCTCCTTGATTCATCGTTTCAGCTCCTCCTTTTTCCTTCGAAGCGGCTTTCCGTACCTTCTCGTATGCGAACGAGGTTCGAGCGGTGCCGCCAGATGATCAAGGCCATGACCAGAAAGGCCAGACCAACCACACCCCCGTGATACCGTCCCTCGTCCCCCAACCACCAGATAGTGAGCGAACACAGAGGAAGACTGACTCCGAATCCAATGGATGCCATCGCGACGTAGCGGGTGGAATAGAAGATGATGACCCAGACGGCCAGGCCCATCATGAGACATACCGGCATCACTCCGAGAAGCCCCCCCATTGCGGTTGCCACTCCCTTGCCCCCTCGGAAACCGGAAAAGATCGGGTAGGTGTGACCAAGAACGGCGGCAGGCAAGCCCCACAAACCCAGGATGGGATCGTCCGTAGAATGAAAGAGAGGTATCATGAACCAGTAGGTGGCGAGAAAGCCCTTAATGAAATCCAGAGCAAAGACGGTATAACCGGCAGGTTTGCCTATTTCTCTCAAAACGTTGGTTGCTCCTGGATTGCCGCTCCCCACGGAGTAAATGTCGACTCCGAATCTCTTCGACACGATGACCGCGAACGGAATCGAACCAAGCAGGTAGCCAATCAAGGCAACGCCAATTGTCTCTACGGATAACATGGGGTTTGTCTGTCGAGGGGGGAAAGCGAAGGCTACCCCTGCCTGGAAATCCTGGCCTCCCGTATATCGGAATCCTCGACAAGGGCCTGCAAGGCAGACTCGGGGGGTTCATGGTCCAATTCGCAAATGGTCAAGGCCCACTCGCGGTCCTCAGCGCGACTGAGTGACATGTTGGCGATGTTGACCTCACAGTCGCCGAGGATGGTGCCTAGTTTCCCTACGATGCCTGGCTTGTCGACGTTCCGGACGACGAGCAGGACGTCGACCGGACGGACTTCGATGGCGCGACCGTCGACTTCTACGATCCTAGGGTCGTTACCTTTCCCGAGAAGGGTTCCCCGGACGGATTGCTCATCTCCATCGCTCGATACGGTCTTGACCTCGATCAATTCGCTGTAGTCCGCAGAGGAGGAGGACTTGATGGTTTCTACCTTGATTCCCAGGGCCTTTATCTTGTGAGGAGCATTGACGTCGTTGATCCCCTCATCCCCGGCAATACCCGAAAGCCAACCTTTCAAGACGGCCCTCGTCAAGGGCACGGCATCAAAATCGACGATGCCCCCCCAATAGTTGATGTGGATGGACGAAACGGTTCCCTTGGCCGCCTGCCTCGCAAACCCGCCCATGCGATGGCAAAGATCCAGATAGGGCTTTAGGACCTCAATGTCCTTGGGATCAATGGAGGGCATGTTGATGGCGTTCCTGATCCGACCTCCCTGCAGAACCTCTGCCACGGCCTCGGCGATTTCCACCCCTACGCTTTCTTGGGCTTCGGCCGTTGAGGCGCCTAGATGAGGGGTCAGATTGAGGTTCTCAATACTGCGAAACTCATGGTCTTCGGGAAGAGGTTCCTGTTCGTAGACGTCGAGACCAGCGGCGGCTACCTTCCCGCGCTTGAGGGCCTCCGCAAGGGCGGTCTCCTTGATGATTCCACCCCTGGCGCAATTAAAGACGCGGACGCCGTCCTTCATCTTTGAAAAGGCATCCTCGTCCACCATGTTCCTAGTCTCGTCGGTCAAAGGCATGTGTACGGTAAGATAATCCGCCCGGGAAAAGGCATCCTCTAGTTCTACCTTCTCCACCTCCATCTCCTTGGCTCGATCCTCGGTCAGGTAAGGGTCATAGGCAATGACTTTCATCTCGAACGCCTGGGCCCTCTTGGCCACCTCGGCCCCGATACGGCCGAAGCCGAGTACGGCTAGGGTCTTGGCCCGCAATTCGGACCCCTTGAGTTCCTTGCGTTCCCATTTCCCCTCCCGCATGCCGGTGGCCCCGCGCACGATCGCTCGAGTGCCGCACATCATGTGGGTAAAGGTAAGTTCGGCGGTGGCTATGGTATTGCCTCCCGGCGTATTCATGACGATTACGCCTTTCTCGGTGGCGGCCTCGATATCGATGTTGTCGACTCCGACCCCAGCCCGGCCAACGGCCTTGAGCAAGGGAGCGCCGGCAATGACCTCCTTGGTTACCTTGGTGTCGCTTCGGACGATAATGGCGGAGACGTCCCCGACTAACTCCAATACTTTTTCAGGGGAGGAGCCATAGGCCTCCACCACTTCGAAGCCATCCTGCTTCTGCAAATATTCTACTCCAAGGGGAGAGATTCGGTCCGCAACGAGAATCTTCATTGTATCTAGGGAAAAGGCTAATTATCATGCCCAATTAGTGGTAAAAGGCAACGAGGAAAGAAGTCGTGGATTTATTGCTTCACCCAAGCCTCCCGCAATGACATGATGGTCCCTTGAGATGTTTGATTCGCTAAGTGATAAATTGGGCAAGACCCTCCGCAACTTGCGGGGAGTAGGCAAGCTCTCGGAAGAAAACGTGAGCGAAGCGCTGGGGGAGGTCCGCAAGGCCCTGCTTTCAGCCGACGTGCATTTCCGTACCGCAAGGGAATTCGTCGAGGAGGTAAAGAACGCCTGCCTCGGGCAGGAAGTGCTTAAATCCGTCTCGCCCGGCCAGCAAGTCGTAAAGATCATCCACGATGAACTCGTCAAGTTGTTGGGCGAAGGAACGACGCGATTGAGTGAGGACAGACCTTTGAGGGTCCTTATGGTGGGGCTGCACGGGGCGGGCAAAACAACCACCAGCGCAAAACTCGCCAGACGAATGGCTAAGGATGGGCGTTCCCCCATGCTGGTGGCCTGCGACGTATATCGCCCCGCCGCCATCGACCAACTTGAAATTCTCGCCGAACAGGAAGGCTTTCCATGCTATTTGGACCGGTCCGAGAAAGACGTCCCCGGCATCGCTCGAGCGGGATGGGAGGAATCGAAAAAACAAGGTTCCGACATCATCATCTTCGATACCGCGGGTCGGTTGCAAATCGACGACGAACTTGTCCGTGAGCTCGAGTTACTGAAAAGGGAGGTGAACCCCCACGAGATCCTCCTCGTCGCAGACGCCGCTCTCGGTCAAGAAGCCGTAAACGTGGCCAAGACTTTCCATGAACGCCTTTCCCTGACCGGCATTGTGCTGACCAAGGTGGACGGGGATGCCCGTGGAGGGGCAGCCCTATCCATGAAGAAGGTTACGGGCGCCCCGATCAAGTTCATGGGCGTTGGCGAAAAGATAGATGAATTCGAGGTTTTTCACCCCGATCGCATCGCATCCAGGATTCTCGGGATGGGAGACGTCGTTTCACTGGTTGAGAAAGCTCAGGAAAACCTCGATCAGGACGAGTCGATGCGCATGGCGGAGAAGATGCTCAAGGCCGAATTCGACTTCGAGGATTTTCTCTCACAGATGAAGCAGATGAAGAAGATTGGTTCGATGGGCTCCATTGCGAAAATGCTTCCCGGCATGAACAACGTCCAGGTTGGAGATGCCGAGGAGGAGGCCCTCGTGCGTCACGAAGCCATCATCCTGTCCATGACCAAGGATGAAAGGCGCCTCCCGCGAATTATCGGAGGCTCGAGGAGGAAGAGGATTGCCGACGGAGCAGGCGTCCAGATCAAGGACGTCAACCAGTTGATCAAGCAATTTTCCCAGATGCAGAAAATGATGAAGAAGATGAAGGGCGGAAAAATGAAACAAATGATGAGTGCCTTGGGAGGAGGAGGGATGCCCGACATGG
>CEUU01069477.1_pt1 | contig 15329 bp, 16 predicted proteins | sample 531321 | NCBI WGS metagenome assembly CEUU01 (sample SAMEA2622658, study PRJEB7988) | marine metagenome | isolation source: saline water (ENVO:00002010), including
CAGGGCTCGGCGCCGAATCAACATTGCCTGATTGCCACATTTGATCGTTACCTGCGATGTGGCAACTCTTGGTGTGTGCCTCGTGGCACTGACAGAACCACGAATCGAGCTTAATTTCACCCCAACAGTGTTAGTGAGGGTCGGATGTGGTTGTCGGATTCCGAGCAGGCAAGGAATGAAGCAACCGTCTCAACCCTGCAGGAGATCGGAGAACTGATTCGACAGGCCAGGATTGAGAGGGGACTGAGCTGCGATCAGCTGTCCGAGTCTTTGAAAATGGGCAGCGAGCAGCTGCAGGCCCTTGAGCGCGGGGATCTTGAGAAACTGCCGGAACCGGTGTTCATCAAGGCCATGACCCGCCGGGTGGCGTCCAAGCTCGGCCTTGATTGTGACCCCCTGATCAGCAGACTTCAGAGCGTTCTGCAAACGTCCGACACCGTCAGCAATGGGCCGGGAGCCCTTTCCGGCGGATCGGGCGAAGCAAGCTCCGAGAAACGGGAGGAACCCGTCTTTCCATGGCAGCGCATGGCGCTGGCTGCTCTGATGGTCGGCGCAGTCACCGGTGGAGCCATGGTGGTGGCCAGTCAGCGGCGCTCTGTTCAGCAGGCATCGATCAGAACGTCAACGGTGCTGAATGTGGACACGCAGACGCGCCATCAAGCCGTTGCAGCGAATGACCGGATCAAGGAGCCGGCTGAGGGAGTGATTTCCATCAGCAGCAAGGAACCCAGCTGGCTCTCGATCCGCAACGGCGAAGGCAAAGTCATTTTCGAGGGCACCCTCTCGGAAAGCAGATCCCTGCCTGCGCAACCCGATCTGGAGATCTACGCCGGACGACCGGACCTCGTGCTGGTCAGTCGCGGAGACGATGCACCCAAGGCCCTTGGCCCGATCAATCAGGTGCGCTGGTATCGGCTCAGCCCTGAACTCTGACTTTGAGATGCAGTCCGGTGACGTCCTTCACCAGTGCTGCGCAGCTTTCGAGACTCCACTGTTCAAGGCTGAGATTCTGATTCACGCGCTCTGGAACCAGCTCAAGGATCAGATCACTGCCTTTGACTTCAGCCTTCAGCTTCTGCACGACGGGATCAGGTCGCCGATCGAGCGCAGTGGCGAGGCGCAGCAACAGAGCCATCTGTGACACGGTCCGCCTGTTGTCACGTGTTTGAAGGGCCTGCCAGGATTCATGACGCTTCTTGGGAAGACTGCGGCGGTGATAACGGGCGATGGCCGCAATCATCAGATGCTCGGATTCCGAGTAGCCCAGCAGTTCCCCGTGACGGATGAGATACCAGGAATGCTTGTGATAGGCACTGAGATTGATGTGCTGACCGCAGGCATGGAGCATGGCGGCAGCCCAGAGAAGATCCCGTCCAGAGCCGTCATCTCGGTGCAGTGTTCTGTGAGTGCTGTCGTAGAGGTTGAGCGCATGGCATGCGACCCGTTCAGCACGGGCCTGATTGACCGCGAAGCGTTGCACCTGATGAATCACTGTTCGCTGGCGGATGCTGCTCTGGAAACTGAAGCGGTCTTCGAGGAGACCATGGCGCAGCATCCAGTCGACGATCAGCCCCTCGCGCAGAGCCCGCTCGCTCAGGACCAGTTCATCGACATCCAGCATCTGCATGGTGGTTTGCAGGATGAGCGAACCGGGCACGATGATTTCCGCACGACGATCGTTGATGGCAGTCAGACCGCGACGCTGTTCGGGCGTCATCACTGCGAGCCTGTCCACAACACGGTTCAGACGCTGCTTTGAAACCCTGTAGCCATGAAGCTTCAGCGGTGGACGGTCGTCTTCACTGGCAGCCAGCGCCCCGATGGCCATGGCCGTGCCACTGGTCGCCACGAGCACCGGCTTCTCTCCTGGTTCGATGCGTCGATGCACCTTGTCGACGGCGGGCTCCAGCGAGCCCTGAATGAACGCCTTCAGAAAGGATCGACGATGGGGAGGAATCGGATCGTCCTTGACGAAATCCCGCTGCAGTCTGACGGCCCCGACCCGTGTGCTTGTGAGCGCACGTGCATCCCGGCCATCCGCAAGGATCAGTTCCGTGGAGCCCCCTCCGATATCAAGCACCAGATGAGGACGATCGCCGAAGGGCATGCCTGACAACACCCCCAGGTAGATCAGTCGCGCCTCCTCAGGGCCACTGACCAGGTCCACCTCCAGATCGAGCTCGTCTTTGATGTTCTGAAGAAAATCCCGCCCGTTGGGAGCCTCCCGGACGGCACTGGTCGCGGCAACGACGATCTGCTCCACCTGATGGCTGACGGCAAGCTCGCGGAAGTGACGGAGACTCTCGAGACCTCTCGCCATGGCCTCGGGTGTGAGCTCCCCCGTATCGGGGTCCCTCTCTCCGAGACGGGTGCTGGACTTCTCTGCCAGTTCGATGCTGAAGGTGCTGAGAGCCACATCAATGGAGGCCACGAGCATGTGCGTGGAGTTGGTGCCCACATCGATTGCGGCCACGGTCCTCACTTTTCGCGACCGTCCCGGATCGGGAATCAATGAAGATCCCCCAGGCTGATTGTTGACATCCACCTCGGTCGCTGGGGAAGGCTCTGCACCTGACATGGCGCACCCTGATGGAGACGGGCCCACTCTGCCACCGGCGCTCCGGGGCGGGTCGCCGCTGATTAAGGTTCCGAAAATCAAGGCATCGGGTTCAACGCACTGTGACTGGCACGGCCTTTTCTCGCGTCATGTCCCCCTGGGTGGCTCTGCTGCGTTGGAACAAACCAAGCGGCCGTCTGATTCTTCTGGTCCCCGCTGGCTGGAGTCTCTGGCTGGCTCCTGGTGCGCCTCCATCGCCGACCCTGGTGCTCCAGATGTTGATCGGTGGCCTGGCTGTCAGCGGTGCAGGATGCATCGCCAACGATCTGTGGGATCAGACCATTGACCGTCAGGTGGAACGCACCCGGCAGCGACCACTCGCCTGCGGCGCGCTTAACAGGACCCAGGCGTCAGTGGTGCTGCTGCTGCTGCTGGCTCTTGCTCTGACGGTGGTTCTGAGTCTGTCCTCGCAGATGCTGCTCTGCCTGCAGCTGGCGCTTCTGGCGCTGCCGCCGATCCTGATCTACCCATCCGCCAAGCGATGGTTCCCTTTCCCTCAGGCGTTGCTGGCGATCTGCTGGGGCTTCGCGGTGTTGATTCCCTGGGCCGCGTTCACAGGCAGCATCACTCCGTCGACGCCTCTGATCGGCTGCTGGTTCGCCACCCTCTGCTGGACCTTCAGCTTCGACACGGTCTACGCGATGGCCGACCGACCGGATGACGCGCGCCTCGGGCTGCGCAGCAGTGCGCTGACCCTTGGGCGCAGGGCGATCAGAACCGTTCGGGCCGGATATGGTCTCACCGCTGCATCCCTGGCCGTGGCTGCTGCATCTGCGGATGTGGGGGTTCTGTTCTGGCCGTTCTGGGTCGTCGCCACCATCGGGCTCTGGCGCTCAACCCAAACTCTCCGAGCCGGAGAACAGCAGCCTGCCGCTGATTACGCCCGCCATTTCGGCCGTCAGGTTCAGATCGGGAGCTTGCTGCTGATCGGCCTTGTGCTGTCGCGTCTGGGCTGATGCCGCAATCCGCCGTCTCCTGGTCGACGCCGTCACCCCTGAAGCAGGGCGACAGGGTGACCATTGCGGCACCCAGCTCAGCCATCAGTGATGAGGCAAGCCTGTCGGCGGGGATCTCCGTGCTCCAATCATGGGGACTGAAGGTTCAGCCACCGACATGCCGGAATCGGTCCTGGGGCTACCTGGCGGGCAGCGACCTCGAACGGCTCAATGATCTCTCAGAGGCTGAGACGAGTCCGCTGCTGGCCTGTGCCCGCGGTGGCTGGGGCTCCGCCCGTCTTCTCGAGCAGGCTGTTCCCTGGAGAGAAGGGTGGTTGCTTGGCTTCTCGGATGTGACGGCTCTGCTCTGCAGCCGCATGGCCAGTGGCTTCGGAGGTGGCATCCATGGACCACTGGTGACAACGCTGGCCACTGAGCCTGCCTGGAGCCAGCAGCGTCTTCACGATCTGCTGTTCGGGCAATCTGTTGAACCGCTGCAGGGAACGGGCTGGTCAGGCGGGACGGTGAACGGTCCACTGGTCGCCGCGAATCTGACGGTGGCATCGCACCTCCTGGGCAGTCGGCACCTCCCCGATCTGCATGGCGCCATCCTGGTGATTGAAGACGTGGGCGAAGCTCCATACCGTCTTGATCGCATGCTCACCCATTGGCGTCTCGCCGGGGTGCTGCAGGGTCTGGCAGGTCTTGGCTTCGGTCGATTCAGTGATTGCGACGATGCTGGAAGCGATGACCCCGATCACAGCTTCAGTCTGGAACAGGTTCTGCGGGAACGAAGCAGTGATCTTGGTTGTCCTGTCGTCGCCAATCTGCCGGTGGGTCATGGCATCGGCGGCAACGCCGCTCTGCCGATGGGCGTCCGCGCTCAGCTGGATGGCGACAGCGGCAGCCTGAGCCTGGATCTGCCGGCTCAGCGCTGAGCGAGCAAAGCCTCCGCCACGGCGAGATCAAAGGGAGTGGTGACCTTGAGATTGGCGGCCCCGGCATCGAGCACCCGGACCGACCGACCCAGGCGTTCGAACAGGGCGGCATCGTCTGTGACCGACCAGCCCAGGGCCCTGGCCTGAGCATGCCCCTCACGCAGAGCGGCAACCGCAAAACCCTGTGGGGTCTGCGCTGCCCAGAGCTCGGCGCGATCGAGGGTATCGGTGATCAGTCCCTGCCCATCCACGCGTTTGATCGTGTCAGTCACAGGAGCCGCAGCGACCACCGCTTCACCTCCCCTGACCGCTGCAGCGCAGCGGTCAAACAGATGGGGGTCGACCAGACAGCGGGCACCGTCATGAATCAGCACATGCTCTGCATCAGCAGGGAGGGCAGCCAGACCGCGCTCAACCGATTCCTGGCGTGTGCCTCCACCCTCGATCCAGGCCACAGGCTTGGGTGCTTCCTGCAGAAGTGAGGTCATCTCCTGATGATCGGCAGGCTGGCCGATCACTCCGATCCAGCGGATGCCCTCGGCGGCACAGGCCGCCTCCAGCGTCCAGGCAAGCAAAGGCCTGCCACGGAGATTGAGCAGGAGCTTGTTGCGATCAGCTCCCATGCGCCGCCCACTGCCTGCTGCGGCAATCAACAGATGCACAATCGACTCCTGCTGCCAGCAGGCTGAAACGGCCTCCATACAATCAGCTCGCTCCCCCTGTGCCGCTGGTTCATGCGCGTTCTCGCCCTCAGCCCCGGAAGCGTTCAGCAACAGCTTGAGCGCCTGCCCGCTCTCGCGGCCGCCGCTGAGCAGCTTGAGGCCAGCCTCCAGGTGGCCTGTGATCCATCCCACCGCGCGTTATGGACCATGCTGCCTGCGGTCAAGAAAGTGATTCCCTTTCCGTTCGAAGCCGATCCGAACCTCTCGGACTGGGCCAATCTTCTCGGCCTGGTGAGGGAGCCTGACTTCCAGGCGTGCCTCAATTTCGCCACCGGACGGCAGGTGAATCTGATGCTGTCGATGAGCCATATCCCGATGCGGGTGGCCACGGAGGGGTTCGCCAGCACGGCCTCCGCCACGGTTGAACCTGGCTGGACACCACAGAAACTCGAGGCCTTCCTGAAGCCCATGGGTGTTTCGCTGAATGCCGATGACTTTCGACTGAGCCTGCCCGCGGATTCCATGGAGAAAGCGCGCAGCGCACAGCCCGCCGGAGACGGCCCGCTGCTGCTGCTGGCTCCGGGAGGATTCCCCGGTGACTGGCCGCAGGAACGCTGGACATCACTGCCGGAAACCATCCGCACCAAGCTGCCCCAGCTGCGCAGCCTTGTGTTGCGGTCAGACCTTCCAGTGGCCGAGCGTGCGGCGGCCGTGGCCTGCGCGGATGTCGTGCTCAGCAGTTGTCCGCTCACCCAGCTGATTGCCACCTACTGCGGACTGCCCCTGGTTGCCCTGGGGGCCAGGCCGGATCAGCTGCCCAGGAGGGATGTGATTCGCAGACTTGAGAACGAGGATCTGTCCTCGTTGTCCGTCTCCGATGTGATGCAGGCTCTCGGCTTCTGATGATGCGACCGAGACGCAGCGGACATCAGGGTCTGCTTGGCGTCCGTCCCCGCCATCTGCGCCACCTCGCACGTCCTTGGTTGCTGCCCGTTCTGGCACTGACCGTGCTGATCGTCGGTGGAGCCATCGGCTACCGGATCACGGAAGGATGGGACTGGGGGGATTGCCTCTGGATGGTGCTGATCACGATCAGCACCATCGGCTACGGGGAGGTGGAGCCTTTGTCCCAGCCAGGAAGGCTGGTCACGGTGTTGATCATTGCCGGCGGACTGCTGGTGGTTCAGCTGTCCATTCAACGGGTGCTCGGGTTGTCAGAATCCGGGTACTTCCGCCAGGTTCGGGAGCTGAGATTTCGCCGGATGCTGCGGCGCATGCAGGACCACGTCATTCTCTGCGGCTACGGCAGGATCGGTCGTGAGATCGGCGAGCAGCTGTTGCTGGAAAAGGCGCCGGTGTTGGTGGTCGAACTCGACCCTGATCGTAAAAAGGCTGCTGAAGAGCGAGGCCTGAGGGTGCTTCAGGCCGACGCAACCCTGGACGAAACCCTGATGGAGGCCGGACTGGATCGTTGCCGCAGCCTGGTGACCGCACTGCCCAGCAACGCGGCCAATCTCTACGTGATCCTGAGCGCACGGGGACTGGAGAAGCGTTGTCGTCTGATCGCCCGTGCAGACAGTGAGGAGGCGGCGGCGAAGCTTGAACTGGCTGGCGCCAGTGTGGTGGTGAGTCCCTATGTGGCCGGAGGTCGACTGATGGCGACCACGGCTCTGCGACCGCTGGCGGTCGACTTCACGGATCTGCTGGCGGGATCCGATTGTGAAATCGAGGAATTCCGTCTCAGCGGGGATCCGTTGCTGATGCGTCAGATCTCCGGTCACAGCCTGCAGGAACTGGACCTGGCACGTCGGACCGGGGCCATGGTGCTCGCGATCCGCGACAACAACACCCTGCTTGCCAACCCCAATGGCGAGGTCACCCTGGCCCCCGGCCAGATGCTTGTTGTGATGGGAAGCAAGCAGCAACTGCATGCCCTTCGCGGGATTCTGGGTGATGCCATCGATGCCGTGGAAACGATGCGCGGCATGCAGCCGAATGAATGAGCGTGGGGCATGCAGGTCCGTACGATCAGCCGGTCGCAGGTTCTTGCATGAGCACCACCCGCACCCTTGATGGCCAGATCGCCCTGGTGACAGGAGCCAGCCGTGGCATCGGCCGGGCCGTTGCACTCGCCCTGGCCGAAGCCGGAGCGGAGGTGGTGGTGAACTACTCCAACTCTCCTGATGCCGCCGATGCGGTGGTCAGTGAGATCACGGGCTCGGGAGGCAGCGCCTATGCCCTTCAGGCCAATGTGGCCGATGAGGGGGCGGTGAATGATCTGATCAAGACGGTGATCGAACGCAGCGGACGGATCGATGTGCTGGTCAACAACGCCGGCATCACCCGCGACGGGCTGCTGATGCGCATGAAGACCGAGGACTGGCAAGCGGTCATCAATCTGAATCTGAGCGGTGTGTTTCTCTGCACTCGAGCGGTGGCCCGCCCGATGCTCAAGCAGAAAAGCGGCAGGATCATCAACATCACCTCCGTCGTGGGGTTGATGGGCAATGCCGGTCAGTCCAACTACGCCGCAGCCAAGGCCGGCGTTGTGGGATTCACCCGAAGCACCGCCAAGGAAATGGCCAGCCGCGGCATCACGGTCAATGCGGTTGCTCCTGGCTTCATCGCCACCGACATGACTAAGGATCTGGATGCTGAGGGCATCCTCGCGGCCATTCCACTGGGACAGTTCGGAACGCCTGATCAGGTTGCGGGAGCGGTGCGATTCCTGGCAGCTGATCCTGCTGCCGCCTACATCACAGGCCAGGTGCTTCAGGTTGATGGCGGCATGGTGATGGGCTGACGCGATGTCAGCGGGAACACAGTCGCGTCAGCGCTCCAGCGGCTGCACGAGTTCATCTCTCAGCCTGCGGATCCGCTGCAGCAGTCTGAATCGTCGACTGCGCTCGGTCGCCGTGAGAAAGATACGGAGCGGCACATAGACCAGAGCCATGATTCCGGCCAGACCGGCCAGCAGAACGAAGAACAGCGCCCCTGAATCGGCCATGGTTCAACGCTAACGAGCGGAACCCCATCCAGCAGGGATTCAATGCTCGATGATTCGGCTTTCCCCACTTCCGGCAGCAAGTCAGCGGAGCTGTCGTTGTGGGACATTGACGACGGGTAACTGTCGAACATGGCCAAGCTTCTCAGTTTTTCGGATGAATCCCGCGCTTCACTGGAGCGGGGTATGAACGCTCTCGCCGATGCCGTGCGCGTCACCATCGGCCCGCGCGGTCGCAACGTGGTTCTCGAGAAGTCGTACGGAGCACCCGACATCATCAATGACGGCGACACGATTGCGAAGGAGATCGAACTCGAGGATCCCTTCGAGAACATCGGCGCCAAGCTGATCCAGCAGGTGGCTTCCAAGACCAAGGACAAGGCCGGAGACGGCACCACCACCGCCACCGTTCTGGCGCAGGCCATGGTTGAGGAGGGACTGCGCAACACGGCTGCTGGTGCCAGCCCGATCGAACTCCGTCGCGGCATGGAAGCTGCGGTCGCGCATGTTGTGAAGGGTCTCGCCGAGCGAAGCCAGGCCGTGAGTGGCGATGCCATCCGTCAGGTGGCCACGGTGAGTGCCGGCGGCGATGAGGAAGTTGGCCAGATGGTGAAAGAGGCCATGGACAAGGTCAGCGTTGACGGTGTGATCACCGTGGAGGAATCAAAATCGCTGGCCACCGAACTCGACGTCACTGAGGGCATGGCCTTCGACCGCGGCTACAGCTCTCCCTATTTCGTCACCGACGGCGACCGTCAGATCTGCGAGTTCGACAATGCGCTTCTGCTGCTCACCGACCGCAAGGTGAGTGCTGTGGCGGACCTCGTTCCGGTGCTGGAAGCCGTGCAGCAGTCGGGCTCACCGCTTGTGGTGCTGGCCGAAGAGGTCGACGGCGAAGCTCTGGCCACACTCGTTGTCAACAAGAACCGGGGTGTGCTGCAGGTCGCCGCGGTCCGCGCACCATCCTTTGGTGAGCGCCGCAAGGCAGCTCTGGCGGATATCGCCATCCTCACCGGCGGCACGGTGATCAGCGAAGACCGGGCCATGACCCTCGAAAAAGTCACACTCGCTGATCTCGGTCGCGCCCGCAGGATCACCATCAGCAAGGACAGCACCACGATCGTTGCCGGTGAGGAGAGCCGCGAAGCCGTGGCGGATCGGGTGGCCTCCATTCGCCGTGAGCTGGACAACACCGAATCCGACTACGACCGCGAGAAGCTCTCCGAACGCATTGCCAAGCTGGCTGGCGGCGTTGCGGTGATCAAGGTGGGAGCCCCCACCGAAACCGAGCTCAAGAACCGCAAGCTGCGCATCGAGGATGCCCTCAATGCAACGCGGGCAGCCGTTGAGGAAGGCATCGTCGCCGGTGGTGGCTCCACCCTGCTGCAACTGGCGGAAAGCCTTGATTCCGTTGCCGCTGAGCTGCAGGCAGATCAGCGAACCGGCGTTGAGATTGTGCAGCGCGCACTGAGCGCACCTCTCAAACAGATCGCTGTCAATGCTGGAGCCAACGGGGATGTCGTGGTCGAGCAGGTTCAACGCTCCGGCCAGGGATTCAATGCTGTGACCGGAAATTACGAGGATCTGCTTCAGGCAGGCATCCTCGATGCCGCCAAGGTGGTTCGCCTCGGCCTCCAGGACGCAGTCTCGATTGCATCAATGCTGATCACCACCGAAGTGGTTGTGGCTGACAAACCTGAGCCGGCGGCTCCAGCAGCACCGGCTGGCGACCCCATGGGTGGCATGGGAGGAATGGGCGGCATGGGCGGCATGGGAATGCCCGGCATGATGTGATGTCCGGCCTGCGCGCCCGGTTGGCTCAGAGAGCCTGCACCAGGCGCGCGTGGATACGGCACACCGCCAGAGCCTCGCGCGGAGGCTTGCTGCAGAGATGTCCAAGCTCCCTGTTGAGAGCCTGAAGCTCTCCCATGGGCAGCCCTGCAACCGGGATGGAGAGGACCAGTCCGCCGACCATTGCCGGAAGGGATATCAGGCGCAGCATGGGATGAGTCTCGAGAGACTCATCCAGTCTGCCTTTTCAGCTCACGGCAGTAGGCGGCCACCTGAAGATCCACGCCGGTGATCGCTGTTCCGACAACCACCGCATCCGCTCCCCCGGCCGTGGCATCAGCTGCGGATGCCGCTGATGTGATCCCCCCCTCGCAGACGAGCACTGTGGACGCGGGCAGCTGTTGTCTCAGTGGCCGCAACAGATGCAGTCCCGGGGGAGAGAGCTGGGATGTGGTCTCGGTATATCCGAACAGGGTTGTGCCCACCCAGTCACATCCCAGAGCAGAGGCCCTCAGACCGTTCTCCACACTGTCGACATCAGCCATCAGAGTCGTACCGAGCTCTGATTTCGCACGCCTGACCAGCGTCTCGAGCTCTTCCCCGCAAGGTCGGTGACGCGACGTGGCATCCAGAGCAATCACATCAGCACCGGCCGCCCAGACAGATCTGACGTCCTGCCATCTGGGCGTGATGTAGACAGAACTGCCCGGGAAGGTGCGTTTCCAGAGGCCCACGATCAGGGCATCCGGGCAACGCTCGCGAACCGCCCCGATGTGTTCAGGGCTCTCAAGCCTCACCCCAACGGCCCCGTTGCGAAGGCTCGCCTCCGCCATGGCTGCGATCACATCGGGATGACGCATCGGAGAACCCGCAGGTGCCTGAACCGAAACGATCAGACCGCCCTTGAGATGCTCAAGGGCGAGGCGATTCACTGGCGAAACGAGCATGCCGCCTCAGGACGCCTTGGGCAGATCGTCCTGAGTGACAGGTGTCAGCCAGCGACGCAACCGTTGAGGACCGGCAGCCGGGACAGGGCGAAGAGCCGGGACGGAGGTGTCGGCAGGGATCTCTGGATCGCTCTCAGAATCGACGACACGACCCACATCATCCAGACAGTTCTTGAGCAGGGAGGTGAAACGATTCAGTCCAGGACTGGCAGCTTCAGGCTCAGCGGACTCGGCTGGTGACTGTTCATCCTCGGTTGCACCAGCCGGTTCAACCGATGCGACCGCAGTGCGAACAGGCTCCTGATCTGCCAGCAATGGAACCGCAGGCTCCTCGGCAGCCAGGAATGCAGCAGGAAGCGAGTGGACCCCGAAGCGATGAACCCACTGCAACTGAAGTCTTGCCAGCAACTGACGATCCTCCTGTTGAAGAGCCTGTTGCATCAGTCGCTGAAGATCGAGCTGGCGAGGGTCCTGATGCTGGTAAGGGGAATGGTTCACGGAATCAGGCGAGCTTGCGGTTGAGCAGTGGACGGATCAGCAGGAACAACGCCGCTGTCAGCAGCGTCAGAACCAGGAGACAGGTGGTCCCGGTGACGGCGCCATAGGGCGCTTCCAGCAGTACCGACGACAGATCCAGCGGGCCGGCATAGGCGGCACGGATGGGTTCAATCGCGAAGGTAAGCGGATTTAGTGATGCAAGCCAGCCCAGCCAGGGGGGCATGAAGCTGAGAGGCGCCAGCGCCGTGCTGGCGAACAGCAGAGGCAGGTTGGCCACGAAGATCACCGCAATCAGTTCGATGTGTCCCGGCAGAGCGAATGCCAGACCGAGACTCAATGCGGTGACTGCGAACACCAGCAGCAGCAGCGTGACCACCACCAGCAGCAAACCTGCGGCACCGGGCCATCCGTAGCCCAGCAGGGATGCCGTGACCATGATGGCAAGGCTCTGCACAAGGCTCAGTGTTGTGATGTAGATGACAGAGGCCAGAACGATCGAACTGCGACTGCGCAGTGGCGCCACCAGAAGACGGTTCAGAAAACCGAATTCACGGTCGAACATCACCGGAAGACCGGCATTGAGAGCAGCACTGAAGGCGGTGAAGACAATCACCCCGGCTCCGAGGAAGCGTCCGTAGCTCATGCCACCGGGCAGCAGTCCCTCCGGAGCACGAGAAAACAGTGCTCCGAAGAGAACCAGCCAGATCAGGGGTTGCAGCACACCGGCCACCAGCGTGGATGGGCGTCGTTGAAGCTGCAGGAACAGACGTCGCGTGAGCGCGAACGTTTCCTGCAGAAGCTCAGAGAAAGCCGAACGGCTGCCGGACTGGGAGGTGCTTGTACTGAGAGCAGGACTGGTCATGGACTGGGCGAAGACGAAAAGGAACAGAGCTCAGGAAGGGTTCAACGCATCGACTGTCGTCGCTCGCGCTTGGGATCACGCTGACCCGCGACGGCAAGTTCGGCATCCATCAGGGTGCGACCGGTGGCCTGCAGGTAGACATCATCGAGGCTGGGGCGGCTCTGTGACAGCGAGAACACCTCAAAAGCCTCACCGGCCAGCTGCTCCTTCAACGATGAGAGAACATGTTCACCATCGACGACGAGATTGAGTGAATAGCCCTGTGCGCGATTGATCACGATCCGCCTCACACCCTCCACCACCTCGAGGATCCGGCAAACCCGTTCCGCTTCCGGCTGGTCGCTGAATTCGCGGACCCGCAGAGTCACCCGGTCTCCCCCCAGCTCCTGTTTGAGAGCTTCCGGAGCACCCTCGGCAATCACCCGCCCGGCATCAATGATCGCCATCCGATCTGCGAGAGCCTCCACCTCCTCGAGGTAATGACTGCTCAACAGAATCGTGGTGCCCTGATCGCGCAGGTCTCGAAGCACCTCCCAGATCACGGCGCGACTCTCGATATCGAGACCCACCGTGGGCTCGTCCAGAACCAGCAGCTGAGGTTGATGCAGAAGTCCGGATGCGAGATCAAGGCGCCGCCGCATGCCGCCGGAATAGGTGCCGCAGCGCCGGTCGATCCAATCGCCCATCGACATCCGCTCCACCAGATGGTCAATCCGCTCGTTTCGCTCCTCCCGTGGCAGGTGATAGAGATCTCCCTGGAGTGCCAGCAGTTCTCGACCGGTCAGGATTTTGTCAATCGCCACCTCCTGCGCCACGTACCCCATCAGTTGTCGAACAGTGCGTGGCTCCTGAAGCGCATCGACACCGGCGACGATCACACGCCCTTGATCAGGGGCCAGCAGTGTGGCCAGGATGCGCAGTGCCGTGGTCTTGCCGGCACCGTTTGGACCGAGCAATCCGTAAAGGCAGCCCGAGGGAACCGACAGGCTGAGTCCACGCAGAGCCGAAACGGTCCCGTAGGACTTTTCCAGTTGATCCAGCTCAAGCAGTGACATCCCGCCCACGGAAACAATCCTCTGAAATCTAGGGAGCAATTCCAGAGAGGCCTGCCGTCAGCATCGTCAGCCAGTCCTTGATCTGGAGATCAAACAGAACAGCAGCGGACTGGCGACTGACGATGAGCAGCAGGCAGATGCCGAAGAGGTAGAGGATCGACCAGCGGAAGAGATCTTTGGCGCGATCCGTGCTGTCAGGTTCCTCCGCGAGCTTGCCGACCATGTGCAGCAGACGCCCGTTGAAGGGAACCATCAGAAGACCGTAGAAAAGCCCTCCCTCCGGCAAGGCCCAGATCCCCAGCATGCTCACCAGCACGGTGGCCCAGCCATAGCGACGGATGGCGCGAGTGGTGACCACAGGCCCTTCCACCACCGGCAGCATGGGAATGCCGACCGCACGGTAGTCATCACGCAACAGCAGGGCCAGAGCCCAGAAATGGGCTGGCGTCCAGACCATCACCAGCCCGAAAAGCCACCAGCCGCCCAGGCCGACATGTCCGGTGGCTGCAGCCGCTCCGACCAGAGGAGGAATGGCGCCGGCGACTCCACCGACGACAATGTTCTGGGTTGTCCTTGGCTTGAGCAGTGCCGTGTAGAGCAGGACATAGCTGCAGAGCCCAAGCAGTGAGAGGCCTGCCGCAAGGCAGTTCACTCCACTGACCAGCAGTGTCGCCGCCGCCAGGGTGCAGGAGACGGCACCCGCGAAAGCCGCTGTCGGTGACAGACGGCCCGAGGGCAGGGCACGGCCGCTTGTGCGCTGCATGCGGCCATCCAGCTCCTGTTCCCAGAGGCAGTTGAGAACACCAGCGGCTGCCGCGGCCAGTGCTCCACCACCGAGCGTGCAGGCCAGCCGCGGAGAGGAGAGCGGCCAGCCCTCGCTCAGAGCCATCCCACCCAGGGTGGTGGCCAGCAGCAGAGGAATCAGTCTCGGCTTGGCCACCTCAAGCCAGGGAGGAAGCTTGATGCGCTTGCGAGAGGGGACGACCTGCTCGCGTGTGAGCGGGGTCGGGGATGCAGCCGAGGTGGAACTAGCCATGACAGGCCTCCAGGGAGGAAGAGTCGAGGACGACGGGCAGAGGATCCGGCGGAACCGGTTGACGTCTGCAGGTCAGGGCAGCGAGAACCGCCACGAGCAGACAGGCCACCAGCTGGTGGGCCACGGTGACCACAGGCTGTGACAGGCCGAGACGCAGGGTCGTGACACCGAGACCGATCTGCGTTGCCACCAGCAGAATCGCCACCAGCAGAAGCGGCCACTGAGAGCGACCCCAGCTGCCGCTGACCAGGGCGATCAGCACGAACAGCAACACACTGAGCGCTGCCGGAGTGGCGGCCGCACGATGCCAGTGGAGCCATTGACAGGACTCACCGGCCTCGAGGCAACGCTGCGACGCCCATGAGGTGGCCATGCGGGCACCGAGAAGGCACTGGGCTGAGACCGCGATCACACTCAGCGAACCGAGCAGGGTCCACCAGCGCGGGGCCTCAGCGGACTGAGAAGGCGCCAGAAGCGTCTGGGTGAGACCGCTGACGGTGATCACCAGCGTGAGAGCGAGGGCCAGATGGGCCGTGACCACCCCTGAAGGCAGCAACTGCAGAACGGTGAGTGCCCCCAGGCCTCCCTGCAGAGCGACCATCAGCACGAGAAGACCGCTGAGCGGCAACAGCCATCCGGGAAGGTCGCGGCGAAACCACCACACGACGGCCATCTGCACCAGCAGCGCCACACCGACAACGAAGGCGTCGAGACGGTGAAACCACTCCAGAAAGACCTGGATGTTCATCTGACGACCAGGCAGCAGGGTGCCGTAACAAAGAGGCCAGTCAGGGCAGGCGAGACCCGCCTCCATGACCCTGGTCGCGCCTCCGATCACCACCAGCGCCACAAGTGCCACCACCAGATGGGCAGCCAACTGAGCCAGACGCAGACGGATCGAATTAAGAGACGATGCAGTCAACGCAGACTCCTTGATGGAGATGGTTATCCACGGAACGTAGCCATCTGAATCAAAACGGCACG
>CEUU01254430.1_pt1 | contig 15276 bp, 16 predicted proteins | sample 531321 | NCBI WGS metagenome assembly CEUU01 (sample SAMEA2622658, study PRJEB7988) | marine metagenome | isolation source: saline water (ENVO:00002010), including
CAAACCTGTGCAACCAAGCCTAGCCACAAAACCTGCCAGTCTTGCTGAGTGGGCATACTCCTATGCGGATTGGTATTAGTGTAGCCGACAAAGCGCCAAAGGGGTATCTGTTTTTCAGGCACAAAAAAAGAGCGCCAGTTGGCGCTCATTATATTATCGATTAGATTTAAGCATGAGACAGTGTGGAGCTGCCATCATGCTTCGGCGACTTTTTTCCACTATCCTCGATAATCGACACTGCCGACTCCAGAGCTTCAAGTAAGGTAGGGTAGGTGAGAATCTCCGCAGAGGAAGCATTCACATTACCCAGCACTTCTTTAATTTTATCAGAAGCGCCGCATACCATCAGTTGTCGGCCGGAACTCTTGGCATCCGATGTTACGGTCTCTACGGCCATGGAAGCCGATACATCCATGGTGGGCACCCTGGAGAAGTCCAGAATGAGTACCCGGGAACCAGGCTTAACCCACTCACGCACGTGGTGACCTAAATCAGCCGCCGCACCAAAGCTTAACGGTCCGCCAAAACTAAAGATACTGACTTTGCCTTTGGCTTTTTCAAGTAGGGCGTTTTCCTTAGGATCGTTGAGCGTATCAGGGATTTTCTTCAGTTCTTCAATTTGCAGCTGGGCAATCTGACGAACGTAAGCCAATGCAGCTAATACCACACCGACGCCTACGGCTGTGATCAGGTCAACAAACACGGTTAAACCCAGTACCAGCAACATTAAAGCAAAGTCCCAGCGCGGCCCGGTGTGCGCGCGTTTCATGTAGCTCCAGTCAATAATGTCCAGACCTACTTTAACCAGTATACCTGCCAATACCGCGTGTGGAATAGCACTGGCCAGCGGGCCCAGGCCAAGCACAACAGCCAGTAGTACCAGTGCATGAACCATACCTGATAAGCGTTCTTTACCGCCGCTGCGAATGTTAACCACGGTACGCATGGTGGCGCCGGCACCGGCAATACCACCAATCAGACCGGCTACCGTGTTACCAATACCCTGGCCAATCAGCTCTTTACTGCTGTCGTGACGGGTACGGGTCATGTTGTCGGCAACCAATGACGTTAACAGACTGTCGATAGCGCCGAGAATGGCCAGAATAAATGCCGCCTCGAGTACTAATAACAGCGTTGAGCTTTCAAATGTAGGCAGATGCAGGCTTGGCAGTCCGGTTGGAATGTCGCCTAAAATGGGTACATTGGTAATGAACAAGCTAACAATGGTGCCGATAATGAGTGCCGCTAATGCACCAGGAACATATTTGCCCAGGCTGGCTGGCCATTTATAGGCAATCACCAGTGTACCGATACCCAGTGCCAGCGTGGCAAAGTTTATATCAGCCAGCGCAGTAGGAATATAACCCAGTGCACCCAGAGTTCCCCCTGGCGGTTCATGACCCAGTAAGCGGCCAATCTGCAGAATAATAATAATGGCCCCGATCCCCGACATAAATCCGGAGATTACCGGGTAGGGCACCAGGCGGATATAGTTACCTATGCCCAGAAAACCAAATAAAATCTGGAATAAACCAGCCAGTAACACGGCAGTAAAAATGAGCTCTACGTTGCCCGATAAACTGGCAAATAAACCGGCCAGCACCACCACCATAGGCCCGGTTGGGCCGGAGATTTGCGATGGCGTACCACCGAACAGTGCCGCAAAAAAGCCCACCGCAATGGCGCCATACATACCTGCCATAGGACCAACACCAGACGCAACGCCCAGAGCCAGTGCCAGCGGCAGTGCAACTACGCCGGCGGTAATACCGCCGGTAATATCGCCACGAACATTAGCAAATAAGTTCTTCATGACTTTTCCTTAACAGTTGTTAGGTTTACTTGTGTTTAGAAACCAGCTCGGCAGCATATTTTTCGTCCATGGGGCCAAACTTACCGGTTTCTTCCTGATAACAGGTGACTTCTGCAGTTTCAATGTTGTAAAACCAGCCATGCAGTTTTACCTGTCCGGTGGCTAGCTTCGCAGCGACCGCCGGATGGGTTTTGATGTGTTGTAACTGTTGAACCACATTTTCTTCGGTAACTAACTGTAAATGATCTTCTGCGTTCAGTTCATCACAACCGCATTTTTCTTTTACTACTTCAGTCGCTACCCGGCAGTGACCCAGCCATTCTTTGACGTGGGGCAGAGCGGATAACGCCTCCGGGTTAATTGCACCTTTCATCGCGCCACAGTCAGAGTGACCGCAAATTACGATATGTGTAGTACCAAGGGCGGCTACGGCAAACTCAACCGATGCAGTCATACCGCCGGTTTCGTTGCTATGCGGGGGGATAACATTGCCGGCATTACGGCAGATAAATAAGTCACCCGGTTCAGTTTGAGTTACCAGGTTAGGATCGATACGTGAATCAGAACAGGTAATAAACAATACTTCCGGATTTTGGCCGTTAGCGAGTTTCTTAAACGCGGCTTTTTTTTCCGGGAACACTTCATTTTGAAACTTTGCTACGCCAGAAATGACATGATCCATACCAACTTACTCCTCGTCGTTTGTAAGATTTATGATTGTTAAAATATTGTTATATTATAGTCTTATAGAAAAATAGCTTACCTCGTGATAGTTAAAGGCTATAAGAGCGGGGGGGGTTATTCAACTAAGGTGGGATAGATATAACAAAAAGGCAGCCAAATGGCTGCCTTTTACGTTAACGTTCTGCTGTAATGGCCAACCCGGTTGGGGGGAGGCTGGCGCATGACGAAGGTTAAAACTTAATGGTCTCGACCCGAATGTTTTTGGTTTGTGCCTGGTCGATATAATCTTTAATCATTTCCTTCACATCAAATGCAATGGATTTGGTGTTAGAGAAATCCAGCACAACTTTTGAGTTACCCGGGATCGAATTGAGCTTTTTCAGAATGCTTGGCTTGTTAAAGAACGAAACGTCCTCTGCCAGAACAATATGATGAGTCTTTTCACCATGGTCTTCATTGATGGTTTCTTTAAACTGATAAGCATTAAGGAAGCTGCTTTTCAGGGTAAAGAAGATGCTCACGCCCAATCCGGCAAATACACCCGTTAACAGGTCGGTAAAAATCATCACCACAATGGTGGTTACAAACGGCAGGAATTGTTCCCAGCCATTCTGATACATGACCTTAAACATGACTGGCTTGGTCAGCTTATAGCCTACCACAATCAGGATTGCAGCCAGTGATGCCAGTGGGATTAGGTTAAGCATGGAAGAAATCGCCAGTACCGCCACCAGCAGGAATACACCGTGCAAAATGGCTGACAGCTTGGTTTTACCACCAAACGCGATATTGGCCGAGCTTCTTACGATAACCTGAGTGATAGGCAGACCACCCACCAGACCAGAGATAATATTGCCCATACCCTGAGCTTTAAGCTCGCGGTTGGTTGGCGTAACATTTTTCTGCGGATCGAGCTTATCGGTGGCTTCTACACATAACAATGTTTCAATACTGGCCACTGCCGCCATCACGATAGCAATGGTAAGCACGTCCATATTGAAAATTTGTGAGAAATCCGGGAACGCCAGTTCCTGGGTGAAGTCACTGAAGCTGTTAATTACCGGTAGTGATACCAGCATGCTTGGATCCAGCGGAGTACCGGCCTGGCGCATCATTACTGAAGCCAGAATACCTAACAACACCACTACAATAGGGCCCTGAATAAGCTGGAAGATTTTGTGACGCGGCACCAGAAACTTATCCCAAATTACCAGCAGAACCAGTGATACGCCGGAAATCAGTATCGCGGCAGGCGACATCAGACCCAGCGCATGTTCGATAGCAGAGAAGGTATTCTCGCCATTGGCGTGCATAAACGCTTCCTCGCCAAGGAAGTCGGCATGCCAGCCAAACAGGTAAGGGATTTGTTTAAGAATGATCAGTAAACCAATACCGGCAAGCATACCGGTGATCACTGAAGTGGGAATAAAATACGCAATAAAACCAGCCCGGGCGAAGCCCATAATGAGCTGAATAACACCGGATAACACCACCGCAACCAGGAACAGCTCCCAGCTGCCCAGTGTGGCAATGGCGTCAAATACAATTACTGCCAGGCCCGCAGCCGGGCCACTAACGCCCAGCCGTGAACCACTAAAAAAACCGACGACGATACCGCCGACGATGCCTGCAATAATACCGGAGAACAGCGGCGCACCAGAGGCGAGCGCAATACCCAGACATAACGGCAGGGCAACGAAGAACACCACGATACTCGCGGGTAAATCGTTCTTTATTTCACTGAAAGATAGGTCCAATTTCATTCACAAGATCCCTGTTATTTATTTACTACCAATTGCTCCTCGGCGGCAAAAGCAGATTCCATGGGCACGAATTTACCGGCTTTCTCATCGTAGTTAAGAACTTCAGCAGTCTCGATATTGTAGAACCAGCCGTGCAGTTGTACCTGACCAGTGGCGATTTTAGCCGCTACCGCAGGGTGAGTGCGCAGATGTTGAAGTTGCTGTACTACGTTTTCTTCGGTAACCAACTGTAAGTGATCATCTTTATTCAGTGAGTCACAGCCACAACGCTCTTTAACAACGTCGGTAGCAACGCGGCAATGGCCCAGCCATTCTTTTACATGAGGTAGCGAGGTAAGCGCTTCCGGAGCAATGGCACCTTTCATTGCGCCACAGTCAGAGTGACCACACACAACAATGTGGGTGACACCAAGAGCCGCTACGGCAAACTCGATAGACGCAGTCATACCACCAGTTTGGTTGCTGTGTGGCGGCACTACGTTACCGGCATTACGGCAGATAAACAGGTCGCCCGGTTCTGTTTGCGTGACCAGGTTAGGGTCGATACGTGAATCAGAACAGGTAATGAAAAGCACTTCAGGATTTTGACCAGTGGCGAGCTTTTTAAACGCTGCCTTCTTTTCTGGAAAAACTTCTTGTTGGAATTTTGCAACACCAGAGATAACGTGGTCCATTTAGTCGCTCCTAAATATGAAAATAGAAAATTATATAAAATACCAAATCATTGTTACCTGATAGGTTAATAGAAAAATAGTTCACTTCGTGATAGCCTAAGGCTATATGTTGACATTATTTATTTGGACTTAAGTTTATGGTCACCTCAACCAAGTCAGTTACCTACACGCAGTTTCGCTACTTTGTGGCACTGGCGAGGGAGCTAAGTTACCGCCGCGCGGCGCAGGTATTAGGTATAAGTCAGCCAACCCTGACCTCACAGATTAACGTGCTGGAGAAAAGCCTCGGTATATCCCTGTTTGAACGTTCCCGCAGTGGCACGTTGCTGTCGCCGGAGGGCCGTGCCTTGTTACCGCTGGCCGAAGATGTGCTGCAATCGTCCATCCGTTTTGAGGAAAAAGCCCGTGACATTGCCGGTGGTAACCAAACTACCTACCGGCTTGGGGTGCCACCAACATTAGGGCCGTATTTGCTGCCATTTATTTTGCCGCAGTTACACAAAAGGTATGCCAAGCTAAAGTTCTATGTGCGAGAAGCTGCGCCCACGCAACTGGTGCAGGGTCTGTTCGATGGACATTTTGATATCATTATCTCGCCGGGCTCCCAGGAATCCTCGCAGCTGGTAGCGAGTAAACTGTTTATTGAGCCACTTAAGTTTGTCGTTCCCAGCGACCACGCTTTATCCGGCCTTCGTTATATAGAGCCGGAGCAAATTCATGGCGAAACGGTGTTAACGCTGGAAGAAGCCCATCATTTTCACCATCAGGTTCATGAAATTTGTATGAAAATCGGCGCTCAGGTGACCCGGGATTATGAGGGCACGAGTTTAGATACACTTCGGCAAATGGTGGTTATGGGGATGGGCGTGGCATTTCTGCCGGGCCTTTATGTTCACTCCGAACTGCATCAACCGGACGAACTGCACGTGTGTGAATTAAAAGATACGCCAATTGAGCGTCAGCATAATCTGGTGTGGCGGAATACCGCGCCGGGGCGGGTATTTTTCCGTGAACTTGGCAATGAGATCCGGCGCATCCTGTCTGATACCCTTGGTCATGCTGTAAGAGTGGATAGTTAATAACTTATGAAAATCTACTCGGTAAATATGCCAGGCATACTGGCCGGTAATATTTACCGCGAACACCGCAGCTTTTACCTTTCATTTTGGCCTTTGCGCTACCAACACCTGTAAAACAGTGCGATGCCCGCTATAGCCGTTACTTCAACCAGTTGATATCCCGACACTTTGGCTAACCGCCCGATGTCTTGGGCGATTGTGCATACATATTGCGTAGCTCATCTGCCTCTACAGCCTTTATAAAGAAGGGCTTCAGAGCTTGGTAAAAAGTATAAAAAATGCGCTGACTCATCGTTTGTCATAAGAAAATAGTATAAAATTCACTATAGCGTCATAAATTTTTCATATTGTTGTGGGTTTCGTTAATGCAAGCAAAACGCTGGCTTGAGCTGTTCAGCCTGTTTATTGTACTGCCGCTGCTGTTTCTGGCCGGGGTAAAACAATTTGGTCCTTATCTGCTGGTATTGCTGGCGGGTGTTGGCGGCGTTTGTTTGTGGCTGCTGGTGTCTGATCAGACCTTTAAACGGGTCCGGTTATGGAACTGGCAGGAAGGTAAACCTCATCTTAAAGCTTCGCTGCGCCTGTTTTTACCCTGGGCGCTGGCAACTGCAGCCATTGTGTACTTCTGGTTACCGGAGTCATTTCTGCAATGGCCGGCTGAACAAACCTCCCTGTGGCTGTTAACTTTACTGCTTTACCCCCTGTTTTCAGTGATCCCGCAGGAAATTATCTACCGTACATTTTTCTTTCACCGCTATAAAGCTATCCTGCCCACGCATTCACTGCGGCTGGGGGCGAGTACCTTTTTATTTGGTTTTGCCCATGCCATATACGGTAACTGGCTGGCAGTAGCGCTGTCGGCGGTGGGTGGCGCCATGTTTGGTATGCGCTATCTGCAAAGCCGCTCCACAGCGGTGGTAGTCATTGAGCACTCATTGTGGGGCTGTTTTCTGTTTACCATCGGCCTGGGTTCTTACCTTTCGCTGCAACACACGGTGTAGCTGATATTGCGTTAACCGGGCGCGGTGGGGGATAGGTGACAGCGCCCCAAAAAGCGCTGCCATAATTTTACATGGTCCTGCATAGCCTGCTGATAGGCGACAAAACGAGTTTGCTGAGCGGTTAAAAACGTTCGGAACGATTCGGGCAGCGCTTCTTCCTCGCGCCATTTGTTTAGCAGCGGCGCAAACTGATAGTTAAAATCGTTGATATGACCGCCGAGGGGCTGGATCCGCTCAATGAAAAACAGGTAAAACACATTGCGTAAAATGTTTGCCTGCTCTGTGGCACTACCATCGGGGCAGGCTGTGTTAGCAAGCAGGGGATCCAGCTGTGCGGTAAGAGTGGGCAAGCGCGTTGCTATCTGATGCTGAGCCTGCCAAACGGAAGCGGGCAGACGAGTGGCGCCAATCGCCTGCAACTGTGCTTCCAGGCTCTCCTCTATACCAGTGGCGGGCGATAAGTAACTGTCGAGCTGCCGGAACAAAGTGAGTTGGCCGGCAATGTCTACCGTATCGGTAAACAGCTGAGCTGGCTGAGGCCGGCTGAAGGCGTCCCGGGTCTCGTCGCTAAGCACCAGCATATTACTCCAGTGCTCAGGGTAGGCAGCCTGCTTGGCCGCATACCAGCTTTGCATAGTAGTGAGCAATTCACGGGCAGGCTCATCACGTTGTTGGCTTACAAAGTTAATACAGTCTGATAATGCCGTTAATAGCTGGCGTTCATACACCAGACGCTGAGAATAATGCTGTATTTTGCCCAGCGCCGTGTTGCGCTCGGCCACCAGGTTGCCCAGCTCACACTGCTGCAACTGATAAAAACGAGTCAGGTTAATGTCCAGCTGCGACGGCGCCGAGTGCAGCATTTCACGCTGTGGATAGTCAGGTGCTGGTTGCTCTTCTGCAGCGGTTAGCCCGGTATCCAGTACCCGCCCCAGCCGTTCGCTGTATTCACTGATATCGTCGCTCACCTGATGCGGTGAACAAGCGGTAATACACACTAATAACCAGAGGGTATATAGCATCCCCCTGATACGGTGCTGCCAGCCAGACTCCTGCAATGAACTGCCCTTATAGTAGTTGTTGATTCAGTTGTACTATGTCGTCCTGCGCGGCCTGCAGGTAATGACCGCCAAATAATACGGCATGATTCAGGATGTGGTAAAGCTGGTATAGTTTGCGCCGGCTCCGGTAACCCTCATCGAGTGCCCAGATAGCGTTGTACCCCTCGTAAAACGCGTCGGGCAGACGGCCAAACAATTCGGTCATGGCGACGTCGGTTTCTCTGTCGCCAAAGTAGACAGCCGGATCGAACAACACCGGTTGATGGTGATGAAAGCCCAGGTTACCGCTCCACAGATCGCCATGTAATAAGGACGGCTGTGGCTGATAGCCCTGCAGAAAATGGTAAATCTGCGTGGTGCAAACATCAATGTTACACCACACATGGCCTTGCCGCGCCAGCAGTTCCAGCATAGCCCCAATGCGGCTTTCCGCAAAGAAAGTGGCCCAGCTGTCGGTGGCAGTATTCACCTGTACCGAGCGGCCAATGTAATTATCCCGTGGCCAGCCATATTCCGGGCCGCTGGTAGTGCGGTGTAAATGGGCCAGCTGTTTACCGCAGGTCAGCCAGTCTTCGCTGGCACTTTGCGACAGTTTTAAATACTGCATGACCAGGTACTCGTGTAGCTGGTGTTCTTCTTCGAGCACGCCGTAACAAATCACTTTTGGGGTACGTATACAGGCGGCATTGGCGAGCGCTTTTAAACCGTCGGCCTCGGCGTCCAACTCGGTATTGTCTACCGAGGTCAGAGTACGGTATTTAACAAAGTAGCGCTGGCTGTCATCGCGAATAACCGCGCATTGGTGGGTGTCGCCTCCGGCTACCGGTTGACGGTTCTGACAGACAAATAAGTGGCCGGAGTGCTCACTGATTTGTTCGCTGATAAATTGCCACATGGTTGTATGCATCTTCACACTTTTCCTGAGTATGGAATATATTTGCCTGTTTGCCAGTTCCAGCCACGACGATCAGCAGTGTTTTCGGCGACATTAATAGCCTGAATCCGACAAACCGCTCAACATAACAAACGAGAGCGCTTGATTTAATGTACTTTTTTTGTCTTTATAACAAGTTACTACCATAACAATACGTTGTTTCTTCTTATGGCGTTTTCAACCAAGCAAGTAGGGCTGGGGCTCGGCCCAGCAGTTTTTCTGGGTGTTTTACTGGGATTTAGTCCTGACAATCTGAGTCAGCAGGGTGTGGCTGTGCTGGCCGTTACCCTGTGGGTGGCAATCTGGTGGATCACCGAAGCCATACCGATTAGCGTAACGGCATTATTGCCCATTGTATTGTTGCCGCTATTTGGCGGTGTGAATATCGCCGATGTCACGGCTTCCTATGGCCACAAATACATTTTTTTATACATGGGTGGTTTTATTCTGGCGATTGCGATTGAGCGCTGGAACCTGCACCGGCGTATCGCTCTGACTATCATTTATGTCGTTGGCAGTAACGTGCCACGTATTATCCTCGGCTTCATGTTGTCTACCGCGTTTTTGTCGATGTGGATTTCCAACACGGCCACCACGGTGATGATGTTACCCATAGGCGTGGCTGTGGCGAGTCAGTTTCTGGGCCATTCAGCACTAAACCCCAAAGAGGGCGAGCAGTTCAGTAAGGCGCTGATGCTGGCGATTGCCTATTCGGCCTCCATTGGTGGCATGGCCACGCTTATCGGTACACCGCCTAATCTGGTGCTAGCCGGTATCCTGCAGCAGATCTATGGCATTGATATCAGCTTTGCTACCTGGTTTATGTTTGGTTTTCCTATCAGCGTAGTGTTGCTGACCATATGCTGGGTATACCTCACTCGTTTTGCCTTTGCCTGCAAAGACAGTCAGTTTCCGGGCGGACGTGAGGAAATTGCCAAACTGCGCGAGGCCCTCGGGCCCATGAGTTACGAGGAAAAGCTGGTGCTCACGGTCTTTGTGGGTACCGCGTTGATGTGGGTGTTCCGTTCTTATCTGCAACACTTTGTGCCGCAGCTCGACGATACCATTATTGCCATTACCGCCGCGACGACCTTGTTTTTGTTCTCCTCGAAAGATAAAACGCAGCCCATCATGACCTGGGAAGAAGCGGTCAGAATGCCCTGGGGTACCATAGTGTTGTTTGGTGGTGGAATTGCCATTGCCGGTGGCTTTCAGAAGTCCGGGCTGGCCAGCTGGATAGGGCAGCACCTGGTATTGCTGGAAGCCCTACCGCTGTTTTTACTGGTGGCGATTTTAATTGCGGCGGTTAACTTCCTGACTGAGATAACCTCAAACCTTGCTACAACCACTGTCCTGCTGCCCATACTGGCACCCATGGCACTGGCGCTGGATGTGCATCCTTATACGCTGATGGTGGCGGTGACCGTTGCTGCTTCCTGTGCTTATATGCTGCCTGTGGCTACGCCACCCAATGCCATTGTGTTTGGCTCCGGCTACCTGAAAATTGCCGATATGTTTAAAACTGGTATCTGGATGAACTTTATTTCGATTATTTTATTGTCCTTTGCGGTGTACTGGCTATTGCCAGCACTGTGGGGCTTTGAATTGAATGGTTTTCCGGCGGGATTTAAACAGTGATGGTTCAGACTGCACTGAAAGCATTTTTTCGGTGCAGCGCTGCCCGCAAAGGTAAAATACCGGTGAAAAAAACGGCGAAATCACGGCGCGGGGTTAAATCACCGCCAAACCGGTCACTCAGTCATTGCATGTGGCGTCTCAATGGTTATAATCCGAGCCTAATTGGGAACTTACCCTTAGCCGCGGTCGGCGGTATTTTCACATCAGACGTTAACACAAGTGGCACAGAGTAGGTGTCACCACTGTAAGGATATTTCATGCCAGTTATTACTCTTCCTGACGGAAGCAAGCGCTCCTTCGATAACCCTGTCTCAGTTTTAGATGTTGCTAACGATATCGGTCCTGGTCTGGCTAAAGCCACCGTTGCCGGTAAAGTGAATGGTGAACTGGTTGACGCGGTTGATATCATTGAACACGATGCAGACTTACAGATCCTCACCGTGAAAGACGAAGAAGGTCTGGAAATCGTTCGTCACAGTTGCGCGCACTTATTAGGGCATGCGATTAAACAGCTCTATCCGGATGTTAAAATGGCCATTGGTCCGGTCATCGACAACGGCTTTTACTACGACGTGGATATGGAGCACTCGCTGACCCAGGAAGATATTCAGCAGCTTGAAAAGCGCATGCTGGAACTGGCTAAGACTAACTACGACGTAGTTAAGAAAACCGTTAGCTGGCAGGAAGCCCGTGATGCGTTTGTAGAGCGTCATGAACCTTACAAAATTGAAATTCTGGATGAAAACATCAGCCAGGATGACAAGCCAGGCCTGTATCACCACGAAGAATACGTGGATATGTGTCGTGGTCCTCACGTACCAAACATGAAGTTTTGCCATCACTTTAAACTGATGAAAGTGGCCGGTGCTTACTGGCGTGGCAACAGCGACAACAAAATGCTGCAACGGGTTTACGGTACAGCCTGGGCAGATAAGAAACAGTTAAAAGCTTACCTGACACGTCTGGAAGAAGCAGAAAAACGCGATCACCGTAAAATCGGTAAAACCCTTGATCTGTTCCATTGGCAGGAAGAGGCACCGGGTATGGTGTTCTGGCACAACGATGGCTGGTCTATCTATACCGAGCTGGAAAAGTTCGTGCGCGATATGCTGCGTAAGTACGCCTACGATGAGGTGAAAGGACCATTAATGATGGACCGCACCCTGTGGGAAAAATCCGGACACTGGGACAAGTACGCTGACAACATGTTCACCACCGAATCAGAAAAGCGTGAGTATGCCATTAAGCCTATGAACTGCCCGGGTCACGTGCAAATCTTTAACCAAGGCCTTAAGTCTTATCGGGATCTGCCATTACGTATGGCTGAGTTTGGCTGTTGTCACCGTAACGAACCATCCGGTGCTCTGCACGGCTTAATGCGGGTACGCGGCTTTACCCAGGACGACGCGCATATTTTCTGTACCGAAGAACAGATGCTCGATGAAGTGTGTAACTGTATCGACATGATTTATGATGCCTACGGCACATTCGGCTTTGAAAAAATCGAAGTTAAATTGTCGACTCGTCCGGAAAAACGAGTGGGTAGTGACGAAATCTGGGACAAAGCTGAAAAAGCCCTGGCCGACGCACTGCACAGCAAAAATATTGAATTTAAATACTTACCGGGTGAGGGCGCGTTTTATGGTCCGAAAATCGAGTTTACCCTGTATGACTGTCTGGATCGCGCATGGCAGTGCGGTACCGTGCAGGCTGACTTCTCCATGCCAGGCCGCTTAGGCTCGTCGTACGTGGCAGAAGACGGTGAGCGTAAAGTACCGGTAATGATTCACCGGGCGGTACTGGGCTCGCTGGAGCGCTTCATCGGTATCCTTACCGAAGAGTACGCGGGCTTCTTCCCTTTATGGCTGGCGCCTAAGCAAATGGTGGTGATGAACATTACCGATAACCAGGCCGAATATGCTCAACAGGTGGTCGATTCACTACAAGCTCAGGGCTTTAGAGTAAAGACCGACTTGAGAAATGAGAAGATTGGTTTTAAAATTCGTGAACATACGCTAAAACGCGTACCTTATATGCTGGTGGTTGGCGATAAAGAAATGGAAGCAGGCAAGGTTGCCGTGCGTTCTCGTCGTGGTGAAGATTTAGGCAGTATGCCTTTACAAGACTTTATTACGCTGGCGGGTGAAGAAATCGCTGGAAAAATCATCAAATAACGGTATACTCGCGCATCTAATTATGCAGCGTGGCTGTCGTTGTGTTATGCAAATAAGCAAGTGTCTGATTTCCATATAATTTGTTGAAAACAGGGAATCAGGTAAAGATTAAAGTAGTTGGAGGAATAGCACATTAAAGGCGCTAACAATAAGGCTCAGGGTGATAAAGCCCGGATTAACGATGAAATTACTGCAAGAGAAGTGCGCTTAATTGGCGCTGATGGAAGCCAGGTAGGCGTTGTTTCGATAAGTGAAGCAATGAGTTCTGCCGAAGCAGCAAGTTTAGATCTTGTTGAAATTAGTCCGAACGCTGAGCCGCCAGTCTGTAAAGTTATGGACTACGGCAAGTTCCTCTTCGAAAAATCGAAGGCTCAGAAAGAGCAGAAGAAAAAACAGAAGCAAATTCAGGTCAAGGAGATTAAATTTCGCCCTGGCACTGATGAAGGCGATTACCAGGTAAAACTGCGCAACCTGCGTCGCTTTCTGGAAGGTGGCGATAAAGCCAAAGTCACGATCCGTTTCCGCGGACGTGAAATGGCTCACCAAGAGATTGGCATTGAACTTTTAAACCGCGTTAAAGGCGATTTGGAAGACATTGCTAACTGCGAGTCTTTCCCACGTCGTGTGGAAGGCCGTCAGATGATCATGGTGCTCGCTCCAATTAAGAAGTAGTAGTGGTTTAAAGTTTTTGGGAATCTGCACCCCAAAACACCCTGCTGCAAACATTAACTGGCTATAAAGGTGACTGCACACCGATGATTAGCCACCCTAAACAATGCGGAGTTTTAGCAATGCCTAAAATGAAAACTGTTAGTGGTGCTGCCAAACGTTTCAAGAAAACGGGCTCAGGCCGCTTTAAAAGCAAACAGTCTCACTTACGTCACATCCTGACTAAGAAGAGCTCTAAGCGTAAACGTCACCTGCGTGGCAAAAAACTGGTTCATGACTCTGATACTAAATTAGTTCAGCGCATGCTGCCTTACGTTTAATCGAGGAGACTGAATAATGGCAAGAGTTAAACGCGGCACTATTGCACGTGCACGTCACAAAAAAGTTTTAAAACAAGCTAAAGGTTATTACGGTGCTCGTTCACGCGTTTATCGCGTAGCGGTACAGGCTGTAACTAAAGCTGGTCAATATGCTTATCGTGACCGTCGTCAGCGTAAGCGTCAATTCCGTCAACTGTGGATTGCACGTATCAACGCTGCGGCTCGTCAAAACGGTATGTCATACAGCCGTTTCATTAACGGTCTGAAAAAAGCGTCTGTCGAAATCGATCGTAAGATCCTTGCCGACATCGCAGTTCATGACAAAGCGGCTTTCAGCGCATTAGTCGACGCGGCTAAAGGCGCATTAGCTTAATTATTAACTAATTAAGTTTAAGTTCTTTCGGAAAACGGCGAGCAGGATGCTCGCCGTTTTTCGTTTCTGCAATGAAGATTCCCCAGCACGCCAACTTGACGGCCAAAAGCAAAAACGACAATACTAGCGCTTCAACAAATGTAAAAGCCCGCCAATGCAGTAACTGTGATGAAGTTGTCAGGCACGCTGTTAACCGTAATATCACTATAAGTTAAAAGGATTTAACCATGGTCTATGTGGAAATTACCGGCCTTATTCTGTTTATTGTTTTAATGACGCTGGGCTACAGAAAAAATAACCGCAACCTGATGCTAATATCTGCCTTATGTCTGCTGGTTGGGCTGGCCGCTCCTGAGTTTGTCAGTGGCTTTATCGAAGGCTTTAACGCCGGTAAACAGGCCGCTTAGTTTTTCGACGCGCCGATAAAAACGATTCCTCTTAAAACATACCAGCGGCAATAATGTCTGCTCAAAAGAGGCGGGCGCCGCATAGCTGCTGGCCTGCCTCATCACCGCAATGCTTTTATAACTTGCTGATTATCATCTTGTATTAATAAAACCTTCACCCATTTGTCATGTGGCTGTCACCGCATTTTCACAACCAGTGTCCAATCTATTTGCGCAAAATTAATCCGGGTACGGCACTCAGGCAGTTGTACTCATGCACACATAAGATGGAAAAAATAATGCAAAAAGAACTATTTCGCGGTATTCGTTATTCTGCGCTGGCGCTTGCCATCGCAATGGGATTATCAGCCTGTTCACTGGACGGTGATGACGGCGCTGATGGAGCAACTGGTGCTGAAGGCCCACAGGGTGCACCAGGTGAACAAGGCCCGCAGGGAGAGAGCGGCGATTCTGTAGGTAAATTAACCCGTATCGCTACCGTACCACTGGGTGCTGAAGTCACCGGTATCTTTCTGACTGACGAGGGCGATCTGTTCTTTAACGTGCAGCACCCATCAGGCACCAATACCGCAACGAACAGCATTAACAGCATGCCAATTAACACCGGCACCGTGGGTGTACTGGCCGGCGTAAACTTTAATACCAATCCATCTTAAGTTCTGGTCAGTGATGCCCAGTTTCTTGAA
>CEUU01004781.1_pt1 | contig 15272 bp, 8 predicted proteins | sample 531321 | NCBI WGS metagenome assembly CEUU01 (sample SAMEA2622658, study PRJEB7988) | marine metagenome | isolation source: saline water (ENVO:00002010), including
CGACTTTTAATTTACGAGGCTCTCGCAGAGAAGAGGGCATGGGTTCCTTGAGCTGGATCGGGCCCATTAACTCATCGGTCGGCGCCTCAACGGCAGCGTCCATCAGCTCTTGATACACCATGCGCTCAAAAGCGCGCATCGCATATAGTCCGCCATTTTCATCCGCATAGCGTCGAATGCTATGCCGAGTCGCTAAATCGGCCATATCAGCCCCTGCGCGGATTTGTTTCATCAAATCTTCGGCCGTCGCCTTATCTGCGACCATAATTTCTTGAAAAATAATTTCTTCTGGAATCTTATACCGCTCGGGATGCTTTTCGTAATGAGCCCGCGCTTCGGATTCATCCACCTCAACGGCTTTCTCCATCTCGTCTTTCCACCACTCCTCTAACAGCTTGCGCTCTCGCCCATCGGTCAACTGTCGCAAAACACTTGGGTTTTCGGCAAAGCCAGCTCTGCGAGCAACCTCAGCAAGCAATAAGTCGGGGGCGGCTTTGGTTCGGATGCGCTCGTCGACCTGAGCGCTATCCACGGTAGATGATCCAATTCCGGTATTAGTCAGCACATACATAACCTGCTCCAGCGAAATCTCTCCCCCCTCAAAAGTATACATGGGCGCGGCAAAGAGAGCGGGAGATAAATCGGGGCTGCCCGGCGACTTATTCCAGGCAGAAAGAAACGCGCGTAGGTTATCTGCGTTCATCTCCAAGTTTAGCCGATGCTGCAAACTGTCAATGTGCTCCCCCTTTAGCCGGTTAAACTTTGCCATCATCGTCGCACGCTGTATGACCGTGCGGTACTTCTCGTATGGCACCTCTTTTTTATCGATAACCTTAGCCAATTCCCACCCCAAAGCGGTGCGGAACGGTTCGCTAACATTCCCAACCTCCTTTGAGAAAACCTCCTGATAAACCTGATCCGAAACGCGATCATATGCGTAGTAAGAATTGAACATACCACCATTAGCAGCCGTACTATCATCGAGTGAATAGGCCTTGGCCATATCCTCGAAAGTTTCCTTACCCGAGGTGATCAGCGTAAAGAGAGAATCGGCGCGTTCGCGGGTCTCTACTAGTATGTGAGCACCCCGTACCGCGAAGCGTGCAGGATGAGATTCAAAGCTCTCTCTCAACTCCTCTTCTGTTATGCGTATGTTCTGGCCTACGGTCTGATGCAGATAGGTCTCAACCATCGATTTGTGCTCAATAAACCGCATGGATTCCTTGAACTGAGGATCCTCTCCAAATCCGCCCCGCTCCGCCTCGCGTATGATGAGCTTTTCATCTATCAAACTGAGTAAATGATCTCTGTGTCGATCGATTCCCTGAGCCGTAGACTTATGAACGGGCTGAATTTCCGCTTCGTATTCTCGCAGCTGTCTCATGTCAATTGTTCTATCGCCGACGACAGCAAGAACGCCGCTGGGTACGGCCTTTGTTCCGGCGAGTTCTTTGCTTATAGTCGTCTGTTCCTCTTTTTGCCCACAACCATTAGAAAGCAGTACGGCGACCAACAGGCTCAGTAAACTCGCCGCGCTAGCCCGTTTCTCTAAACCGTATTTCATTTATTTCCCCCCTTTAACTGAAGCGCTCTTTCTCGGTGATCTTCGCTAAGAGCGACTTCTCCCACTTGCTTATAAGCCTGAGCAAGTCCCTGGTGAGCGGCAGCCCACGTCTCGTCGAGAGAGAGCGCCCTCTTCAACGTGGAAATGGCTTCCTGCGGCCGCTGCTGACTCAGGTAAACCTGCGCCAACAGCGTCATGGCGGGAACATGCTCTTTATCTGCACTCACAATCTGTTCGTAAGCAGCGGCAGCCTGATCTAAATGGCCCGTCCGAAAGTAGATATTGCCCATGTTATTCAGCGCTTGAATATGACCAGGGTTTATCGTAACAGCTCGGACGTAGTGAGGCAGAGCCACGCCTGTAAACCCCAAACGACCGTAAATGTAACCTAGGTTATAATGGGCCTCACCATCATCTGGATCGCTTCGAAGTCGCTCTTGAAAATAATCTATTTCTTTTTCAAAACTCTTGACCTTCTCATAGGCTTCAAGCGCCTTTTCACCCGCGCTTTCTCGGCCCTGACGCAGGTAAATTTGGCCAAGCAGGCGAAACGATTCCGCTATGCCCGGCTCGATGAGTATGGTCCGTCTCAATCGATCTGCCGCAACAGCAAGCTCGTTCGAACGCAAATCCATCCGCGCGATTTGCACGTGGGCCTGAGCATAGGTCGTGTCTACGGCGAGCGTTCGTTCAAAATAGCTGCGAGCCTCGCCGTCGTCACCTTCGTTTAACAGCGCTTCTCCCAGAGCGTATAGTGCCCGAGTATGCTGTGGATTTTCTTTGATCACCTCATTGAGAAGCGCCTTTGCCCGATCGTACTGGCCTAGGCGGACGTACACCAATCCTAAATTAAAACGCGTATTTGTATCAGCCGACTGCAGAGACAGCGCACGTTCGTATTCACGCGCCGCATCAGCCAGTCGTCCCCCTTTGCTGTACACGGCGGCTAAATTTCTCCGGGCGGCCACGTAACTGCTGTCCATATCGAGGGCTTTGCGGAAAGCCGTTTCAGCTTCGCTATAGCGGTTAAATTTTAAATGGAAAATGCCGAGCCCCACCTGCAGAGATGGATTGTTCGGCTCTAACGCTACGGCCATTTCATAAAACTGACCTGCTTTTTCAACGTCCCCAAGGGCCAAATACGTCCGGCCCAAGCCCACTAAGATTTCACCGGACTGCGGATTTTGCTGACGGGCTAGTTCAAAGGCCCGCAGAGCCTCCTTATATTTGCTCTGAGCCAAAAGGGCGCGCGCTCGAAGTCGAGGATCCCGCATCGCCTCTTCTACTGCTTTGGGCTGTTTTAACTGCTGCAGATCTCCACTGCCCAGTGAAATAGCGGGCTCTTTTACCTGAGATTCGTTTGAGGCACCGCACGCGACAAGTAGTACTACGCATAGAATTATTCCATATGTCACGGTAGGTCTCTCTCCTCAATTTTAACGTATTGATTTGCCGCAATCAGTTTTAGGGTTTGACTCTGGCCAGAATTCCATCGCACCGTTATGCTGTCGACTACTTGCGCATCCTTAAGGCCAAATAAAAGCCGCATATCGTGGGAGGATAGATAACTACCTCCAGAACGCATCAGACGCACCATAGTGCGCTTGCCAACGACAACCTCCACTTCGGCCCCAAGTCCGTTTTTATTCTCATCTGAACCGACCAACTCTATGCCCAACCACCCATTTTCATTCCCGCCGTCATTACGCAGTAGCACAGCCGGGCCTCCGGAATTACTCACCGCAATGTCTGTATCGCCATCGTTATCATAGTCGGCGAAAGCAGCCCCTCGACTTACATGCATCGGCCCCAAACCGGTCCCCGCATCTATTACCTCAGTAAATGTTCCGTCCCCCCTATTGGTGAGGAGTTGGTTTCGCTGAGGATAAGAGCTGGCATGGTCGACCTGCTCCACGTTGTCGTATACATGCCCGTTTGCAACAAAAATATCGAGGTCTCCATCGTTGTCGTAATCAATAAAACCGGCTCCGAAACCCAAATAGGCCATACTTGCCTTGTGTACGCCGCTGGGAACGGTTGAATCAATGAAGAACCCGTGTCCCGCATTTTGGTAGAGCGTATTGCTCTCCCATTGAAAATTAGTTACGAAAAAATCCTGTAGCCCATCTCCATCAACGTCTCCCATATCGACGCCCATGCCCGCTTCCACGCTCCCTTCGTCATTGAGACTAGTCCCACTAGCTAAACCTCGTTCGACAAAGTGCTGACCGTCATTTCGGTAAAGCATATTGGGAACCATATCGTTTGCTAGGTATAAATCAGGGTCTCCGTCATTATCGTAGTCTCCAAGAATGACACCGAGCTCTTTTCCGTCCGTGCTCTCTAAGCCCCAATCGCGCGTAGCATCGGTCCAAGTCCACCCCGCATCGACTCCGTTATTCAGGTATAAGCGATTCATTTGCCCCGTGAATTTGCGCGGGTCGCAGTAGAGCCTTTCCTCGCTGTTGCCAACCCAACACTCAACCAGATCATCACCCAGGGGATAGTAGACATAATTACCAACAAAAAGGTCAATGTCTCCGTCCAAATCGACGTCTGCAAACGCAGCACTCGTGCCCCAGCCGGCATCGTCTACGCCTTCGGAGGCATCGACAAAGATCTCACCTTTAGCATTTCGATAGAGAACGTTGGGACCGAAGTTTGTCACGTATATATCCGGTCTGCCGTCTGCATCGTAATCTCCGACAAGAGCGCCCATACCGTATCCAGTATCGTCCACCCCTAACTCTGCCGCGTTTTCCGTGAACAAACCCTGACCAGAATTCTTATACAGGGCATTGGCTGCGAGCGGTCCATCAGTCAAGTCAGGGATCCGGCCGCCATTAACCCAGTACAGATCGATTAGGCCGTCCGTGTTTGCATCGATAAACGCTACGCCAGAACCGTAGGTCTCAGGCAAATATCGCATTCCTTGTGCACCCCTATCGTGCACGAAGTGAATACCCGATTCAGCCGCTACATCAACAAATTGTGCCCGTCCCTGTGCATCACTTACGGCCGCAACAAAGCAGGCAAACACACGGGTCCAGAACTTCCGGTTCATGGCCTATCGTCAATAGAGGATTCGATGACCCCCTTCTCTGGGGCGATGGAGACAAACTGGTTGGCAGCTATATTTTCCAAACGTTCCCGTCGTCCGTCGGGCCAGCGAATCACCAGCGAATCAACCCGATTGTTTTGCGCTAAACCAAAGTGTAGGCGCATGTCATCCTGGGAAATATAGCCCGTCCCTGACCGCACCTCGCGCAGCTGAATCTTACCCTCCATGTAGGCAAGCACGCGTGCGCCGACAGCTTGGCGATTGTCTCCGTCTCCCAACAACCGGACCTGGAGCCAGTTCAAATCATTTCCTCCATCATTGCGCAGAATTGTAGGGGTATCGTCAATATTCACGATTACAACGTCGATATCCCCATCGTTATCAAGGTCGCCAAAAGCATGGCCTCGACTTGATTTCTTCACCTGAAAGCCCGGACCGCTTACTCTTCCTACATTTTCGAACACGCCATCTGTGTTTTCAAAAATTTGATTGTCTTGAGCATAGGTCGTGCCTATATCGTGCTGATCAACAGCCGGGTATACGTGCCCATTAGCCACAAATAAATCGTCGTCCCCGTCGTTGTCGTAATCAAAAAACCCCGTCCCCCACCCTAGATAGGTGATACTTTCCTTGCCCAGAGAAGTGGTAAAGCTGGCATCGTTAAAGAATCCCCGACCATTGTTCTGATAAAGCGTATTATTGTCGTGAGAAAAGTTGGTTACAAACAAATCCAAATCTCCATCCCTATCGTAGTCGCCGGTAGCCAATCCCATCCCACCCTGTTCGCGCCCGTCTTCACTATAGGCCGAAGCCGTTATAAGTGCGACATCCCGAAACCGTCCTCCCTCATTGCGATACAAGGTGTTGGGCGTCGAGTCATTGGCTATGTAGATATCTAAGTCACCATCGTTGTCATAATCCCCAGCCAGCGCGGCGAAACCGTAGTAGTCGTGGTCTTCAAGACCAAAATCTTGGGTTGCGTCTGTAAAACGCCATCCTCCGTGTCTCCCTTCGTTTCGAAACAAAATGTCCGTTTCCCCGGGCATACCTCGCGGACCGTAAAAAACATTGATGCCACGCCAATTGCAGAAACTCATATCGGCCGGCACATATTCGGGATCGAAATCAATGTAGTTTGTCAGATAAAAATCGAGGTCACCGTCGCCGTCATAGTCTCCAAAAGTAGCCGCAGAGCTCCATCCGGCGTAATCTACGCCCAGATCTTCGGCTACGTCGTTAAACGTTCCATCCCCATTGTTGCGATACAGTGCGTTGGGCCCGTAATTGGATAAATACACATCGCTTAACCCATCGGCGTTATAATCAACAACCGTGACGCCCATACCCCAGCCGATATGAGCGATTCCCGCATCCATCGCCACATTAACAAAGTTCCAATCCCCATCATTGCGAAAAAGAGCGGCGCGCGGCTCTTCTCCCGCTGGAAACCCCTGTAAGCGAGACCCGTTGACTAAGAAGATGTCCATGTCACCATCTTCATCGTAGTCCAATAAAGCAGCCCCACCCGTATTGCACTCAACGATATGTTCTTTTTCAGGCGTCCCTGACACCATTTTATGAACTATGCCAATTTCGGTTGCCACATCGTAAAACTGTGGGCCACTTGGAGTTGGTTTATTAAGCTTATTTTCAGAAGGTGAACAGCCTAAAAAGAAGAGAGTCAACGCACACTGATACAACCTGAGAAATTTCATTACTCTGCTCCCCCATCAGCCAATTCCAATGCCCTGTTGCGAACCGCTTTTCCGTCCTCAATCTTGCCCTGTTGAATTAGTGCCGTAGCAAGCCCGCTGAGTGATTCAACCATAGATTCATCGAGGGTTAACGCCGTGCGAAAAGAAGCTTCGGCTCGCTCATAATTCCCCTGGACGAGGTGACTGTTCCCCAGATTCTTGTATGCCAGCGCATAAGATGGATCCAGCGCTACCGCTTTGGAGAAATACGCCATTGCATTTGCATGCATTTCCTGCAGGGAGAGAACAACGCCAATATTGTGCTGAGCCTCTGCATAAGTCGAATCCGCTTCAACAGCCTTGCGAAACTGCACCAGAGCACCATTTAACTCATTGCGTTTGAGGAGGACTAAGCCCAAGTTGAAATGCCCCGCTGCCCGCTCCGTTCCCGTAACGGGCTGAGTCTTTCTGTACAAGAGCCGCCTGTAATGATCCTCTTCCATATCTGTGCTACTCATGCGCTGAAAGAGAGCTATCATCTCCTCTCCTTCAGCCACACGTCCCGTCCGCGCATAGAGCGTTCCAAGGCTATAATAGGCCTCCGTGTAAGAGGGATCCGCAGCAAGCGTGCGTTCCATTGCTGTAATCGCCTTTTCATCATCCTGCCGCCGCAAATATATGAGCGCCAAATAGTAGTGTGCATGTGCTCCGGCGTCTTCTAGTTCGATAGACTGTGCAAGTTCGACTTCAGCGCGATCATTTTCCCCTCTGGAGCATAAAATGAACCCCTTAACAAAGTGTCCGTAGGCACTCTGAGGAGCAAAAAACAAACCGCGATCGGCCGCTTTCATGGCTTCTTCAAAGCCATCCCCTCGCTCGTTATGCAACAGAGCAAGAGCCCAGTGAGCATCTGCTAATCCCGGCTGTAATTCCAACGCTTGGTTAAAGGATGCGATTGCTTCCGTTTTCAAATGTTCTTTGGCTTGAGAAACACCCAAGTAAAAATGGGCATCAGCGTCTTTCGGCACTTCTAGCACGAGACGTGAGAACACGTCTAATGCCGCACGGGTCCTTCCGTTTTGCAAGTACAACCACCCCAATTCATACAGAGATTGAGGAGAAGCAACGGCCGATCTATTCTTGTATTCTTCGAGCGATAAAGCGGGCTGGATCGCTTTGAGTTCGTATCGCGTTTCCGGTTCACAAGCGGAAACGGATAGAATTCCTGCACACAGTTTTAGGGATAATAAAGCGTGTTTTTTAAAATAGTTCATCATAAGAAAATACGGGTAATAAAAAGATAGACAATAACAAACGTCCGGCTTCCCCTTAGGGGCAGCCGGACGCTATGCAAAAACGAGATATCGTAAAATTACGTACGAAGATTATTGCTGTAGACCGGCAAATACCCGGATAAAGATGAGCGAATTTGTCTCGGTGGCCTCTTCAAATGCTCGCCTTTCCCAGCGGAATCCGGTGTTCATTGTGAGAGAATATCCTAAATAAGCCGAACGGTTCGATAATTGCAGCGCTAAAACAGTTCCAGTAAAATCATCTACGTAACCCGGGGGCAATATTTCGGGGCGCTTCTCGAGGTTGCGGAAGAGATTCCATTCAACACCATATTCGAGAAACGTTGTTGGCAGTATAAAGTATTTTGACGTTAGCATGTAGAACTGAGACCACTCGGTGATATCGAGTTCTGTGCTGAACGTCGGATTAATCTTCCGATAAATACTCTTCCATCTAGGCCATAAAGACAGGTTATCCGTAATTGGAACTGGATAATCAACCTTGTTGATCATACCCAAAAACAATCGGTTATTTTTGGTTTCAGCCTCTTCACCACGCTGCTTGAAAAAGTCGTACTTAATCTTGTTGTATACGTTTAAATTCTTGAGACGTAGATAGTCAAAGGTTAAATAGCCCGTATATACGAACGTATCTTTAGTAATGAGCGGATCAACCATTTCGGTAAAACCGTCTGGGTCAACCCATTGGATCACATCATCTGCAATATCGTCCTGCACTGAGCGTACGTATTGAAAAACGCGTGCACTGATGCCGGGCCATTCCCACGTCCCCGTTGCAATAGCGTAATCCATTTGCGCCGTCCGCTTGCTACTAATTTCATCCATAGCGGCACGGCCAACGGTCAACTTGATGTGCTCATTCAAATGGACGCCACCGTACAGGTTGTATCCATCGCGATCCTGACGGTATGGATAATCTGCATACACGTCATTCTCAAAACGATCTATGACGTTATTATTATTCATGTCAACGCCAAATAAGAACTCAGGAGGATCTACGTTGTAGCGCAAAAATGGTTCTGAAAAGTCTGGAAGGCCATTCGAGTTCTGGTTGAAATCCGAAATAAAATCCGAGTTCTCATCATAGCCGGGAAATACCTGAGGGTCCGCTTGACCACCTACGCCAAAAGGCGACTCACCAAAAGCAAAATCACCGTTTTGCCATAAGCGTTTCCAGTCCGGAAAGCGATCTTGGTCATCATTGTCGTCAACCGCTTCAAACGTGTAGCGATCAGGCCGCTCATAGTCCACAAAGCCGCGAGCATCTGTTATAAAGGCATTGGTACGATATTCGGGCTCCATTCTATAGAGTTCGCCATAGGCGAACCAAGGATAGGCGTCCTGTGAAGCCGTAACGTAATAGGCCATCCCATCTTGTTCAGCGAGCTCATGTTCCTGAAAGTTCTGGTTGGGAAATCGCCTGTAGTCGCGACTCATTGCGATTTCAGAACGCAGATTAAATCCCTTCACATCGTCTATATCAAAACTGAGACCAACAATATCTTTTCCAGTAGGTAGACCGTATTCGAAGCGAATAAAGCGCTGGTTGGATCCGTCACTCACGTTGCCGTGCGCCCTTTCTACTAGTAAAAAAACCGGTTCCCCCTGGCCGTTGACTTGCAGGTTAGACGTGATATCTATCCGGTAGTCATTTGCAATAACAAGTTCAAACTCAATCTTTTCTATTTCTTGAAACGTGGTTATTTGATCGTCGGGCTGTTGCCGAAAGTCGCGCGAGATATTGTAGGTGAGTTCAAGCGTTTCAGCTCCATCGGCTTCGATAACGCCAGCTCTGCGAACGCCGCCGCGCGGAGAAGGCACGATTTCTGGATGATCCACTCCGTTTATAATGATGCGTTCCGCGAAGAGCTGTGCTCCACCGTCGCCATCCTCGGGCGAATCGTCTGAAAGCCGCAGGACGATCGTTTCAACATTGCCCCCGTTTTGAGCCTCTGTAAGAACCCCTTTAAGAGAATTATCTCCCAGCTTTCTACCCGTCGAAAAATTAGAAACATTCAGGTAGGTGAGTCCTATGTTAGAGAAGTCACCCAATTGAACTTTGGAGTGAATACCGAATAGGTTGGTCATATCTCCGAGAATTTGCCCCGACGAATTCTCAAACTGAATCCGCGTGCCTGGAGAAGCGAGACGAGAAGCGATAATCGTTGTCTGATACTTATCCGAAGCAAAATCCCACTGTATACCGTTAAAGGCAGGCTTTGAAAAGGTCAGCGGTGTAAGAGTTGAACGAATCGCTTCACCAATGGTCATAGAAGAATAGAACTGACCTTTGGACATAGATGAGACGACTAGATTGCTAAACCAAGAAGAATACTTTGGACCCTTGCGCACAATACTGCCAGAAGTGGCTGGACTGTCGATAGTCCAATCAAATATCTCAAAACCGCGCGTGATATAGTTTCCATACATATCGTAAGTCCGAAACCCTTCGAGTTCGGTAGATACATAGCGCTCGTAATTTTCGCGCGCGTAGTTACTATATTCTTCACCGGTCCATTGATAAAAATTGTAGAGGCTTTGTGGATATTGCCATTTTCTCAATGATGGCGTCATCGCCATATCATAGACATCCACACCATGCGGCTCTCGCCCGGTGACAAATCCGAGGCGCTGTCCATAGGCGATATCCCCCGAAAGGACGACACCGATAACGGCAACATAAAAGGCGCGAAACAAACACCTCACGATGGGACCCTCCCTCTTTGTATTGCGTTTATCATTCTTTTCGTATCCACCTAATAAGCGACAGCAATCGCTCCAGCACGGACAAAGTTCCCAATACCACTCTTCACCTCGAGGACAACCATATAATTGCCTGGAGGCACCGCATTTCCCTCATCATCTTTACCATCCCACTGCTCCGTATAAATACCACCGATCTGTTCACGGTCGATTAAGGTCCTAACCGCTCGCCCTGCCAGATCGTAAATTACAACCCTTACCGGTTTGGGTTCGGATATTTGGATAACGGTGTATTCAACCTCGAGCGCATCATTTACACCGTCTCCATTGGGAGTAAATACAGGGGGATTGAACGACACTCCGCGAACTATCTCACCCACTGATTCTTGGGTCAACGCAACCCTCAATGAGTTGGTCGAAACATCAAAGTTTGCGTCGCCTTCCAGTACAGGCTGACCGAGAATATCTGATTGTGTGTCCCATACCGTGCCGGTAAATATCGTACCAAACACTACTGCAGAACCGCGGAAGAGCACACGCATCGGCACGTTATTATCAAAATCAATCCGATTGTCCGTAAATGTTATTTCTAAGCTGTTATCCGTAGCCGTTACGCTGTTTGGCCGAACGGTTTGCAAAGGTAACCCCATTTGTAATTCGACAAAATCGGCAGGCGTCGGCGTGTCAATCCGAAGCGCATCAAACCCATTTTCAGACGGCCGCAGGATCGTTGCTCTTATGTCGTAGGCAAAAAGAACTTCTTCTCCCCCATCAATACTCGGCAACACGACGGCATCATCTTTGTCGATTACTCCGATGTTTACGAGAGGATTAGGATCATCAGCGAGCGAAATCTCTCCGACAACAGCTGCGGCAGGCGGAATTGAGTGCTCTATTACGAGCGAGTCAATCCGAACCGTTTGGGCCACAGACTGGCTTTCCATCACAAACTGCAGTTGGAAAAACGATCTGGGACTAGGTAAAGGAATACGCTCTCCTGATATGAGGGGCAGTGACCAAGCACTCCAATTTTCGGTATCTTCTTCGATGCTACCCTTTTTGGCAGAAGGGAGAGAATTATAAGCAGACTCTGTGACGACGACCTGACTGACGGCACGCGTATTATCGTCAATTACACGTTCGTAATAAACCAGTGGGGTATCATCAAGCCCGGTCTTCATTCGCACGGCGACTGTTGTCGTTCCATCACCTGGCAATTCTGCCAACTCCCCGTCCACAAGTTCAAGCGCTCGTTTTACCCAGGAAATGGTGCCGTAATTTGAAACACTACCCAGATTAATTACTTTACTGACATAGGTAGCCCGTGGCACGAATCCATTTCCGTACAGCTCAAATTCGGCGATTTCAAACGGGTTACGCGACCCAACTCTTAGACGGATAAACCGAATAAATTGCTGTGGGAATTTCATCGAAAAAACGCTGTTCGGATTGACTGGAATATCGCGGAGAAGAGAAAACAGGGGCTGCTCATTAACATATGAAACCCCATCGCTGACAAATACCGTGTGTTTGCGAACAAAATCCTCAGTAAAGGGACGACCATTGGCAGCCGTTCCTTCTTGCCGAGGGTAAAAACGCAAACTATCCGCAGGGACTCGCGAGCCTAAATCAAATACAAATGCGCGCCCATCCTGATCTACTCCAGCTCGCTTAAAAAGATCCTGAGTTGAAGTAGCGCCATCACCATCGATAATCGTCAGCGCCTCTCCGCTCTTAAATGCCGTATTATCCCAAAGAGCGGCATCCCCTTCACTCACTAAATCGTTGGGCTTGCCATAGCTCCAGCGAAGTGTCGAGATGATATTGTCATCTGGGGTAAAACCGCGGATTTGTATCGATCCTAGAACTGATTCATCATCAATTTGGGCACGAACTTGAACGACGTCTCCCCACTGTGTTGCACTACTCCCCCCGAGAACCCACTGATCAGCAGCAGCGTGGGAGGAACCCCAAAGCATGCTCCAACCAACGAGCAGCGCAATCCGGGATGCCGCTCTACTGATCATTGATCGGTCTCACGCGGCTGCAGAGCCGTGTAAATCTCGCGATCAAACTTGTACTCAAGATCTATGGTTTCGACCGGCTCTCCCTTGTAATTAAAGCGAATGGCGACGTCGGGCACGCGCACGGAAAAGGAATCTACGTCATTGTGCAACGTTGGGAATACGATGTAACCAGAGGTCTCTTGACCACTGAAAACCATATCTGGCGGATAGACGGTCCGGATAAGTTGGTCCGTAATGGCCTCGTAGGTTCGGCGCTGAGTTCCTGCGTAGGAGCGTAAATACGGGCTAAAATAGTCTTCGAGAAGCCCTTGATCCAAGACTTCATATACCCGCGTATTGGCAGCGGATATTACGAGCGCATTGGGATTTATGAAGACTTTCGGAAATTCGTAATTCTTAACCTTGAGCAATACGACGGTAAAACGCTGAGGCGTCCAGTCCTGTCCCCACGGTTTCCAGTTACCGTATGTATAAGGATTAGTCGATTCAGCTCCTCTATTTGAGGCCGCCGCAAATTGCCGGTTCAAAAAGTCATCTCGCAACACCTGTAGAGAAATTTCCAAGCGATCTTTTGTAAAAACGATACTGCCATCATCCAAGACCGCCATACCATCATTTTGAACTGGGGTAGGTTCTGGGGCAGTGGCAAAACGACGTTCGCCCACGTTGGAAACACATCCCGTCAAAGCAACGGCACATGCTGCAACCCATAAAACATTGCGCATGATTTTTGGTGATTTCATGAAAAAAAACCTTCCTCTTGCACCCAGCGACTTGCGGGCGGGTAGGAGCATCTGGAAAATTTCTCAGGTGATAAGAATTGGATATAGACAGAGAGAGATGAAGTAAACTCCATCTCTCTCTGCCATGCTAAACTAAACCTGTAAGGATCCTAAGTTTTGTCAGACTTAGTTGGCCATGCGGGCTTTCAGACGACCCCAGCTATCGGCTTCAACAGCCGTGCTGCCACTACCCGAACCGCCCGTGGCGCCTTCCGTCGGAACCGTGATAAAGTCGGAACCATTGGAGTTATCCTGGAACGCACCGTTAACCGGCGTGGTACCCGGCTGCTTCTCACGACCAGCTTCTGGATTTTCGGTTTCGTCAAACTGGAAGGTTAGACCAACGATCTGATCCGAAGCGAAGTTGTGACGCTGGCTGCCTTCAGGACCTGTCTTATCGTGGAAGGTCCAGAGAGCCTGCTTGACTTCGTACGTGTAGGTAACCGTGCTACCAGCAGGCTGGGTCAACGGAGTTGCATCCGGCGGATCCAACGTCCAGCGGTAGATGAACCAAGGCTCTTCGGTCGACCACAGAATGCTTTCCTGAGGCACATTGAAGATCCATTCGTCCTTCTGACCAGCGGCGGGCAGAATGCGAATACCATACTGCTGACCCGAAGTCATTTCCGTTTCGTTAAAGTTCTCGCTGGAGTGATCCGGATCAACGATGATTTCAAGAGAGTCATCGTTCCAGTATTCCTGCGGGTTCTCAACAAAAAGACCGAGTGAGTCATCCGTCACGCGTGCAAAGTAGTACAACGAATTGTCTGGAGCAGAACTCCAAGCGACGTAAAGGACACAGTCCCAGTCGTCTTTGGCCGGCGGCCATTCACTACCCAAGATTTCAAACATCGTGTCTGGGGTAATAGCAAAAGCCGGGTCGATCCAACCCCAATCATCGTCGTTTCCGTCAATGACCATGGCATCGGGATTGGGAACCTGCGGCATGAAATAAGAAGCTTGGTGAGCAAAAGCCACCGAAGTCGTCAACATCGCACCCATTGCAAGGGCGATACCGAGTTTCTTCATCGCAAAAACCTCCAATAGCTCGGATATGATGGGTAAATGCCCAGGCCGAGTGCCCGGGAAAAAATTTAAAACCCAAGAAAAGCTTGCCAATTTTTGAGGTGAGCATCTTCCCCGAAAATTGTATAGAACTTTTTTTTCAATTACTAACTAGAGCGCGACGGAAAAATACCACGTGAAATTTATTAAGTCAAGATGATTGTTAATCTTTTTTACATTTTTAAAGAAGAGTATTTTGACCTTGCCAAGTCAAACAGTAAATCCTATCTATCGTATTACGAAATACATAATTGACTTTTCTTAAAAAAACCAAATCGTTGAAGTCGCCACTCGTTGCACGTTTACCACCTCAGAGAAAAAACTACCTAGAAAGCGATCTCTTGTTGTCAGACAGCTCACCTTCACTCGGAGTAACAAGACGAGCTATGCTTTGCGGAGCTTTGTCTGCTCTTGTTATAGCCACAGGCGAACCCTATGGTGTTTTAGTACTAAGCGGATCACCCATGGCTGCAGACTTTTCGGCTGGTGCAGCTCTGTTTCTATTCTTTCTTCTTACGCTTTGTATCAACCCTATAGCACATAGACTCACGGGATCCCCACTTTCGAGCGGTGAATTAGCAACAGCATATATAATGATGATAGTTGCGGCAGCAATACCCTCCTGGGGTTTCACAATGAACCTGATCCCGCTTCTGGGAGGTTATTTCTATTATGCCACGCCGGAGAATGAATGGGCAGCGATCATTCAACCGCACATTCCTTCTTGGCTGGTGCCCGACGAACCGTCCGCTATATGGAAACTCTTTGAAGGGGGCGCAAGCGGAGAAGGCATTCCCTGGCAGGTATGGATTGGTCCAATGGCTGCTTGGGGACTTTTTGTCACGACGCTCTATTGCGTTACACTGTGCCTGCTAGTCATACTGCGCAAACAGTGGGTCGAAAGCGAACGACTGCTTTTTCCCCTAGCTACACTACCGCTGGAGATGAGTCGCCCGAATGCGCACGGCGTTATAGGAGATTTCTTCCGAAATCGCCTTATGTGGTTCGGTTTTGCTATTCCCGCCATGATTAACTCACTTAATGCCTTGCATGCCTTCTATAA
>CEUU01014896.1_pt1 | contig 15228 bp, 9 predicted proteins | sample 531321 | NCBI WGS metagenome assembly CEUU01 (sample SAMEA2622658, study PRJEB7988) | marine metagenome | isolation source: saline water (ENVO:00002010), including
GGAATTATGGGTAAATAAAAATCATAAATCAGTTGATCAGATATTATTATTTATAAATAAAAATCTAACAAGCAAGCTTTCGAATTTAATAGATGTTTTTGAAAATGAATTTATAAAATATAATAGTTCTATTGATATTAGAGCTAATCTTTATGCCTACGGTATACTAGGAGAGCTACAAAAATTTGTCAGAAATTATAGAGATGATAACGAAGTTATCCTAATATCTGATATTTCAGAGCTTCTTTATGAGGTAATTAAAGATGAAAAAATTCCATTTATTTTTGAAAAAGTAGGTAATAATTTTAACCATTTCCTTATTGATGAGTTTCAAGATACAAGTCATTTTCAATGGAAAAACTTTAAGTCACTAATTAGTGAATCACTAGCATCTGGAAATGAAAATATAATTGTAGGTGACATTAAGCAAAGTATATACAGGTGGAGGGGTTCAGATTCAGAAATAATGGATAGTAATATTATGACCGATATTAATTCCGACATAACAAGTATTACAAATCTCAATACAAATTGGCGTAGTTCAGAGGAAATAATTAATTTCAATAATTATATTTTTTGTTCCTTGCCAACCTTCTTTGAAGGAGAAGTTAAAAGCAGATTAGAAAGAATTTATAATGATGATATAAAACAGAAAATTACTGATGATATGATCGGTAAGGGATGTGTTGAGATAGTATTTAAGGGAAAAGAAGATACTAGAGTAGATTCAGCCAGAGACTATACAATTAGTACCATAAAAAAAATTCAAGATAAAGGTTATAATGCTGGAGATATAGGGATCATTGTAAGGGATAACAAAGATGCACGCTTGATTGCAGAAACTTTAATTGAAGAATCCTTAAAAGATTCAAATTATAATTTTAATCATGTCTCTGCGGATGCACTAGATATTAAAAATTCTCCAGTAGTAAATTTTTTTATATCAGTATTTAATTATTTTTCAAATTTTAAAGATCGTATTGCATTATCTGAAATTTTACACTTTTATTATAGGTTCGTATTAAATTCTACTGATACCATTCACTACTCATTATCAAATGAGGATAAATTAAATTTATTACCTAACGATTTCAGTAAAAATATTTCAGAAATATCTAGACTTCCAATATATGATTTAGTTGAGGAGCTTGTAAGAATTTTTAGTTTAAATACGATTAAGGGTCAAGTTCCTTTCTTACAAGCTTTCTATGATATTATAGTAGAGTATAAATTAAATTATGGTAGAGAGATAAATTCATTTTTAGAGTGGTGGGAAAAAAATAATAATAAGAAGTTAAATATTTCAGCTAATGATGATGCAATTCAACTTATAACAATTCATAAATCCAAAGGTTTAGAGTTTAATCATGTTATTATTCCTTTTTTTGACTGGTCGCTTGATAATGATGCAAGTGGTGGTAAAGAAAAATTAATATGGGTGAATCTCAATAAGTTTAATCCAAAATTTAATATACCTTATCCAATCAAATATAAGACTTCAAACCAAAAAAGTTTATTTACAGATGAATATGCTAATGAAAAAAATAAAGCATTTGAAGATAATATTAATTTGATGTATGTATCAATGACTAGACCAAAATATAGTCTCTTTATTAATGCTGAAAATATAACTGGAAGATTGAAAAATGTTTCAGATATACTTGCTAAATCTATACAATTAAGTACAAATAATAACACATATCAAAAAGGTCTACTTTCTAAAAAACCATCTCAATCAATCAATGATAAATTTATGTTAAAAAACATCCCTTCATTTTCTTGGAGAGATAGAATTATGGTTAGAATGACATCTGAAAGCGGTATTGAATTTGATAATTATAAGAGGGGAAAGAAAATTCATGATGTACTTTCACTAATATATAATAATAAAGAAGTTGATATTAGTATTGAAAAAGCCCAAGAAAAAAATATAATCACTAAAGATGAAGTAAAATCAATTAAAAAGCTAGTTGAGAAATTGATATCAAATAAAGAAATAAAAGATTTCTTTAACCCACATTATAAGTCATATAATGAAGTTGAAATTCTTGATAGAAATGGTGATGTTTTTAGATTAGATAGAATCGTTCAAACTCATGATAACTCTCTTCATGTTTTAGATTACAAAACCGGTGAAATTGATAAGAAATATAATGATCAGGTAAAAAATTATAAAAAAATACTATCCGAAATATACAGAGAAAATATCTATGGATATATAATTTATGTTGATCTAAATAAAATAGTATCGATATGAATCATAATAAATTTTTTTTAGAGGAGGTGGTTGATTATACTTTTAGGAAATACGACGATTTTAGGAAGCTTTCTATAATTTTTCCTAACAGGAGAGCAGGACTTTATTTTCAAAAAGCATTATCAAAAAAAAATAATAAAGCATTATGGTCACCAAGTGTACTTACATTGGAGGACTTTATTCAAGAGTACAGTAACATTAAAATCGCAGATGATGTTGCAGATTCTACAATATTAAATTTTCAATTATTTGAGGTAATAAAAAAAATTCAAGGAAAGGACTCAAACGTATCCTTCGATAATTTTTATTACTGGGGGAAAATTTTAATAAAGGATTTTGATGATATTGATTTAAGCTTAAAAGAAGAATATAAAATTTTCAAGTTCATAAGAACACAAAAAGATATAGAGGAATCTTTTAATTTTCTTGAAAAAGAAAATTATGAAAAGATTAAATCTTTTTGGATGAAGTTTTTTCCTAAAATGAGTGTTAATCAAAAAAACTTTAGTGATACCTGGAAAATTTTATCTAAGGTTTATAGTGAGTATAAAAAAATTCTTTTAAAAAATAAGTTAGCTTATAAAGGTTTAGTGTATAAAGAATTTTTAAAAAAAATAGATAGTGGAATTATTAGTAAGGATCAAAAATATTTATTTGTTGGATTTAGTACTTTATCAAATTCTGAAAAGAAAATAATTAAATATTTTATAAAAAATCATTCCTCAATGGCTTTTTGGGATTTAGATGATTACTATTATAAAGATGATAAACAGGAAGCAGGAGCTGCTTTTAGAGAATTTAGTAATGATAAGACTTTAAACTTAACATTTCCAAAATCTATACCAAATAACTTTAATTCGAGTAGTAAAAAGTTTAATTCTATTGGAATCGGATCCCAGGTCGGTCAATGTAAAATACTAGGAAGTATTTTGTCAAAGAAAATTAAGGATAAAAACTTTGATCAAGATAAAGTTTTAGTGCTTCTACCAGATGAAAATTTACTTTTACCAGTTTTAAATTCTATTCCAGATAAGATATCAAATATAAATGTTACAATGGGATTGAATCTCTCTGAAACACCATTATTCTCCTTGGTTCAAGTTATTTATAGATCAATTAAAAAATCAATTGTTAGAGATTATAAAAAAGTAAATTACTTTAAAGATATTTTAAGTCTATTATCGCATCCATATATATATCAATCTGATTCTGATCTATCAGAAAAAATAGTTCAGGGAATAAGAACTAAAAAAGTATTATATGTAGATCATGTCTCTCTTAGGAGTTATTCTGAATTATTAAATTATATATTTTCAAACGATAAATCTATTATTCATGTACTGAGGGAAGTGTGTAGTTATTTATTTAATTCATCTAAAAATCTAGGCAAATTAGATAGAGAGTTTATTAAGTCTTTTTTAGAAATATTAGATAAAGTTTTAAAGATGGATATTAAGTTCGAATCAATTGAAAATCAACTAAAACTTATAAATCAAATTTTAAAAATGACTAGAATTCCATTTTCTGGTGAGCCGTTATCAGGTTTACAGATTATGGGAGTATTAGAATCAAGAAATTTAGATTTTAATGATGTATATATTTTGAGTATGAATGAAGGCGATTTTCCAAAAAGTGTATTTAATATTTCATTTATACCATTTAATATAAGAAAAGCGTTTTCACTTGATACTTCTGACTCCATGGATAAAGTTTACAGTTACCTCTTCTATAGAGTAATTCAAAGAGCAAAAAATATTACATTTATTTATAATACAAGCACAAGCTTTACCTCTAAAGGGGAAAAAAGTAGATTTATTAAACAATTAGATTCGGAATCAAGATATTCTATAAATAATGTTACAATATCTGATAAACTTGATTTAATTAAAAAACCTAAACTAGAAATAAATAAGACTAAACAAACAATAGAAATTTTATCAAACAGGTTTTACAAAAGTGGATATATGTCACCATCTGGAGTAAAAGACTTTATGGATTGTTCTCTAAGATTTTATTTTAAATACGTAGCAAATATCAAAGAGATCAAAGAGGTTTCTACAGAAATACTAAAACCTGACTTTGGAAGAATAGCTCATAAAACTTTAGAAGATTTATATAATAATTTAATTGATGATAAGGGAAATAAGAAAATTAATTCAAATGATTTTTTTATTCTTAAAAATAGTTTGAGTGGAACTTTAAAAAATGTTATAAAAAGACATTTTAAATTGAATAAAAAAAATGAGTTTAAACTTGAAGGAAATAATATTATACTATTTGATATTATCTTAGATTACATCTCAAAAGTAATTTCACTAGATGAAAAGTATGCACCATTTGAATTAGTAGATCTAGAAGGTGATAGGAAGTCAGGATATATTAAAGAATTAAAATTAAAAAATAATTTAAAAATTAATATTTCAGGATTAGTAGATAGAGTAGATAAAAAAAATGAGAATTATAGAATAATTGATTATAAAACTGGTAGTGATTCAAAAAAAATAAAAAACATAGATTTATTATTTTCAGATAGAAAGAAAGATAGAAATGATGCTATTTTTCAATTATTATTTTACTCTGTTCTACTAAAAGAAAAATTTAATAAAAATATTAATATAAATCCTGGGTTGATGAATATTAGAGAAATGAATAATAAAAACTTTTCTATCAATGTTAGTATAAATGATCATCAATTAAAAAATGCGAAACCCTATTTAAAAGATTTTGAAGATTCTTTATTAAAAACATTAAATAAAATATTTGATTTAGATCAACCCTTTACACAGACTGAGGATGCTGATGCTTGTTTATACTGCGCATATAAAAATATGTGCTCGAGATAGATGATTAAAGATTGGTATCGATAGAATTAGATAGTGTCTCTTTCGGTACAGCACCAACATGTCTATCAACTAACTCACCATCTTTAAATACAAGAAGCGTTGGTATACTCCTAACTCCAAATTTCACACTTGACTCTTGATTGTTATCGACATCAAGTTTGCCTATAACAGCCTTTCCATCATATTCATTTGCCAACTCTTCAATCATTGGCGCAATCATACGACAAGGACCACACCATTCTGCCCAAAAATCTACTAAAACTACTTTGTTCTTATTTAAGACCTCGTCAAAGTTAGAATCTAAAATTTCAACTGCTTTTCCCATATTTTTTTTAGGTAAAATTATAAAATTTTCATCATTTTTTTATTAAAAAATCTATTTCTGAATTTAAAGTTATATTTTCAATTATATTATCATCAAGTTGGAACTTTTTATCTCTTGATATCATATCAAGTGAAATACTTTTTCCATTATTATTTGAAATAATTGTAATTTTTAAGTGACAGTTTCCATTTTTAGTATTTTCAAAGTTATCACTTAATTCTTTAATTAGATCATTATTGATATTATCAATATCTATTTTGAGATGAAGTTCTTTTATCATGTCATCCCTTACTTTGGATAGTAAATTAATATCATCAATTTTATACTCTTTTTCATCAGGATTATTCCATTTATTTTTCATTTTTCCTTTTAAGAAAAGAAACCACCCTTCTTCAAAAAAATTTTTATATTTCACATAATCGTCACTGAAAAAAATAAAATTATACGAATCAGTAAAATCCTCAACTGTTAAATTACCATACGGTTTCCCGTTTTTTGAAATTTTATGTTCAACATTAGTAACAATTCCTGCAGTATATAACACAGATTTCCCATTTAGTTTATTATTATCTCTGATATCCTTAAATGAAGTGTTACATAAATTTTGAATTTCAAAAGTATATTTATCAAGCGGATGTCCAGAAACATATAAGCCAAGCATTTCTTTTTCAATCTTTAGTTTATCAATTTCTGAAAAAGCCGAAATATTTGGAATTTCTGGCTCTTTAATTTGACTTCCATTTGATCCTTGAAATAAAGATGTTTGCCGAGTTTCTTTCTCTTTTTGTATTTTATTAGAGTAAATAATTGTTTTTTCAATTAATGATGATTCAACTTCTGTCGAATATGTGTACTGTCTTCTATTTATATCTCCAAATGAATCAAAAGCACCTGAAAGAGCTAGTGATTCATAAGTTTTTTTATTTACTGCCCTTGAGCTTGTTCTACAAATAAAATTAAATATATCTTTATATAAACCATTTTTATTTCTTTCCTCAATAATATACTTTACTGCTGCTTCACCGGTTCCTTTTATAGCTCCTAAACCAAATAAAATCTCACCTTTTTCCCCAACAACAAAATCATTATCGGAGTTATTTATATCAGGCCCTAAAACATTGATTTTTAGTTTTTTACATTCATTCATAAAATATGAAATTTTATCAATGTTATTTTGATTATGTGTTAGAACTGATGCCATATACTCTGACTGGTAGTTAGCTTTAAGATAAGCTGTTTTATAAGCAATTAATGAGTAACAAGTCGAATGGGATTTATTGAAGGCGTATGCAGCAAAAGCTTGCCAATCGGTCCAAATTTTTTCTAGTAACTTTTCATCAATTTTATTATTTTTTCCTCCCTCAAAGAATTTAGGTTTTAAAAGTTCTAAAAGTTTAGCATCTTTTTTACCCATAGCTTTTCTTAATTGGTCTGCTTCGCCTTTTGTAAAATCCGATATTTTTTGAGAAAGTAACATAACTTGTTCCTGGTAAACAGTAATGCCATAAGTTTCTGATAACAGTTCTTCCATGAGAGGGAGATCATAGGTTATCTTTTCTTTTCCATGTTTTCTTGCTATATAATTAGGTATATATTCCATAGGACCAGGTCTATATAATGCATTCATTGCTATTAAATCTTCAAACCTATCTGGCTTTAAAGATTTTAAATGTTTTTGCATACCATCAGACTCAAATTGAAATGTCCCATTTGTCATCCCATTCTGGAAAAGTTTATATGTATTTTCATCGTCAAGGGGAATTGAGTCAATGTCAATTTCCACATTTCTTCTCTTTTTTATATTTTTAATAGCGGTATTAATTATCGATAATGTTTTTAGACCTAAAAAATCCATCTTTAACATTCCAGCTGATTCAATTACACTATTATCAAATTGTGTTATAAGTAATTCTGAATCCTTAGATTTAGAGACGGGTATATAATTAGTCAGTTTATCAGGGGTAATTATTATACCACAAGCATGAGTACCAATATTTCTAATTGATCCCTCAATTATTTCTGCTTGTTTCAAAACTTCTGATTCTAGTTTTGATTTATTTTTTCTAACATCAGAGAGTTCGGGAACTTCTTTAAATGCTTCAATTAAATTAATACCAGGTCTCTCAGGCACCATTTTTGCAAGTTTATCTGTATCACTTAAAGGAAGTTCTAAAACTCTTCCAGCATCTCTTATCGCCGATTTGGCTGCCATACTACCATATGTGATTATTTGAGCAACTTGATCGTATCCATATTTTTCAATAACATAATTAATTATTTTATCTCTTCCTTCATCATCAAAATCAATGTCAATATCTGGTAAGGAAATTCTATCTGGATTTAGAAATCTTTCAAAAAGTAAATTATACTTAATTGGATCTATATCAGTGATCCCAATACAATATGCAACAACAGAACCAGCCGCTGAACCTCTACCTGGGCCAACGCTTACTTCTAACTCTTTAGCTTTATTTGTTATGTCTTGAACTATTAAAAAATATCCAGGATATCCTGAGTTCTTTATCGTATTTAATTCAAAATCAATCCTTTCTTTTAAAGATTCATTTATCTCTTCATATTTTATTTTTGCTCCATCATAAGTAATTTTTTTTAAGTAATTGCTTTGACTCTCAACAACATTTTCTTTTATTATGAAATCCTTGGGCACTTCATAACTTGGTAAAATGACTTGACTCTCCAACTCATAATTTTCAATTTTATCAATAACTTCTTGAATATTATTTATTGAATCTGGATATTCAGAAAATATTTTTTTCATCTCCTCTTGTGACTTGAAATAATACTCCTCATTTTTTAAACCAAATCTCATTCCTCTGCCTCTACCTATTGGGGTCGATTTAAATTCTCCTTGTTTTATACATAGGAGAATATCATGCGCAGTTGAATCATCTTTATCTATGTAGAATACATCATTTGCTGCAACAGTCTTAACATTATATTTTTTTGAAAAATCAAATAATATTTTATTTACATGTTTCTCCTCATCTATACCATGATTATTTAATTCTAAATAAAAATCTTCATTAAATGTATCAATCCACCATTTTAGTTCCTCCTCTGCTGCTTCAATACCATTATTTAAAATAAGTTGGGGAATTATTCCATATATGTTACCTGATAATGCAATAATATTTTTCTTATATTTTTTTATTAGTCCTTTGTCAATTCTTGGATATTGACCATACAAACCTTCAGTATATGCTATTGATGAAAGTTGGGATAGATTATCATAGCCCAATTTATTTTTTGCTAGAAGAACTTGATTATGTCTCTTATCTGGATTATCTCTTGTAAACTTTGTTTTCTTTCTATCTTCGGATATAAAAAATTCACATCCGATTATTGGTTTTATATTTTTTTTCTGTGCTAGTTTATTAAACTTAAATGATCCAAACATATTTCCAAGATCAGTAATAGCTACTGCTTCCATTTTATGATCTATGGCTCTTTCTATTAATTTTTCAATATTTGAAGTTGCTTGGAGAACAGAGTATTGAGTGTGATTATGGAGATGTACAAAATTTCCCTCAATTTTTATATTAATATTTTCTGATATACTATTATCATTTCTTATATCATTTTTAAAATTGGACCGAGATAGTACTGGTTTTTCATATTTAATATTCTGCGGATCTAGATCTTCATTTTGATATTGTTTTTTTATAACTAGTTCAAAGAAGGATGCTGCAGTAGCATTAACATCATAGCTTGCATCATGAGCATCAGAAAATTTTTCACCAAAAAGTATTTCATATAATTCAATAAGTTTAGGCATTTTTAATCTTCCACCTAAACCTCCGCTAAGGTTGCAATATTCTTTTGATATTTTACCAGTATCAATTTTTAACTTTTCATCGAGCTTAGTTTCAATTTGTTTTCTATAAAATTCTGCTCCAAGGATATTTATATCAAAATTTACATTATGACCTATTATATATTTTGAAGATTTAAGATCTTTTTCAAATATTTTTAAAACTTCATCTAATTTAATACCGCTTTCTGTTGCAGTTTCTGTCGAAATCCCATGTACTTTCTCGGCATTATAGGGTATAGTATAACCTTCAGGTATGATAGTATAGTTTTTATTTGTTAAAAGTTTACCAGTGCCATCATTGACTTGCCATGCTAATTGTACTAATCTAGGCCAATTATCGGAATCTGAAATTGGGGCTTTAAAATCTTTTGGTAATCCTGTTGTTTCTGTATCAAATGTTAAAAACAAAATCTCTTATTTATAAATCTTAATTATTTTTTTATTTAAAAAATATTCTTCTGAATATATATTTTCTAATTCAATTATCTTATGGTTTAGCTTTATATTTATTAACTCTTTGTCAACATTTCCGCCTTTGAGAAGTAGGTAAACCCCCCTTTTTTTTATAGAGTTCTTAGTCCACATTAAAATATTATTAATGTTTGATGTTGCTCTTGACACTATAATATCACTTTGAATACTAATGTCTTCAACCCTAGAATTAATTGTATGTATATTATTAATGTTTAATTCATCAATAATAGTATTTACACAATCAATTTTTTTTTTAATAGAATCGATAAGATAGAATTCACATTTATTTAGAAAAATTGAAAGTGGTAATCCAGGTAATCCACCACCTGTTCCAAGATCGATAATTTTTATATTTTTATTATTTATAAAATTAAGAAGTGATAATGAGTGAATTATATGATGCAAGTAAAAATTCTCAAAATCTTTCCTAGAAATTAAATTTATTTTTTTATTCAATTTTCTATATAAATCATACAACTTTCTAAGTTTATCTAATTGTACCTTATTTACTTTTGGATAGTATTTCTCAATTAGATTAAAATACTTAATCATTTTAAATTTGAGATTTTTTATCTTTCAAGATTTCAAATAATAATTCTCTAGCTCTAAATAGTTGAGCTTTAATTGTACCAAGTGGTGATTTTGTTTTTTCAGCAATTTCATTATAAGATAACTCTTCAAAATACCTGTATTTTATAAGATTTTCATATTTTTTCGGAAGCTGAGAAACAAACTTCCTTACTAGTAGTATTTTTTGTTTATGTATAGCCTCCTCTCCTGGATTTTTATCAATATCTTTCACATCAATATCAATATTTTTTCCATTATCATCTTTAAAAGTAGTATTAAGACTAGTGGTTTTTAGTTTCTTTTTTCTTATAAAGTCAATCGTATTATTTGTTGCAATTCTAAACAGCCAAGTAGAAAACGTGTAGTCTTTCTTAAATTTATCTAATTTATTAAAAGCTTTTGAAAAAGCTTCTATTGTGAGATCTTCAGCATCATCTGGATCTCTAATCATTTTCAGTATTGTATAGTATATAGATTTCTTATAATTAGCCATTAATTCTGAAAAAGCATTTTGATCATTAAATTCTATTGCAGCATCAATCAGCTCAAAATCTCTTAACGCTTTTTTAGAAAATTTTCTTTTTTTATCCATTAATGGTTATAATATTGAAGATTATTTCAATAAATATTTAAATGTTCTTCAAATTAACACATAGATCCTCAAAATCAAACGCAAGAGCTGGTAAAATTTTAACAGAGAGAGGAATAATTGAAACTCCAATATTCATGCCGGTCGGAACACTTGGTTCTGTGAAAGGCGTCCATCAAAGTGAACTCACAGATATAATAAAAGCACAAATCATTTTATCTAATACTTATCATCTTTTTCTAAGACCTGGTATTGATATATTAAAAAAATCAGAGGGTCTACACAGATTCATTAACTGGAATAAGCCTATACTAACAGACTCAGGTGGTTACCAGGTTTTTTCTTTATCAAAAAATGTAAAAATTAAAGATGAAGGCGTCTATTTTTCATCTCATATCGATGGATCGAAACATCTATTTACTCCAGAGAATGTTATAAAAATTCAAAAAAAAATTGGTTCTGATATTTGTATGGTTTTAGATGAATGTTTGCCTTACCCTTGTGATTATTCTTATGCTAAAACGTCTTTGGATCTTACACATCAATGGCTAGATAGATCGATAAATGAGTTTAGTAATAAAACAAAAAGTTATGGCTATGAGCAACATTTATTTCCCATAGTACAAGGAAGTACTTTTAAGGATTTAAGAGAAAAATCTGCAGAATATATTGCTAATAAAAATATGGATGGAAATGCTATAGGTGGTTTATCAGTTGGCGAGCCAAAAGAGGTAATATATGAAAATGTTGATTTGGTTTGTAATATATTACCAAAAGAAAAACCTAGATATTTAATGGGGGTGGGGACACCTGAAAATATAATTGAATGCATTTCGCTAGGTGTTGATATGTTTGATTGTGTTATGCCCACAAGAAATGGAAGAAATGGAATGTTATTTACTAAAAAAGGAACTATAAATATTAAAAATAAAAAATGGGAAAAAGATTTTTCAGTAATTGATTCAAACCTTGGGAATGTGAGTTCATTTTATTCTAAAGCATATTTGAGACATTTAATTATTAATAAAGAAATGCTAGGATCTCAAATTGCTAGTATTCATAATTTAAATTTTTATCTTTCATTGGTTCAAGAGGCTAGAGAAGAAATTAAAAAAGACAAATTCCATATTTGGAAAGAAAAAATATTAAATCAAATCAATAATAAACTCTAATTTGGATATTTTAAATAAATATATACTCAATAAGTTTCTTAGAACATTTCTTTTTGTTGTTGGTCTAATGATCATAATAGTTGTTGTAATAGATTTTACTGAAAAGAATGATAAGTTCATAAAACATGATTTGTCAATTTCAGAGATACTTTATTATTATTATGGTTTTATACCATTTATTGCTTCTTTAGTTACTCCTATTACAGCATTTATTGCAACTGTTTATGTCACAGCTCAATTAGCAACAAGAACTGAAATTATTGCTATTCTTTCATCTGGAAGAAGTTTGAAGTCTATTATTTTATCCTTCTTTTATGGTTCAGTTATAATAGCAAGTCTAAGTTTCATTCTAAATGGATGGATAATTCCACATCTAAATAAGGAGAGGGTTGCTTTTGAAATAATGTATATTAAAAGTCCATATTTTTTTTCAGATAAAAATGTACATTTTAAAGTTGATGATAATTCATATTTATATTTAGAGAGATATGATAACAATATGGATATAGGATACAATGTGACACTAGAAAGTTTTCAAGGAACAGTAATGAAATCAAAATTATTTGCAAGGCAAATGATATGGGAAAAAGAAAAAAAGGAGTGGAGATTAAAGACTTGGAGTAAAAGAATATTTAATAATAATGGTGAAATAATTACAGATGGTTCAAATCTAGATACTACATTATTAGTCAGTCCCTCTGACTTTGATAATAAGTATGGATTGAGTGAAACTTTAACAATGAAAGAACTCAACGAATTTATAGAACTTCAAAAATTGCGCAGTTCAGATGATATAAAATTCTATCAAATAGAGAAATATATAAGATATGCACAACCATTTACTGTTATAATCTTAGTAATTCTTGGTGTAATAATAGCATCAAGGAAAAGTAGGCAAGGTACAGGTCAACTGATTGCCTTAGGATTTCTTTTTGCTTTTGCATTTATTATATTTTTTGTTATGTCTAGAGCTTTTGCAGAAAACGGGTCGATGAATGCTTTCTTTGCAATATGGTTACCAAACTTGATTTTTGGGTTAATTACTTTTTACTTATATCGTATTATACCTAAGTAATTAAAAGTAAATAAGATCGATTTTATCTTTAAAAATCTCAACAACATTATCACCATTATCAATACCTCTTAACATACCTTCAAGAGATTCTGTATCTTGGTACCTAATCATTAAAGCAATATCTAGCACTTGTATGATTTGCTCTATTGCCTGATCTTTGGTCATACTTTTTGCTTTAATTTTATTTTTATAATATCTAGGTGAAATCACCTTTCTTAAAGCAAAATAAATTGGTTGTTTTTCAATTTTAATTAATGGTGTACTTCTCATAGCAGTTGGGGGATCTTCCCATTTGTAAGCTAGATCAATTAATTTTATTTTTCTTGCAACTTGGTCACCAAGAAAATGAGGCTTGATGTATTGATAATCTTTTAAAATAGATTCATCAAGGCTAGATGCCAAGAAGTCGAATTCAAGTTTTTGTGATAAACCTAGATTCGAAATTAAAAGAAAGAAAATGATGCATATTTTTTTCATAGCTACAAAACTATTACTTTGTACAAAAAATATCAATAAAACAGTTCCATATTTTTTATTTATTTTCAAGTAATTTTAAACAAGGGGTAATACCTCTAGAAATATATTCTATTAATGCACCGCCGCCAGTAGAAATAAAAGATATTTTATCCATTTTTTTTGATTTTTTAATTGCGGCAACTGAGTCACCACCTCCAACAAGAGAAAATGTATCATTTGATGTTGCTTTAACAAGGGCATCTGTAATTTTAAGAGTCCCATTAGAAAAATTTTCATTTTCAAATACACCCATTGGACCATTCCAGATTACTTTCTTTGAGTTAATAATTATATTACTGAAAATAGATATAGATTTATTTCCAATATCGTAACATGAATACCCTTTAGGAATATCGTTAGAATCAAATATTTTTATATTATTAATATCATGTAATCCCTTTGAGCAGATAACATCTTTTGGTAGATACAAATTTACATTATGATTTTTTATATCATCGATTAGATTGGCTACTAAAGATAATTTTTCAGCTTCATACATTGAGTCCCCTATATTTCCTCCTAAAAATTTTATAAAGGTATTTGACATTGCTCCCCCAATGATAATATTATCAACAATTCTAATTAGTTTCTTTATTATATCTATTTTATCCGAAACTTTTGATCCACCTAAAATAGCAGTGAATGGAGATTTTTTGATTGATAGTAATTTATGAATATTTTCAACTTCTGACTTTATTAATAGGCCAGCACACTTTTGATTAAAATATTTTACAATTGAATATGTAGATGCATGTTTCCTATGTGTTGTACCAAAAGCATCATTAACATAAGTATCTGCAAATGAGGCTAATTTTTTAGCAAAACCTTCATCATTTAATTTTTCCTCTTTTTGAAATCTTATATTCTCTAAAAGAATAACATCACTTTTTTTTAAAAATGTTTCAATTGAAAAGCCATCTGAAAAATAATTTTTGATAAGTAGCACATTTGTTTTTAAAAGAGTTGATAAAGTATTTACTATATTTTCTAGTGAAAATTTTTTTTCGTACCCAATACCTTTTGGCCTACCAAGATGAGATACTAATATACATTTAGAATTATTACTTAAAATATATTTAATGGTTTCTATACTTCTAACCAATCTATTATCGTCGGTTATTTCTAATTTTGAATTTAATGGTACATTTAGGTCGACTCTTAATAAGACTACCTTTTTTGATATATTAATTTCATCAACGAATTTCAGTTCTGTCATATTTGTAGGAAGATTTAATTAATCTATCATTTATAGTCTTTCCAAGGGATTTATTATTTACAAAACCTGTAATTATTAAGTCAATATCTTTCATATTATCTAGTTCATATAATGCTGAGTATAGGTTTTTAGTTGCCTCTTTCAAAGACGAATTTCTAGATAAAATAATTTGATTTTTTTTTGAAATAAAATCATATTCTTTATTAAAAGACAATAAGCCTATTCTTTTGGTTTTAAATTTATCATAAAGTTTATCTATATCACCCACATATAATTTTTTTATCGGGGCATAATGTTTATGAAAAGATCCAGGAAATTTATCATTCGAATTTATAAATTTAACTTTTCCAATAACT